>Ga0315295_10000119_pt1 | contig 66182 bp, 53 predicted proteins | sample YL17G14_0_MG_FD_204453 | JGI IMG/M metagenome (GOLD analysis project Ga0315295, IMG submission 204453) | Sediment microbial communities from Yellowstone Lake, YNP, Wyoming, USA - YL17G14_0 | ecosystem: Environmental > Aquatic > Freshwater > Lake > Sediment | place: USA: Wyoming | collected... | reverse complement strand
AGATGACCTGAGCACAGACCCTTATACAGATGCTGCATTACAGAGTTATCTCAACAGCGTTGTCTATAATCAGGCCATTGTCCATTGGGGCGTAGTTGAACTTCCAGCTATGACAGTCAATTTCGACCTTAACAGGGATGGTTCTATAGATGTCGATAGTTGGATGTCATCTGAAATGCAAATTATAAGGAATCAATGTGATGCAAGTTACATGCATGTAATATTTGTTGTCAATAATCCGAGCGACGGCAGCGCCGGCTTTATGGATTTTAGCCAAAAATGGGGATTCATTCATCCCGGAACAGGTTGCGCAGATATGTTACAGGTAACGGCACACGAGCTTGGTCATGGAATGGGAGGATTGAGACATACTACAGATCCGCTGAATACGATTGCTCCATATCCCAAAGCTGACCCAGTGGATTTGATGCATCCTTACTGTGGGAGTGGTTCTTTTAGATTACGTAGAGGACAATGCGAAGCTATTCAAATAAGACAATGATACTCTTCATTAAAGATTAAAAAGAAAGGATGATAGATATGACAAGTATTAAATATTTTGTTGTATTGCTTATCGGGACGATTGCCTTTTATGGTAGCAACGGTTTGGCTGGAGATGTCAATGACGTTGTGAAACTTTTGGAAGCAAAAATAAATAGTGCAAGGATTAGGGAATATCCTCCCGAGATAAAGATTCAGGGAGAACAACTAATAAATGCCGATCCCTGTCAGATTTTGAACTTGTTGGGCAAATATGAAAACGACCCGTGCTGGATAGTAAGAGAGCAGACATATCGGCAAGAGGTATATTTTGCAAAAATGCGCTCCGAACCTTGGATAAAACAAGAGGTGGTTTACCGGCTAGTAAAGGCATTTGTTGACCCGAATTTGGAATTAAGCGGACAAGCATACACTTGGCTATTAACCTTTACGGAGAAGGATTTTGATAACGAAACCAAACTTATAATTCGTAAAGCTATGGGAAAACCGGGCAAAGGAACGGTCTTGATATGCGGAGTTGCAAATATTCAGGATGAATTGCCTAATCTGAAGAAATTGTTAGTCGATGAATTGGAGTATCAAAAGAGAACCGGAGAGCCATGGTGGTTTCAGTTAAGCTGGTATGCTAGGATCGCCCGAGCGAGAATGGGAATTAAAGAAGATATTAAACGATGTATTAACCTCGTAGAATCTGACAAGACCCGCGGAATTGGTGTATTGACACCATTAAATGAGATAGGGTATATTCGTCAGCCGGAGGCAATCGATTTTCTTAAAACATACGTCTTTAGTGATGAAACAATTGGGCAGGTAAAGCCGACTGCTCCCGGGGAACCAGTGGCTTCTTACGTTATGGGTATTTTGGCGGATTGCTTAGAGAACTTTCCGATAAAGAAAAGAGAGGAACGAGGTTATAAGCAGGAAGAAATTGAGCTTTGCCGCAAATGGATGTCCGAGCAAAAAGAGTGGAAAATTATTAGATAAGACAATCTTCGGCGGATCAGACATGCGAGCTTCAATTGACGGTCGGGGATTGGAGCAGCAGCCAGTCGGAGCGGTATGACCTAATAATCAGGCTGGTGGATATCAGCCGTAGGTTTTGCCTGATTCGTCAACATAGACCGTGCCTTTGGCGCCTTTTATTACTCTTACCGCCTTTGGCACGTCCTCCAGCTTCGGCACCTTAAACATCCTGTGGCAGTTTCTGCATCTTATTCTTCTGTCGGCTGCGGTGTCGTCTAACAGCCAGGAATAACCACATACGGGACATTGTGCGATAATCTGCATGATTTACCACATTCATCCAGCAAAAAAAACGGCGAGGTAAAGTAACTGGGTTGGGGAAGCCCTGTATACATTTCCTCGCCGATTTGCCCATCCGTTAAGCTCGTTACGTTGACCTTCCCTGGTCAGCTTTGTGCACGGCACCGCCGCCCGGTACTGGGCGGCGTTTATCGCCATTATATGCCGAATTTGATGATGTCCTCTGCGGCCTGGCGGATGTTCGACGGATTATCAAGCTGGTCTGATTGTATAAGCTGGCGTGCCCTTTGAACGGCATCGGTATCAGCATCCGGCATCTTGGTTGCCTGCTCAATCAGGTGGTCATAATCGATTTGCAGCGTGGCGTCGGCCTGCTCATTCGCAGCCGGCTTCGGACGGCCTGGCTGGCCGGCCGATGGGCTGTCAACCTGCTCCCGAATCTGGTTGATATTTATCTTCTCTATCATTACATCACTACCGGACAGTATAACTGGTTCCAAGCTCGTTTCGCATTTCTTTTCGTATATTCTGCACAGAACTTAAGAGCTCTGCGGAAAATTTCTTATTTTTTTCTAAAGTTGCCATTTGTTTCCGGACGATAAACGCTTTTCAGGTGGTTTTGGCATCACTTTCCTCACCGTTGCAGGGTTTCAACCACGTCATACGTGACAAATCTTATAAAATTTATGGAGCTCAGCACAGCCAATTGTTCGCCCAGGGGCAAACCCGAGCGCATTTGTCGTTCGAAATACTTCTTTATCCGTTCTTCCGTGGCCTTCTCGGCGGTGTCCCATATCTGCTCGATTGCCCAGACGGTCTGTCCGTCTCTCAGGTCTATCAGCTTTAGCTGGAGCCCAAGCATCGTATGGGGGTATGGGGCGTAGCTGGTGACCGTGCCCGTCAATACGGCATCGACGCCGAGCATCTTGCGCGTTGCCAGCAGTTGTTCAAGCGTATATGGCGAGTCCGGATGAATCTGGAGATTCTTATAGACGGCATCGCTTTGTCGCAGCAGCGACAGGTTAAGTAAATGTTTTTTTTGCAGCGCCTGATAGAGCGATTCGGTGACGTCGTCGGCTATCTGCGGGTAGGCGGTTTTGTTGTACAGCTCGACTACACACACCGTCCCGATGTTCTGCAGACGCTTTGATGTGCCCGGATAAAAGAGGTGTTCACCTGGCGCCGATATCCCATACCCTGAACATCCGGGCAGGGCAACCGCCAGTAATAATATGAACCACGAAGACGCCAGGATTTTCGATTTACTATTTACTGTTTTCAATTTCTTAAATCGGAAATCGAAAATTTCGCCCGCCATACGCTGGGCGGGTAAAAGTAGAAAATACAATTTGCTGTCTTTCATTTTTATTCCTTTGGAACCTGGGTTTGTATATTGCCGGGCTGATTTACCTCGCCGCCCAGCAGCTTTAGAATTTTTAACAGGGCTTCCAGTTGTGCTTTTTCGGCGTCTCGCATTTCGTCGCGGAAGCCGAGCACGTCTTGTTTCCAGTTGTTCAATTCCACCCGCATTTCCACCAAAAGGTCGTTGACCTCGCTCAATTCTTTCTGTGCCTGCTCCAGACGAGAGCGACAGCCCTGCAATTCCTCTTTCATCCGTTGGTTTTCAGCATCGAGGGTTTGTTTTTGCTGCCTGAGCGTCGAGGCCTCCTCGGAAAGCTTTGCGTATTTGTCGGACAGCGCTATCGCGGATTCTACGGCCGTAGGTTTCTGTGTTTCTGCCGACTCATTTCGGCGAAGGCCAAAGCCGTAGCCGGGCGGTAATCTCTGGCCGGCTGCGTCGGTTTGTCCGGGCGAGGCGTCGAGTTGCCGGCCGGTTCCGCCTGGCCCTTCCGGGCGGAAGCATCCGGCAAAGATGAGCAGAACGACACCTGTGGTTATGAACAGTATGGTTTTCGCATTGGTTCGCATACGTTTTCTCCGATTAGGTATATTCGCACCTGACAATGGTCTTCCTGCCGCAACAGCAGGTGACCTCCATTACCGCAAACTCGTTTTGATTTTCAAGTATTATGACCTTGGCCGGGCCGGCGGCGGCGTTTTTGCTGTTTTGTGCCGGTTGGGGGGGATGGCCGAGGTCGAGAGAAAAGCGGCCTTCAACCTCGACGTCGCTGCCTTTTAGAATTCGGCTTGTGGCCTGTGTCATAACTTCCTGCGTCCTTTCTTTTTCGATTCTCGATTCTCGATTCACGCATAACGGGTATCGAGCATCGAGGTTTTTTCAGGCGCGGTAATCGATGGAGTCACGCCCTGCCTGGTCACTGCCCGACCCGGTGTTTTCGTCCCGCGGGGCGTCCGAGATGTCCTGTTGGTCGGTTGCTGCCCTGCGTTTCTTCTGCTGCCACTTACGTCGTCCGTTCCCGGCGTGCCGGTCAATAGGCGTCATCGCGCCAATGTTGTGCGGATTTTCGACCGGCTTTATTATATTGTAATCACTGTCCGCTATCATCCCATTGTCTCAGTTTAACAGACAAATTGAACAAAGCAGTTGCGTGCAGCTGGCTGACACGCGGCTCGGTAATGTTGAACACTTCCGCTATCTGCTTCATAGTAAGGTGCTGCTGGTAATAAAGCAGAATGAGCTGGCGCTGGCGCTGGTCTAATTGCTGAATGGCCTGCGCGAGGCGGTCGATAAGCTCGGCCTGCTCAAACTGCTCGTCGGGTGGTTTTGCATTGGATGAGGCCAGTATGTTGCCCAGCGCCGGGGTATCTTCGCCGGAGTTGTCGATGGAAAGGAACTGCTGCACTCGTGCATTTTCGAACGTTTCATAGACCTGGGCAATGGTTAATCCCAGTTTTTCAGCCAGTTCCTCCTCGGATGGCGGATTCCCTGTTTGTTTTGTGATTTCCACGCTTAGGTTTATTGTCCGGCGAATCTGTTTGTGAACGTTGGCGGGGATAAAGGCCCAGCCCCTGAGCTCGTCGAGGATGGCCCCTTTAATCCTTATGTAGGCGTAGGTTTTGAACTCCGTGTGAAAGGCGGCGTCGTAATCACGGGCGGCTTTGACAAGTCCTACCGCGCCTGCCGAGACGAGGTCTTCGTAAGTCAGCGGAGGTCGCAAATAGCTGGCGGCCCGCTGGGCGATTTTGTGCACCAAAGGCAGGAACTGGGCAATCTGCTGCTCGTCCAACGGCTTGGTTTTCTGGCCGGCGTAGGCCCGCTGCGCGGCCTTGAGGCACCTGTGGGCGTTTTTCCGGGCCGCCTGTTGTGGTTTGGTCAGGCCTTTGGTTTCAGCCGACATGGTGCGTTTCCTTTCGCTTGTTTGTGTGGCTGTCAATGATTGCGCTTGTCAAAATCGCATTGACGATATTGACTACCACCCCGGTCACTACGTAGACGACAGCCGCACCGATAAAGGCCCTTTTGCAGCAGGTAAACGGCGTCAGCCCGATAGATAATCCGGCAAAACTCAGCGCGAAGAAGGATATCACGGCTGCGTTTGTCGCGATGGGTCGAACATGTATGGGCATAATCAATCGCCTTTCCGGCTACGGCTCGGCGGTTCCATTGCTTCTTCGGGCCATTCAGCGCCTTCGCCGAGACGAGCGTTCATTTCATCGACCTTGCCTTTTTGTTTGATTACGTCGCCGCACCGGCGAACTGGCGGCTGCTCGAAGTTGCGGCTCGACTGTCCGGCTCCCCGGGGCCAAGCTGCAGCTGCTCGGTTTCAGTGGAGATGGTTTCGAGCGGCTCGACCTCGGTTCCGAGAACAATCTCATCGTAGGCAGCCACGGGCAAGCTCGGCACGGTTCGGCTCAACATCTCGGCCAGGGCCGCCCGCAGACGCGAATCGCACAGCAATACGACCTTGTCTTTGCCTTTGTCCATTGCAGACCGCCAGGCCTGTGCGATTTTTCTGCTCAGCTCTATTGTCATTTGTGCCGGTATTGCCAGCGTTATTGTCTCTGCTTCCTGTTTGAGGTTGTTTAGCATCTGATGCTCAATCGTGGCGTCAAGTGTCATCGCCTGAATTTTGCCGTTATCGTCTTTGAGGCGGTCGGTAATGGTCCTCGCCAGCGCCTTGCGAACCATCTCCGTCAGAACAGTCGGGTTTTTGCTCTTGGTAGAGTACTCGGACAGCGCCTCGATTATTGTTGTCAGCTCCCGGATGGGAATCTGGTTTTTCAGGAGGTTCTTGAGGACGCGCTGCAGCAGTCCTACGGAGACAGTGCTGTCGGCTGCAAGCGCCTCGCCGACGAGTGACGGCTGGAGCTTGCGGAGGCGGTCGACCAAAAGCTGAACGTCTTCGCGGCTCATCAGCTCGTGGGCGTGTTTCTTGAGCGTTTCAGACAGGTGTGTAATGAAGACCGATTCCGGGTCAATGACGGTGTAGCCGTTCAGCTCCGCCTTCTCTTTGTCCTGCGGTTTAATCCATAAAGCCGGCAGGCCGAAAACCGGTTCTACGGTCTCCATCCCTTTTATCTTTGTCGCAACGGTTCCGGAATCCATTGCCAGCAGCATATCCGGTTCGAGCCGGCCTTTTGCGACGGCCAGCTCCGATAGCCGGATTTCATACCCGTTCGCTTCAAGATTAATATTGTCGCGCAGACGGACCAGGGGAATAATGATGCCTAATTGCTGTGCAAATTTTCTGCGCAGGGCCCCGATGCGGTCGAAGATACTGCTGCCTTTTCGCGGGTCGACCATAGAGATTAGCCGGACGCCCACCTGAACGGAGATTCGGTCCACGTCGAGCAGCTCTTCGACGGGCTGCTCCTGTGGCTGGCTCTTTTCGCCGGTCCCGGCCTGCCGGGATTTCTGTCCGGGTAATTGTCCCTTTGTTGCGCTGCGGCCGAGCAAAGCGGTGCCGGCGGCCAGAAGCAAAAAGGGCAGCTTTGGCAGACCCGGCACGAGGGCAAGCCCCGCGATTATCAGTGACGCGGTGGAGAGGGGTTCGCTGCCTTTGAGCAGTTGCCTGCTGAGGTCCTGGCCGACGCTGTGCTGTGAGGAGATTTTTGTCACCAGGAACCCGGAGCTTATGGAGATTATCACGGATGGTATCTGGTTGACTAACCCGTCGCCGATGGACAGGATACAGTATGTTTTGACGGCGGCCAGTATGGTCAGACCTCGCGAATAGCCCATCGCGATGCCGCCTATGAGGTTTATGGCGGTGATAATCAGACCTGCCTTGGCGTCGCCGCGGATGAACTTGCTGGCGCCGTCCATAGCGCCGTAGAATTCGCTTTCTTTGACAATCTTTGTTCTTCTTTCGTTGGCCTGTTGTTCGGTGATAAGCCCTGCGTTGAGGTCCGCGTCGATGGCCATTTGTTTTCCCGGCATTGCGTCGAGGGTGAAGCGCGCGGCGACCTCGCTGATTCTTTCAGCGCCTTTGGTGATTACGATGAACTGGATGACGACCAGTATGAGGAATATCACCAGGCCGACGACGAAACTGCCACCCGTGACGAAGTTGCCGAAGGTCTGGATGATTTTGCCGGCGTTGCCCTGCAGGAGTATCAGGCGCGTTGAGGCGACGTTGAGGGACAGGCGAAACAGCGTGGTGAAAAGAAGAAGCGATGGGAATGTGGATAACTCGAGCGACTCTTTGGCCGAGAGCGTGATTATGAGGACGGCTATCGACAGTGAGATACTGCAGGCCAGCAGCATATCCAGTATTGACGTCGGCAGGGGTACTATCAGTGTTGCCAGTATTGTCACCAGGCCGGCGGCCAGAATGGTGTTGCTGTGCGACATAAGAGGCGTATCAGGCGCCTGCGACAAATCTGGTTTTGTGCGCTCAGTCATTATCTTCCTTATTCTTCGCTCTGCATTCCAAAATCGTCAGGTTGCGTCATTTCTTTTCCTCCGGTTTTAACTCGCCAAGGCCGAGGATTTGCTTGATTTTCAAGGCGAATTTGCCGTCGACCACAACTACGCTGCCGGTTGCGAATTTGGTGTCCTTGAGGTACAGGTCCATCGGGGTGTCGATGGGTTTGTCGAGTTTTAGCACCGAGCCGGGGCCGAGATGCAGCAGGCGGTGTATGGGAAGCTGTGTAGTGCCGATGGTCACGGTGACGGGGATGGTCATGTCAAGCAGGATGTCGATGCTGCCGCCGGCGCCTGTGGCGCCGGTTCCGACGGCTTCGGGGAAGTCGGCGGTCTGTGCCTTGGTTTTCGAATCGCCGGGACCGTCCTGGTTCTGTGCGACTTGTTCCGCTGTGGCTTGGGCTGTTTCAGCCATATCTCAGGTTCCTTGAATTATTGGTCTTCGTTTACTTTGTTTCGAAAAAGGTTTCGGTTATCGCTATGGCGTAATTGCCCGCGGATTTTGCGCACCGGCCGCGACAGAGCGTTCGGCCGGCGACACGCAGTCGAACCGGCTCATCGACTTTTTTGTCGAGGAGCAATATGTCGCCGACGGCGAGATTCAGTATTTGCTCGACGGTCACGGGTACATAGGCCAGCTGGACGGTGACAGGGACAGATATTTTTTCGATTGTGTTCTGGATAGCGAGGGTTACGTCCTTGTCGGAGAATTTGCCCGCGGTCTGTGAGGATTCTCCGATTGCCGGCGCCAGATTTTCGCAGAGGATGAGTATATGTGCCTCTGAAGCGGTTTCGGCCTCGGCCTTTTTTGCCTGTTCGTCCTTTGCCCCTGAGGGGCTGCGGAGAATGGAGAAGGTAATTTTGCAGAACTCCTCGGCGCCTTTGAGCTGGAACGGCAGGTGGTTGGTTATAGCGTCGGCGGCTGGGCGGAAGCTATGCCCCGCCGCGCCGGGGCCGGCCCCTGTAAGGGCTGCGACGATGAGCGAAGCCATATCAAACAGAAGCGATGCCTCCAGCGATGGGAGTGGTCTGGCTGCGTTTTCTTTGGATTCCGCCTCCCCGAGCAACTGGGTCGTCCAGATGATGGCGGTTTGGGGGGGGATACTTACAAATCCGCAGGGGGGTTCCTTGTCCAGTCCGAAGGGAAGGTAATAATTGTCTATGCCCTGGGGCTTGCCGCCCTGGTCCTGGCCGAGGAACTGGCCGGCGAAATGCTCGCTGGTCGAAGTAATGGTCACCTCGAAATCTCTTTGACACAGGGCACCGAATTTTTGGGCTATCAGCGTCGCTACTTTCGAGGTGAAACCCGCTATCTTTTTCATTTGCCGGTCGTTGAAGAAGTGGAGCTGATGCCAGTCGTAGTCTCTCGCTTCAATGTTGCCGCTGTCATCGGGCTGCTTGGGGCCGATTGATGCGAGAAGCTGCTGTATCTTTGCTCTGCCCGGATTGTTCTCGGTTGGCTGGGTCATTGCACGGCGAATTCCTTGAGGAGTATCCCCTTAATGAGGGGCTTGCTGTCGGGGAACAATCGCTCATTGAACGTGTCGCAAATTCCGGATTGTATCCTCTTGAGATTCTTGTCGCCCCTGGTTGCTTCGACATTAAGTCCCGCCAGATAAATGGTCAGGAGGTTTGTTAAAAGTGGTTTTTTATCTTCGAGGAAGGTTTTTCCTTTGTCGGGGCTTATCTCGCCGCTCATTTCGAGCGTGAGGGTGGCTCGAACGTAGCGTGTAGCACCCGGCTCGTCGAGGTTGGCAACCACCGGGTCCAAATCGAAGTACCAGATGTTATCCGGCGACGCGGGCGCATCTGATTTTAGTTGTTCAGCAGCGGCTGGCTTGTCCGCCGTCTGTGTGGCTGGCTGGTTTGCCGGTGGAGCAGGGGCAGCGGCGGCTTGCGGTTTGCTGCCGGCAAAGAGTCGCCCAAGTCCGAGTCCGGCGCCGGCTGCGACCACTACAACGGCTGCGATTATTATCCACGGGACAATCGAGTTGCCCTTTCCTTTTTCGGCGGGTTTGTCCGCCGCGGCGGCCTGGTCGGGAGCGTTGGCCTGTGGCTTTTCATCTGCTTTTTCTTCTTTTGCCATATTTTTCCTCTTATCCTAATCTCCAAATTAGCATTAAGCCGGCTGTGGACATCCCTGTTGCCGGTAACGTCGAATCTTGTCGCGAAGCGTCCTGTCGCTGATGCCCAAGACCTTTGCCGCTCTGGTCCGGTTGCCGTTTGCCTGTTTTAGCGTGTCGAGAATTGCCCGGCGTTCCAGCTGGTCAAGCGGCACTCCTGCCAGTTCGCCGGAAGACGGCTGACGGCTGACGGATGATGTTCCGTCTTCCGTCCTGCCCTGCGTAGCTTTAGCGAAGCAGGGTCCTCCGACCTCCGGCAGGGGCTGCAGCTCATTAAAGAGCCAGGATACGTCGGCTAATGAGAGCGTCTCGCCGACGCCCAGAATCATCGATGTCAGAATGACGTTTCGCAGTTGGCGGACGTTACCCGGCCAGGGATATTTTGAGAAAATTTCCATCATTGCGGGGTCGAGTCGGGTTATGCGTCGCTGCGCCTGGCCGGCGTAGAGGTTAACAAAGTGCCAGCATAAATCAGGGAGGTCTTCCTTGCGCTGCCTGAGGGGGGCCGCGACCAGATGGATGCCGCAGAGTCGATAGTAAAGGTCCTGGCGAAACCGGCTTCCGGCGATTTCCTGCGAGAGGTCCTTGTTTGTGGTGCTTATGATGCGGACATCGACCTTGATGTTCTCGTTGCCGCCGACGCGCTGGAAATCCTGCTGTTCGAGCACGCGCAAAAGTTTGGCCTGGAATCTCATCGGCGTTTCGCTGATTTCATCCAGAAGCAGTGTCCCGCCGTGCGCCGCCTCGAATCGTCCCTTGTGCAGGGCATAAGCTCCGGTAAATGCCCCCTTTTCGTGTCCGAATAGTTCGCTTTCGAGCAGCGTTTCGCTCAAAGCCGCGCAGTTTACCTTTATAAACGGCCCCTGCGCTCGTCGGCTGTTGTAATGGATGACGTATGATATGAGCTCTTTTCCGGTTCCGCTTTCGCCGCTTATCAGGACGGGGGCACAGGTGGGCGATACCTTTCTGGCCAGCGCCACCGTTTGTGTGAGAATGGGGCTTTTGCCGACGATTTTGTACACACAGCCGGTCCCCTCCTCGGTCGAGGCGATGGTTTGCACCGGCCGATTGGGGACGATTGTGTCTAAAAGTTTTTCCAGCTTTTCGCCGCTGACGGGTCGAGAGAGGCAATCGCAGCAGCCGGCGAGCATCGCTTTGACGACTGTTTCGATTATCTGTTGTCCGGACTTCGGCGAGCTCAGTCGAGCCGCGTTTGTGCTGCGGCTGTCGTTGCCTGCGACAAAAACGACGGGCAGCTCAGGCCAGCCGGTTCTGATTTTGGCGGGCAGTTCGAATGCGGCGTCCTTCCGGGCCGGCGCGCCATCCTGCTGGGTTATCGTGTCGTCGGTCAGCACAAGGGCGCAGTCGTTTTTGTCGAGGAACTCGAGGGCAGCTTTGGCGTCACGGGCGACCATTCCCTGTATCCCTTTGCGGGCAAGCGTTGCCAGCACAACTCGCGCAAGGTCAGGCGCCCGGCTGACCAACAGCACGTTTGCCGTCTCGCAGGAATGAGTTTTTGTTGGTGCGTTTGGCAGTTTCGTTTCAGTCACTTATAATACACTCCATTGGTCGGGCGCTTCACTTCCCCGGCTGCGGCGCGCTCCGCCGCGACGAGTTAAGGTCCTGGATTAGTTTGCGGGGCTGCTCCTGCTGCTCCCAGTCAATTAGGTTGTGCCCCGCCTTTGCGGCTTCGGCCCAGGGCGAGTCAGGATAAGTTCTTATCAGTTCCGCGTAGCTTTGCCTGGCTGTGTTCGGGTCGTCATATTTCAAACAATTGCCTATCTGGAACAATATCCACGCTCTTTCGTCGGCCATGTTGGGGTCGTCAGCGGCAATTGTTGCCAGGGCTTGTTTGTAATACAGCCCCGCGGTGCCGGCTCTGCCGCCTCGAAACAAAACCTCCGCAAGCTCCAGAGGGTTGGTGATGTGGTTGGCATCTTTCAGCAGCTCGTCAATCATTTGGACTGTACGGTCGCTTATTCGTCTGTCGGGTGTTGGGGACTGACCGGGTGCCGGTGAAGGTTGTGTTTCTGGTTCGACAATGCTCACCACAGGTGGTTCGGCAGGGGGGTTTGTGTTCGGTTCGGGCGTTATAGCTGGCGACGTATCACTTGGCTGTTGGGCGGGCTGTTGTGGTTCGACAAGCTCATCACGAGGCGGTCCGGCTTCGATGGAGCGAATTTGCTCAATCGCCTTTTTGAGGTCGTCCATTTTGCGGTTCGACAAGCCCTTCGGCAGTGAGCTCAGGGCCGAACTGCTCACCGCGGGGCTGTCGGCGCTGGGCTGGCTCAGAGGGCTGATTCTGTTTTGCCACAGCTGGTGTTCGAGCTGCTCGGCGGGCGGCGGGCTGATTTGGGACAGTTCATCCTTGACCGCCGAGGCGAAGTTTGTTGCGAAACCGTCAATTGGCCCGGGCGTGTAATAAGCTGGCAGGTCGGAATACGGGTAGATTTGAATATCAGGCAGCCCCGGTTCTTCTTCGTTCTGTGCCGAATCGTCCGAGAGCATCGAAGTTGGGTCAAGGGTTTCGACTGGGGACATTTGGTCGAGTTCAGTCGAGGCCATCAGCCGAATGTCCTCATCGACGAGGGTTTCACCGCAGACGGCGTTGCGGTCGAGGGACGCAATTAGCAGGGCACAGGCATATATGCTTAACCATCCGCATCTGACGAACGGCCCCGACCCGCGACTCGACTGAGCTCGCCTGTCCTGAGCAAGGCCGAAGGGTCGAAGTCCTGCGTTTGGGTGTCGGCTGCCAAATTCTTTGTCTGTTGCGTTCATTGTCGGTTGGATGCCGTCAGAAGCGACACCGCTGCCTTGTCATAGTATTCCTGTTTGCCGTAGGCCGAGGCCAGAATCTTTGAGCATTGTTGTTTTATTTGCTCGGAGGCCGACGAATCGAGCAGTAGTGTGCAGTTTGAAATGGTCTGCTGGTATTCTCCAAGTTTAAGGCAGACCTCGGCAAGCTCGAGAGAGCCCTGCTGGGCGAAAGGCCCCGGTTCGGCCAGCGAAATCGCTTCTATAAAGTGTGCTCTGGCAAGGTCAAGGTTTTGCGCGGCAACGTAGCATCTGGCCAGTTCGAGGATTATGCTGGCTTTGAGCTGTTGGTCGGTAAGGTATCGTGCCTTGTCGGCAAGCAGTGCGATGGCCTGGTCGGTCAGCCCGATTTCACGCAGGACGCTGCTTTTTAGCACCAGCAGCCGAGTCGCCTGTTCCTGGGAAAAGGGCCAGGCACGGACGTTTTCGATTGTGCTCAGGGCTGCAACAAAATCCCGCTGTTTTATTTGCGTCTCGACCAGCGCCGAGATTGCCTCGACGTAATCGTCGCTGGCGGTGGCTCTTCGCACGGTGTACCCCAGCATTTTGCAGCCCTGCCGCAGGTTGCCCAGCGCGAGATTTGCCTTACCAAGCAGGAGATAGGCGGTATAAAGGTCGGCGTCTGTCTTGTTGCTCGTTGCTCGTGCCCCGTCGCTCGTCACCCGAGTCACGTGGGCCGAGTCACGGGCGACGGTCTCAAGGTATCGCGTAAGCCATTTGACCGTGGAGTTGTAATCGTTTATTTGATAAGAACACTTGCCGGCGCCGAAGACGGCGACGGCCTTTGATTCGGCTGAAAATCCGATGTAGTAGACCTTTTTGTAAAGCGAGCAGGCCTCGTCATAAAGGCCTGCCTTCATTGTGGTCTCGGCCAGGTTCAGGTGTGCCCGGTCAATCAGGTCGTTGTCGGGGTATTGCTCGATAAGCTCTTTGAGGTCGCGGCTGGCGCCTGCGTAGTCACGCAGGTCGGTCTTGATTCGGCTCGAGCGCAGCAGCGCAAAAGGCGCCAGTGGCGTCTGTGAGTAGCGATTGGCGACGAGTTTGTATTCGGCTATTGCCTCAGCGGCCTGGCCTTTCTGGTCCTGCAGAACGCCAAGCGCAAAGTGAGCATTTGGTATTCGCCGGTCGTTGCTGTACATCAGCAACAACCTTCTCCAAAGCCATATTGCGTTTTCGTTAAGCATGCGGGTATGTTCGGACAGAGCGGAATACTCTGTGGGGTCGGTTATCGTGGCGGTTCCCGTCTGGCTGCGCTCGCCTCGCTTCGCGGGCGAAGCGGGGCTCGGCGCTCCAATTTCTTCTGTGACTTCAGCAGCATCTTCGCCGAGACGAGTGTTGTCAAGCTGTGCAAGCAGACCAACGGCCCCGGCGGCTGTGGCCACCACCTGCTGGGTCGTTGCTGCCGGCAGATACAGGGTGACGGGGCGGTTCCAGCCGGACTTCGACGGACTCGGTCGGGTCGTGGTCTGCTGTTCGGTCCCGGCGGCGGCGTCGGTATGGCGCACCCATTTTACCTCGAGTGCGGCGTTGGCAGCGAACCTTGCCATCAGCTCCTCGATGCCGGGCCCGTTGCAGACAACCAACCAGCGATTCAACCCAGGCGAGCCGGGGCTTGGCTCCACTGCGTGAATCTGAGGCGCCAGCAGACCGCCGTTGAGTCGTTCGATGCCGGAGGTCAATATCGTCTGAAGCTGGGTTTCATTGAGTCCGGCCAATGGGTCTTTTTCAATCGGTTGGGACCATAATTGTCGAGGAAGGTCCTTGTCGGCGTCGCACAGGGACAAAACCTGTCTTGTGACCGCTTCGGCTGCGAGGAAGTGACATTCTTGCTCGAGCATCAGAGCCCACTCACAGTCGAAAGACAACGCACTGGTCAGGGAGATGGCTTTGTAAGCCCTTGTTCGGGCCATGAGGTATTGACCTGCATTTATTTCGAGCAGCGCAATGTGGTAATTGGCGATGACTCTCAGTGCGATGGACCGGCTTTCGGAAACCGCCTTAAGCGTCTGGTTGGCCCTGTCAAAGTCGCCCTTTTTCTCTAAGCAAAGGGCCATTCGCAGTTGCAGAAAATCTCTCACCAGCTCGAAGTTCTGTCCGACGAGACCTCCGCTGCTGTCTTGCTGTGCAAGGCACGGGGGCAGGTTTTGGCGGAGCCGCGCGTATGCCTCATAAGCCTTGTCGTAATCCTTCGCGGTGTAGTGACCCTCGGCAAGCTGAAGGGACAATGGTTCGGTCAATTCATCCTTCGCGGTAGCCCCACCCTCTGTAGGGCAGTGTTCTCCTATGGAGTCCTCCGTAAGGAGTCCCAAGGACTGACGGACAGCGTTCTCCGTATAGCGGTCAGAAGGTTGTTCGCCGGGCAGTCGGGCCGCGTCTTTTTGTGCGTCTGGCGCCTGGCTCGTGCTACGTAGCGAGGAGTCGAGAGTGGCATTGGTTTCCGCGATGGGTGGTGGCGGCTTGACGCCGTTCGCCTGTGGTGGTGTTTTCGACACGAATGGCGATGAGACCAGCGAATAGGTCAGAAAGGCGGCACTGAGGATGATGCCGACAATAAGAATTTTTTGCGCTAAGGAGGATTTCCGGCTGCCCCGCGCCCATTTTGAAGTATGGGTACCGGGCGGGGTGGGTGCATTAGGGTCCGAAACAGGTGCGGGGTTGACTTGCACGGGTGCCGAGGCCTGCCCTTCCGACAAGGGGGGCTTGGGCGCCTTTTTCTCGCGTATCGGTCTGCGTTTTTGTATACCCATTTCTCTAAGTGCATAAGAACACAAGTCACAAGCGCATAAATTTATAGAGCTTGTGCCCTTTTGCTCTTGTGCTCCTTTTGGAAGGTGCAACGGCTATGCCAGGGGCGCCGACTCGTCGGTCTTTGCTCGAAAATGGATGATTCTTAGCACGAAATGCGGTTTTCCGGCCCCGATAAATCGGGACAAAGGGGTTTCGCTGGGCGGATGTGTCAGGATTCTGAACGGGCCGGTGTATTTTCTTACAGCCCCACACCGTTCGTCTCTCGTCATTCGTCCGTCGTCTCTCGTCTCCGTAGACGCAATGGACGGCGACGGGTCGGTAGGGATTGTCAGGCGACCATCACCGTTTCGGAGGCAGCGACACAGGGATGTTCGTCTTGTGCCGTTTTTGGGATGTAGGTGCCTTTCTGGATATTGTGCTGTTTTACTTTGGCGTAGAGGGTGGCCCGGGTTATGCCGAGCAGTGCCGCTGCCCTGGTTTTTTGCCAGCCGCTCTCCTGCAGGGCGCGTGCTATGAGTTCGCGCTCGGCCTTGTCGAGCGAAAAGTCCCCCGGTGAAATCCCAGGTTGCGGATTGCACCTATCGGTTGCGCTCCGTAAGGAGTATCTGGGACTGCTCGTTTCATTGAACGTCTCACGTTCAACGCAACCGTTTAACGCTTCGTCCGGCTCAATCAGGATGCTGCTCAACCCAATCTTGTCGGTGGTCTCTAACAGAGTTGCCCTTTCGATGACGTTGCGAAGCTCGCGGACGTTGCCGGGCCAGTTATGTTTTTCAATCGCCTCAATGGCCATCTCTGTCAGAGAGGTTATCTTGCCCGCCTTGGCGGGGCAGACCGTTGAGGTCTTGAGAAAGTATTCGACCAGTAACCGGGTGTCTTCTTTTCTTTCGGCGGCCCTCAAGGGTGCGATAGTGATGGGGCAGATGCTCAGTCGGTAGTACAAATCACGTCGAAAACGGTTTGCCTGCACTTCCTGCCTCAAATCACGGTTGCTCGATGCTATTATTGTGGCTTTGCACGCCAAATCGGTGATACCACCGACCTTTCTGAAGGTTTTTTCCTGCAGCACGCGAAGGAGTTTCGCCTGAAGCTCCAATGGCATCTCGCTGATTTCATCAAGGAAGATTGTTCCATCCTCTGCCAGTTCGAGCAGCCCCGTTTTATCCTTGTCAGCGCCGGTGAAAGCGCCTTTGACGTGGCCGAAAAGCTCGCTTTCCAGCAAGCTCGCCGTCAAAGCCGCACAGTTGACGGCGACAAGCTGCTCGCCCGGATGGCGGATGAGGTGCATCGCCTTGGCGACCAGCTCCTTTCCGGTGCCTGTCTCGCCCGTTATCAGCACCGGGTTAAGGGTGCTGGCGCCAACAAGTTTTATCATCTTCAGCGTGTGAAGGATTGCCTTGCTTTTGCCGGCTAATGAGACGGACTCGGCCAGCTCATCGGCGAAGAATCTGCTTGCGCCGACCTGCGGTTGGCCTGTCGAACTGCCGGCGTGTCCCCGGCTCGCCGAGGTTCGGGTCTGGATTTTGCCTAATATTTGCTGAAGCTGGTCGTAGTCGTCGGTGCTCGGCAGGAAATAAATCTTGCCGGCTTGTGCGAACTGTGCAGACCAGGCGGGCTGGGGGCCGCCGGTACCCACGACTATAACAGCGGCACGAAGGTTTTTATCGGTCGCATCTAAAATCGTGCGGATTTCGCCGGGCTGGAGGAGGTCATCCAGAAGTATCAGCTCGGGGTTGACGGTCACCGCTATATCGACGGCTTCTGCTGAGTTGTCGGCGACCAACACCTGCTGTGCGATGCGGCGGGCTAATTGCTGGATTTCAGTGTGCCTGCTTGCTACTAAAATTCTCCCGAGAACCATTTGTGTGTCGTCATCAATGTTGTCCCCCACGGTTCGACAATGCCGTCGCTCGTCGCTTGAGTCCCGGCTTGAGATGTCCGGTAAATCGACACTTTTGTGGGGACATCTTTAATTTTTTATGGGACGGGGTGATAATAACATAGAGCATAAGAACAGAAGTGCATAACAGCAAAAGGCACAAGAGCAAAAGGGCAAACGGCTTGTGCTCTTATGGCTTATGCACCTGTGAACTTTTTATGGGACGTCGGCGCGGATTGCTTTTTATCGGACTCTCTCTGCCCTTTTTTAATTGATTGATAATTAGTGATTGAAGACGTCGTTTGTGAATCATCAATAATAAATTGTTATTATCAGGCAATTTTTTCCGAGCCGGCAGGAATTTCTGCGAGAAGTGGCGCGACCAGGAGGGTGTATCTGCTGAAGGCGCCAGGACCTGTGCGATTTTAAGCCCTTTATTGCGCAAGAGTTATGGCATTTGATATGGGTCTGGACCCTGCTTTGGCACGGCGATTGCTGATTGAATGACTGCGATAAGAAGTTTTGTGATTGGTTTTTTGGAGATATGAATTATGGCTGTTTCGGCTGTGACGAATAGTGCCAGTGACATACAGACGAGTTATATGAAAATTCTTGTGGCGCAGTTGCAGAACCAGAATCCGCTTGAGCCGTTAGACAATAACGAAATGGTCTCTCAGCTTGCGCAGCTTTCGCAATTAGGACAAATAGAATCACTTAACACAAACTTCGCTGCGGTGATGGCTAACACCGAGCGCAGTTATGCCAATTCGCTTATAGATAGAAATGTCACCTTCTTTACAGCCGATGACGCGACCGGCGAATTGGAGAAACTGACCGGTCGGGTTGATTCGGTCTTCAACGACCAGGAGACGAAAGAGTGTCTTTTGGGCGTGACGGTCGGAGACGGCGACCCGGCCCAGGAGTACACAGTCGGCTTGGGTGCCGTTGTCCTGGTTGAGAGTTGAAAAATTATTTTGCTGAAAGTGAACCTTGCATATTAAGGAGAAATAGAAATGAGTTTTGCATTGTCGTCGGGAGTTACGGGTTTGCAGGCGCATCAGAAGATGCTGGACGTGGCGGGCAACAACCTTGCCAACGTGAACACGACCGCATTTAAGGCCACGAGAATTCTTTTTGCCGAGCTTCTGAGCGAGACAATCAGGAAGGCATCTCAGCCCACCGTGAACACGGGAGGTACAAACCCCGTCCAGATGGGCAGCGGCGTCGGCGTATCCGGTATTTCGCCCAATATGGCGCAGGGCAACATCGTCAACACCGGCAACCCGCTGGACATAGCAATCGAAGGCGAAGGGTATTTTGTGCTCAGCGACGGCCAGCAGCATGTTTACACGCGGGCAGGGGCCTTTGGAGTTGACCAGGACTCGGTTCTTGTGGACCCGTCCACCGGTTATCGTGTGCAGCGTATCGGGTCAGTGGGTGAGTCCGATAGTTTCCAGGTGCCCGGCAACAGTGATGTTCACGTGCCTTACGACGTGGCGATGGCGGCCAGTCCCACCAGCGAGGTGAGAGTTGCCGGCAATCTGAGCGCCGATGCGACGCTTCCTGCCACGCAGACGAATGTGCTTGTCTCAAACAAGGCGTTTACAATCAGCAGCGGGACATTAGCAGAGGGCACGACCGCGCTTAGCGCTCTCGACCAGTTCACCAGCGGAACCCTGAGTTCGGCGACGATTGCCGTTTCGGGTTATGACCACAATGGCACACTTCTTGATGATAAAACTAAGTTAACGGCAAGCGATGCATTTACTGTAAGCAGCGCAGCGGCGACAGGTGCTACTAAGCTTTCCTCGCTCGATCAGTTTACCACAGGGACGCTGTCTTCTGCGACAATTACAGTCAGCGGATTTAACCACAGTGGAACCGCTCTTACCGATTCAACACTTCTATCGGTAACGGATACGACGACAATTGACGGCCTTATCGACCACATAAACACCGTGCTTGATGCGGGCGGCACGGCCGGGGCGAACGGCATTGCTACGCTGGTTGACGGCAAAATTGTAGTGACAGATGCGGATGGCGGATACAGCCAATCTGCTATCAATTTGACATTTGCAAACAGCGGAACGGCTACGCTGGATATGCCGGCTTCTTTTTATGCGACCACGCCTCTAATCGTAACCGATGACACGACAATTGACGACCTTGTAACTCACATAAATAGCGTGCTCGGGTCGAGCGGCACGGCGACGTTTGTTAACGGCAAGATACGCATAACCGACGCAGAGACCGGCTACAGCTTGTCCGACGTGCGTCTGGAGTTTGCCAACAGTGGCACGGCTGAGCTGGAAGTGCCGCCATATTTTGAGATGGCTACGGTCGGCGGCGAAGAGGTCAAGAACGTCAACATCACCGTTTACGACAGCCAGGGCGGTAAGCACGTATTGAGCGGCGCGTTTGTCCGCACGGAGGCAACCAATACCTGGGATATGGTTCTTACGTCGATTACCGGCAATGTGCAGGGGTTGACCCCAGATAATCGGAGGATAAGAGGGATAGAGTTTAATGCCTCGGACGGCTCGTACGCGGGATTGAGTGGCACAATCGGGGACACCGCTAAATTTGTGGTGACTTTTGCGCACGATACGGCTAACCCGCAGACCATCGAGATATCGATGGGAGTAGCGGGGCAGCTGGACGGGCTGACGCAGTTTGCGGGCAACTCGACCGCCGTGGCCAGAGAGCAGGACGGTTACGGTGCAGGCCGGCTCTCAACGGTTTCGATAAACAAGGAGGGCTTACTCATCGGTGCGTTCTCAAACGGAGTAAAAAAGGATATCGCGACATTGCAGGTTGCCTTGTTCCAGAATACAGCCGGTCTGGAGAGTATCGGCGGCAGTTACTACATCCCATCAGCCAACTCCGGTGAAGCGGTGGCCACTCAGGCGCTGACGGGTGGTGCCGGCTCGGTGCACGGCGGGTCTCTGGAGAAATCGAACGCCGACGTTGCTACAGAGTTCATCAATCTGATTCAGGCACAGAACGGCTTCCAGGCCAATGCCAGGACAATCAGGGTGGCAAACGATATTCTGAGAGAATTGTCCACTCTTATCAGTTAACGTTTAACGTTGTGGAGCGGTCAGGATGACATCACTGGCTCTTGTTGCTGTTAGCTTGGCGGAATATGTGGTTGGGCTGACGGCACGTGAAAGATTTCAGGCGGTACAACAACTCGACAGTGGCGGCTTTATGACCAGCAGGGGGTTTACCATTGCTATGGTAGTCGTGCTGGTGGTTTCAATCGTCGCACTTGTGATTGTCAGCTTGCGCACAAAAATCCGCGAGATCAAAGCCGCTGAAAAAAAGATGCTCTCCGACATCGCGGCTAAAAAGGCCTTGGCCGAATCAGAAGCAGCTTCTTTATCGACGAGCGCCCCCGTTGCGTCTGCCGAAGAACCAGATGCCCCGGTGACAGACACAGCTTTTATAGCGATATTTCCCTTTACAAAGGAATTCAATGGTGGGCGGAAACAGTCGCAACAGGATACTTCGCCGCCACAGTCGGGGACCGGTGCCGAATGGAGTCGGCAGCTCCCTGAGTTTTTGCCTGCGACTGTCACCGGCATAGCTGGCCAGGTTATATTTCTCGAAACGACGCTGGCGGCGAACGTCGGCGACAGAGTGCTGATTGCGATTGGTCCAGCGAGTGCCGGTGAAGGCGCCGGCAGACAGGAGTTCATCGAAGATATTGGACTCGTTCAGCAGAGTACCCAGCCGGCTGAGTTAATGAAGGAGCCAAATGCACGCCGTCTGGGCATAGAATTGAACGGACTGAACGAAGCACAGACAGCTCAGCTCGCCGGCGTAATCGGAGGCGCAACAAAAACGACAGGGGACGCAAAAGCCGATGCTGGTGGTTTGAAGGAAGCTGTGGAGACCGCGCCACAGCCCGTCGGTTCGGAGGAGGGGTCGAAATGACGGAGGCGACGACCCAAATCAGCAGCAGCATCGACGCGTTGACGCGCGAGTTCGAGATAATCACACACAATCTGGCCAATGCCAGCACAGTTGGTTTCAAGCGGAGGTGCAACGCCTTTTCAAAACATCTCGATGCACAACAGGGGACGGCGGAGACGTACTCTCCCGGCATGATAGATTTGAATTCGTCTTTTGATTTTTCACAGGGCGGTCTCGTTCAGACCGGCAGGTCGCTGGATTTTGCCCTGATGGGCAGGGGATTCCTTGTCGTTGAGACGCCGGATGGGCCTCTTTATACACGCAATGGAGCATTTCAGACGAATGCGAATGGACAGATAGTGGATTCGACGGGCAGACCCGTTGCCGGAGAATCCGGTCCCATCACGGTGCCTGCTGCGGTCGGGCTTTCGGGGCTTCAGGTCGCCGCCGATGGTCGAATCAGCGCTGACGGAATCAATATAGGTAAAATCCGGGTGGTGGATTTTCAGGATAATGAAAGCAAGCTTGTTCCCGCGGGAGGCAATTGCTTTGTGATGCCGGACAAGGACGTTCAGCCGGCGGCTGCCGAGAATGTCGTAGTCAAGCAGGGCTGCCAGGAGGCGTCCAACGTCAAAATAGTTGATGAGATGGTTGATATGCTGATGGTGACTCGTCTCTATGAGGCCAATATGAAATACATATCGGCCCAGCGGGAAAACTCCAGCAGCATTATAAGCGTTGCGATGGGTTGATATTAAGGAGCTTATTGTATGTTGAAAGCATTTTCCACGGCGGCGACGGGTATGGCCGGGCAGCAGACGATGGTCGACGTGATTGCCAACAACCTTGCCAACATTAACACCACCGGCTTTAAGCGCAGCCAAATCAATTTTCAGGACCTGCTCTACGTTAAGATGAGCCAGGCCGGTGCGGAGGTTGCATCCGGTATAAATTCACCGACGGGGCTGGAGATAGGCAGTGGTGTGCGGGCCGCTTCGACGGTCAAGGTATTTACTGTTGGCGAGCTTGAGAATACCGGCAGGCCGATGGATGTCGCCATCTCCGGTGACGGATTTCTTCAGGTGGCGATGCCGAACGGCGAGATGAGATATACCCGCGACGGCGCTTTGCAGGTAAACGCCGGCGGGCAGCTTGTCACGGTGACCGGCTATTCCATAGAGCCGGCAGTCACAATCCCGACGGACGCCGTCGCCGTTGACATCGGTAAGGATGGGACCGTCAATGTGGCTGCCGCCGGCGGAACGCAATCAGTCGTCGGGACTCTGCAGTTAGTGCGTTTTCCGAATCCCGCCGGTTTGTCGAGTGAGGGCGACAACCTGTTTGCCGAGACGGCAGCGAGCGGCACGGCTGTGACGGGGACGGCGGGCGCAAACGGATTCGGCACCATTCAGGCGGGCGTGCTGGAGAAATCAAACGTGCAAATGGTGACCGAGCTTGTCAATCTCATAACGGCCCAGCGGGCGTATGAAATTAACGCGAGGGCGATTCGGGCCGGAGACGAAATGCTGCAAACCGCAACCGCTATTGGCAGATAGGTGGGGACAGTATGAAAATTAAGTCATTTAGTTTGGCTGTCGCCCTGGTGCTGATACCGGCGCAGTTGCATTGGTTAGCCCCCAGGCCTGCCTGGGGGTCGCAGGCGCGCCTGGCGATCCATTTGGCGAGGGAAGTCACGGTCGAGAGCGAAAACCTGACGCTGGGCCAGGTTGCCGAGGTCACGGGTGATGAGCCGCTGGCGGCAAAGGCCAGAGAAATTGGGCTTGGTCGAATCCCGGTTCCCGGCCAGAAGGTGACAATCGACCGGTCGCTTATTTGCAGTCGGCTGGCTTGCAGCCCCGATTTTATCGGGGCCCCGAACCCTGTGCTGTCGGGAGCCGATGAGGTCACCGTCACGCAGGCCAGAAGGGTAATAAAAGGCGAGAGTTTCGTTGACTCGGCGTCGGCGTTTTTGGCGGGCAATATAAATGATGAATCCATCGCGAGGTGGGAGCCGGCGAGAAAGCCGGCAGAGCTGGTTCTTCCTAATCAGGCCCAAAATGTCGAGTTGTCCCCGCGTCTGGTTTGGCGTGGTGCAAATGGTCAGGCCGCTGCCGAGGTCAGCGTGGTTGCGGACGGCGAATTGATAGATACCCGGCGGGTGCTGTTTCGTGCGAAATACAATGCCCGCAGGGCCGTCACGGTGACGGATGTGGCGGCGGGCACGACGCTGACGGCGGATAACACGAGGATTGAAAAAGTCGTCTCGGATGAGCCGGAATCGGCTGATTGGACGGCGCCTTATGGTCTTGTCTTGGTACGCAATCTTGCTGCGGGGACTGTTATTGGCTCCGGTATGGCAAGACCGCCCCAGCCGAAGGTGGTAATCAAACGCAATCAAAATGTTGTCATACGAATCGACAAGCCGGGTCTTGTTGTGACCGCACTCGGTAAAGCTATGCAGCAGGGCACGCTCGGCGAGTTCATAAAGGTGCAAAACGTCGACTCGCAGCGGGTGATACTGGCCAGGGTCAATGAGGATGGAAGCGTGGAACCCCTTTTCTAAACTTGTTCGTCCCCGCTGTCCCTTTTTCTGTCTTCGACAGGAGACAAGGGGGCAAAATGGCGGGGGCGCAGAGGAGCAGTAATGAAGAAAGGCGTATTTGCAATACTATGTTTTTTCCTGGTGTTGTTTGTCGCTGATTGTGCCCAGGCAGGGTCAATATGGGCAAAAAGGGACAAAAAAGACCGCAAACTCTATGCCGACGACACCGCCCGAAACATCGGTGACGTATTAACCATCAAAATCACCGAAGAGAGCACGGTTGATAACACGGCCGACAGGAACCTGGATAAAAAAACCGACAGGTCCAATACCTTTAACGGGGACGTCGGCGGCCTTGCCGACCTCGGCGAGTTCGGGTTGAGCGCCGAGTCCAGCAATACGCTCAAGAGCACTGCCAAATACAAAGACGAACGCAGCTTCGTGGACAGCATTACCGTGACGGTCGTGGACATTCAGCCCAACGGCAACCTGGTGGTTATGGGGACACGCAACCGCAACATCGGCGGGGACACCCAAATCATCGAAGTCAGCGGTATCGTGCGTCCGAGCGACATTGCGTTTGACAACACAATAAAGAGTCAGCAGGTGGCTGATTTTCGTATTGTCAGCAAAAACGGCGGCATTGCCGAGCCATACACCAGGCCCGGCTGGTTGGGCAGGATATTCGATATTATCTGGCCGTTTTGACCGCCTGGTGAATTGCACTGTTACAGTTTTTTTGGGGTTATCTATGAAGTATCGCCTGATTGTGCTGTTGGGAATCCTGCTCGGTTTTGCCCGGCCCGGCTGCGGCGAGCGGATAAAAGACATCGTTGATATTCAGGGTGTTCGCGGCAATCCTCTTTCGGGCCTCGGCCTCATCATCGGCCTGGCGGGTACGGGCGACACCACGCAGCCCTCGCGCCAGATGCTGACCAACATATTGAGGGATTCCGGGCTTGTGCTTTCGCCCAAGGATTTGACCGGAGGCAATATCGCCCTGGTTATGGTCACCGCGGAGCTGGGGCCGTTTGCCCGCGAGGGCTCGCGCATCGATGCTGATGTTTCGGCGATTGGAGATGCAAAGTCACTGCAGGGCGGGATGCTGCTGCCAACGCCGTTAAAAGGCCTGGATGACCAGGTCTATGCGGTGGCGCAGGGCGGCATTTCGCTTGGCGGATGGGCCGCGGGCGGAAAGGAGGCCTCTATCTCGAAGAACCATCAGACGGTCGGCAGAATACCCGGCGGCGCCATTGTCGAACAGACCGAGGTTGCATCCTTCGTCGAGCAAATCGCAGACCAGAGATTTATCACTTTCAATCTCAGAAACAGCGATTTTACGACCGCGCGTCGCATCAGCGGGGCGATAAATGAATTGCACCCCGACAGTGCCGTGGTGGTCGACGCGGGCACCATCAGAGTGGAGGTTCCGGCGGACGTCGGCATCAGTGGAATAGCTGGTTTTATAGATGATATAACGCGGTTCGACGTGGAGGTTGATGTGCCGGCGGTTGTCGTAATCAACGAACGGACAGGGACGATTGTGGTCGGCGAGAACGTCGGCATATCGGGGGTGGCGATTTCTCAGGGCAGCTTGGTCGTTAAAATCAAGGAGACGGAGATTGTCTCCCAGCCGACGGCGCCGTTCTCCGACGCCGGGACAACGGAGAAAGTCCCTGAAACAATCATAGGGGTCGAAGAAAAACAGGGCTGTCTGATTCCCGTCACCAAGTCCGTCACCGTCGCGGACCTTGCCAGGACTCTGAATGCCATAGGCGCGACGCCGCGAGACCTTATTGCGATATTCAACGCGTTGAAGAAGGCCGGCGCTCTGCAGGCCCGGCTGGAGATAATGTAGGGGTGTTTATGGATGGCGCTGACCTGATATTGACCACGCCGGTTATGATGCCAAGCCCGCTGGAAACAACGGCGGGCGGCGGTCTTGCAGGTATTGGCGGCGGGACACAAATGTCCGATGCCAGGCCCGCGGGGGCCAAAAAGACCGAGCAGTTGGCCAAGGACTTTGAATCGGTTCTGCTGACACAGCTTGTTGATAAGATGAAAGACACCGTCGGCCAGAGTGAATTGGGGGAGGATGCCGCGGCAGACCAGGTGCATGGATTATTCTGGCTTTACCTCGCCCGTGACATAGCCGACAAGGGCGGCTTTGGATTGTGGAAGGACCTGTATCGGTTCTTCAACGACCTGCAAAACTCGGATGTCTCGGCGAAGGTCAATTCGGAGACGGTTCGGGAGTATCTGGGGCGCCGAGCCGTAGCCGGGGACGCACCGGCACAGTCGCTGGATGAGGGGTTATGAGCGAACAAATGATTGCGCTATCGCACAAAGCGGAAGAGCTGCTTGGCATTCTCGAGGGGGATATCGAGCACGTCGAGCGGGCCTCGCTTCGGCTGAACGAGCTTCGCAGCTTTGTGATAAAACGGGACGAAAAGGAGCTTGGCCGGCTTCTCGATACAATACGAACGGAGGCACAGGAGTATTCGGACAATGAGCAGCGCCGCTGTCTGATACGTGAGGATATGGCCGGGCTGCTCGGCTGCAGGCCGGCGGAGCTGACGTTGTCTGTTCTCAAAACGCGTGTTCCGGAACCGCTGAAGACCGCTGTTGCTGAAAGTCAGAAAAAGTTGAGGGCTTTGGTGGAACGTTTACAGAAAGAATACGTTTCCACGGTGGCGCTGTTGTCGGACTGTGCGAGGATAAATTCGCTTCTCTTGAAAATTGTCTTCGGGCGCAGCCGAACAGGCCTGCTTTGTTACGACTCTGCCGGCCAGACCACCAGAGGGGCCGACGCCGCCTTTATGAGTATGCGCCTGTGACCCACGCGAAGGGGCAGCGGGGGCAGCCGGGCTTTTGACGGGGACACTGATAAAATGTCGAGTTTTGACATAGGCCTTACCGGATTGGATGCAGCCCGCAAGGGGCTTGATATCATTGGCAACAATATCGCCAACGCTGCCACCGAGGGCTATCACCGCCAGAGGGTCGAGCTTGCGCCCGCCTATTCGCGCGAGGATAGCGGGATGCTGATTGGCGGCGGCGTTGATATCAAGGGTATCACCAGAACAATCGATGCGTTTCTCGAACTTGAGATTCTCCGGCAGCAGTCCTCGCTGGGGCAGGTTTCGCAGGAGTCCTCATCGCTTGCCAGCATAGAGGCGGCGTTCGGAGAGCTTACGGGGAACACCGGTCTGAATGCTGCCATCGACAAGTTCTTCAATGCGTTAAACGACCTAAGTGCTCATCCAGACCAGGATATTTACCAGAACGAAGTGCTTGCCTCGGCTGATGCGATGGCCGGCCGATTCAGAACCCTTGGCGATTTCCTGACCAACCTTGAAACGCAAATCAAGTTGCAGGCCGAAAACGTCGTCGGCCAGATTAATACGCTCGCCGGTCGTATTGCCGAATTAAATGACAACATACAGCGCATCGAGATGAGCGGTGCACAGGCGAATAATCTGTGCGACCAGCGAGACCAGCTCATAAAGCAGATTTCCGAGCTGGTAGGCGTCCAGACGCAGCAAAGGGACTATGGCGTGGTCGATGTCGATGTCGGCGGCATCCCAATAGTCACGGGCGCTACTACGATGCAGCTTGAGGTCGGTCTCAATGAGGATGGCCTGCTCGGTATCACCCCCGCCGGCGCATTCGCTTATCAGACGACGGTCGATGGTGGTCAGCTCGGCGGCCTGCTGGCCTTGCACAATACCACCGTCAGCAACATCTGCAGCGACCTCGACGCCCTTGCCCTGGCGATAATACAGCAGGTCAATCAGTACCACGTGCAGGGCGTTGGTTCCGACGGTTCGTTTACAGAGTTGACCGGCCAGGTGATGACAAGCGAAGACATCAGCGATTTCGAACCGCCCGTAAGCGACGGCCCTTTGTTTATTCGCGTGACTTATACCGACCCAGTCAGCCACGAGGTGACGGTGAGCCGACATCGAATCGACGTCGATGCATCGAGTGACACATTAACTACTATAGCCGATGCTATTGATGATATCGACGGCCTGAGCGCCTCAGGAGCCGGCTCGCGGCTGAGCATACAGGCCGATGCCGGATATAAATTTGATTTTCTGCCTGCTGTGCTTTCTGAGCCGGAACCGGCGGACATCCATTTTACCGCCGAACCACCATCATCAAGACCCACGGTTTCCGTCTCCGGCATTTACACAGGCACCGAAAACCAGACGTTTACCTTTAAGGTAGTCGGCGGCGACCCGGTCGATGGCGGCTCGGTCGGCAATGGAACGCTGGCACTTGAGGTGAGAGACGGCGCAAATCAACTCGTCGATACGCTCAACATCGGCGCCGGCTACGCCGCGGGCGACCCGCTCGATTTCGGCAGCGGAATCAAAGTCGCCGTCAGTGCGGGCGGACTGAAAAACGACGACAACTTTGAAGTTAAGACCTTTGCGAACGCCGATACGTCAGGGCTGTTGTCGGCGGTCGGAATCAATACGTTTTTTGCCGGCACCGGCGCTTCTGATATGGCGCTGGCAGCCAACGTTGCCGATTCGCCCGGCAGGATAGCGACGGCTCTGGGGGCCGGGCTGACCGACAATACAAATGCCCTGCGCATGGCTTCGCTCGGCGAAATGGAAATCGGCGATATTGCCTCTCTGACCCCCGGCCAGTTCTATCGCCGGATGGTCGCCGACATCGGCCAGCAGCTCTCGGTCAAGCAGATGCAGCAGAGCAGTATTGAGAACCTTGTGCAGAGCTTATCCAATCAGCAAAGTGAGCTCAGCGGCGTTGACATCAACGATGAGGCCGCACAGATGCTGGTCTTTGAACAAATGTTCCAGGCGATGGCCAAATATCTCAACACTGTGCAGTCCACGCTGTCGAGTATTTTTGAACTGTTATAATCGCGACCTCAACAGGTGATTACCAATGAGCGGGACACTGAACAATATATATAACAATATAAGCTTCGCCTTGGGGCGGCACGCAGAGGCCCTTGCCCGCCTGCAGGAGCAGGCGTCCACCGGCTCGCGGATAAACCGCCCCTCGGATGACCCATCCGCTGCATATCGTATCCTCGTGCTCGGCACCGAAAAAGGGTCGCTCGAAAACTATCTCAACACACTCGCTGATATGTCCAACACGCTTGGGACCGGCTCATCGGTCGTTCAGCAAATGGCTTCGGTCATCGGCCAGGTAAGGGTAAATATCTCTCAAATTACCAGCGGTCTTTACGACCAGGATAGTCGTAATAGAACTGCAGAGGCAATAAATGACTCGCTGGAACAATTAGTTCAACTGGCCAACACCAAGTATAACGGCCAGTATTTGTTCGGCGGGGCAGATACCGGCTCGGCGCCCTATGCCGTCGAGCGCACCGACGGCGAAATCACCGCCGTAAATTATCAGGGCAGTATGGAGAGCCGAAGCGCCAATGTGGCCCCCGGCGTCTCGTCCGCTGCGTATTATGTCGGCGAGCAGTTGTTCTGTTCGGATAACCGCAGCACGCCTGAATTCCTCGGCGACACCGGCGCCGCGTCGGGCACGGGGACCTCCAGTGTGACGGGAGATGTCTGGCTGACGGTGATTAACGAGGACGGCAACTATAAGCTTTCAATCGACGACGGCGCCAGCTATGTAACCGCGGACGGAAGCGCAAATCAGCAGGTTAAGGATTCCAGAACGGGGAAAGTCCTTTATGTGGATACACGCGGGATAAACAGCACAGGCGTCGAGCTGGTCCGTGTTCCGGGCACCTACGATGTTTTCGGCACCCTCATAAATATCCGTGATATATTGAGAAATGACAGAAATCTGTCAGATGCACAGGTGCAGCAGTTGCGGAACGCCTCGATTGGTTCGCTGGAAGAAATGCAAAATCTCCTCATCCAAAAGCAGGTTTCAATGGGGTCAAGAATAGGATTTCTGAGCGATATTAAGAGCGGTCTTGAAAGTGTGAAGGCCAATACCGAGGACGAGAGGAGCCGGCTGGAGGAAGCCGACATCGCCCAGGTTGCCATAGACCTGTCGCGCCACGAGGTGTTGTACCAGATGTCACTGGCGGTGGCGGGCAAAATGATGTCTTTATCGTTGCTCGATTTCATCGAGTAGCCGGCTTTGCGTGGCTGCTTGGCCCCAACGTCTTGTCCCTAAGGGGCAGCGGGAGGGCGGCTGGAAGCAGCAATGTTCGATATTTATACAAATTTTGAGATTGTCCTCGTGATGCTGCGGTTGGCGCTGTCCGGCAGGCCGGCGAGGTTGCGGGCACGCCGTTTGCATCATAGTTTTCGTTGCACTGTGTGGAAAAGACCGCTGATTGGCGGATTGTTTGAAACCGAATAGGGAGTGTACGTAAATGGAAGAAATTGCCAATTACTACAAGAAGGGTTTGGAGCTGGCGGAAGCCGGTCGGCATAAAGAGGCGCTGGAATGCATCAAACTGTATCTCGGCATGACCCCCGACGACGCGCAGGCGATAAATGATGCCGGAGCGATTCTGCACTGTCTCGGCCGAAGCGACGAGGCGATAGAATATTTCCTCAAGGCAAGGACGATAGCACCCGATTCGGCGGAAATCGTCTGGAATCTGGCAGAGGCCTGCCTTGCCGTCGGCAACGCCAAGCACGCAGCCGAGCTTTTTGACGATATGAGTCGCAAGGGCATTCTCAACCCCGATGTGCTGAATAGAACCGCAAATATACTGCTCGAGCAGGGCAATAGTGCCGAGGCCCTCGAAACGCTGCTTCGTTCGCTGCAAAGCTGGCCCAGTCAGGAGGTGCTCAAGCCGATGTTGGAAGTCGTCCGCAACAAGAGGCCGAAGGTCGCCTTTTTCTGCGGATTGAAGGGCGGCGTAAAGTTCCTTACGGACATTTACAATTTTGTCGGTGAGCGCTTCCCGGTCAAATTCTTCGATGGCGGGGATGCCAGCCAGATGCACGAGCTGATGCAGTGGAGTGATATTTCCTGGTTCGAGTGGTGCACGAATGTCGCCGTTGAGGCGTCGAAGCTGCCGAAGACCTGCAGGAATATCGTTCGGCTGCATGCGTTCGAGGCGTATGAGGATTGGCCGAGTCGTGTCAGGTGGGAGAATATAGATGACCTTGTTCTTGTGGGCAATTCCTATGTAAAAGATACGCTGCTCAGGCAGGTTCCTGCTCTTGAGGCACGCACCCGCGTTATTACGATTCCCAACGGCGTAAACCTGCCTAAGTTCAAGTTCGTCGATAGACCTCGCGGCAGGAACCTCGCCTGCGTCGGTTATCTGCACAGCGGGAAAAATCCGATGTTTTTGCTGCAGTGTATGCAGAAGCTGCATTATATAGACCGGCAATACAAGCTGTTCTTTGCCGGCGTTTTCCAGGAACGCCGGCTTGAGCAGTATATCCGGTATATGGTAAAGGCGCTCGACCTTGCCGACGTGGTGTTCTTCGACGGCTGGCAGGACGACGTAAACACCTGGCTGCAGGACAAACACTACATTGTCTCGGCCAGCATCGGCGAAAGTCAGGGGATGGGGCTCTTGGAGGGGATGGCCTGTGGCCTGAAGCCCGTCATCCACAACTTCCCCGGCGCCGAGCAGATATTCCCGTCTGAACATCTGTTCAACATCGCTGAGGAATTCTGCGGGCAGGTTTGCTCCGAGCATTATGAGCCGAGGCGGTATCGTAAATTCGTGGAGGAGAGATATTCGCTCCAAAATCAGTTGAGCGCAATCAACAAACTCTTTTTGCGTTTTGAGGCCGAAATAGATGCAGGCAGGTTATCAGTTGCCTATGGGAATCGACCCCGCACCTGTTTCGACGATGGGGCGCTAATAAAGTAAGAATGCTGATTGGCAGAAAGTGGTGCTGCTGTGGGAGTCGATGCTCTATGTCGAAATAGGTGCGGGGCTGCGATGCCGGCAAAAAGCGGAAACAGAAGCGGTCCCGTGGTCAGCGTCCTTTTGCCGACGTTCAACAGGCCTTTGTGCCTGGCGCAGGCCCTCGACAGCGTCGTGCGCCAGACGTACCGCAACCTGCAGATAATCGTGGCCAACGACGGAGGGACGGATGTCACCGGCATAGTTGAATCGTTCGACGACCCGCGGATACTCTTTATCAACAGACGGCAGAATCGCGGCCTGCCTTTTACGCTGAACGAGGCGCTCGCAAAAGTCCGGGGCAAATATGTTTGTTATCTCGGCGACGACGACCTCTACTATCCCCATCACGTCGGCGCGCTTGTAGATGCGTTGGAAACCCGGACCGACTGTCTGGTTGCCTACAGCGACTTGTATAAGGTCTATTGCAAAATAAACCCTGACCAAACCCGAATCGCCCTGAGCAAAGTCGTTGAAATCAGCAGGGACTTCGACCGGTTTCTTATGCTCTATTTTAACCACGTGCTGCATGTCAGCTTGATGCATCGGGCGGACTTAATCGAAAAAACCGGACCCTACAATGAAGACCTCAACGTAATGATTGACTGGGACATAACTCGCCGGCTCGCCTTCTTCTCCGATTTTCTCCATATCCCCGAAATCACCGGTGAATTCTATCAGCCCGCCGGTGACACCGAAAGAATATCAGTCAAGCAGCGCAGGAACAAAGAAGAGTATGCCCGAAACATCCTTGCGATACGCACAATCAGGCCTGCCAAGCCCTGGCCGAAGCTCGCGGATTTATCCGTTGTTTTTGTGGCCGAGCGTCTCAACCAGCAGGCCGGCGCCACTATTGGACTTATCTGGCGGCACACCTTCTATCCCTACAAATTGTATCTGCCTTTGCCGGGTGAGGATTTTACCCGGCTGGCCACCGATATGCCTAACGTCGTCACCATACCCGTTGAACCGGACGCCACACAACTGCAGCGCATTGACAAGGCCCTTGCCGGCTGTGAGGGCGACTATGTCGCCGTAGTGCCCGTCGGTTTTCTGGTGCGCGATATGTGGCTGGAGGACTCCCTCTATGCGTTGCTCAATGGCGCCCGCGACCGCGAGGCGTTTGAGCTGGAGGGCTCGACGCCGGATTGCTGGGCGCTGGTTGCACGCAAAGACCATTTGCAGCTTGCCCGCGGCAAATACCCGGATTTGCCGATTCACCGCGGCCTTATGGCCGCGGGCATCAACGTCAGACGTTTGCGACCGGATGAGATTCCGTTCCAGTTTGACAGCTTATACAAAGAAGCCCAGGCGGAGGAAAAAAACGGCAGCTGGAAACAAGCTGCCCAAATCTATGAGTATATCGGCCAACGTTACCACAATCAGCTATGGATGAAATCATTGGCTGCCGACGCCTTGTTTAAGGCGGGCGATTTTGACGGGGCAGCCGAGCTTGCCTCGTGGATAAACCGGCAGCGCCCGACGGTGGACACGTTATTGCTGGAAGCAAAACTTAAACGTAAAGAACGGGATTTTAAGGCGGCCATCCCTTTACTCCAAAGGGCGGAGGACATACTCACCGGCGAAGGATTGTCTGATACGAGAACGCCGGCGACCGCAAATATGGACGGCAAAAGTGGACAGGAATAAGAAAATGTATGAAGAAAAAACCATCACAGACGGCGCCGCACAAGGCGAAATTACCGAGCAGCATAATTCGACCCAGCACTATGAGGTGCTGATGGAGCTGGCCGACTGTCTTGTCTCCGTCGGCAAATATGACCAGGCGCAGCAGCACTATGAGAAAGCGGCTGTGCTTACCCCGGATGCAGCGGGTCCGTACGTCGGCCTGGGGGTGATTGCACTGCAGAAAAGCGCGCTCGACGATGCTGATATTGCCTTCAGAGTCGCCTGCCGGCTCGACCCCGGTTGCGCAAAGGCATACGCCGGCCAGGCGATGGTTGAGCAGCAGCGGACGCGTTACATTGAAGCATTCAAAATGTACCTGAAATGCCTTGAAATCGAGAGCGATAACCTCACTGCGCTGCTCGGATTGTTTCAGACGTCCTGCCAGATGGGTTCGTTTGAGAAGATAATACACTACCTTCAGGTGTATCTCGATATGCACCCGGGTGACGCGTCGGTTATGTTCGCTCTGGCGGCTTTGTATATGAAAGACGGCCGGCTTGCCGAATCCCGGGAAATCCTTCGGGACGTCCTGGTCCTGCAGCCGGGGCACAAAGAGGCGGAAAACCTGCTCGAAGAGGTCGAACGCGGCCTGGCGCAGCAGAGGCAGGATGAGGTTGCCGGCAAATGATTCCAGATGATGGTCCGCAGCTGCTGAAGGAGCTTGGTAATCTCTTGGACAGACAGGTTGAGCTTGCCCGGCGTGGTAGTTTCGGGCAGCTGGAGCGGCTGGTCGGTCGGTGCGAGCCGCTCGTTGTGAAAATAAAGGAGGCCGGCCTGTTCGAAAAACCCGGTTATGAGGTACAGAGCCGGCGAGTGGTCAAGCTCTATCGCGAACTGCAACTGATGCTTTCGACGCAAAAAAATGCCGTCGCCGAACAGCTAAAGTCGATTCGCAGGGGCAAAAGAACGCTGGCGGCTTATCGCGGCAATATGTGGAGGCCGAATTGTGACTAACAACAGGGCCGTTTCAGCTTTTGGTACTGAGTCGTCACACGAAACAGGCCTTCGCTGCTCAATTATTATGCCCGCAGGAAATAATCTTTCGATGCAGATAATATGAAATCTGACCTTGAGAAATTCTATGAAGAAAACCTGGTTTGCCCTGAAGGCCTCGATGGCTTGACGGTGACCGGCCAGACAATCACAGCTTCAAATGGAAGGACGTACCGTTTCGAGAACAACATACCTTGCTTTTTGTCTTCATTTGCCTTAACGGAGCATCAAAGTTCTGAGCTTGAATTTTCCAAGGCGTATATCCAGGGTATAATGGATAATTCTAATCCGCATTACTCTCCGGAAAGGCCTTTCGTACACCCCAAAGTTTGTTGGGAGTGGTCCGAAAAGTGGCTTAACTCGGAAACCGTGCACTCTGATACGAAAATTGTTTGTATCGGCGGTGCTTTTGCTGATGACCTGCCGCACGTGCATTCGGATTACAAGTTTAACATAGACCACCTTGCAAATGAATATTGCAAGCTGCTGCCGGAAATTCTGAAGGCAAATACGCACCATATTGCCTGTACATCCGAAAAAATGCCGTTCCGCGATGCTTATGCGGATTTTGTCTATGCCCGTAATAGTTTGGACCATGTATGCAATCCGGTGCAAACGTTGAAGGAAGCTTATCGTATTCTCAAGCCGGGCGGAAAATTGCTGATTGGGGTATATTTCAATTCTAAATTTATCGATGAGCACGAATCAACCGTCGTAGACGATGAGTTTATAGACAGGTGTATTAAACCGATGTTTGAAATCCAACATCGTGTTATACACGACACGCCGCAGCAGAAGATATTTGGAGGCGAAAAGACCGGCTTTATCTGCCTTGTCTGCCGAAAGCTGGCCCGCAGTGACCTTTCGTTCACGCAGGAGCAGATTCAGGCGGTAGGAGACATTCTTTCGAACTTTCATTCTGCGTTATATTGTGAAGCTCACGGTAAATCCGGACTTGCAAAAGACAGATACAGCCGTTTGCTGAAGATACAGCCTGTTTTGACAACGGACGTATGGCGTATGATATATTCGCTCATTCGATTTTTGGGTATGACGGCCCCGGAAAAGTATAATGACTTGAAAAAAGTAATTGTAAACCTGCTTGGTCACGACCCCTTCTGGGAGGAAATTTTAGATAAGACGGCTCGGGATTATGCTGTCGCAGTCAGCGGTGACCTCGTCGAAAATGACCCGGCGAATTACATTAAAATTCTCGATGCTCCGGACGTTATTGAAGGATGGCGGGTTCTATGGTACCTGGCAGTGGCGGCACACAAAATCGGCCGAATTTCCGTCGCGGAACGGCTGGCCGCCGCCGTCATAAATCACGCGCCGGATTTTATAGATGCACGTTTGTTCCTCGAAACACTTGACAGCCCGGCTGTAGCGCATCAGCGTCATATAGATACCAGCTCTGATACCCCTGCTGGCCATCAACCATCGGTAAAAGAAAATACGCTCCAGCAGCTTAAAAGAAGAGGTCTTTTGCATGCCGACCAGCCCCTCCGCCTTCACCTCGGCTGTGGCGAGCGCCATCTGGAGGGATACATAAATATCGACTATCCGCAGTCGGAACATCCTGTGATGCACCCGGCGGCGGATTTTTGCGCAGATATAGTAAATCTCTGGTTTCCGCCTGGCACGGTTGACGAGGTTCGCCTTCACCATGTCTTCGAGCACTTTGACCGGGTAGAGGCACTGGGGCTGCTAATCAAATGGCATAGCTGGCTCAGGAAGGGCGGCACTCTAAGGATAGAGACGCCGGACATTGTCGGCAGCGCAAAGGTCCTGCTTTCCCAGCCCTCGTGGAAAGTCAAAATGGGAATCGTCCGTCATCTCAGCGGCGACCATGCGGCTTCGTGGGGTTATCACCTCGACCACTGGTTCGCGGAGAGATTTGAGCACACGCTGAGCCGGCTGGGTTTCGGTGCGATTAAGGCGAGCCATACGTCGTGGCAGCGTGAACCTTTTCTTGCCAACGTGGAGATAACCGCCGTCAAGATGAGAGACATCCTGCTTGACGAACAAAAGACAGCGGCGGAAAAATTGTTGTGGGATAGCGCTGTTGATGCCTCGTCAGCGGAGCAGCATACCTGGCAGGTATGGAAGGAGCGGCTCGATGGATTTCTCAGGGGCGAGGCGGAAAGCCCTTCTTGTCTTCCAGAAGTCAGCTTGGATGGCGGTGGAGAGCGGGTTGATATATTTTACGGCGAGAACCTCGCTTTTGAACGACCCGATAGTACCTATAAGCTGCCCCCAGGTATAGTTGAAAGCATTATTGGAGACGAAGCTAATCCCCTGCATCGGATTGCGCGTATTATTGAAAACAACTCAAAAGTGTTGGACATCGGAGCAGGCAGTGGGTTACTGGGATTGGTCTTAGCTAAATTAAATAAGAACGTGCTGATAGACGCTGTTGAGCCAAGTAAAGCCGGTGTGCAGGAAATGTGTTCGCCACCCTACAGACGAGTCTGTCACGGTTATCTTGATAATTATATGAATGAGCTGATGGAAGAAAAATATGATTATGTAGTATTAGCGGATGTAGTTGAACACCTCTATGATCCTTCTAATCTGATAAAGAACTGCGTTCAGTTGTTATCAAATGAGGGAAAACTTATACTCTCTGTTCCTAATGTTGCCTTCGGCAGCGTACGATTATCGCTCCTGCGGGGCCGATTTGACTATGTTGACTCCGGCTTACTTGAGCGAACGCATTTACGCTTTTACACAGTAAGTTCATTATTGAATCTTATTAGCGAGCTTAGATTGCATTGCTGTGAGCTTATCCACCTGAAGCGCGATTTCAGTTTGACAGAACCCAGCATAAACATCTTAGACTTCGATTACTCAACCTTAAAAGCAGTGACGGATGATCCGGCGTCCCATATTTACCAATTCGTTCTGGTATTACAAAAGAGGTATAACAGAGAACCGATTATCAAAGATTATGGCAATATCTTTCAATTAAGCGGCCATACATTCGAGTCTATGAAAGAGCAGTTACCGAAGGTATCTATATTGATTCCGACCTTCAATAGGGCCGGTTATCTCAAGATGGCGATAGATTCGGCCCTTGCTCAGACCTACCCCGGCACGGAGATTCTGGTCCTGGACGATTGTTCCACGGATGAAACCGCGAATCTCTCCGAGACGTACCGCAGTGCTACAAACGTCAAATTTATCCGCAACGAAAAAAATATAGGATTCATAAACAACTGGAACAAAGCCGTAGCATTGTCTTCCGGGGAATATATCAAAATAATGGGAGATGATGACATACTTTCCGCCGACTGTGTTGCTGAACAGGTGCGCATCTTGAATGAGCACCCCGACGTTGGTGTTGTCTGCTGCGGTTATTCTGTCATCGATGAGAGCAGCAGAGTAAAAAACAATGGCGATTCGTATAGGGTGTTCAATCGGGATACGAGGGAAAATGGTCTGGAGTTTATCAAGAACTATCTCCTCTTGAAAAGAGCCGTTGGATGGCCGACCGCCATACTATTCAGACGCGAGGATATTGACAGGGTGGGAGGTTTTGACCCGCAGGCGGGCTGTCCGGTGGACATTGATATGTGGTCCAGAATCTTGAAGGTCAGAGATTTTTACTATCTCGATAAAATGCTTGCTTATTGCCGGCTGTTTCCGGGCAACTTGTCCAAAAAATTGGATGCAGATGACTTTGGGTACAAGGATATTATACGTTTCTATCTCAAGACGGTGCCCTGTGTAGAGCATATATTGGATGAACCCACGAAGCAACAGATATGGTCCACTCTTGGAAAGAGGATATTGCCTTTTTACTCGAAGGCGCAGGACAAGAACAAAGCAGCCATCAGGCGGGACATGGATTCTCTCGTTGAAAGGTGTTCTTCCGGCCGGCCCGGCGAAAATGTCACCGCCTTGATTTTCAGCAAAGACCGCGCTATGCAGCTCCAGGCGACGATTGAGTCGTTTGTCCTGCAGTGCCGGGACAACGATGCTGCTGATATCACTGTATTATTCAAAGCGTCCGGTGCGGCGCATCGTCTGGGATATGACGAATTGAGGGAGAAGTTTCCCGCTGTTAGCTTTGTCGAAGAGACCGATTTCTATCGGCAGGTTCTGTCGGTGGTTGAACGCCGCGAATATGTGCTGTTTCTGGTCGATGACAATATCTTTGTCAAGCCATTCTCGCTGAGCGACGTCGTCGCCTCTCTCGATTCGGAAAAAAACACGGTTGGGTTTTCCCTTCGCCTCGGCAAAAATACCGATTACTGCTATATGCTGAGTGCCCCGCAGAAACTGCCTGCATTCGAATGTGTCCGCGAAGGGATATTTAAGTATTCCTGGCCCGGCGCCGAGCGTGACTTTGGTTATCCGCTCGAGGTCTCAAGCGCTGTGTATCGCTCTAATGAAATTTTGCGCCTGCTCAATCAGGTCAAGTTCTCGAATCCTAACACTCTCGAAAGTGAGATGAACCGCAACAGCGGTGCGTTTGTTTTAACGGCTCCGTTTTTGTTGACTTTTGAGGAATCCGTGACGTTCTGCAATCCCGTCAACGTCGTCCAGTGCGTATATGGAAACAATAAGTTTGGCACAATCCACAGGTTCTCGGCCGGGCAGTTGGCGGACTGTTTCTCGCGCGGTATGGCGATAGATGTGCGTAAATACGCCGGCTTCACGCCTGATTCGGCACATCAGGAAGTAGAGCTGCATTTCAAACCTGCTGACCTGGCGGCTTCAGAGGCGCAGGCCGCCGAGACAGGTTGCTCGCACCGGGGCAGGGCGTCGAAACCGAAGTTCTCCATAGTGATGGCAAATTACAACAATGGCAGGTACATAGGCCAGGCCATAGAATCGGTCCTGAGCCAGACCTTCGGGGATTGGGAGCTTGTAATTGTTGATGACTGCTCGACCGACGACTCCGTCGATGTAATCAATCGTTTCCTCACGGATGGCCGTATTCGTCTGATACGCCACGATGCCAATAAGGGTTACGTGACGGCGCTGAAAACCGCCGTTGCCGCCGTTGCCGGCGAGGTGTTTGGTATTCTCGACAGCGACGATTGTCTGGCGGCGCACGCCCTCGAAACTATGTATCAGCACCACGTAAATTCTCCGGATTGTGGCTTGATTTACTCGCAGTTTATGTACTGTGATGAAAACCTCAAACCTAAGCACACGGGATATTGCCGCGAGATTCCTCCCGGAAAGACGAATCTCGACGTGGATACCGTCAGTCATTTCAAGACGTTTAAGCTGCGGGACTATCTCAAAACCTCCGGCTACGATGAAAGTATGCCCTGTGCCGAGGACAAGGACATTGTTTACAGGATGGAAGAGGTGACTCGGCTCAAGTTTGTCGATGATTGTCTCTACCTGTACAGAGAGCTGCCGAAATCGCAGGGCCACGATGCTCGAAAGGCAGCCATCGGCAGGGAATCGATGAAGAGGGCCAAGTCCGCCGCTCTTGAGAGAAGGGGGAAAAACTGTTCGCCCACGGAGTGTTTCCACAGGGCCAAAGGTGAGTTCGACGCCGGCAATTTCCAGCAGGCGGCTGAATGGATGGAGAAGTACCGCCGGCTTGCTGATTACGCGAAACTGTCAAGGATTGTCAGGACCCCCCGCAGGCCGGACGGCGTCGACGTCTCGGTGATTGTCGTCACCTACAATAGAACCGACGATGTGGTCGGATGCCTTCGGTCGCTTGCCAAACAGGACGACACCAGCTTTGAGACAATCGTAATCGACAATGGCGGCACGGATTTCCATTCAATCGAGCCGTATATCAGCCAGTACGTCAAGTGCCCTGTTAACTTTAATCTCTCCGAAGGTAGAAACATCGGCGCCTGCTGCGCAAAGGGGCGGATACTTGCCTTCCTCGACGATGACGCTGCCGTTCCGCCGGACTACGTAAGCTCGATAAAATCCGCCTTCAAAACCTACGACATCGTCGGCCTGCGAGGAAAGGCCTTGCCGAAATCGAACCCTGATGCCAACAAAAATGCCAAAAGCTACGACAAAGGAAATGTGCCGTTTCCGACGTTCTGTGACCTTGAGGGCGGCTCCGCCTTCCTTCGAAGGACTTATCTGGCGATGGACGGAATGGACCCTCTCCTTTTCGGCCATGAGGGTTCCGACCTGACTTATAGAATAGCGAAGAGCTTGGACGTGCTGAACAAGGTTATCTACTGGCCTGATACGGTCATCCATCACGATGCCACGCTCGGTGAAGCACAAAGACAAAGGGCGGAAGGATACGAGCTTATGGAGGCGTATCTGAAATGGAAGCACGGTGGTGACATCTTCGCCTTGAGGCGGCACGTTGAAAGGCAGTATATGCCTCCGTACCCGAAGCCCTCCGATTCTGCCTCCGGCGATGAAACTGCCTGCTCAATCAGGGATTTGAAGCTGCATCGCCTGGGGTCCGAATACGGCGGTTCAGTGGTTGCACTGGACTTGATTGCTCCCGGCAGCACCGTTATTTCCGCCGGCGTCGGCGAGGATATTTCTTTCGACCTCGAGATTATTAAGCGAAAGGGCTGCAAAGTTATTGGAATAGACCCCACTGAGAAAGCAAGGAACTTTGTCGAAAAAAATAAAAACGAGAGCTTTGAATTCATTCCCAAAGCCCTGTATTCTCAGGACCGCCACGGTGTCACGATATACAAAAGCTCTCGTCCGGACTGTGTTTCGGAATCCGTCACCTCCTCGCATCGTTCGGTTGAATCTTCGGACCATTACGAAGCTCAGACAATTAGCATACAGGAGTTGCAGCAGGTCTATCCTGATATCTCCCTGCTGAAAATGGACGTCGAGGGCGCCGAGTATGAGGTGCTGAACTCCATTGAAACGCTGGACATACCACAGATATTTCTTGAATTTCATCACTTCTGTACGGAATACACCCCTGAAGATACTTATAAATGCATCGAACACGTCAAGGCAATGGGGTATGCTGTGGTTCATTGCAGAAATGAGGCCGGGGCGCCGAGGGAGATAACATTTGTGCACAAACGCTGTCTTGCCCCCGCAAGTGAGCCGGCTGCGCCTGCGCGCGCTGCTGATATCAGGGGCGACGTCCCCGTTGTTGTTATTGTTTATAACAGACCCAAACACACTCTTGAAGTTCTGAGGGCGTTGAAGCAGCACGATGTAAAGAACATATATATATTCTCCGATGCGCCGAAGTGCGCCGAGCACGAACAAAATGTGTTGTTAGTCAGACGGCTGATACACAGCATCGACTGGACAACGCCCAGAATAATCGAACGACAGGAGAACTTCGGTCTGGCGAGAAACATTGTGGATGCGGTTGACTATGTTTTCAGGGAGCACGAACAGCTGATTTTGCTCGAAGACGACTGCGTTCCTCAGCAATACTTCTTCGACTTTGTCCGCGCCTGCCTCGAAAAATACAAGGACAATCCGAAGGTCTTTGGCGTTTCGGGCTATTCGGTCTCGATGCCCGGGCAGCTTTTGCAGAAATACCCTTACGACCTGTATTTTAGTCCGCGAATCGGAAGCTGGGGCTGGGCCACCTGGAGAAGGGCCTGGCAGCATTACGGCAGGGATTTGAGAAAACTTGTCGAATCGGCCAACGAAAAGGGCGTTGACCTGTCGCAGGGCGGCACCGACATTCCGATATTCATTGAAAAATTCCTGACAGGCCGCCTCAGCGACGTCTGGACGCTCAACTGGGTGCTCTCGGTTTATCTGAAAAATGGCTGCTACGTTTACCCGACGCATTCTCATGTAAAAAATATAGGCACCGATGGCAGCGGATTGCATTGCAGCATAACCGACAAATACGACGGCCCCTGCGCTGCCGAAAAACCGGCGTGCTATCCCGATGAGGTCGTTATAGATGGGGACATCATTGAAAACTTCAAAAGCTATTATAAAGCCGACGGAGAACAGAGCCGCAGGGCAGCTGCTTTTCTAACCTCGATTGGAAAATCAGGACGCCGACCCCAAGTCGCCCTGGTCAGCACAACCGACAACAGAGGCGGCGCTGCAAAAGTTGCCTGGATGCTCAAAAAAGGGCTGGCTGCAAAAGGTTTTCAGGCAAAGATGTTCGTTAAAGACAGGTTCTCCGATGACCGCGACGTTCTGAAAATCACGGACCCAGCTCTGGACGGTGGTAAAGAGCTTGAGAACCAGGGTTTACTTTACTATGGTATCAAATCAACCGCGTTGCTCGCCCGCAATCCCGATTTCACAAACTGTGATATCTTTCATTTTCACAACCTTCACGGCGGCTATTTCAATCCTTTTGCTTTGCCTGAGTTGACTCGGATTAAACCCTCCGTGTGGACGCTGCACGATATGCAGGGTATCACCGGGCATTGCGCCTACGCTTTTGATTGCGACAAATGGCAAACCGGCTGCGGCGACTGCCCGAACCTCGAAACCTATCCGGCGGTCGCGGCGGACCAGACGGCGAAAATGTGGCGGGACAAACGCCGGATATATGCTGATTCTGATATCGAGATTATCGTCCCGTCGCAATGGCTGAAAAACGTTGTCGAAAAAAGCATTTTGAAGGATAAGAAGGTTCACCTCATTTATAACGGCATCGACGGGCAAATCTACAGGCCATACGACAAATCCGCCGTTCGCAGGCAGCTTCGACTGCCCGACGACGCAATCGTCATCGCCTTCGCCGCGGATAAGGGCTTGCTTGAACAACGCAAGGGCGGCAGCTTCATATTGGAGGCGTACAAATACTTTGCCGCAAAGTATCCAAATCTGTACTTTATGTGCATAGGCAGCAAAGCCGACAACGCACCGACGGAAAGGTTTTTGCAAATCCCGTTCGTAGCGGATGAAGCTGCGCTTGCACAAATTTATTGTGCGGCGGATGTGTTTATGTTTCCGACGCTTGCCGACAACTGTCCGCTGGTCGTCCTCGAGCTTATGGGCTGTGGTGTCCCGGTCGTTTCTTTTGATGTTGGCGGCGTGCCCGAACTCATCGAGCACGGCAGGACCGGCTTTTTGGCGCAAGTCGGGGACATTCGTCAGCTTGTCGGGCTTACCGAACAGCTTGTGCTTGATGAGTCCGCTCGCCGCCGGTTCGGTCAGGCCGCCCTCGCGACCTCGCGGGAGCGCTTTACGCTCGACCGTATGATTGATGACCACGTCCGTCTGTACGAGACCCTGGTGCAAAAACGCCTGCCGGGGTCGCCTGACCGCAGCGGCGGGGGTTCTGTATCCTTCGCAGGCCGGGACCCTGCGCAGAAACGGTATCTGGTTACGGCGATTGTCTCGACGTATAATTCGCAACGGTTTATTCGGGGATGTCTCGATGATTTGGAAAGCCAGACCATTGCCGGCCAGCTTGAAATTATAGTTGTCAATACCGCCTCCGAGCAAAATGAAGAGACAATTGTGAAGGAATTCCAGAGCAAATATAGCAACATTGTTTACATTGTGACTGATAAACGCGAGCCGCTGTATTCGGCCTGGAACCGGGCGGTAAAGGTCGCTTCCGGACAATTCCTCACAAACGCCAATACCGATGACCGCCACCGCAAAGACGCGCTGGAAGTGATGGCAAATACCCTTCTTGCAAATCCTGATGTCGCGCTTGTCTACGGCGACCAGATTGTCACCGATACGGCCGACCCCACGTTTGAGAATCATCACGCTGTCGAGACGGCAAAAAGGCCGGAGTTCAGCCGACAGCGCCTCCTTTTCGGCTGCTGTGTCGGGTCGCAGCCGATGTGGCGAAAGTCACTGCACGGCGAGTTCGGCGGCTTTGATGAGACGCTTACCTGTGCCGCCGACTGGGATTTCTGGCTGAATGTCGCCTCCAAATACACCTTCAAACACGTACCTGAGTTCCTGGGGCTTTACTATCGCAACGAAGATGGCATCGAGCACGGCCAAAAAATTCACAGCTTTTATGAGCGATATCTCGTTGGCAGGCGATACGGTAATCCGTATATATCTGTTATTCAGCCCTACCAGGCCCCGGACAATCCTTTGGTTTCGGTCGTGATGCCTGCATACAACGCCGCTGATTATATCGCACGAGCGATTGAAAGCGTCCTGATTCAAAATTACAGAAACTTCGAGCTGATTGTCGTCGATGACGGCTCTTCCGACCATACCGCCGATATTGTCCGCGGTTTCAAAAATGAGCCGATAAAGTACTTCCTCAAGGAAAACGGCGGCGCTGCTTCTGCTCGCAACTTCGGGCTTGAAAAAGCCAGCGGGTCTTTCATAGTTATGCTCGACAGCGACGATATGATGACGCCCGATTACATCGCCAGACACCTGCAGGGATTTGAGCAGCATCCCCAGGCGGATATGGTCTATTGCGATGACTTGCTTATTGACGAACAGGACAAACCCATCCGTGTAATCACCAGGCCGGAATACTCCGACCCCAAAGCATTTATATCCGACATGTTCCGCTGTGGCTTCCCCGTTGTGCATTTCAAGACCTGCATCAGAAGAAGCGTCTTCGACAAAATCGGGCCTTATGACGAACGGCTGATTGTCGGCGAGGACTACGATATGATGAGGCGTTTTGTAAAGCAGGGCTTAAGGATGGTTCATTTGCCGTTGGCGCTTTACCTGCGTCGCCTCACCACGAACGGGCTTTCGAGAAACTTTAGCGCCGCAAAAGCAAAGAGCCATTTTGATGTCATTCACAGGTTTACAGAAACCTTTACCCCTGACCAGTTGTTCCCCGACGTGCAGTGGGACGAGCTGCCGGTTGAGGAAAAGCCGTTGCTGGTTAAATGCAAAACTGCCCTTGTCTATCTCGGCATCGGTGAACAGTATCTCGGCTCCAATACCCGGGATTATGCAGCAGCGGCTTTCGAAATGGCCTGTGCCGAATTGGACGATTGCTGCAAAATCGAACCGGACAATCAACAGTTCAGGAATCTGCGGGAAAAATGTTACTCCATTCGTGACAGGCGCCTGTCATCCGACCGCAAACTTGTTTGCCAGCCGGTATGAGTTGCGAGTTTCAGCTATGCGTAGAATTGCTAAACAAAGCACGGTTTCTGTCGATAATGAGATAGAAGGGATGCTGTGTGTTCTGGGTGGAAGATACGCCCCATAAAATCTTTGTGGTTTGAACGGGAAAGCGGATAAAGATGTCTACTATAAATCTCCCGGGTCTTTTAACCGGCATAGACACAAACACGCTGATTTCACAGCTTATGGCCATCGAACGCCGAACGCTCAATGTGTATCAGCAGCGTGTTTCTGCCTGGGAGGACAAAAAAGACGCCATCGGCACTCTCGAAAGCAAGTTAAGCACGCTTAGGACTACCGTTCGTGCCCTCTCTGATGCCGAGCTGCTGCGGGCGTTTAATATAACATCCAGCGACGAGGATATACTTACGGCTGAGGCGAGTAATGCGGCGTTCGAGGGTAATCACGACGTTGTAATCAATCAGTTGGCGACAGCCGACCGCTGGGTTCACACCGCCGGTTTTGAATACGCCGAAGATTACGTCGCCGCCGTTGCCGGCACGTTCATTTATTCCTACAACGGTAAAGAAGCAGTCGTCACGACCACCGCCACCACAACTTTGGAAGAACTCGTCGGCTTAATCAACAACGATGCCGACAACCCAGGCGTGACGGCTTCTTTGTTGCACTACGGCAATGCTTATCATCTCGTCCTCAGCGGCAACAACGCCGGCTCCGATTACCAAATCTCAGTCAACTCAAGCAGCACCGAGGTCCTGCAGGCAGGCACCGCTTTCACGGTCGACTCCGACAACGCCACGCTCAGCACTCGTATTACCGAGCTCGACCAGTTTGACGGAGAACATTATCCACTCGGAGTCGGCGAAAAGATAGAAATCACCTGCCACGACCGCTACGGCAACGATATAGAGGTGGACCTTGATTTGACCGAAAATACAAAGCTCAGTCACTTGATAGATAAAATCAAGCAGGCCTTCGACGGTAATGTCAATGTGATTCTCGAAAACGGCAAAATCATCGTCACCGATGTTTTCTCCGGCGACAGCCAGCTTGCGGTCTCGCTGGATTACAGCAACGATAATAGACCAGACCTGCCCACTATAGACGCCACGACACAAGGCGGCACCGCGGCCACGCTTGCCGGCTTCAAGGACCCATCGTATTTCACACGAACTCAGGTCGCCCAGGATTCCAAAATCAAAGTCGATGGATTCCCTTCTGTCGCTCCGGTTCCCGAGGAGCAGCAAATTGTTCATACCGCCGTCACCGGCGGAGGCACCAGCGACAAATTCACGCTCAGTTACGGCGGCTATACCACCACGGAACTCGATTACAACGCTGATATCCAGGCAATCCAGGATGCCCTTGATGCCCTGCCCAGCGTCCAGCCGGAAGATATAATAGTCAGCGGCGATTCGTTGGACGCCGATGGCACCCTGACATTCACCTTCAAAGATACACTCGGCGATGTCAGTATGATACTGATAGATTCATCCGGCCTGAGTCAGACGCTTTCAGTCGCCGAGCAGACCAAGGGTGTCGATGAGTATATAAGCAGAAGCTCCAATACCGTTGACGACGTGGTTCGCGGCATCACGCTTCATTTGCACGATACGACCGGTTCAAGCAGTGAGAGTATAACGCTCACCAGAGACGTTCAATCGGTTAAGCAAAAACTGAATGCAATGATAGACGCGTATAACCTGGCCGACACCTACATCAAGGAGAAGACCGGCTACAACGACGTCCTCAAAACCGCAGGCATCCTTATGGGCGATTACGTCGTCAGCACCATAAGAAATCAGCTTTATATGCCGTTGATATCGCAGACCGCCGGCTTCGTAGAAGACGTCGATTCGTTTTTGATGCCGGGCCAAATCGGGCTGCAGCTCGACCGCGACGGCGTGCTGACCCTCGACGCAAACGCCTTCGATGAAGCGATTGCCGAGAACTATATGGGCGTCCTTGCTGTAATCGGCGCAGCCAAAACCGGCAGTTCCGACAGCAATAATATCAGGTTTTACCAGGCCAGCAGCAATTACACCACCGCCGGAACGTATGATGTTAAGGTGACATTAACGAACCACGTCATAACGGAAGCTTATATCAAATTGCCTGATGAGGGTGAGTCGGCGTGGCGCCTCGCCACGTTTTCCGGCAACGTCGTCACCGGCAACGGCACCTTCGATACAAACGGCGACCCCGTGTATCCGGAAAACGGGTTGCAGCTTAGCGTCGATTTGAGTCAGGGTGGCACAGAACCATACACGTACTCTGCGACGGTCAGGGTAAAGCAGGGCTTTGCCGGAGCAATCGAAGACGCCCTCGATAGAATGTTGAAGACGACCACCGGCTCAATCGACATTGACCAGGAGCACATCGGCGATACGATTGAGGAATTGCAGGACAGAATCGCCGACGAAGAGACCCGCCTGACCCAAAAGGAAAGACGATTGGTTGACCGGTTTGCACGCATGGAGAAGATGCTGGCGCTGCTGCAGAATCAAATGGCCGCCTTGGGTATGAGCTCCTAATAACCGGCCTGGTGACTGAGTGTAAGTAGGGTCGGAGCGCCAAATCACAAATCCAAAATCGAAAATAAGCAATCCTGAAATCTCAAATTTCAAATCCGAAATTCCAAACAGTATTCAAATCCCAGTGTTCAAATTACCCAAACTAATTCGGTCCGGGCGTTAGCGCTTGGAATTTGGGTCATTGTGGCTTGTCCCTCGGCTTCGGTCGGGACGGTGAGATTGTCGAACCGTTTGAAGTTTGGGATTTCGATATTGGGATTTTAACTCCGCCAGGCACTGTGCGGGGCCGAGACGAGTGCTCATCTTCTTCTTTGCCGCAGTCGGTGCAGCATCGCCAGAACCTCCGCCACCGCCACGTACAAGCCTTGAGGTATCGCTTCGCCGACTTGAACGGTTGAATATATTGTTCTGGCAAGCTCGGGCCTGCGGATAATCGGCACGCCGTACGCACGCGCGATTTCCATAATCTTTTCGGCGATGTGGTCGGCGCCTTTGGCCAGAACCACCGGCGCATCCATATCAGGCGGGTCGTATTTGAGCGCAACCGCCACGTGCGTCGGATTGACCAGGACAACCTTGGCCTTGGGCACTTCCTGCAGCATACGTTTCATACTCATCTGGAGCTGAATCCTGCGTATTCTGCTCTTGACCTCGGGCGAACCCTCCATATCTCTGAGCTCCTGCTTAACTTCCTGCCGGGTCATCTTGAGGTCTTCGATGTATTTCCATTTCTGATAAAACGTGTCCCCAATCGCCAGCACGAGCAACGCTATACAAACGCGGATGCACAGCCCGAATATTATCCCGGCGATAGCGGCGATTATTTGTCCGGACCACGCCCATCGAAGCCGCATCAGCGTGTCCACCTGGTCGCTCAGATACACCCAGACGATTATCGAGACCAGTATCAGTTTGAGTATCGACACTAACAGTTTGACCATGCTCCTGCCGTTGAAAAGCTGTTGCAGACCGGCGGATGGGTTCAATACGTCAAATTTCGGATTAATCGCCTCTGATGCGAAGTTTGGGCCGATGATGGCCAGATTCGTCAAAATTGCCCCGCCGGCCATCGCTGCCAAAATGGGAACGCCGATAAAAATCGAATCGGCAATTTTTGCGTTTATGAAGCCGATGAAAGCATTCCCGTCGGCGAAAACCTGCGTCTGGCAGGACATCCCCTCACGGGTCAGCACAGCCGCCCAGTTCGCCAGCCACCGCGACAATATCGCCACCGTCCCGATAAGCGCCAAAAGCGTCGCCACTGAGGTCAGTTCCTGACTTTGCGGCACGTTGCCTTTACGCCTGGCTTTTTCCAGACGACGTGCTGTCGGTTGTTCCGTCCTTTCTGCTGCGGGCTGTTCGGGCATATTCTCGTTCCTCGTCACTCGTTACTCGATACTCGTCACTCGACATTGCGAGCATCGAGAATCGAGCATCGAGAATTCACAAAGGCAGCACTTTGGCCATCAGCTCGGCTGCTTCGCTGACGAATCCGTTAATGAAAGGCGCGAATACAACCAGCATCACAAGACCGACGGCTATTCTCAGCGGGAAACTGATAAAAAAGATGTCCATCTCAGGAACTATTCTTGCAAGAATCGCCAGCGCTACCAGCAGCACTAACAGCGCCGCCAGTATAGGTGCGGCTAATCGCAGCCCCGCCGACAGCATCATTGTCGTTGCTTCGAGCATATTGCCCGCCAAAACGGCCATCGTGGGAATCTTGCCCGCGGGGAAAAGCTCGTAACTGCGATGGATAACCCTTATCAGCAGGTGATGACCGTTGGCCGCAAGAAACGCTATGACAAATATCATTTCCAGCAAACTTGCCAATGGCTGGCCTCGCTCCTCCGTCAGCGGGTCTATAATTTCGGCCATCGACAAGCCCATCTGGTCTTCTATTATTCGACCGCCGAGTTTGACCGCGGAGAACAAAACGCTCGCAATTGTCCCCAGTGCCAGCCCGTATGTCGCCTCGCAGCCCAGCAGCAGCGTTGCCTGCACCGCCGACGCCTGATGAGCAGCCACGGCCGGCGGGTTTGTCAGCGAAAAAAAAATCGAAAGCGCCACCGCGGTTGTGACCTTTATTGTCATCGGAATGGTGTCCCACCCGAAAACCGGAACAACGAGGAAAAAAGCCGAAATCCTCGTCATAACCATTGCAAAGCCAAGCACCTTTTCAATCAGCACTGAGTCCACCGCTTATCGCCCCATGTTCTGGATGTATGAGAACATTTCATTGGTGAATCGCAGCGTCACTTCGAGCATCCACCCGCTGGTCAGCAGCGTCACGACGCCCACCGCCACAAGCTTGGGAACTATGGTCAGCGTCATATCCCGGATGGAGGTTATTGCCTGAAACAGCGTCACTACCACGCCTACTACGATACACGTCAGCAAAATCGGCGCAGACAAAAGAAGCGCTGTTTCGAGCGTGTGCCGACCGAGATAAAGGGTGAAGCTTGGGTCCATGTCAAATTCCGGATAGAGGTTATTTGAAACTTAAGCTCAAGCTTTTAGCCAATAGTCCCCACCCGTCGACGAGTATGAATAATATCAGCTTCAGAGGCAGTGAAATCATAACGGGTGGAAGCATCATCATACCGGCGCTTAACAGAACCCCTGCGATGACCATATCAATCAGCAAAAAAGGAATGAACAACAGGCATCCCATCTCAAACGCCGTGCGAAATTCGCTGATGACAAAGGCCGGTATTACTATGTGCAGACCGATGTCCATCGGGCTGTTGGGCCGCTCCGCCTTGGCCATCTGCACAAACAGTGCCAAATCCGCCTGCCTGCTCTGCCGGAGCATAAATGCCTTCAGGCACCCGCCCGCCTTGTCAGCCGCTGTCGGGAAGTCAATCTGGTCGGTCAGATACGGCTGAATCGCCTGGACGTTGATTTCGCCAAGCGTCGGCGACATCGTATAAAGCGTCAAAAACAACGCCAAACCCATAATCGCTATATTCGGCGGAATCGTCTGCGTCGTAAGCGCTCGCCGAACAAACGCCAGTACTATCACTATCCGCGTAAACGAGGTCATCATCACAAGCAGCGTGGGCAGAATCGCAAGCCCGGTAAAGATGATTACCAGTTTCACAGGCGTTGACCACTCCTTGCTTTTGCCCTGTTCCGATGTTGCCTTATCCACAATCGTCATCAAATCGCTGATGCTGGGCACGGAGCTCGTCACTCGTCGCTCGTCGCCCGAGCCACGAGTCACGGGGGCCGAGTCACGGGTCACGGTTTGCCCGAGTGCAGTCCCTGTGAGTATCAGCACAGTCACAACCATCGGTAGCAGGTATTTTGTCATTTATCTGTCCGGCTTCTTGCTTCCAGTGTGGCTGCGAAATCCGGTAGCGACTCGGTGACGTCGGCCAGCATCGTAATGGTCTCGCTGGTGCTCGCTACCAGCAGACGGCGAGCGCCTATCTGAATCAGGTGTATCCCTTTGCGAGGTGCGATATAAGTCGTCTCCACGACGCGAACCTGTTTACCCGGCAGGTGCGTAATTCGCGGCAGCAGTTTTCTCGAAACGTAAATCGCCGCAACTCCCAGGGCAATGACCAGCAATACTGACAGCAGCATTTTGTAGAACAATTCACGTCCGCTCGTCTCGCCGAAGCCCGGAGCCGTAGCCGGGCTTGGGCTGCCGGGTTGTGCCGTCACTTGTGAGTCGAGCGGCTGCTGTGGTTCAGGTGCAGCTGCCATTGATCTTACAGCCGATAGTAAACCGCCGGCCAATATCACCCCACCCAATATCGCAACAACTTTTATTTTGCCTTTCGTCACTTTATAAACACACCTTGTCCTCACTAAACAACAGCAAATGATGTGCCTGAACGCTGCAAATGCCGTCTGCGGTGTTTTATGGCCTAAAGACCGGGAAAACGCCGTCATACCACTGGGGGAAATTCAGACGATTTGTCGAAAAACTTAACGGGCAACGCCCTCGAATTGCCACGTCACGTTGGCGGACCGCAAGTTTGCGTGGGGTTCTTCGATGGGGATGTCATAGCTAACGGTAGAAATAATTTTTATTTTCTCTTGCAATCTGTTTAGGGAGTGATATAATTCTACATAGTTAATGGTAGATAGATATAAAGAGCAGACGATGGATATTTTTGAAGTATTCGCAAGGTTTCCGAAACAAGAGGACTGTATTGCTTATTTAGAAAAGGTTAGGTGGCAAGGTGAGCCACGCTGCCCTTACTGTAAATCGAGAAAGAAAACGCCTCTTCCAAAAGAACATCGTTATCATTGCAACAGTTGCAATACCAGCTATGGCGTTACAGTTAAGACCATATTTCATAAAACCCGCTTACCCCTTCAAAAATGGTTGCTTGCTGTCTCCTTAATCCTAAGCGCCAAAAAAGGTATTTCAGCCCGACAGTTGGCAAGACACCTAAAAGTAAACCGGAATACTGCTTGGCGTATAGCAATGCAGATTAGATATGCAATGACACAACAGGAGCAGCGCAATATGCTTAGCGGGATTGTCGAAATGGACGAAACGTATATCGGCGGGAAACCCCATAGAGTAGGAGTGGCATAAAATGACAGAAAGGATTGCTAAGGCAGCATACGATGGCATCATAAAAATCGGCAATTTAGAGATTGATTGCGCTGTATTAGAAGATGGAACGAGAGTTGTTTCGGAACGTGCCTTTTCTCGTGCTTTAGGCGGAAAGCGTGGAGGGGCGCATTGGGTCAGAAAACGCAAATTGCTCGATGGCGCCAAACTGCCTGTTTATCTATCCGCAAACAACCTTAAACCTTTTATCCCTAAAGAGTTAGAGATGGCACTTGCTGAACCTATTCTCTATGTAGGCACAAAGGGTGGGCGAGCCAATGGAGTAAGAGCGGAGTTAATACCTCAGATTTTAGATGTCTGGTTAAATGCTCGTGATGTCTTAATAGAATCACAACGGCATTTTGTAATAAGAGCCGAAATCCTGATGAGAGGATTGGCGCACGTTGGAATCATTGCTTTGGTCGATGAGGCCACTGGCTATCAGTATGTCAGGGCGAGAGAAGCGCTGGAGAAAATTCTTGAGAGATTCATCGCAAAAGAGTTGTTTAAGTGGGTTAAAACATTCCCTGATGAATTTTATGAACGGCTATTTGGTTTGAAGGGCTGGAAGTTTAATCCGGTATCAGTAAAAAAACCAATGGTTGTTGGGCGACTCACAAATAATTTAGTTTATGAACGATTAGCGCCCGGCGTTCTTGGCGAACTAAGACGGTTGAATCCAAAAACAGAAAAAGGAACACGTCTACACCGACATCATCAGTGGCTAACGCGAGATATGGGACATCCACGACTCAGGGAACATCTTGCTTCGTTGATAGCCCTAATGAGGGCCTCAGCAAACTGGAATGATTTTTGGCGTCTGGTTCAAAGGGCATTACCCAAATATGGTGATTTACCTTTGATAGAATATGGAGAACAAAAAACTAAGGAAAAACAAAAAGAATTGCCATCACTAAGCATAGAAGAAAGTTAATCTTAAGGACAACCAAGCAATTCTGTTTCGATGTTGTATTGTTCTACACATTCACGCAGTTTTTGATACATATGTAAGTTTGCCGCTTTTTGCGTCAAAAAACCAACAAGGAAAAAGTCAGACAATCGCACTTTACCAGCGTGCAGAATAATTTGAGTCTTAGGGTCTTTATCGAGTAATTTCTTAATTCCCTTAATTAGACAACCAACAATTTCTTCGCTTGCTTCGCTATAGTATACAGTTACCAAATCGTCTATTCGTTCAGCATAAAAAGGCTCAGCGCTCACTAATACTTCAATACAATCTCCATCTGGGTCGTGATATACATTTGGCGCTTTGATTTTTGGATTACTACAAATCTTCATCACTTCTTTTGTGTAATCTTCATTAGATAAAGCGCTCATAATAACTTCTCCTTGAATCGTGTTTTGTAATCTATCGGCAATTCATTATGAAATTCATCACATTTTACCCATACCCAGTTATAGGCTACGAGTTCATCATTAACAAAAACAAGAAATACTTTATTGCTTCGAGGCGGCAATTCTTGCCCATCTAAAGAATAATCGTGTTCAGGTATACCACAATAACATCGCCATCCATAACCCCGCGCATCTTCATCTTCCTCTAAACATAGCCCTTTGAATATCGCAGTAGGATGTTGTAATATATACGGAACCGTGTAGCGCGCACATTCTATTTCACCCTTACCTCGTTTTGCTATATTGTGTAGTCTATCATACGATATTTGAACTATTATTGTTTTGCCAGTATCTGGGTTAATGGCAGATACTTTCAAATATTCCCTGCGTGTGTGCGCCTTCCCTGCGTCGTCCATTCACTACATTGTAACATATACTTTTTCATATTTAACAACTATTTTAAATAAAACACTTCTACCGCTAACTATGACATTCCGCTTTTTGATTTATCCGCCTTACGTCCGGCGGGTTTACCCGCCGTTTCTGAGAAGGGCAATCAGCACTTGCGGCTGCGTGGATGTTAGGTTATCGCCTGCTGTCCAGGTGCTGTCCGCCCCAGCCCCCCATGAATACGTCGACCACTTTCCCGTTGCCGGCAGAGCCGCCTGCAGAAAATCCTCAACCGCCTTTGCCCGTCTGGCCGACAGGACCAATTCCTTTTCCTGTGGCTGGCTGCCGCTGCCTATACACAGCACACACAACTTTACATCCCCGGGGCTTTCGTCCTGTTGCAAACCCGTGCAGAACTCCTTCAGAAATCGCTCGGCTTGTTCGTTTAGCGCAATCTCGTCGCCTGAGAAGTGTATATCCGTCAGGGAAAAATCCACTCGCTCGGCGGCAATCGGCGACGGCACGGCGGTCCCAGATGAAACCACCTTCTTGAGAATTCGGCGGACCCTTTCGCTCCTGGCATCAGGCGTCCTGCCCTCGGCGTCTTTTTCCGGGTCGCTTATTGGATGGTAATAGCTCGCTGTTCCGGAACCCAAGTTTCTGCCGCTGGCAAACCCTGCCTGGAACGACTCCCAAAACGACCAGCCCCCGCCCTCGCCTTCGTCCAGCAGCGTTTCGTCACGCACATTGCCTAAGCCCAGCAGAACCACAAAAAACGCCAGCAGCAGCGCCGCCAGCGTTGAAAATGTGATAATATACACAGGCGCTTTTGGTGCGCTTTCAACAATTACCTTACGCTCACGGCTCATTTATTTATGCCCTGCCCCAACAACGCTATCTCAAGAATACGTTCCGGTGTTTTGCCGCTGGCCTTCCCGGTTCCTTGTGCGCTTGTTGCGATTGCCGACGAAATACCGAATCGATTGCGTTCCAGACCGCCTTGGGTTGTTAAGTAATCTACGACTGCCGATGCACGCAAAAGCCCGATTGTTTCGTCGGTCGTCGACCCGGCAGAACCGTGCTCACCGATAATCACCCCGTTAGTCACCTTCTTGAGATACGCCGCAAGAGTATCCAGTGTCTGTCTGCCCTGTGGCGAGATTGCGGTTGCTCTTCCGGCAAAGACCTTATTGGACGGTATCAAAAAGACCCTCGGCTCAAACGGGTCGCCTATATCTTTTGTCTCTTTCAACTGCCCGCCCGTTCCCTGCTCCAGAGTGACGTGTTCGCTTCCTTCGAGGGTTGCATCAACGGGTTCCGCGTCCATTGCGGTGCTCATGGTGTTGCGATACATCTTGTCCGCCAGCTTGAAAGCGGGCATTGCCCTGCGAAAACCATCCCTCAAAGCCGGTATGGTATCTCGCCCGACATCCGAAAACGTCAGTAAAAGCACAAAGAACGTCAAAAGCAGCGTCATACAATCGCTGAATGTCAGCATCCATTCCGGCGCGCCCGGCTCTTCCTCCGGTTCCGGGGGTTTTTTCTTGAATGCCATTAGACCGTGGCCTTGACCTCTTTCCTTCTGCTGTGCGCCATAAATACCTGCATCTTTTCCCGCACCACCGTTGGGCTTTCACCTGAAGATATTGAGCAGATGCCTTCTACAATCATCTCTTTTGCCGTCACCTCTGCCTTCGAGTACAGTCCGAGCTTGCCTGCCAGCGGAATACATATCAGGTTCGCCACCATTGCTCCGTAGAACGTCGTTATCAATGCAACAGCCATTCCCGCTCCGATGGATTCCGGCGAGGTCATATTCCGCAGCATCTGAACCAGCCCGATGAGCGTCCCTATCATTCCGAAAGCGGGCGCCGACGAACCCATAAACTCCAGTATCTTCTTGCCCGTTGAGTGTCTGTCCTGAAGATACTGAATTTCCATCATCATAATATCCCTTATCGCCTCACCATCCTGCCCGTCCACCAGCATTTGCAGACCTCTTCCGAGAAATGCATCTTTGGCCTTGGGGATTTCCTGCTCCAAAGCCAGCGCGCCGTCGCGCTTGTTGATGGCGGCGTAGTTGACCATTTTTTGAATTATCTCCGCCTGTGGCGGTATCTTGGCGACAATGGTCTTCTTGATAACGGAAAATATACCCAGGAACTGCGGCAGTGAAAAATGTATCATCGTCGCACACAGCATCCCGCCTATCGTTATTGCCATGGAAGGATAATCGACAAATATCGTCCAGCTTCCCCCAATAAGAATGGCCCAGGCAATTACTATAAAGCCCAAAACCGTCCCTATTATCGTTGCGATATCCATAGTTTATTTCTGCTCCACTATTTCCTTTAATCTCTGGCACAGGACCGCCGCCAGTTTCGGTTCGCTTGTCACCATCTCCGCCAGTAATTTCGCCTTGGTCCTTTCAGTCATATAGTGAAGAATCTTCACGGCGTCATCCATCGGCCCGCCCTGTATCCTGCCGGTCTCCATTTGCTTGGCGCACATACTGCTTAGTATCTTGCTTGCGCTGGCAGGGTCCATCTTGTCGTAGGTGGCTGCTATCGTCGTGAGATTGGCTCTTTCGCTCTGCGATATCTCAGCCCTGGTTTCTAACAGCCGGCTTCTCTGTTCCTTCAAATTTGCCACCAGTGCCGCCAGCTCCACACGCAGTCGGTTCAGCTCGTCGATGTCTTTCTTGAGTGTATCCTGGGTCACCGCCAGCCGTGCCTCCCGGACTTCCAGTTCCTTCATTTTGACTTCGTAGTCCCGAATTTTTTCACGGACTTCATAGATTAAACTTTTGAGCTGCTTCTGAGTAAGTCCTCTGGCTGTTTCCTCCTCGTCGACGGTTTGCGAATCTGCGCCGGCAGGTCCGGAACTCTCCGCTGCTGGTTGGGTAGCGGCTGCTGGTTGAGCTGCTGCCATAGTTTCAGGCGTCTGCGGGCTTGACCGGCCAGGCAGCCACGCCACGGCAAATGCACCGGCAAAACTCAAAAGCCCCCCGGCGGCGGCGATTATTATCTGCTTCTTGCTCACTTTTAGTTCTCCTGTAAGTCGGCGCTTAAATCCATACCTCGAACGTCCTCGTCCTCTTTGTCCTGCTGTCGGCTTTCGCGGGCGAAACTCAATGTCGCCGTCTCATCCAGCTGCTTTTGTTCGAGCTTGTCCTGTTCTTCTATGTACTTCTTTTTTGCCTGCTCTCTGAGCCGTTCAAGTTCTTCCTTGAATCGCCGCAGTTTCAAAACCTCGGCAATTTTATCTCTTTGTTTTGTCTTCAGCTCGTCAACCATGCCTTGAATCCGCCTGATTCGTTCATCCGTTGCCGCCGAATTCCGCAGAAAAAACTCCTGTCTGCCGAGTCGGTCTTTGGGCTTCTCATTGGCTATTCCCTCCAGTATGTCCCTTAATATCCTCCGTTGTGCAAACAGCTCGCCGCGCGTCCGCGCAAGTTTTTCGGTTATGGCAAAAAGCTCTTGCGTTTTTATCAGCTCCTGCTTTGCCTTTATGTCGAGAACTCGCTGTAATCGCCATACGAATCGCCTCATCTAATCCGGCTCCTCAGCCCTTGCCGCCTAATAACCGGTCCCACGCCTGAGTGATTGCCGTCATTTGCCCGACGGTCTCACGCAGGCAGGTTCTTTGCCGAACGGGCTGGACGAGAAAATCTCTTATCTGGTCAATTAGCGCAATCGCCCCGTCAATTCTCCGATTGCTGCCCGGCGAAAATGCCCCGATGTTAATCAGGTCTTCCGCGTCAGCGTATGTGGCGTAGATTTCACGCAGTTTCCTTGCCGCTGTTTTATGTTCTTCGCTGGTAACCACCGGCATCAAACGGCTGACGCTGGCTAAAATATCCACCGCCGGAAAATGTCCCCGCTCCGCCAGTTTTCTCGACAGCACTATGTGTCCGTCTAACAAGCTCCTGGCGCTGTCGGCAACCGGGTCGGTCAGGTCGTCGTTTTCCACAAGCACCGTCAGAATTCCTGTGATGCTGCCTTTCTCGGCTCGGCCCAGCCGCTCAACAAGCCGAGGCATAAGCGAAAATACGCTCGGACAATAACCCTTTGTTGCCGGCGGCTCGCCTGCCGCAAGACCTATCTCTCGCTGCGCCTGCGCAAACCGCGTCAGTGAGTCCATCATAAAAAGAACGTTTTTGCCTTTGTCCCTGAAATACTCCGCGACCGTCACCGCCACGAATGCCGCCTTGACGCGCTGGATGGGCGGCGAATCCGAAGCTGCCACCACGACCACGCTGCGAGACAGTCCCTCGGGGCCGAGGTCGTTATCTAAAAACTCCCGAACCTCTCGGCCTCGCTCTCCTATCAGCGCAACGATGTTGACGTCCGCCTCGCTGGAGTTGGCGATGTCCCCTAACAGCACGCTTTTTCCCACTCCGCTGCCTGAAAAAATGCCGATGCGCTGCCCCTTGCCGCACGTCAGCAGCCCGTCCATCGACCGGATGCCTAATGCAAGCGGCTCGGTTATCTTTGTGCGGCTCATGGGCGGCGGGCTACCCGCGTCTAATGCCCTCTTTTCGGTCCCTGAAAGCGGCCCCTTCTTGTCGATTGATTCGCCCAGCCCGTTGATGACCCTGCCGAGTACGCCCTCGCCGAGCACGATGTGTCTCGGAGTGGTCCGCGCGGTCACGGTGTCCCCCGGCGATATGCCGTCTATGTGCTCTAACGGCAGCAGAACGAGATGGTCGTTTTGGAAACCCACCACCTCCGCCAGCACGCGTTTGCCGTCGCGTATGTGAATGCCGCACAACTCTCCCAGGCCCACCATCGGACCGTTGGATTCCACCGCCAGCCCCGAAACCTTTACCACGGTGCCCTGGCAATCTAACAGATTGATTGTCTCGACCGCCGAATGAAGTTTCTCAAAATCAATCACAAAGTTGTCGATGCTGTTTGCCGTCATCATTTACACCACCTTGCTAAGCGCTATGCCGACCTGCTCTAAGTGTTCGTCTATCAGCGATTCCACCTTGCCCTTCGGGGTATCTACCACGCATTGGGCCGGCCCAATATCTGCGTCCGCGACGAATTTGACGCCGGCGAAAGCCCCGCCATCCTGTTGTTGCGTCTGCTGAAATCGGGTCAGGTCCTGCGGATTCAATCGCACGACGATGTCCTGTCGCGTCGGTGCGTTGTTCAACGCCTCCTGAATTATCGATTCTATCTGGTAATCGCCGTCCTTCGCTTTTTGCGCAAGTATTTTTCTGGCTATCTCCACCGATAATTTCGCTATCCCCTGTCGGTGCTCAATAATTGCCCTCTCATATACGAGCTGCAGCTTCGTCGCCACCGCTTCGAGCGTTTGCAGCACCTCGGCGTAACGTTGCTTTTGACTTTCCAGCTCACTCAGTCCCGATGACTCGGCCTCGCCCTGAAAATCCGAGCTCGCCTGGATGACCTTTAACGACTTAATCGTCTTGCCAAGTTTTACCGTGGGCACACTCGACATCTTTCACCTTATCGTTACGTATCACTCTGGTTGCGTATTTCGTTTATTGTCTTATGGTTGCATTTTTGACAACGCTTTACGTTTAACGCAACCGATACGAGCCGCGAAACCGCAACCGCTTGACGCAACCATTCTCATCCTTCTACGAACATAAGCTCGCCCTTTATGTTCATTTCACGAATGGCCTTCACCAGTTCTTCCCTTGCCGACGCTATATCCTCCTTCTTCGGAGCCGACATAAGAGATGTCTCCTCGTCAACCATAGCGCGGGCCCGCTCCGATATGTTCGACCGTATCTTTTCCTTTATCGTCGCCTCGGCGTTGGTCAGGGCAAGCGCCAGTGTCTTCGCGTCGATACCATGAAGCGCCTGTTGCAGAGACCTGTCCGCAACAAGCGGGATGTCCTCCCAGATTATCATCAGCTCCGCTACCTTATCGGCTGCGCCGCTGTCTTTTTCCTTGATTGCGCCTAATAGCCCGTCTCGCAGTTCTTTACCGAGGTTTCGCAGAATCACTGCCACCTTTCGCAGCGATTGCTCAGCCGCCGGCTGGGCAGCCGCACTCGCTGCGGCCCCTGTCAGTGCCTTCAAATTCTCGCTCACCATCTTCGCTATGCGCATCTTCGCTTCCACCCCGACGCTCTCTTTGGCTGTCATTCGACTAATCACGCTTAGCCGAACGCCTTCGCCGAGCCGGCTGAGAACCTCCGAACTCTTCTTGGCGTCTAACTCCGACAGAACCACACCGATTGCCTGTGGGTGTTCGTTCTCAATGGCCTTCGCAAGCACTTCCGCCGATGCCGACCTGATTGGCATGAACGGGTCTCGCCTGTGAAGTAAATCGCTGACTTCACGCTGTATCTGTTCTGCCTTGTCGCTGCCGACGGCGCTTTTGAGCATCTCCTCGAAGAACGCCTTGAACTGGATTGTCTCGCCCCCCATCAGATAATTGCAGAAGTCCTTCGCAAGCTCGATACTCTCTCTGCTTTCGCGGTATCCGGATGCGTCTAAATATGCTAACTCCAGCGCCAGCTCCTGCACCGTTGCCCAATCCATTCCTTTGAGCAGGTTGCCGGCGGTTGACGCATCGAGACCTATCAAAAGCATCGCCGCCTTTTGTTTGCCCTTAAGTTTTATCGTTGCTTCCGCCATATATCCGCTATCCGCTGCTACACGCCTGCCCTGAGCTTGCCTGTGGTGAGCTTGTCGAACCAGTCGAAGGGCTATGCCTTCTCCTGCAGCCAGTTGGTGAATAATCGTCTTGCCTGGTCCGGGTTATTTCGCATAACTTCCGCTAACTGCCTGCGAACCACGACCGGCTCTGCTCCGGTCGTCATACCGGGCAGCATCCCCGCGGCTTCCGCGCCGGCGGCAAGTTGCGCAGTCGCCTCCGCCGCCGCCTTCTTGCGGGCTTTGGCGAATATCCTGAGCACTAATAATGCACAAAGCGCCGTAATCCCTAACGAGGCGTGGCTCGCAATCGTAGCATAGTCCAGCTTTTTCGGCTGCTGCTCTTCATCAGGGATAGCTGCCGGACGGAAAAACTTCGCCTCCACGACCTTCAGCGAATCTTTGCCTTTAAGGTCAAGACCCAGCGAGGTTTCGATTAGCTTTTCCACGTCCGAAAGCTGCATTATTTTTGCGGCCTGCCCTGCCGCCTCGGACTGGTTGGCATCAGCCGCCGAAAGGTCCACAACGGCAGCAACCGACAACGCCGTCACCTCACCGGGCACGCCGGCCTTTTGCTCAACCGTCTTGCCAACAACGTATTCGGTTGTCACTGTCTCATCCTTTTTCGTCCCGCCTGCCAGGGCCTTTCCACCCTCTCCGCCCGTCGATGGTTCCGTTTCAGAGTTGCTCTTGATTTCTTCCTTGGTCGCCACCTTGCCGGTGGGGCTGTAGGTCTCGGTCACCATATTGACGCTGGTCATATTGACCTCCGCACTCACCCGAACCGTGGCCCGACCCGGACCCAGAACCGTCTGGAGCATTTGTTCGACCTTGTCCGCCAGGTTCTGCTCCACCCTCTGTTTGTAATCCGCAACGGTCCCTGCGCCGCCCCCCAGCGACTGGTCCGCCTGACTGCTGAGAAGCCGACCGTCACTGTCGACAATGGTGATGTTTTCCACCTTCAGACCCTCGACGCTGCCTGCCACCAGGTTGGCGATTGCCGCGATGTTGCCGTCCCCAAGCCGACGCCCCGGCTTGAGCTTCAGCACAACCGATGCGCTTGTCTGCTGCTGCCCTGAGCTGAAAAGCGTCTGGTCATTGCTCACTATATGCACCCGCGCGTAGGCCACCCCCTCAATCATCTGGATGCTTTTGGAAAGCTCATCCTGCAACGCACGCTTGAGATTGATGTTCTGAACAAAGGGGCTTACTCCAATCTTCTCGTCGTCGAATAACTTGTATCCTCCACGCTCGCCTGCGGGCAGACCCTCCTTGGCCAGGTCTAAGCGAAGCTGATACACCATCTCTTGCGGCACGTATACGCTTCTGCCACCGTTGCGAAGCTCGTAATGAACGCCCTTTTCGCCGATTTTGTCGGTAATCTTCGCTGCCTCCTCCGGGACAAGCTCAGCGTATAACACCTGAAAATCGGGCCGACGGGCCCAGTAAGTCAATATCGCACCGATAATACCCATCGTCAGGACAATCGCCATTAATAGCGCCCGCTGCACTATGTTTATCTTTTGCCAGACCGCAACAAGTTTTTGGAAGAAGTTCATATACTATGCCCGTTTGATGTGGTTTCCTGAGTTCTGCCGCCTTCCATTTACAGCTGCATGCTCATGGTCTGCTTATAGGCGTCAATCAGCTTGTTTCGCACGCCGACGAGAACCTTGAAACTGATGTCCGCCTTTGCCACGGCGGCAACAACGGATGCGATGTCCTCGTTGCGCCCAGCCAACAAATCCTGTATCGACATATCCGATTGATTCTGCATCTGGTCCACGTTCGCCAGATACTTTTCGAGAGCTTTGGCGGTGCCGGAGAAATCTCCCGGCTGCCCGGTGACGCCGTTCGCCTTTAGCGACTCCTGGGTATGGTTGCTCGCCACCGAACCGCCTGCGGTGAGCCCTGTCGAACTGACGTTTGGGTTAAAGTTAATCATTATTCTTTCACCTCGTTTTATAGTGAGCTTGTCGAACTATTAGCGAAGCAGCTCAAGGGTCGTTTCGACCATTTGCTGGTACCGCCGTAGCACCGCTGCGTTTGCTTGGTATGCCCGCGTCGCCAGCGTCAGGTTCATCATTTCGATGGGCATGCTCACGTTGGGCATCTGCACGTAGCCGTTCTTGTCGGCCTTTGGATTGCCCGGGTCGAGCACCCTGTCGAAATCACTCATGTCCCTTGCTATACGCTGGACCTCGACGCCGCTGATGCCGTCCTTTTCTGTCTTGAATATCGCCTCAAGCCGACGATACGGCTCGCCTCTGCCCGCGTCGGTGGTCCTCGCGTTGGAAATATTGGAGGAGATAATCTCCATCTGCTTGTTCTGCGCACGCAAACCAGACACCGCGATGTCTATGGGGCCGAAAATGTTTTCTACTTTCATTCTTTGACTCCGCTTGCCACGCTTATCTGATATTGATTGCCTGGTCGATTTGACTGTACTTTTTGTTCAGCAAACGAATCAATGCCTTCTGCCGAAGATTGTTTTTGGCCAGCTCACCCACTTCATTCTCAAGATTGACGTCATTGCCGTTGGGTTTGACAGCCGTGTTTTTCGGCTGATATACTTCCGCCTCAAGCTCCTCAAGGTCGAACTCACCGCCTGACTCAATCGCTTTGGCTAACAGCCGCTCGAACTCGACGTCTAAACGACGATAACCGGGTGTCTGAAGGTTGGCCACATTGTTGGCGATTGCCTGCTGGCGCAGTGCCTCGGCCCTTAGCCCGGCCTCAATCAATTCAACTATGCCCGTCTTGGACATTTGCCGGTTCCAAATGAATGCGCACTTATGCTACTCTGCGAAGTAGCGAAAATTCGCGCTGTCTTTCGTCCTCCGTAGCCCCAACAAGGTCGGGATTGCTGTGAAGTATGGGTCGCTACGTAGCACGAGCTTCTTTGTTTTTATACGAGTGCAATAATCGTGCCAGAATGTCCCTCGCACGCTCGAAACCCTTATGCTCGCTGAAAATCAGCTATCTGTTGTGCGAACACTCTCGCTGGCGGCATATCCACACGTCCGGATTCTATACAATAAGCCCTGTTTCTTGACGGAAGAAAAGGGGTCAGGCCCCTTTTTCTCCGCCGCACGGTAGTTGTTTCCGAGCGGAGTCGGAACATTCCGCCGACTTTCGGTTCATTGGCAGCCAATTGCATGTGTGGACGTTTTTTTGAGAGGCATAAGTGCTTTATTGGCAATTGGTTAGAGTGTTGGCTGCCTTGAACCCAAACCCCTGGCACCATAATTGCTGCTCTATGAAGAGTTTATTGCGCTATGAATATAAATCTTTCGACAATTGACCTTTTGTCCGCAATCTCGGCACGGCCGGTGAAGGGCATTGCCAGTAAGCCAGGCGAACAACTCGCGGCAATGCAGACAGCAGGCGCCGATGATATGCAGTCGTCCGATAATATCGCTCTCGACGCGCGGAAATCAGGCAAAATGCCGCTCATCGAGGACTTTGAGAATACCCTCAAGCTGCGATTAAACCAGGATAAACCATCTGGCGAAGAGGGCAAAGACACCGCACCAATCCCTTCAGAGCTTCAGCCGGGGGCAGAGAAAAGTGGTATGGGAATATGCGTGGTTGCGGATGTTTATGAACAACCGGGGGAGATTGATGCGGCAAGTTCGGTGCCGGAATCCCAAACTTGGTGCGGCGCTGGCCTGCAAACTGGTATCGTAGCTGATGACGGGCAGAAACAGGCCGATGCGGATATCAAGCCGGTTTCAAACCAACTGACCCAGTTCGTCCAGTGTGCTCCGGCTCCCAGCCCAGCGATGGGTGTGGTCGCAACCGGGGACAATCCCGGGCAAAATGCCCAACAAGGTGTCTCACAGCAGATTCAGGTCGTTTTGAGTCAATCGAACGCAGACCAATCCGCGGCCTTAACGACCGCCGGAGGTACTGGTATTCAACAGGGTGATGAGCATCCTGCTGTGAGCAAAACCGAACCGCCCGTGGTGAGCAAAGCCGAACCGCCTGTGGTGAGCGAAGCCGAACCGCCTGTGGTGAGCAAAGCCGAACCGCCTGTGGTGAGCGAAGCCGAACCAGAACAGATTGTGGACTCACCTGGTGCTGATGGGGGACGACTCGCCGGGGATGCTGCAACGATACCACCGCGTTTTGTGGACAATGCCGGCGGGATGACCGTATTGGCGAACCCGCCGCAAACGGCCCCGGACAAACCAGCCGAACCGGCGAATCAGCAAAACCGCGTTGAAGATACGGAATCGGCTGGGTTGACTAACCAGCCGGCCTCTGTTCAGTCGAGGGTGCAGTTGGAATCATTATCGGTTGAGACGGTGACCAGCGGCGGCGTCCATCCTCCCTCGTCCATCGTGTCTTCAGAGATGAGAGACGAGGGGGCGGGCGACAGCCGGACCTCGGCGAGTGCAGTCGAGTCACACTGGGTGTGGTCGAAGGGTGATGCTCGACAGTCACCCGGCAATCAACCGGGCGCCGGCGGGCTGGCTGAGAAGCTTGGTATAGAAACAGTGGAGCTGTTTTCGGAGAAAAATAACTCACAGAAGTCGGACTCCTCCGACGGGTCGGATTCCGGTAATGGAACGCCGCAGTTTGTCCGCGGTCAGATGACGGCCTTTGACACAGGTGAGGTTGTTGCCGGTAATCGTCCGATTGCTGCTGACCACAATGCCGCAGCCGCTAAAAATGACTCCCTCCCCGATACCGCCGCGGCGATACGCGAACAGATTTACCAGTCCATTCAGGGCTCTCAGCAGGGCAGTCGTCAGATTGTTATCCAGCTGAATCCTCCCGAGCTTGGAAGAGTGTCTATTAAATTCAGCGAACGGGGCAATGAGCTCACCGGCTTATTGGAGGCAACGAACCCACAGACCAGGGCCGAGATTCGCCAGGCGATACCCGAAATAATACGCTCTCTTGAGCAAGCCGGGATTAGCATAAGACGCCTTGACGTGACGCTTTCCGATGCCTCCGACAAGTCCGGCTTACAACGCCAGTCAGCTCAACAATCGTTCCGGGATAACACGTCTCAGGACCTGTGGGGACAGTCCGGGCAGCACGCTTTTCAGGACGCCGGCGGCAATCACACTTCGCACGATTCATTTCTGGCGCCGACGTATGCCGGCGACACAGCCGGGATTCCTCGCGGGACGTCTCTGGACTCACATCAGTACTCGCCCTCCGACCTGTCGGGGGAATCGGATAACACCCTGGACGTCCTGCTCTAAACTCCCACGCCTTACGACATACGACGTACGAACTACTTAAAATATTTAGCCCCGCCACTTGTGGCGGGGTTTCTGTTCATCACAATTCATTGGACGAATGCCGGGGTTCTTTTATTTATGTTTAGCCCGGCAACTTTATTGCCGGGTCCTGCCCTGCGTAGCGCAGCGAAGAAGGGTCATTGCGAGCGACCTGTCCCCCGTAGCAGCTTCTACTGCGAAGGGGGAAGCGAAGCAATCTCAACTAACTCAAAACTCAACACTCAAAACTCAAAATTCAAAACTAATTGCACTATCTGCAATTTGAACTGTCCGCTTCCTGCCGCGGGCGGAATCAAAAATCACCAATGAAATCCGCGTCTAAGAAACTTGATTCTTAAAGCAGTATATAAGTATATACGCATATACTTATATACTATAT
>Ga0315295_10000118_pt1 | contig 66200 bp, 59 predicted proteins | sample YL17G14_0_MG_FD_204453 | JGI IMG/M metagenome (GOLD analysis project Ga0315295, IMG submission 204453) | Sediment microbial communities from Yellowstone Lake, YNP, Wyoming, USA - YL17G14_0 | ecosystem: Environmental > Aquatic > Freshwater > Lake > Sediment | place: USA: Wyoming | collected... | reverse complement strand
GCTATACGCTCATCCTCTGTCGGCTGGCGCCTGGTTACCGCCTTCAGCCCCTTGAGGTCCTCAGCCGAATAATCCCAGCCCTGGAGGAGCAGGCCTCCTGCGACCCTCTTCATGTCCCAGGATACAGGTCTCCCTTTCTCAGATGCCAGCATGAGGGGAAGTGCAAGGAGTCTTATGTTCGGTTTCTCCGAAAACACCTCGAGGGCCTCCTTCGAGAAGGAAGGGGCGATAACCACCTCGAGGAAGAGTCCTGCCATCTCCCTCGCAGCCTCTCCATCCACCTCTGTATTGAATGCCACAACACCACCAAAGGCAGAGACGGGGTCTGTCTTTGCAGCATTGATATAAGCCTCTGCAGGTGTATCGCCGAGTGCGACACCGCAGGGGTTGTTGTGCTTGATGATGGCGCAGGCCTTCTGACCGAACTCCATTGCAAGGAGAAGGGCCGAATGGGCATCGAGGTAGTTATTGAAGGACATCTCCTTCCCCTGGAGCACCTTCGCATCAGGGAGGGAAAGCCCCTCCGTCCTCTCCTTATAGATCGCAGCCTTCTGGTGGGGGTTCTCCCCGTATCTCAGGACCGCGATCCTCTGGAGGGGCGCCGTCATGTAATCGGGAAAGGACTGCTCTTCTTTGGTGACAGAGGAGAGGTATCCCGCAATGAGCGCATCGTACCTCGCTGTATGGGCGAACACCTTCCTCGCCAAGGCGAACTTTGTTTCTCTCGACAATGTCACTGCTGAGGATCTCATCTCCTCGATGATCTTCGGGTAATCATCCGGATCGACCAGGACCGCTACATCCTCGAAGTTCTTCGATGCCGCCCTGAGCATGGTAGGCCCTCCGATATCGATGTTCTCTATCGCCTCTTCAAAGGTCAGATCAGGTTTTGAAATCGTCTCCTCGAAGGGATAGAGGTTTACGACGACCATATCGATCGGTTTTATGCCGTGTTTCTCGATATCCTTCATGTCCTTCGGGTTCTTCCGCCTGGACAGAAGGCCGCCGTGGATCTTGGGATGGAGCGTCTTCAACCTTCCGTCAAGCATCTCTGGAAACCCTGTGTAGTCGGAGACATCTTGAACCGGGATCCCTCCCTCTCGGAGTGACTTCGCTGTCCCGCCTGTTGACAGTATCTCGACCCCCATTTCTGACAGGGCCTTTGCAAACTCGCTGATTCCCTTCTTATTTGAGACACTTATGAGTGCCCGTGCAATCATGGAATTTCCTCCTGTTACGCGTGGTGAGTACCCGTACTGACTAGTGTAGAGTTGCATGACAATCTACCATGGTCAGAATGTGCCTTTGTCTTTAAGACTCACATATTTCCCATCACCGATGATCACATGGTCAAGGACCTGTATGCCGATGATCTCCCCTGCACTCTTGAGCCGTTCTGTAACCGCAATGTCATCTCGGCTTGGTTCAGGGTCTCCGCTTGGATGGTTATGTACGAAGATCACCGAGGCTGCAGATTCCCTTATCGCTTCCCTGAATACCTCGCGTGGATGGATGAGAGAGTTCGTGAGTGTTCCCTCTGAAACCTTGACCTCCCTGGCAAGCCTGTTCTTTGCATCGAGGAGTACAGTGATAAAGACCTCTTTCTTGAGATTCTTGAATCGGGGAGCAAAATAGGAATAGACCTCCCGGCTAGAAGTGAATATCGGTTTGTGCTCCTCGGATTCACTCATTAACCTCTTTCCAAGCTCGAACGCGGCCTTTATCTGGGCTATCTTTGCACTCCCCAGTCCCTTCACCTGTCTGAGGTCATGAATAGAGGCAGCCTCAATATTTCTTAACCCTTTGAAGGAATCCAATAATTCTACTGCGAGAGGAAGAACACCTCTGCCTCCGCCGCCGGTTCGGAGAATGATCGCGAGGAGCTGGGCGTCTGACAAGGCCTCACCACCATAATAGAGAAGCCTCTCCCTCGGCCTCTCATTTTCAGGCCAGTCTTTCAGCTTCATTGCCCCTATACCTTCTTCTCCCCTGGGAGGTTGGTGTATCAACTTCCTACTTCACCCTCGCCCCCTCCTTCACCTCCCTGTCGACAACGAGGAGGGAACAGGTACCGTCCCTATCTGTGGCGGCGAGGAGCATCCCCTGGGAATCGATCCCCATCAATTTTGCAGGTTTCAGGTTTGCCACGACAATAATCTCTTTACCGACAAGGTACTCCGGTGAGTAAGACTTTCCGATCCCTGCAACGATCTGTCTCTCCTCACCAATATTGACCCTGAGCCTGATCAGTTTTTCCGTCTTTTCGACCCTCTCGGCGCTGATGACCCTACCCACTTTCAACTCTACCTTCGCGAAGTCCTCTATCCCGATCAACTCATACATATCCTGCACACTCACCTTCGTTTTCCCTTTCTTCTCTGCTATGATTTCGGCATGTCCGGCTTCTCTTTCTATTCTTGGGAAGAGTTGCTCTCCTTTCACAATCCTTATCCCGTAGGAGGGTCTCCAGTTCCATGTGAAGATCGGGAATCCCATGTCTCCCTGAGTCCCTTTTGTTGCATCCCCCATAGCCTCCTGTGTCAGGGATTTTAAGCCGAGCTGATTCCAGATAGACTCGGAAGTGGAGGGCATAAAGGGATAAAGGGAAAGCGCTATCAGCCGGAGGGTGTTCCATATATGGAATATAATCTCACGAAGGGCTACCGGGCCGGTCTTCACAAGCTTCCATGGTTCTGTCCTCGCAATATGGTTGTTTGCCGCTTCGATCACACGCCAGATTGACTCGAGGATGAGATTGAACTGGAGGTGAGACCATCGCCCTTCGTCATAGACTCCGGTAAGTGCCCTGGTACATTCCATTTCGAACTCGTTGCATACAAGTGGGCCAGTACCCTTGTCGGGAATTGTGATAACCCCGTCGTGATACTTCTCCACCATCGTGAGAAACCGTGACAGGAGATTCCCTAGGTCATTCGCAAGGTCGGTGTTGATGCGTCTGATAAGGGAATCTTCTGAGAAATCGCCGTCCAACCCGAAGGGCACCTCCCTGAAGAGGAAATACCTGAAGGCATCTACTCCGAACTTTTCAGCAATCGCATAAGGTTCTACCACATTGCCCAGGGACTTTGACATCTTCCTCCCTTTCACAGTCCACCATCCATGGGCAAAGATGTGTTCCGGCAAGGAGAGGTTCAGTGCTATGAGCATCGTAGACCAATAAACGGCATGGGTGGTGAGGATGTCCTTCCCAACCAGATGGTATGACGCAGGCCACCAGGAGTCGCCATGTTTCGCCTTCGTGGCCTCAGTGACGAGGTAACTGGTCGCAGAGAAATAATTTACTAAGGCATCAAACCAGACATAGGTCACGAAGTCCTTGTCGAAGGGAAGAGGAATCCCCCAGGAGAGCCGTTGCATAGGCCTCGAGATGCAGAGGTCACCGAGGACGTTGTGCCTCAGGAAGCCAAGCACCTCATTCCTCCGCGTCTCGGGGAGAATGTATGTAGGATTGTCTTCAATGTAATGGATGAGTCTCTCCTGATACCTGGACATGAGGAAGAAGTAGTTCTGTTCCTCGATCCTCTCGACAGGGCGATCGCATTCAGGGCAGTTGCCGTTGACGAGATCCTTTTCGACCCAGAACCTCTCATCAGGGGTACAGTACCAACCGGAATAGCTCCTCTTCTCTATCTCTCCCTTGTCCCAGAGCATCTGCATGAGCGCTTGCACGATCTTCACATGTGCTTCATCGGTGGTACGTATGAAGGCATCATTGGATATATTGAGTTTCCCCCAGAGGTTCTGGAAATTTACGACCATACTATCCGCATGCGATTTTGGTGCAAGGCCTTGCTGTAATGCGGCCTTCTCGACCTTTTGTCCGTGCTCATCGGTACCTGTCAGAAAGAAGACCCTCTTCCCAAGCAGCCTGTACCGTCGTGCGAGGATGTCAGCGGCGATGGTCGTATAGGCATGACCGATATGGGGGACATCATTGACGTAATAGATGGGAGTCGTCACATAGAATCGGTCATTCATCTCCGGTGCCTTCTCTTGTGTTTCTTTATGTGCCCATGGGTTTTTTTCCCGGGACCCTTCCTCTTTTCAGAAAATCCTTCCCCTATCACTTTTATTGGCACTTCTTCTCCGGAGAGACCTGGCCGGGCCTCTCCCTGGAAGGTGTCTCCCCGCTCCTCACGCCTCACCGTGGCATCACATCCCACATCCTTCTGTTCAGCAGCCTCGGTGTCTTCCACGAACTCTGGTAAAGGCGGGTCTTCGATTATATCGATAAGAATTTCTTCTTCAGCCGATTCTATCTGGAGTACCGCCTCTTTTTCTTGTACGTCCTCTTCGCCTTTCTCGCTGTATTCGTAGCTGAGGCAGCACATCAGCCTTCCGCAGACACCGGAGAGCTTGTTTGCATTCAGCACGAGTTCCTGGCTCTTTGCCATTTTTATCGAAATTGGTTCAAAGGAGGTCAGGAATTTCCTGCAGCACAACTCCCTTCCGCATATTGCGATGCCGCCTATGATCTTTGCCTCGTCCCTTACCCCTATCTGCCTCATCTCGATCCTTGTCCTGAATTTCGCTGCGAGGTCCTTCACCAGCTCCCTGAAATCGATCCTCCCATCCGCGGTAAAATAAAACACAATGCGTCGTCTGTCGAGGGTCACCTCAGTACAGACGAGTTTCATCGGGAGACCCCTCGCCATAATCCTCTCGAGGCAATGGGCGTGAGCCTCTGCCTCAAGATCCATATTCTGTTCTCTCAGCCTGAGATCCTCGTCCGTAGCCTTTCTTAATACCTTTTTGATTTCCTTCGTGCTCCCTTCAAGTGTGTGCCTCTCCAGCATCACATGGCCGATACTCAACCCCAAGTCTGAGTCGACAACGACCATGTCACCCCTTTTCACTTCGAGTCCGTTACCCTCGAAATGATATATTTTCCTGCAGGTCTTGAACCTCACACCTATGACGTCAGGCATGGGAACCTCCAAACATTTCTTTTACCATTGAGGCCGTATAGTTCCACGTGATTGCCTTGTTCAGATTAAAGCCAACCTCCCTTTTCAAGAGGCTCAACCTTCTGTGTAGCTCTATTATACCCGTTGTAGTCACCCGTTTGCACATTTCATCCAGTACGTTTCCCATGTCGGCATTGAACATTAAGGTGTGGTCTTGGGTTATTTTGCAGACTGCAAGGTCCCTTAAAAAAATGAGGGCATTGTCAAGCCATTGTTCCATCTCATCCCTGTCAGACCATGCATCACCCCTGCCTTTGAGCATATTGTTCAATCGATTGAAGAAACGCTCCCTTTCACTCATTGGGTCCGAAGAGAGGGCAAGTCCCGGCCTTCCCATCGCAAGGCCTGCAAGAATCAGTACTTGCCTTTCCAAGGTTCCAGGGGCCTTTCTCTCAAGGCCTGGCAAAGAGGAGCATCGGGTGATACTGTTCTCGATAACCCTGATGCAGTCACCCCGGGGAAGTGGCTTAAAGCGTACCCGCGTGCACCTCGAGCGTATCGTCTCCAGCAGTTTATCAGGGCTTGGTGAAATGAGTATAAGGTGGCTCTCTTCAGGAGGTTCCTCCAGCGTCTTGAGAAAGGCATTCGAAGCAGAGGGATTCATAAGATCAGCGTCATCAACGATCACTATCTTCTTTCTCCCCTCATAAGGTCTGAAGGATAGGCTGGCTTCTATCTCCCTTATCTCCTCCACGCGAATCTCTCCCTTCTCCGGGGTTATGACCTTCACATCAGGATGGGCCCCCCCATCGATCTTTCTGCAGGATCTGCACACATCGCAGGCATCACCTTGTAATGGCTGACCGTTGAGCAGATATGACTTCCTTCCCTCCTTCACACAACCAATACTGCAAGGTTCATCACTCCTGCTGAGACAGTTGATGGCCTTCGCAAGGTTCAGTGCGGTAACTCTTTTCCCTACACCTGATTCCCCTGTGAAGAGATAGGATGACGAGACCCTTCCCTGTTGCAGCGTCCCGAGGAGCATAGTGATAACCCTGTCCTGACCGATCACATCCCTGAGCGCCATGTTGCTAAATTTTCCTTTCTACCCTACATTACCTGAAAAAAGTGAGCGTATCGGTGAGGCTCTACTCAGAATCCCTAAGAGTTTCCTTGACGTTATGACAGACATTATGGACAAAGAAGACAAAACGCTATCTGTGGAGGAACCTTGCAGCGTCCTTTGCGAAGTACGTGAGAATAAGGTCTGCCCCAGCCCTCTTAATAGAGACGAGTATCTCCATTATCAGCTTCTTTTCATCGATCCAGCCGAGTCTCCCAGCCGCCTTCACAAGGGAATATTCACCGCTCACATTATAAGCTGCGATGGGGATATCGAATGAGGCCTTTAAATCGGAAATAATGTCAAGGTATGATAGCGCAGGCTTCACCATCACGATGTCGGCACCTTCTTCGATGTCAAGGGTGACCTCCCTTATCGCCTCTCTCCTGTTCGATGGATCCATCTGGTAGGTGCGCCTGTCACCGAATTGTGGTGCTGATTCCACAGCCTCCCTGAAAGGTCCATAGAAGGCAGAGGCGTACTTTGCCGCGTAGGACATAATCGGGATTTCAGCAAAGCCCTCGTCATCAAGGGCAATTCTGATCGCCTCGATCCTTCCGTCCATCATATCGGAAGGGGCTACCATATCGACGCCCGCATATGCGTGGGAGACCGCCTCTTTTGCAAGGAGTTCCAAGGTAGGGTCGTTCGCCACATCCCCCTTTTCGATGACCCCACAGTGGCCATGACTGGTGTATTCGCACAAACAGATGTCGGTGATCACATAGAGGTTAGGTACAGTATCTTTAATCGATCGAATCGCGTTCTGGACAACACCATCATTATCGTATGCTGCAGATCCCTTTTCGTCCTTATTCTCAGGGATGCCGAAGAGGATCACAGCGGGGATGCCGAGGGAACTGATTTCCTGAGCGCTTTTCAGGATCTCATCAACGGACTCTTGAAAGCACCCTGGCATGGAGGGGATCTCCCTCTTCACCCCTTTTCCGTATGTGACGAACAGGGGGTAAATGAAGTCATCGGGAGAGAGGACCGTCTCCCGCACCATACTCCTGATGACCTCGTTTCTCCTTAATCTCCTCGGCCTATGGACAGGAAACATGGTTCAAGGGGAGGGTCTATCCACAGCAATATCAGTGACTGTGACCATGATGACCTCCTCAGTCTCGTTGGAACCAGGACATTCCAAACTCTTCGAATATAATTCGAATATTATATGAGAAGAAACTTTTTGTCAATTGCATGAGTACGTGGATTTTCCTGAGTTAATTCCAGCAGGAGGCGCGAAAGAGGATTCTCGAGTCCCTGACTCCATCATAATATAGAAAAATCCTTAACAGATAACAAGATAGAGGATCATGAGTGAATACTCTAAGGTTGCTGGCAATCTCAAGAGACAGCTTTTGAAATTCCGATGAACCACTGATAAAAAAATATTGAAAAAAAAAAATATTGACATTTTCGAAAAATATCGGTAAAATCCGTAAAATTAAAATATTTTCCTGAAAGGAGGTCGTTATGTTCAGACGTATCATGGTCGTTTCAATTCTTTTTCTCCTCCTTCTCCCCTTATCTTTGAAAGCAGAGATAAGGGAAAAGACCGTAGAGTTAGATCCCTTCCTCGGATACTACTTCTACGAATCGAAGGAGAATCTCAACAACAATTTCGTCTTCGGTGGCAGGATCGGTTACAACTTCACTCAAAACCTCGGCCTCGAACTCGGTGTTGACTACATCAATTCGAGGGTGGACGACAAAAACGAAGTACGGGACACCACAAACAGGCCCCCCTTCTTTTCCCCTGTTGACAGTGTAAAAAATTGGCTGTATCACGCCGATGTCATTTTCCACTTCATGCCAAAGGAGAGACTGAATCCCTTCCTTATCGCGGGTGTCGGGGGTGCGTATTTTGGTCCAAGTGGTGAGAACAGTAAGAACAAGTTCCTCGTCGATTTCGGCGCTGGTTTGAAGTACTGGTTCACAGAAAGGACCGCCCTGAGATTGGACGTGAGAGATATGATGACATTAGACAAGACCTATCATAATATCGAAACAACGCTCGGTCTCGTCTTCGCCTTAGGAGGGAAGAAACCTGCACCACCTCCGCCTCCACCACCACCACCACCTCCACCACCACCTCCACCACCTCCGCCGCCTCCACCTCCGCCTCCACCACCACCTCCACCACCGCCTCCGGAAAAAGTTATTATCCTTGAGGACATACACTTCGAGTTTGACAAGGCTACCCTGACGAAAGAGGCAATGGATATTCTTAAGAAAAACATCCAGACCATAAAGGACAACCCTGAGATCAAGGTCCGCATCGAAGGCCATGCCTGTTCCCATGGTAAGGAAGACTATAACCTCAGGATGAGCGAGAGAAGGGCCAATGCGGTGAAGGACTTCCTCGTGAAGGAGGGCGGTATCGCTGCCGACAGGCTGACCACCATCGCATACGGTGAAACAAGGCTTGCGATGCCCGAAACACCGACACCGAAGAACAAGAACGCGAAGGAAGCAATGGCGAACAGAAGGGTACACTTCGAGGTGATCATGCAGTAAACCGGTAAGGTGACTGCCTGAGACCTTTTTTATATGTTAATGTGGCATGGGTGGCTGATCCTCAAGGAATCAGCCACCCATGCTCAGAGATAATAAATAGTTCTTCTCAGATATTCCCACCATGGAGATAAGTAATGAAGACAATTCCCTTCATACATTATGTGGTCTATGGATTTTGTATTCTGGCGCTTCTTACATCCTGTGCCACCGAACAGAAGCTTCCCCCCACTCAAAAAGAAGGCAAACTCCTTGAGGAACCGCAGGTTGTCCCGGATAAAGGGATAGGGAAAGAGCAAACTATTCCAAAACCGGCAGGTGAGGCCCTCCATTGCAGGGAAGAGACCCACCGGAGTTTCAACCTGACCGGCATAGAGGCCATGCCCTTCATAAGGGCTGCTTTCATTGATGTCGATGGTGACGGAAAGCCGGACATGATTGCAGGGTCTAAAGGAGGGACATTGCAGTTATATAGAAACAAAGGTGATGTTACCTCACAACGGTGGGAGCTCCAGAGGGGTTACTTTGATGGGATCAAGTTGAACGCCTTTTCCGCACCGGCAATGGCTGACCTTGACAGGGATGGGAAACTTGAGGCAGTAGTAGGTGCAGGTGGGTTCTCTTCTGAATCGGGCAAGATCTTTATCTTCAGGAATGAAGGGGCCGTAAGGTCTCCGAGGTGGTCTCAGATTAAAAACATCGATCTTAAGGTCGGGAACGATGCTGCCGTGACAACTGTCGACTTCGACCAGGATGGGAAGATAGACATTATCGCATCGAATTCGAACGGGAAGGTTTTCTTTTTCAAGAATGTCTCGACAGGTTCAGCCATCCGTTTCTCCCAGGTTCCCTCACCCTTCAAGAACAGATCTTTCGGCATGTATGCGGTGCCTTCTGCCGTGCTTATCAATGACAAACTGATCGTGGCTATAGGGAACGCCCTCGGCAAGCTCTCGATATTCGAGATGAAGAGCAACGGCGGTATCTTTTCGATGCGAGAGTTAAAGAGCGCCCTTGCTACGAAGAGCTTCTCCTCCCCCTCATTTGTCTCCCTCGAGGACAAAAACCGTTATGACCTCGTCCTCTCAGACGGTGACGGGCAGCTCTCCTACTTCGAGAACAGGAATTTAAATTTCATAGACTGGTCAGCACACAAAGGATTCTTCGACACGAGAATCTATGCTGGACCTGCATGTGCACCAACAGTCACCTGCATTGGAGAAAAGACCAGCATGATCGTGGGGAACATGGACGGAACCTTCAGGTTCTACGAGTACAGGAAGACAGGGGAACCGCTCCCCTGGGTCGAGAAAAAGGGATACATGAATGGTATAAAGGTTTCAGGCTTCGCAAGGGGCGTGTTTACAACATGGGAAGGAAAGGAACTTGTCATTGCAGGGCAGAGTAATGGCGGCATAAGGGCGTTTCTCAATGCAGGATCCGTCTCCTCTCCTCAATGGAGAGAGGAGAAGAAGTTTTTCCTTGGTGTCTCTATTCCCTTCCACAGCACCCCCACAATCTTCGATATCGATGGTGATAAACGATGGGAGCTCATATCAGGCGCAGAGGATGGAAAAATATATGGATTCAGGATCAGATCTGTGAAGAATGGCCTCCCTGTCTGGGAGAGGATCCAGGGCATCTTCGACACCATAAAGGTTCAGAACTTTTCTGCCCCTACCCTCTTCCGTGAGGGTGATACCCTCTATCTCTTCGTAGGACAGCAGGATGGGAAGATAAGGACTTACACAGCGAAGACCGAGGGATGGGCTCAGAGATCACGAATCGATTACAGAGAGATCACCTTCACCGAAAAGGATTATCTCAAAGAGATTAGGGTACAGAACCACAGTTCTCCTTTCGTAAATGTAAAAGATGGTACCATCGATCTCATCTCAGGTGATTACGACGGCAACCTTCGGCACTTTGTCTGCAGCAAGACAGTCCTTTACTCAGAGGCGGCCGAGTGAATGTCATTGTCTTTACCACACCCAGCTGAGCAGACTGTAATGCACTGAAAGCGTTCCTTTCAGAAAAGGAAATCCCCTTTCTTGTCAGAGACATCGCAGACGATAAGTCGGCGAGAAAGGAACTTGCAGAGAAGTACGGAAGGCTCTCTGTCCCAACTATCGTCATCGAAGGAAAGGTTTTTGTCGGATTTAATGAAAACAGGTTCGAGATAGAGAAGGCCCTCTTCAATCGTTCTTGATTCATCGAGTCGTCCAAACCGATCATCGTTACACGCTCGATAATTTTTTGTAACTGTCAACGGAGTTATGGGAAAAAGACAAAAAAGGCAGGATAACTGTCTACATCCTGCCTCACCCGTATGAAAATGGGTCTCAGTAATGGAACGCTCTATCTCAGCATGAACCCTTGCACTTGCACGTAGTCGCGTTCTTCTTTGAGATTTTCTCTATCTTCATCCGAATCACCTCCTTTTCTATTATATCAGATATATCAGATGAGACCTCCCTGTATATCGCACACGCAACGGGTACCTGAAAAATCGAACTTTTTAGCGACAAATTTTTGAAGTGACCCTAACCCTGACAACTCAAAAACTCACGGGATTAAGAGGGGCCTGCGAGGCTTACGGTAGGGATATCGATTCGGAGTATACTAAAGAGTATAGTTAACTTCAGACCTCCTGACATATCTCTCATTTTTCATGCAACATTTTCATCATAAATTCAGGTATGTTAATTTCTATAAATCTGATTACTGGTACTGAAATCTGGCTCCAGTGTTGAAAATATGTATCTCACGCATGGGATGAGTTTACCAAAAGAGAAGAGATATGAAACATACTATGTTGCATTATAAAGAGCTTACTTTTTAAAAACGTTTTTTAAAATATGCTTATTTTACGAAGTCTTTGCATAGCTATGTCAGGAGGTCTGAACTTAAAGTTTTACTTTTTGATCGTTCTTGTGATGCTTCTGTGGCGTCTATCATTGAGCCTATATCAGGGATAGAGCTTTGCTTCCTCGAGTTTGGCTCCAGTGAGATTGACTTCCCTGAGATCAGCACCCGAAAGATTGGCTCCCATGAGATCCGCCCCTGTGAGATCGGCTCCCATGAGATTGGCTCCCTCGAGATTGGCTACCCAGAGCTTGGCTCCAATAAGATTGGCTCCCCAGAGATTGGCAACCCTGAGATTCGCTTCCCAAAGATCAGCTCCTCCGAGATCAGCTCTTACGAGATTGGTTCCCCAGAGATCGGCACCCATAAGATCAACTCCCTTGAGATTGGCTCCCCTGAGATTGGCAACTTTGAGATTGGCTCCCCTGAGATTCGCTTCTTTGAGATTGGCTCCCCTGAGATTGGATACCCCAAGATTAGCTCCCTCAAGATTGGCTCCCCGGAGATCAGCTCGCCAGAGATTGGCTCCCTTGAGATCAGCACCCCTGAGATTAGATCCCCTGAGATTGGCACCCTCAAGATCAGCTACCCAGAGATTGGCACCCTCTAGATTGGCTCCCTCAAGATTAACACCCTTGAGATTGGTTCCCTCTAGATTGGCTCCCTCAAGATTAACACCCTTGAGATTGGTTCCCTCTAGTGTAAAAGAACCAATAGACATTTCTCCTTCAACTGCCCCAACCTCAAAAAGCCTCTGCCATGTCTCTTCTTTAGTCATCCTTGACCTCCAGTTTCCAAAATCCTACAAGAACTTAACTTGATCATTTACTTTATCAATAAATCCCGCTCGAAATAGCTTCATCCTTATATAAGTTGATGCTTCTATACAAAGTATAACAATAAAGTCCTCTTAAATTTAAGCATATTGCATAGCTTTCTCATTATAAGAAAACTTGAAGTCAGGATTATATGCGTAAATCTGACACATAATATGATCCACTATCGGCTTCAACCTCGTGAGCTCGTATATCTCTGCATCACAGAGGGCTTTCCATGCAGTGCCGATGTTTTCTTTGTAAGGTTTGAAGTGTTTCTTTATGTCCTTGTCTATTTCCTTACATAGAAAAAGGAGATAACACGCATACTGGCATGTTGCATCATCTGTTACCTCCAACGTCTTTGTCTGACCAATCACTCTCGATATGCTCTCCTCGGTGAGGGAGGGGATCTGGTGCCCTGTGATCTTTTGAAGGATAAAATCGGTAAGATTGCCGATCTCTCCGGGATCATGAATAGCGGACAGTGTCATGGATTCTCTCCTTTCTGTTTCTGTAATTCTTCTCTTACTGGGTAGTCGGAAGAACTTTTCTGAATATTCAAGATACGTCACTTTGTTATCTTGAATGAAGTTCTTGCTTGAATTTCCGGACTTACCATAGATACTCCATCATTCCTTTGTCTTTATTATCGGGCATTATGTGGATTTACTTTAGGCCAGGTGTGAAATTCATGGCTTGTATCTTTAATATTCCCTATGGTATGCTTGTGGAGGAGCACAAAGGGGCATCTTGTTAGACACGGTCCGCAGGGCATTAAATTCTTTCTGGATTAAGAATGACATGGCCTCCTTGACTTCGAATCCATGAAAGGAGGTATGTCAGCATATTAAAAAAGTATTTTAAAGTAGTTACTGAGATGAAGAATTTATTTTGATCACCCAGAAAGATAGTGCTCCACGTTCCTAAAGTGCTACCTATCGTCAAGTTCAAAGATGCAGAGGTCATGCTGCAAGGGTATTTTCTGGGGAATCCCGTTTTTATCACTCCTCTTTGGTCTTCATAGGCCGGAACGTGCGGGAGAGAAATCTTAAAGAAACAGCAACTTCCTTATGAAAGGGAAAGAGAAATGAAGAAGATCTATGTGGGGAACCTCCCTTATACTGCAACAGAGGAAGACATTAGGGAGGCATTTGAGAAGATCGGTGAGGTCTTGTCGATAAGGATTCTCACCGATGCGGCAACAGGACGTTCGCGGGGGTTTGGTTTTGTAGAGATGACTTCTGATGAGGTCACGGACAGGGCGATCAAAGAACTCAACGGTGCGATGCTGAAGGACAGGACTCTGACGGTGAAAGAGGCCCGTCCACAGGAAGCAAGGGGAAAAACAGAGGATCGTGGAAGGAAAGGTAAATCCTTCGATAGGGGAAGGGGATCAGGCCCTTGGCGGTAAAGGTAAAAGAAAAAACCTCAAAAACCCTAGTGCCCTCGCAAGAGAACCCAGAAGGATAAGCTTATGGGGAAGCAGTGGCTTTTTTCAGCATGGTCCTGGCAAGGCCTGATGTCTATGCCAGGGGACCAAATACTCAGGGTTTGATCCCAACGGTAGTTTTATCTGAACAGGAGAGGCCATGTCGAGACACGCTGGAGCATATAAAAGCGAAAAGAGGAAGAAGGAATTGTTGCGTAAGAAACGGCAGGAAGGAAAGAGGCAGAAGCGATTTGGGAAGGGCAACGAGATGTGCGTTCCTGAAGATAGTGCAGCAGCCACCGAAGCTCCAGAAAACAAAACAGATACCACCACATAACGCTGGAATTCCTTTGTAATCCCGTATATTCATTGATTCGCCACGTGAGAAAGAGCATGCTCAGGCACAATTGATTCATAGGGCCTGAGCATGCATAGCTTGAAGGCGATCGTGAGGACAAATACTGTTGTTACGCTTTTAATCCCACCTTCAGGGATATTGTGAAGGAGAGTTATGAAATATATCGTAATGATAGGTGACGGCATGGCAGATAGGCCGCTGAAGGAGTTGGGAGGAAAGACTCCGCTCCAAAAGGCCTCCACACCAAACATGGACCGGCTGGCGAGAGAAGGGATTATAGGGTATGTAAGGACAATCCCCCCGGGCTATCATCCCGGCTCTGACGTTGCGAATCTCAGTATTCTCGGGTATGACCCAAAGGTTTATTATACAGGTCGTGCTCCACTCGAAGCTGCGAGTATGGGTGTGGTATTGGGTGATAATGATGTCGCATACAGGTGCAACCTCGTCACACTCAACTACAATAAAAAGCATACAAACGCAGTCATGGAGGATTACAGTGCGGGGCACATCACATCCCCCGATGCTTCCATACTGATAAACGAGATAAACGATACGTTCGGAAGCGAAAAGATACGATTTTACCCCGGTGTGAGTTATAGGCACCTGATGGTATGGAGGAACGGGGTGGTTGACGTTGAGTGCATCCCGCCCCATGATATTATCGGGAAGGATATCACGGTCTATCTCCCTCAGGGAAGGGGTGAGGAGGTGCTGAGGGGACTCATGAGAGATTCGGCAGGAATACTCCAGAACCATAGACTAAATAGAGGGCGCATAGAAAGTGGCAAGCGGCCTGCCAATGCGATTTGGCTTTGGGGGCAGGGGAGAAAACCGATGCTCCAGAAGTTCAGAGACAAATACGCCCTTGAGGGTGCACTCGTCTCTGCCGTGGACCTGACGAAAGGATTGGGGTTGTATGCAGGATTCGAAATCCTCAATGTCCCCGGTGTGACAGGGTATATCGATACGAATTATATGGGGAAGGCAGAGTGCTCACTTGATGCCCTTACACGGGTTGACCTTGTTTATATCCATGTTGAGGCCCCGGATGAGGCTGGGCATTCAGGAAACTACCGTGATAAGATCAAGGCAATCGAGGATTTCGATGCCCTGGTCGTTGGCACGGTCCTCCGCGGTGCAAAACCCTTTGAGGAATACCGGATACTCATCATGCCCGATCATGCTACACCTATAGAGATGAGGACGCATACCGATGATCCCGTTCCCTTTGTAATCTTTGACAGCCGTCAGATGAGGGAAAACAGGGGCGCCTCCTTTAATGAATCCCTTCTGAAGAGAGATGACCTTGTCATAATCGAAGAAGGATACAAGTTGATGGATTACTTCGTAAGAGGAGAATAGGAAAGGTAATAGAGAGGATGCGTAAAGCCCTTTCTTCACTGCACGCTATGCCGGGTGATACTCAGGGAGACCGTCCATTGAGCATTACCTTTCTACACCGATCGCATACGTCGTTGCCTTCTGGTCTGTTTTTGAACTGTCCAGTGGATACGGGTATTCTCAAAATCATTAATACCCTCTCTTCTTCGCTCCCCGGTGCATAACTCAAAGCCATCCCATACAGGGGATATTACATCCCTTTAAGTTCGGAAGTGCAGTGTGGGCAGCGAGTCGCTTTCAGAGGGACAGCAGAGAGACAGTAGGGACAGTCTTTCGTCGTCGGCGCTGCAGGTAACGCGGGCTCCGGCCTTTTCAGCCGGTTGACCTGTTTGACGAGCAGGAAGATCGCAAAGGCAACAATAAGAAAATCTAATACCGTGTTGAAAAATAATCCGTAATTGAGCGTCGCCGCACCGGCAGCCTTTGACTCGCTGAGAGTGGCGTAGTGATGCCCTGAGAGGTTGATGAAAAGGTTGGAAAAGTCGACTTTCCCAAGGAGCAGCCCTATAGGCGGCATGAGGACGTCACTGACAAAGGAAGTGATGATCTTTCCGAAGGCTGCACCTATTATAATACCGACTGCCATGTCGAGGACATTCCCGCGCATGGCAAACTCCTTGAATTCTTTAAACATCTTCATTCCTCCTTCCTGGTAGCGTATACATGGATAGACCCCTTTTTTCCTTGCGATTACTCTACCACGGCAGTAGTTCCACTCTTGCGAGGAAATTCTCAGCGTGGTCATAATTGTATCACACTATGCTATTATTTTCATAAAAAAGTCATATGCAATCTTCCCGAAAGCGTGAGTAACTTGTCAAGGTTCTGTGTGTGAGGATATAATAGGTCTCACACACCTTCAGGGGGGATCAATGACGATCACAGAGAAGATCATAGCAGTTCATGCGGGGAAACAGGAGGTCGCTCCAGGCGATTTGATCAACGCGAAGATCGATCTCATACTTGCCAATGACATCACCGCTCCTGTTGCGATAGAGGAGTTCAAGAAGACCGGGGCAAAGGACGTATTCGACAGAAACCGTGTGGCCATTGTCCCCGACCACTTTGCACCGCAGAAGGATATCAAGGCGGCCGAACAGTGCAGAATACTAAGGGAGTTTTCAAGAGAACACCACCTTGCCCTCTATTTCGAAGTTGGAAGAATGGGTATCGAACACGCCCTTTTGCCCGAACTGGGTGTAGTAGTCCCTGGAGATCTGGTTATCGGTGCGGACAGCCACACATGTACCTATGGCGCCCTTGGCGCCTTTGCAACCGGCGTCGGCTCTACTGATGTCGCTGCTGCGATGGCGACAGGTGATTGCTGGTTCAGGGTCCCTGAATCGATGAAGTTCATATATTATGGAAAGCTCAACAAGTGGGTCGGCGGTAAAGACTTGATACTGCATACAATAGGCGATATCGGCGTCGATGGCGCCCTCTACAGAGCCATGGAATTTGAGGGAGAGGCGATAAGTGCACTTCCCATTTCGGGGAGGCTCACCATGTGCAACATGGCGATCGAAGCAGGAGGCAAGAGCGGCATCATAGTGCCCGATGAAATCACGGAAGAATATATGAGGAACCGTGCCAGAAGACCCTACACCCTTTATACCTCTGACCCCGATGCTCAATACGTGGACGTAAGGGAATATGACTGTACAAAGATACCCTTGACCGTCTCATGCCCCCATCTTCCCTCGAACACGAAACCAGCTGCCGATCTCTCCCACGTCATCATAGACCAGGTGGTTATAGGATCGTGCACAAATGGGAGGCTTGAGGACCTGAGGGAGGCAGCGCAGGTGATCAGGGGGAAGAAGGTGAACCCTCACGTAAGAATGATAATTATTCCCGCCACCCAGCAGATCTATAAAGATGCAATGAGGGAGGGGTTACTAGAGATCTTCATTGATGCTGAGGCAGTCGTCTCGACACCAACGTGCGGACCTTGCCTCGGCGGGCATATGGGGATCCTCGCAAAAGGCGAGCGGGCGATCGCAACAACAAATAGAAACTTCGTGGGAAGGATGGGACACCCGGAAAGTGAAGTATATCTCTCAAATCCCGCAGTGGCAGCTGCCTCGGCTGTGCTCGGGAGGATTGGAATCCCAGAGGAGATCGATACCTATGCATAAGAATCCCCGCATTCTCAAACTTGGGCTTCCCAAGGGCAGTCTCCAGGAGGCGACACTGCGGCTCTTCAGAAAGGCAGGGTATCATATCACAGTCTCGACCCGTTCCTACTATCCTGTCTTTGATGATGCTGAGATCGAATCGATGCTCATCAGGGCACAGGAAATGGCGCGGTATGTGGAGAATGGCCACCTCGATTGCGGCCTCACCGGCCATGACTGGGTCGTTGAACAGAATGCCGATTTGGTGGAGGTAGTGGAACTGAAATATGCGAAGGAGGGGTTCAGTCCTGTGAGGTGGGTTATCGCTGTTCCTATAGACTCAAAGATCAAGACCCTTAAGGACCTCGAGGGAAAACGGATCGCCACCGAACTTGTAGGATTCACCAAACGATATCTCAAGTCGAGAGGTATAAAGGCAGATGTCGATTTCTCCTGGGGTGCCACGGAAATTAAACCTCCTTACCTGGCCGATGCCATCGTTGAGCTTACAGAAACCGGAACATCATTGAGGGCGAACAATCTGAGGGTCTTGGAAACGATTATAGAATCGACAACGAGATTCATCGCGAATAAAAAGGCATGGCAGGATAAATGGAAGAGGCAGAAGATGGAGAACATCACCCTCCTCCTGAAAGGTGCACTTACCGCTGAGGAAAAGGTCGGGCTCAAGATGAACATCCCAGAGAAATCAATCAGGAAGATCCTGAACCTCATCTCTGCGATGCACTCTCCAACCATTTCCCCTCTCTCCGACCCTGGATGGTATGCCGTCGATGTGGTCATCGATGAACAGATCGTCCGAGACCTGATCCCAAAACTCAAGGGCGCAGGAGCTTCAGGGATCGTCGAGTATCAGCTGAACAAGGTAATTCCTTAAATCCCTCACATGAAGGGGGTATGAGGTTGGAAGGGGAGATAGGAAGCTCTATGGAGAGGGAGATCCTGATAATAGATGACGATGAGTCGGTTGCCTTGATCGTGAGGGGTGCCCTTGAACCTTTGGGTTACAAGGTCACTTCCCAGTCAAGCCTCTCTTCTGGGTTACAGGAAGTGAAAGACGGTTCCCAGATTATCCTCCTTAACACTGTTCTTCCTGACGGCAACATCATCGAGGCCATTAAAGAGATCATTGCATCAAATAATAATGCAATGGTGATCATGATGACGACCTCTGAGAATATGAAACACACCATAGAGGCGATGAAAGATGGCGCCTATGACTATATCACCAAACCCTTCGATCTTGAAGAACTTAAGATAACCATCGAAAAGGCCTTCAGAGATGTGGAGACAAGGGAGGAACTTCACAGGCTCAGGGGAATGGTCGATGAAATTAAAGAGCCTATGATCGTTGGGAAGAGTGAGAAGATGCGAAAGGTCTTCAAGGACATCGGAAGGGCCGCCTCAAAGGACATCACCATCCTGATTACCGGAGAGAGCGGTTCCGGAAAGAAACTCGTGGCAAAGGCGATCCATTACCGCAGCGATCGCATGAACGGCCCGTTCGTCATTATCAATTCTGCCTCCTTACCCAGAGGCTTGCTCGAGTCTGAGCTCTTCGGATTGGAGCAGGGTGCCTTCACCGGGGCGAGGGATAGGTATATCGGGAAGATCCAATCCTCACACAGAGGCACGCTTTTTTTCGATGAGATCTCGGACCTCGATGTGATCCTCCAGGAAAAGCTCTTGAGATTCATGCAAGACAGGCAATTCCGCCCACTCGGGAGCGACAGGGTCGTGGAAGCGGACGTGAGGGTCATCGGGGCAACAAACAGGGACTTAAGGATTGCCGTAAACAAAGGGATTTTCAGTGAGAATCTCTACCACCGCCTCAATGTGGTCCAGATCAAGTTGCCCCCCTTGAGGGAAAGGAGAGAAGACATACTGCCTCTCGCAAGGCACTTTCTGAGAAAAGCAGAAAGGAAGTTGGGGATCGGAAGAAAGGATCTCTCTAAAGAGGCAAAAGAGCTCATAATCAGATATGACTGGCCTGGAAACGTGCGGGAAATGGAAAATGCAATTAAAAGGGCCTGCATCCTTTCGAGTGGTGAACTTATCGAAAAGCGCGATCTCTTCCTTGAAGACTTCAGTTCCTGTTCAATCAAGGAGTTTCTCAAAGAAAAGCTGAAGCGTTACCTCAAAGAGATGACGAACCTCGAGAGGGCTAACCTTTATGATACTGTCATTTCCGAGGTCGAAAAGGCGATCATCACAATTGTCCTCGAAGAGACAGGAGGCAATCAGCTGAAGGCAGCAAAGACTCTCGGCATTAACAGGAACACCCTGAGAGCAAAGATAAAGAAATACAGGATCTGAAGTTCCTCGGATAAGGATCCAAATCTATACCCAGTGGCTAACGTCGTGTGGCATTCCCTTGCCGGCCAATCATCTTCACCATCTTGTAGTCGTCCATAACAAAACCTCCCCCGATGTCCTGAACAAGGGACTCATCCTTGGTAAATCCCATATGTCTGTAGAAGGCTATCGGGCCTATGTTATGCCGGTTAACGGTCAGCCACAACCTCCGAATGCCCATGTTGACACAACATTCCTCCACAAACGCCATAATCGCCTTGCCCAGGCCGTGACCCCGTTGGTCGTGCTTGATGTAGATCTTGCTGAGCTGTGCACCGGATTCATCCGGACAGGGCACAATTGCGAAATAGCCAACTCTCTGACCATGGTCCATCACGATGAAGTATTGATAGCCGTTGGCTATCTGCTCGCTGATCGCTGGCGCACTCTGGAACTTGGCAAGCATGTAGTCGACCTGCTCTTGGCCCACGATAGGGACAAAATGTCTGTTCCATATTTCATGTGCGAGATCGGCGACTGAGTCGATATCTGTGCGGTCGGTAACCCTTACCATCTCGGGCATATGACTATTGTGCTGTTTTGGTAAAAAAGACTTTGGTATTCTCACACAGAAGCGCGTTGTATCTTCCCTAAAAGAAATGCCCTGTCTTCCCGTACTTTCTGTTGAAGTACCGGGTGTATGTGAAATTGCTGAGCTGTATAATATTGGAAAGAGGCGACCGGGGAGTTTCCATCAGGAGATGGACGTGGTTGGTCATGAGCACATAGGCATAGAGGATGATCCAAACCGCGCCTGGGAGCTCTGAAGCCGGTCAAGGTACTCCCTGCGGTCAACATCATCAAGAAAAATCGCCTGCCTTTGATTGCCCCTGACAATGACATGGTAGAAAGCACAAGGATATTCTATGCGGGGAGGCCGTGCCATTAGGACTGAATAATAGCATAAAATTATCTTGAATGCATGTAATCAAGCCTGACCCCTCCATTACCCTCCCGGGATTCAACGGTGCCGGTGGTAGGGAGCCCTTGCGCGAATGAGCCCGTGGATGCCAGCGCGCAAAGGAGCGCGGCGGCGAGGATGGTTTTGGTCTTCATTGTTCTGTCCTTTCGATATTTGATTTGGTTGCTTTCCATTCCGCCCGAACCCCATCAGCCGACTTTGATCGCCCGCACCTCTGCGGCGCGCTCATCCACCGGGATCACGGGCAGTTCGCCCTTCTTGGCAGGCAGTGTGCGGAGGTGATCCATGATCGCCTGCCACTCCTTTATCTCGCGGCCGGAGTTTTTCCCCGCACCGGTGGCGACACTGCCTTTATCCATTGTACCCGGCGGCGGCAGCAGGTCGGGCGTGCTGTCGCGCGGGTCGTCGAGGGCCTCGGTCTTTGATTTGAGGGGCTGACCCGCCTTGTTTTTGGCAACCAGCGGCAATTTGCCTTTGGAGTACTTGGGGATAGCCACAAGAATCTGGCCGAGCATCAGGGGGCACGTAAGGCTGTACAGCTTCTCGCTCTTGCCGCTAATGTCGATGGCTTTGTAGCCGCGGTCCAAGTCGCCCAGCTCGATGGCTGTCACCACGTCGAACTTTGGCCGCGACTGGTTGTAGGTGAAGCGCATGCCGGAGGAGCGCGGGAAATACTCACCGGGGTGGGCCGGGTTGTCCATGAGCAGAAACTCGAGCATATTCTTCAGGTCCTGGCCGGTGAACCAGCCGGTCACGAGGGTGCTGCCGGGTGTCGGATCGACCACTCCGGAGCCGAGGGGCGCCACGGCAAATATATCGTAAACGGTCTGCACGCCTGTCTTTCCGCGGGAAATACCGGCACGCATCATACCGTTGGCAGTGAACCCGATGTCGGCCTTCGTGGCCTCACGGAACGAATCGGTGACGAGGTTGGCCAGAATGGTTCCAGCGGCGATGTCCGCGTAGGCATTGGGCAGATCGCGCGGAGCGATGGCCAGCGGCTGGTCAACGCTATACCCGCGCGACGCGAAAGCAGCAGCCGTGACCCCCTTCTTGAGCTGTTCGATCGCGTCGGCGATCGTCCGGTCGCCGGCGATGGTGTCGTCGATCGGGTGGAGCCGGTAGGACTCTACCGTCAGCTTGCCGTTGTCCAGCGTGACCACCAGCTCGCCGAGATTGCGGCTTTCTTTCCCTGTCTGGACCACGGGCGTGCGTCCGTTGACGATGGTCGCCTCCTGCATCTCAGTGTGGCTGTGGCCGCTGATCACCACGTCGATGCCCGGAACGTCCCTGGCCAGCAGCACGTCCTCGCCCTCGGTATAGCGCCCATCCTTGCCTTTCACCACGCCGCCGTGACTGAGCGCGACAACCACATCCACCTTCTCCTTCTCGCGCAGGATCTTCACCACCTCCCTGGCGGCCTCGGTGGGATCGGTGAAGGTGGTGGCTCCGCCGCTGGTGTAGATCATGGCCTCCTTGCCCAGTGACCCGAAGATCCCGAATCGGATACCTCCGCGCTCCAGTACCAGATAGCGTCGAACCACCCCTTCTTTGGCCAGGCGCTGGAGGTCGGCCAGGGCTGCGTCGCTCCCGGAGAAACTGGTATTCGCGGCGAGCACCGCCGGGACCCGGCCAGCTTTGACTGCAACACCGATGGACTTGCCCAGGCCGGCTGGCCCGAGATCGAATTCATGATTGCCGAAGGTGGTGGCGTCATACCCCATCATGCCCATGAGGCGCAGTTCACCGCCGGTCTCTCGCGTCGCGGCGCTGAACGCCGTACCCATGCTGTAGTCGCCGGCGTCGAGCACCAGCACCGGCCCCTGAGGATCGCGCGCAGCCTTCCGCTTTGCGATCAATGCTGCCAGCCGGGCGTATCCGCCGCGTGTTGCGTCATCGTTCAGCGTGAACGGTGAGTAATCCGAAGCCGGCCCCATGCCGATGAAGCTTGCGTGCATGTCGTTGGTGTGCAGGATGGTGAACGTCTTCTTCCCGTCCAGTGCCGCGTAGAGTCCGCCTGGCAGGAGGATCGTCACGCCGACAGCCGCCGAGCCGATCAGGAAATCACGACGGGTGATCGTATTGTATGATCCGGGGGTTAAGGTCACCTTACCGTCCTCTGCTGCTTTATTGTCTCTGTTTTTCATTGGCGTCTCCTTTTTGTTCTTATTAACATTGTTGAAAAACTCTAATTCGCAGGCTAAAGCCTGCGGCTACCAGTAATTACATATGTTTCTTCATAGGATAGCCGTACGCTTTAGCGTGCGTTTTCAGACAATCAATGCCTTTTCAACAGAAAAGTAGGGCCGCACCCTGATTGGACGGGTGCGGCCCGGTGGCCAGCGTTAATGGGCTTTCGACATCTCTTCGATCTGCTTCTGCATCTTCGTCAGGTTGAACGAACCCGCCGTTCCACTGGGAGGATAGTCCTTGAAGGTCATGAGGAACTTGCCGACCATCTCGGTGACGGGAACGATGACGAAAATACGGTCGATGTACCAGTCGTAGTAGGTGTTCGAGTTGTGCTGGGCTTTCTCGAACGGATCGCGGCGCAGGTTGAAGATCAGCGGAGCGCGCAGTTCGACGAAGGGCTCGAGCCACAGGGCCAGCTTCTCGGCCCGGTTTTCCAGGAAGGTGATCTTCCAGTCCTGGTAACGAGCGGCGACGATCTCGCCGATGTCATTCACATAGATGAACTCCTTGCGCGGCGATTCTTTCGTTTTGCCGCTCAGGTAATCAAGCTGGTTGTAACCATCAAGGTGGTTCTTGTACTTGCGGCCATTGAGATCCACGCCCTTGAGGAGCTTTTCTTTGATGTCCGGCGCTCCGGCTGCGGCGGCGAATGTCGGGAGCCAGTCCTCGTGAGAGACAATGCCGTTCAAGGTTGTTCCGGCCGGGAAGTGCTTGGGCCAGCGGACGAACGCAGAAACGCGGTAGGCGCCCTCCCAGTTCGAGTTTTTCTCACTGCGGAACTGCGTAGTGGCCGCATCGGGCCAGGTGTTGTAGTGCGGGCCGTTGTCGGTGGAATACATCACGATGGTGTTGTCAGCGAGACCGAGGTCATCAACCGATTTGAGGAGTTCGCCGACGTGCCTGTCATGCTCGACCATGCCGTCGCTATATTCATCCTGCCCGGAGATTCCGCGGTTCTCCGCTTTCACATGGGTGCGGAAGTGCATGCGCGAGGCGTTCCACCAGACAAAGAATGGCTGCCCGGCTTTGGCCTGCCGCGTCATGAACTCCCTGGCAGCTACGGTCACTTCATCATCAATGGTCTCCATGCGTTTCTTGTTAAGTGCGCCGGTATCGGTGCAGTTCTGGCCGCCCTTGCCGTCGGCCTTGCACTTGAGCACGCCGCGCGGGCCGTATTTCTTCAGGAACGCCGGGTCCTTCGGATAATCCAGGTTCTCCGGCTCCTCATTCGCGTTGAGGTGATAGAGGCTGCCGTAGAATTCATCGAAGCCGTGCATCGTGGGCAGATGCTCGTCCAGATCGCCCTGGTGGTTCTTGCCGAACTGTCCGGTGGCGTAGCCCTGACTCTTGAGGACCGTAGCCATGGTCACGTCGGTTTTCTGCCAGCCTTCCTTTGCACCGGGCAGACCGACCTTGGTCATGCCGCTGCGAACGGGGACTGAACCGCTGATAAAGGCGGCGCGACCGGCCGTGCAGCTCTGCTGTGAGTAATAATCGGTGAAAGCCACGCCTTCATTGGCGATGCGGTCAATGTTCGGCGTCTTGTAGCCCATCAAGCCATGGCTGTTGTAGCTGATGTTCTGGATGCCGATGTCATCGCCCCAGATGACGAGGATGTTGGGCTTGCTCGCCGTGGCGGGTTTGTCCGCCGCAAGTGCCGGACCCGCAATAAAAGCCAGGGCGACAATGATTACGGCGAACAGACTAACTAACTTTGTTTTCATGTTTTCCTCCTTGTTAGAATAATGACTCTCCACGGTAATCCATAGAGTGTTTTCCTCCGGTCATATATAGAGTCTGTGTATAAACTCTGCTTTTTGTTCGTCATTCCCGAAATCCTTAATCGGGAATCCATTGTTTCCAATATCATGGTTCCCCTTCTTCAAGGGGACGGCGTCTGGATCCCCGGGGCAAGCCCGAGGATGACAACTTCTTACTTTATACACAGACACTATATACCGAAGGTCTTTCTCTTTAATTTTGATATCTCTTCTTTCCCACCCCCCTTTAGAAACATAGGATTCTTTATCTTCGTTTTTAATTGATGCCTCTTGTTTCAGCATCAGTTTGTTGGGCTACTTTTCTACCTACTTTCAAACGTCGCATCCTATTTCTGCAGTGCGTCTCTCGGTATCTATAATTGGTGTGTGGGCCGCACCCGCTTGAAACAGGTGCGGCCCGATAGGTTGAGTCAGCCTTTTATCAGCACTCCGTCATTTGCTAACCGCGCCGGCCTTCAGTTTCTCCAGTGCCTGGTCGATGCCGAAGCTGCCGGCCTTCTGGCTGGGTGGGAATTCCTTGAACGTGTCCAGGAACCTCCCGACGTAACCCTGCGCCGGCACGAGAAGGAAGTTCCGGTCAAACCTCCACTTGTCGTAACCGGTGGTGTGATTATCAGCCGCCTCTAAGGGGTCCATGCGCAAGTTGAAGAGCTTGGGGAGGCGCAGGGTCACGAATGGCTCCGCCCAGACATTCAAGCCATGGGCCCGCTGTTCCGCGAAGACGACCTTCCAGTTGTCGTAGCGCAGCGCGACGAGTGAGCCGTCGTCGTTGAAGTAGAAGAACTCTCGGCGCGGGCTGGGCTTCTTGCCGGCGAGCGCGTCGGTGAGGTTGTAGCCGTCGAGATGCACCTTGAAGGTCTTGTTGCCCACTTTCATGCCTTTCAAGAGCTTCTCCTTCACGTCGGGCACGCCGGCGGCGGCCATGAGCGTGGGCAGCATGTCTTCGTGGGCGAAGATGTCGTTGAGGACGGTGCCGGGCTTGATGACGCCGGGCCAGCGCATGACGGTGGGCACGCGGTAGCCGCCTTCCCAGTTTTCGTTCTTCTCGCCGCGGAACGGCGACGTGCCGCCATCGGGCCAGGTGAATTTCTCAGCGCCGTTGTCGGTGGAATACATGACGATGGTGTTCTCTTCGAGGCCGAGTTCCTTGAGCTTGGCGAGCACCTGGCCGACGTGGCCGTCGTGCTCCACCATGCCGTCGGCAAAAACGCCGAGGCCGGTCTTGCCTTCGCTCTCGGGCTTGAGGTGCGTGTTGACGTGCATGCGGGTGGAGTTCCACCAGAGGAAGAACGGCTTGTCGGCCTTCTTCGCGTCCGTCATGAACCGCAGCGCGTGCGCGGTGACCTCCTCGTCAATGGTCTCCATTCGCTTCTTGGTCAGCGGCCCGGTGCTCTCGATGGGGCGGCCATCCGCATAGCTATGAATCACGCCGCGTGTGCCGTATTCCTTCCGCAAGGCGGGATCTTTGAAGTAGTCGGGGTTCTCTGGCTCTTCCTCCGCATTGAGGTGGTAGAGCGTGCCATAGAACTCGTCGAAGCCGCGCGCGGTGGGCAGGTGCTCGTCGAGGTCGCCGAGGTGGTTCTTGCCGAACTGGCCGGTGATGTAGCCCTGCCCCTTGAGCAGCTCGGCGAGTGTGACGTCGCGGGCTTGCAACCCTTCCTTCGCGCCGGGCATGCCGACCTTGAGCATGCCGTTGCGAACGGGGACTGAGCCGCTGATAAAAGCGGAGCGCCCTGCCGTGCAGCTCTGCTGCGCATAGTAATCGGTGAAGGCCACTCCTTCATTGGCGATGCGGTCAATGTTCGGCGTCTTGTAGCCCATCAAGCCATGGCTGTTGTAGCTGATGTTCTGGATGCCGATGTCATCTCCCCAGATAACGAGGATGTTCGGCTTTTTCTGCTCTGCCGTGAATGCCGGGCCGGCGATAAAAGCCAGACAGACAATGATCACGGCGAGCACAATTACTGTTTTCGTTCTCATTTGCTACTCCTTGTTCGAATGCGGTCATGATCAAAAATACCAGCTAGTCAGTTGCGGACTGGATTGACATACGCTGCTGCTCGAACGGATCCTTGGCCGTCTTTGGTGCCGGCTTTTCTGCCAGGGTACCCGGAAGGATTTCGAAGATCGGGTCAAACTGGACAAGCATGCCCCTCAGTTGATCAAAAGGCTTGCGATCACCGTCAAACTTCGCCTTGCCTGACTTGAGCAGATCGTCAAATGTCGCCTTGCCCCCCATGACACTCTCAAGATCGGTACGGTTTACCGTGATGGTGAGATCAGGGTTCTTTGCCAACTGCCCCTTGATGTTGGTCAGCGTTGAATTCCGCAGTTCAACGACGTATTTCTCGCCATTGTCCGGCGTCACCAGGTTGATGACGAACTTAATTCCTGCTGCCTTTTTACTGTCGAGACGGATTCCCATGTAATCGAGCCAGAGGTCGGTCGTCATCGCCTTGATGGTGTCCGGTCCTGTGCTCTTTGGTGGCACACCACCGGGAATACCATGACGGAGCTCATACGCGCCGGCGAGGAAACTGTTGCGCACGCTCGGGCTTTCCTTCTGGTAGCCGATCTGCTCGTAGGCATCGGCCAGCAGGTCTTTGGCTGCCTGGTTCTTCGGCTCGGCAAAGACAAGCTTGTTCAGAATCTCCACGGCTTCACGGTACTTGCCTTTGGCAATCAGTTGCTTCCCCTTGGCCATGATCTTCTTGGCTCCCCCCATCATCTCAACATACAACGGAGCGGAATCCTTCGGAGAAAGTGGAACCAGCGTGGCCGGATTAGCATCCCAGTAACCCAGGTAGCGGTTGATCACTGCGCGGCTGTTGTGCTCTTCCGAACCGTGGTAGCTGTGCGCTGACCACTGATCTTGCAGGCTCTTGGGCAGTTTGTAGACATTCTGGATTTCGTTGATGGTTACGCCCTTGTTTGCCTGGTGCAAGACCTCGTTGTTGAGGTTGGCGTAACCGTCACGCTGAGTGGTCATGACCTCCAGAATTCGCTCGTTGCCAAAACGCGGCCAACTGTGTGAAGCGAACATGACTTCTGCCGTCTGACCGTATCGGTACACCGCGACGTTAATGTGCTTGGACCAAGCCAATGCATCCCGCACCAGAGCGCCGCGCAGGGTGTAGATATTGTGGATGGTGCCGGTGATGTTCTCGGCTGCCCAGAACGCCTTGAGATCGGGAAACCAAGTGTTCATCTCCGCCGGCGCTTCGGTGCCGGGCGTGTTCTGGAACTCCATCCGCACGCCGTCAACGGTCAGTTCCTCAAAATCTTTTTCGATAAAGCGAGTCGGTTGAATCAGCCCCGTATTGCCAGCAGCGGTGTTTTTGCCGATGGACTGATCGACGTGGCCGTACGGACTGCGCGGCAGCAGGATGCCGTATTGAAAGAATGCCCTTCGTATCATGGCCGTGCCGGCATAAACGTTTTCGGTAACCGCATGCTGCATGAAGCCAACCGGCGCGATGACCTGCACCTTGCCACTCTTCACATCCGCCTCGTCGATAACACCACGCACGCCGCCGTAGTGATCGAGATGAGAGTGCGAGTAGACAACCGCCACCACCGGACGTTTGCCGAGTTTCTCGTTGACAAGATCCAGCGCCGCCTTGGCGGTCTCCTTGGCGGTCAGGGGGTCGAAGATGATCCAGCCGGTATCACCTTTGATAAAGGAGATGTTGGCCAAGTCAAAGCCGCGCACCTGGTAGATCTTTCCGGGCAGGACTTCGTAGAGTCCGTAGGCCATGTTCAGGATCGCCTGACGCTGCAGGGAAGGATTGACACTGTCAAAGTCCTTGCCACCAAGCAGGAACTCATAGCTCCCCATATCCCAGGCCACATTGCCGGCTTCCGCCATGATCTGCTTGTAGGCTGGGGCGGCGATAAATCCTTTCTTGGCCTCTTCAAAATCGCGCTTGTCCTGGAACGGCAGGGTCTTGCGCAGGCCGTTCTGCAGTTCGATGGTGAACGTTGACGGCTCCTTCCCTTTCGGATCGAAGTGCTTCGACGGGTCAGCAGTCACGATGGCACCACCACCCGCGGCGAATGCCTGACTGGCAATACACGCCAGGCCAACAGCTGTTACGACACACATTTGTTGCAGTTTCTTTTTCATCTTCTCCTCCTTGTTGAATTGAGGCTGTCTGGTGATGCCTATTCACTTCAGCCTCTCGAGTGGATAAATCCTATTTTATAGTGATAGGGAAATCTTTCTTAACTGGACCTTGAAAGTAAGTTAGGAACTTTTCAAGGTCATCAGGGGTGCCGGTATCAAGCTTGATAGAACCACCCATAATCGCCTTGTTGAACGTATCCATTGGCACCGCAACCGAAGAACTGGAATCACCACCTGGCGCAGAAGATCGACTTGCCCCAGAAACAAGACCCATCAAGGCTTTGTAATCGATGGTCATCGCTAAATCAGCATTATTTGCAGATTTTTCTTCAAATTGAAGAACCCCATTACGAACAGTTAGAGTGAAATTCCCTGTTTTTGCGCCAGTGATATTCAAACCAACCACCATATGGGCTGTAGCTGCTTTTGAACCGTCAATTTTGAAACGTAAGCTTTCAATTATGTTAGCTAACGGAAATTCTTTAACCAAATCTGGCGATTGAAGTTGGATTGCTTTGGAGTAATCCAACTTGTTTTCTAACTCCAATGCCGACGTCATGAACCAATTACGCCAATTGTTATTGGTCAACGTGAATCCAATTTCACGTAAATTTTTGGCTTTGAGTTTGCGTGCCTCCATGTCCTGTGTATCAACACGAATAATGTGAGTTAACAGTTCGGCCGACCATTGATGATCACCATTCTGAGTTGAAGTTTTCGCTAATTCAAAAATTTTATCCCGCCCACCCATCAGAGTTACATAGCGCTTGGAAGACTCGACACGGCTAAATGGGTCTAAGAACGTTGGATCACCCTCAAACCATCCCAATTGGCCCGAATAAATTTGACGCACAGAATGCTTCACGCCACCGTAAAAATCGCCCAGCCAAGGATGATTTTCAAGCTGAGGAGGCAGTTTGACTGCCCTCACCAACTCATCAGGCAACATGCCCCTATTCATATTTCGGATGGTTTGATCAAAAACATACTGAATCGCATCACGATACGAGACGAGCAGTTCTGCAATCGCTTTTTCACCACTCACTGGGCGACCATGGGATGGGATCATGAATTTTGCGGGGAAACGACGCATTACATCAATACTCTTGAACCAACGTTCTGGTTCACGATATTTCGTGCCGCGAATAGAATGCAGATTCGGGAAGCATTCTCCCTGAATCACTTCTGCGGTATGAAGTATCTTTTGATCAGGAAACCAGGCGATAATTTCATCTGACGCTTCACTTGGAACATGCTCGAAGTGTACTTTCAAGCCGCCAATTTCTGTTTCAAGTTGCTTATCAACAAGTACAGTCGGTGGGATGAGGGATAGCTCTATCGCCTCAAAATCAGGGCCTAAACCGCCATTAATGCGGCCTTCAGGCCCAAGGTCTAACAATGTGCCCAGAGAGTAATCGACCCGAGCACCAATAATTGGACCGTCGCCACCCGCCGAAGAACCTATCAGCGTATCCATGAATGTTTTATGCGCGATAATCTTAACCTTGCCTGATTTCACTTCCTCTTCGCTGACAAACCCTTTTACACCAGCATAATGATCTACGTGCCAGTGGCTATACATTACGCCAGCAATAGGCTTAGTAATTTTGCTTTGCTTGCGAAAGGCCTCTAAAGCAATTCTCCCTTTGTTAACGTCCTCGGGAGGGTCAATCACCAAAATCCCTGTAGGGCCAACAATGAAAGCAGTCGAAGTTAATCCATAGCCGTGTGCGGTGTAGGCAATTTTGCCAATCTTAAAAATGCCCTGATCCATTTTCAAAGAATGCGCAGTTAATACGGGATTAATTCGGGGGTCGGCTTGTGTGTATGTAATGTTTTTACCTGTTGGATACCATTCGATACCCGTTACATCCCCAAACCAATATTGTGGTGCCGCGTGCTTCGACGGATCGGCGGTAACGATAGCACCGCCGCCTGCGGCGAATACCTGTCCGGCAAAGCACGCCAGACCGACAGCGGTTACGACACACAGTTGTTGCAATTTCTTTTTCATGATCTTCTCCTTTTTAAAATAGTGCTTTCAATGGAAATTCATGACAAAACATACCAGTTCCCAATTCATAATATATTCTTATTGTTCATAATTGTACCGGATTATACTTCAATAATTCGAAGATGTATAGCTCATTACATTGCCGGTTGTCTTACACTTAGAAGGAGAGGATGTCCACTTTTCGGACTATAGGGAGTACTTTGCTCTGCCCGATATCCTTCATCCTTGCTGACTTGGAACGGTAATAAACAGGTATCAAAAGTGGAAACTATTGAGGTGTTCAGGAAGGAAGTGATTTTCTTCCCTCCGTCATTTCTATCGAATACCATTGCAAACATACCTGTCCAAAAATTATATCATGGGTGTCCATTACAAGGGGGACTCCGTAGTGGATGAGTATCATTTGTTTGCGTTTCTTTCTACCCCAAACGCAAGGGTTCTATACCTTTGTCCATTGAACTCAAATTCATCTACCATCTGCATCCCCAGTTTGACCTGATGGGCATGGAGGGAGCGGGGGTTTTGTTCTGACACAAAGGCAATGCCTACGTCATATTGACCCTTCAACGTGTGGAGCATGATGCTGAATAGTCTCTCCAGGATGCCATAACCCCTATGTTGCTTGTCAATGCAGACGGGTCCATAGATGAACAAAGAACAGGATGATAATGGAATATCTTCAAAAAGCGAATCCTTCAGCCTTTTGAGCAGGTGAGCTATCAGGGGCGAGCCAACAGCAAATTCTATTGATTCAGCCATGAGGGATCCAATGACTTCCTTATTTTGAAGGGCAACAAAAATACCCAGTTCACTGTTTATCTTGTGAAGTTGTTCTCTTGTGAACTCTATATACAGAAATCCCTGGGATAAGTCCTCCCCTTGGAGGGTGGTCAATAGATTTTGATGCTGGAGGCGGAGAATGCCCTCAAAATCAGGAGGGGCTGCTTTACGATATTGGATGAGAGGTTGAGTCATGAGCTTAATCGCCTCTTTCGTTCCTTCGGTTCAACCCCGAACCTTTGGTCATTCATCCGTATCGCTTCGACAACATCAGCAGCCTCAGATTCAAAGTCCTCGGATGCTTCCGGCAAGTAAAGCCATTTTTTCAGGACAGGATGCTGTTTCACGGTATTAAAGTCCTTACAGATAGAATCATGGAACTGATGGTCAGTTGGAATCAGCAACCCATTCCACGGCTCTGCCCCTGAAGCAAGTGCAAGAACCAACCGCCCATGAAGATAACAGGCCTGGCATCCAAACATGGGTTTTTGCAGATAGCTTGGTTCTTCCATGATAGGCTCAACTACCCATTGGAAGGGATTATGCTTCTTTTTCTTCTTGGTTGAGGATGCCATACAGAATTTTACTGTATCCTGAGAGTACCCGCAATATTGAAGCTAAGCATCAAACCTCAGATAATCTCGATACTGTAAGGGCGCTTTGCACGATTGTCTCGCTTCCAAGAAGACCTGCGACTCCGAACAGCAGACCTCTTGCCAAGAATGCTGATTCCCGGAAGAGACGATTTAATTCGTGGTTGGCATGCGATGCGGGATGTCTTACCTTCGTGGGTCTCTATAATAATCTGCTGAATATTCCGGTGTTCCCCTTGTAATAAATGCCCATGATATACTTTGGGAACAGGCATGTTACGGATGGCATTCAATAGAAACGGCAGGGGGAAGAAAATCAGTAACTTCCTGGACTCCGCACCAAGATCGATTTCCTGAACCTGTTTCTTTCCGTTCCTACTTCTCGGAAGAGAGCAACAAATATTGCTTGCTAGAAATACATGCTAGAAATACAAATTGACTACGCTTGTTATCTTTGATAGCATATCGGCGAGGAGACTACCGATCCTCAAGGCTGGGAAGACAAGGAGGAATCATAATGAAAAGCACAATTGTTTTATTTGCAGTATTGATTGTATTAGCGGGAATCTTTTTTCATGTACAGACATTCGCAGCGGAGGGGATGCCGGCGCCAAATTATTCGGGAGATTTTTTGACCCGCTCTACGCTCACCGGCGACTGGGGCGGCACCCGCAATGACTGGGCAAAGAAGGGCGTCACCTTTGACATGGGCCTGACCCAGACAGGGATGAGTGTAATCAGCGGCGGCACACACCACGGCTGGGAGTACAGCGGGCGGGGTGACCTTACGCTCAACATTGACACGCAGAAACTCGGATTATGGCCCGGGGGGTTTATTACCGTGGAAGTCGAGGGGAATTATAACAGATCGATAAACTTGGAGGCCGGAACGCTGATGCCGGTAAACACGAACCAGATTTTTCCGACGACAGGCAGTGACCAGCTGAACATCCCTAATGTTTCAATAATGCAGTTTTTCTCGCCTTACTTTGGTGTGTTTGCCGGAAAGCTTGCCACTATTACCTCCCACTCCGGAGATATGAACGAATTTGCCCACGGCAAAGGGGACACTCAATTCCTTAATCTGGCGTTTAACGTTAATCCTGCTGTTTCCATGACAGTGCCCTACTCAACGCTGGGCGCCGGTGTGATTATCCTGCCCACCAAAAACCCTGGAGCGGCAATCATAAATGTGATGGCTTATGACGGCAATGGGGAGGCGGAATCGAGCGGTTTTGACACTATATTCAATAGCAACACAAACTATGCAATCGAAGGCCGGGTTAGGACAGATTTCTTTGGGCTGACCGGACACCAGCTCGCAGGATTGACATATTCGACCAGAAGCTTCGCTTCCCTCGACCAGAGTCTGCACTTCATGATCCAGAACGGAGCAATTGAACAGAAGGACAGCTCCTGGTCTTTTCATTATAACTTTGACCAGTACCTGTATGAGCCCAAGAAAGGTTCAGGGCAGGGTATCGGCATTTTCGGGCGGTTTGGCGCCTCTGACGGCAACCCCAACCCAATACATTATTTCTACAGCTTTGGAATTGGCGGAAAAGGGGTCCTTGGCCGACCGCTGGATCAGTTCGGTATTGGGTATTACTATATGGACATCAGCAACCCCAAATTTACCGGCCCTATTGCAACGAGGGAGGCTCTAAGGGATGAATACGGCGTTGAGGCATACTATAGTTATGCAATAACTCCATGGATGAAACTGACACCGGACATTCAGTTCGTCAGGGGCGCACAGAAGGACAAAGTCGTCAGCACCCACCCGCTTGTTAAGGAGAGTGTAGATACAGCGACGGTTGTAGGCCTCAGGCTGCAACTCGTATTATAGTGAGGAATTGAAGACATGAAGACAAAATTGATTTTGACGATGGCGTGCGTGGCAGTCACACTGTTTGCTTCAACCCTGTGGGCTGCTGATGTTCCTGCGAATAAGGGCAAGGCGAAAGGTGGGTCCCTCACCAAAATTGACAAGTCAACGAAACTTGCGTATGAAGGAGGCACTCAGCCGCTGACAACTACACCTGTGGTTGGAACGCCAACCCAGAAATATAGTTCTACCGCCAAGCCGGCGGCTGAACCGCTGGGGCCTGATGAGATAAGGGTTACTATCCTCGGCAGCGGTGACCCATTCGTTAAGAAAGGCCAGGCATCAGCATCAGTGCTGATTGAGGTCGGAAATGAGCAGCGCGACATCTTCTTCTTTGATCTTGGCTCCGGTGCCCTGGCAAACTATAATGGGCTGCAACTTCCCGTGACCTCGACTACGAAAGTGTTCCTGACACATCTTCATTCTGATCATATGGGTGATCTGCCAACCTTTTTGGGGAGTCTTGCCAAGGCCGGGAGAAGGGACCCTGTAGAGATATGGGGACCTGCTGGTGAGACTAAAGAGCTTGGCACTCTCGCCTTCGCACAGCATCTGGAAACGGCAATGGCCTGGGATTATCTGTCGTTGAGCGGACATATGGGACAATCCGGTGCACGTTTCACAGCAACGGAAGTGCCGTATGATAAACCGGCAACAGTCTATGAACGCAATGGTGTCAAGATTTCATCTTTCCCTGTGATTCATATCATGAACGGCGCGGTTGGATATCGTCTTGATTATAAGGGAAGCAGCGTGGTCTTTACCGGCGATACGCAGCCATCCAAGACCACATTAGAGGCATGCAAGGGCGGTGTTGATCTCCTTATCCATGAGACCTTTCCATCCGCTCCCGTCTTCGCGAAAAAGGCAGGTGTCCCGGAGAAACAAGCCGAGCTGGTTGTGAACTACACTCACACCAGCCCCGCCATGGCTGGTAAAGTTTTCAAGAAAGCAGGGGCACGTATGTCTGTGATGTGGCACCTCGTTGTTGATCATGATATCGTGGGACCGGCGTATCAGGAGATGCGCAGCCAATATGACGGCCCGGTGACCATCGCCCAGGACCTTACCGTTTTTAACATTACGAAAAATGCCGTCGTAGTTCGTCAGGCGATAATAGACCCGGTCGCCTGGCCGGTTATCGGGAAATCTGGTGTGTCCGGACCACCCCTGGCAAAGCCGCTCAAAGCTCCGGACTGGTGGGCTGGCGCTCTCATTACGGACTAATAGGCCTCGTTAACTCGGCGGCTGATTTCTATTGAAAAATCTCGCTTTGTGGCTCAAGCAAATGCCCCCAGGCTTTTCCGATTGTGTCTTGTTCCGATCGTAACCTTGATAGAGTTTCGGTTTATTGAAAGTGAGGACTCGTCGGTGTTATGCGCTCTATGTCGAAAAGCATGTTTCTTCCGCCATTCCACATAGTCCCACCATTTTGAAAAACATGTAGTAGGAGGTGAATCCCTTACCGATCACCAGTATTGCTGCGGTGTTGTGTATCAGGTGGTTACCTCAGAAAGCAATGCTCACAGAACTTCACGAATTTTTCAATTCCTCATAAGTGTCTGGTCCCCCTTGAACTCAACACCTTCAGCTGACAAAACTTTTCTGCAAGGCACTTCCTGTAGTCTTGAATCTTGAAATCTGCTAAACTTTGCGGAGTACAAATATTAATCAATGCGCGAAGAATAGGGGAATCGAGAATATGGCATATAAGTCTAAGAATAAAAATCAAGGAAGAGGACATAAAACTCGTGAGCTTAATAGTGTCGTAACTCAAACTGACAGGCAATCAACTCTATCACCTTATACGTATACTCCTTCTTCCGCAGTTGAAACTTGGGAAAATCTATACGATATATTTTGTGAGGACTTTCCTGATGATAATACAAAGGAGACTTGGTTATTTAGGGGGGAAAATAAGCACGCAGCGCCGCTTCGTACGTCACTTGAAAAAGCCTTCTGTGATATTACAGGCATAAAGATTGATAATGACGACGATGTAAATAACCTGCTTCAGAATGGATCCGGGGAACCTTCCATTTGGGAAATCGAAAGGGGGCTGATCAGAAGATTTAAGCGCCAGTATCACCACTTTGACGTCAGGCTTCCAGAGTCTGGAAATTATCTTGAGTGGTTATCTATAATGCGTCACTATGGCGCACCGAATCGTATGCTTGACTGGAGCTATTCATTCTTTGTTGCGGTATTTTTTGCAATTGAGGACAGTTTCTCCGAGGAAGGTGCTGCAATGTGGGCATTAGAAAAGAATTCAACCATAGAAAAGGTAAAGACTTCCAAAAAGTTGAAATACATTGGAGCTATGCTGAGAAAAGATGAAGACATCAAGGAAGATAAAACATGGGAAAAGTGTTTCTATTGTCCCAAAAATGCACAGTTATTTGTTTTCCCAACAAATCCTTTTAGGCTTAATGAAAGGCTAGTCATTCAACAGGGCGACCTTCTCTGCCAGGGCGATATATCAAAATCATTTGAAGAGAATCTGTCCGCGGTGTTGCCGCGGTCCACTGGTAAAGCAAATTCGAAGCTACGAAAATATATCCTTAAGTTCAACGCGAAAGAAAGACAAGTGGCTCTCCTTGCCCTGCATAGAATGAATATTAATAGAGCAACCCTCTTTCCGGGTCTCGAGGGGTTCAGTAAGTCATTAAAAACTTTAATGGTATCCCCTAAAAAGCTTTTGTACCCTGGTGGAGAATGCAGCAAAAATGATAAATCAAAAAAAATAGATAAAAAAGGAAGACGTGGCCAGGGTATTTCTTAAAGTAGTTGATAGATGAAAAATGACAATTAAATGTGTCCAGTAATCCATGCTATTAATCAATAGACAAATTTGTTGGTTTTCAGGTGTTCATCGCAGAGTGACTAATACACCGAAGCCAATGGACGTGAATTGAATGTCGTTCCCACCTCACGTGTAAATAAATCGTTGTCCTTGCTGCCATTGCCTTGACGGGCAAATTAGGGTGAATGTTAAAATGACACACCTGCCAGGACCTCCCCAAGGTGCCGTGTCCCCTCCAAAAACATTGGCGGCGCTTCCGACGTCCCCACGTCAGCGCCCCTGGCGGGACTTTTTTCCCCAGATGCGGTAATCTGGCATTTTGGCATGCATATAAACTCACTTTTTTATACCGACGTTCCGGACACCGCTGGGTTTCCAGACAGGGGATATGACGCCTGAGGGTTCTACCGTTTTAAGATAAGATGACCTAATTCAGAGTGGGCTGCATGCCTGGACATCAACTGATACGGGCTCAACTCAAGAACTATTCTCCCAATCTGGCACTCCGCTTGCGCTGCCGTCAAGTCCCTTCCAAGTATAGACTGTCTTCACATATTTTTTGAGATCAAGGCCTCAAGCTCTTTATCGCTAACGAACCCAAAATGGATCTTTCCATTGGGAAAGGCAACTGTGGGAGTGCCGGTAACGCCATATTTCTCCCCTACGGTCAAGTTCCTATCAAGGGCTTTTGCATCACATGTCGCTGCCGGCAGCGGTTTCCCGTCATAAGCTTGTTCAAGATTAGCAACAGAAGGGGAACAGAAGACGGCCTTAGCTTTATCATAAGCATCCGGCCTGTACTTCTTCAGAACCTAACAGCTTTGGGGACGTTGGTGAGTTAGTTGACTTATTGAGGCGAAGACAATAAAATAGAACAAGGAGGGAAAGCGTATGAAAGCCTATGAATACTGTGCTGAGATATTGCCGGATGGACATTTGTCTATCCCTGACAATATTAAGGACATTCTGACAGGAGAATCAAAGATACGGGTCGTGCTGCTTCTCGAAGATGAGGAGACAACCTGGAGCAATTTTACGATGGCAGAATTTATGAGCGGTTATTCTGAAAAAGACATCATGTATGACAGCCTATAGCTTCTGCGACATCATTCTTATAGGCTTCCCACATATTATGCTGATCAAACCTCGGAACAAGGCATCAAAGAAGGATTCCCGACAAGCGGGAATGACATGCTCAAAGTATGATAGGATAAGGCATGGCAAAAGATAGAACAACATATGGTCCGGATAATCCACTTACGAGGTAAACTATTACCCTGTGGTATATGTTAATATATGTTGCCCAGTGGTCTTTCAATCACTGGGCAGCCGCTCCTTGCCCCTTCCTAAGAAAGGGGCTATACTGCGATTGTAATTAATTCAAGCGGACCCGTTATGCGGGTGATCCAAAAGGAGGTAGGTGATGCACATCTACGAAAATATCGTCATCCTCAATGCGTCCCTCAGTGATGAAGAGATCGATGGAGCAGCGGGAAAGATTAAAGACCTTATCACCAATTCAGGCGGCGAGGTTCTCAAAACAGATATGTGGGGACGGAGAAAGCTTGCGTATGAGATCAAGAAACACAAAAAGGGCTTCTATGTGCTTTTCCTTTTCAGGGCTCACTCGTCCCTCATCAAGAAGCTTGAGGATTACTACAAGGTCTTCGAACCTGTAGTAAAGTTCCTGGTAATCAAACTAGACAAGAAGAGGTTAGCGGCCGAGGTGCTCTCGAAGCCTGAAGAGGCGCCGTCACCTTCTCCTTTCAAGGCAGAAGGACAGTCAGAGGGCCCTGCCCACCTTGTCACGAATACCGAATAAGTCCGGGGGAACTATGTACAACAGGATCATACTAGTCGGAAACCTAACAAAAGACCCTGAGCTCAGGTATACACCCCAAGGTACACCTGTGGCATCGTTCAGGATCGCAGTGAACTCACGCTTCAAGCAGAGCGGCGAGTTCCGTGAGGAGACGCTCTTCATTGACGTCATTACCTTTGGGAAACAGGCCGAGACCTGCAGCCAGTATCTCAGTAAAGGGAGGCCTGTACTCGTAGAAGGGAGGCTTCAAGAAAGGAGATGGGAATCGGAAGGACAGCAGAGGAGCAAGTGTGAGGTAGTGGCACAGACAGTACGCTTCCTTTCAAGGAGGGCAGACACCGAGAGCCATGGAGCTCCTGACACCGAGAGCCATGGAACTCCTGACACCGAGGGGCCGCCTGAAGAGGTTACGGATATGGAGCCATTCTGAAGACCTTCGAGGTATTACAGAAGCGGGGTAACATGTCACAGGAGAAAAGGAGAGAACATTGCAGCAGAGGAGATTTCAAAGGAGAAGGTTCTGCAGATTCTGTGCAGAAAAATCGGAGTTTATCGATTACAAGGATACCAAAACACTGAGAGGATACATTACTGAGAGGGGTAAGATCCTGCCCCGTCGCATGACAGGGGTATGTGCAAAACACCAGAGGTCTCTGAACGAAAGCATCAAGAGGGCAAGAAATATTGCCCTCCTTTCCTTTGTCGAAAAGTAGATGAGGATTCCGAAACCATGGGTGAGCTTAATTGCGAAAAAGATTGTGGGTGATCTCCTTGTAAGGGAACTCCTCGAGCCGAAGGTTCCCCTTGAAGAACTCATCACCCATGCGGAAGGGCTCATGTTGGATGAGTTGACGGTCGAGGACAGGGTGAACGAGGAGGCAAGGGATATACTGAAGAAATACGCGTATGAAATTGAGAAGGGACGACTTGACTACAGAAAGATGTTTGAGCTCACGAAGAAAAAGATAGTCCAAGAGAGAGGCCTCATTCTCTGATGCTCTCTGAAGAAAAGATCTCCCATCTTTCCCATGTGCTCCTGAAGGGCCTCCTTGAGAGAGGTGCAATCACCCTAAGGGGAGATGAGGGAGCGCTACGTCGGGAGATCAAACACTCCATCCATTCCTTTCTCAAGATCAACGAGGACATTGATTCAGTCGTCAGAAAAAAACTCCAGTCCTTTTCGAGAAGGATTATTGAGGGCAGTCCCGAGTGGGAGGTATTGTACAGAAAGTATCACAGGGAAGAGACAATCAAGAGGGGTTTGGCAACAGAATAAAGAAATACCTGCCTCCATTCATACTCCTCCTCTCCTATGGGGCGCTCCTCTTTGATTTTCCCTCTCAGAGACCATTGCTCTGGTTTACGATTACCATCATCCCTCTTGCATTTTATTCCTATCTCTTGCTGAAAAGGGGAAAAAAGAGATATACCCTTGAGACCCTCTTCTCCCTTACCCTTTTTATTGCCGGCTTCATCCATTTCTCGGGAGTTCATTGGCTTCACACTATATACATCCCCTATTTGACCCTGCTCTCGGTCTTTCTGAAACCTCGGATAATGGTCCCTCTAAGCCTGGCCATACCTTTCTTCGAGGTACCCCATTTCAGGCATGGTGATCTTCTTGAGGAGATATTCTTCAACATCTTTATGGCACTCACTGCCATTGTCCTCACCCTTGTCATCTCGAAGATAAGGGATGAAAGGGACCGAGTAAAGAGTTCTCTTGCAGCATTAAGAGAGGACGCAGAAGAGAAGAACCCCTTGAATGAGAGCGACCTTGTCACGAGTGATGGCCTCCTTTCCCAACATCTCTCGTCGGCGATGAAGGCAGATGAAGAGATTATGGAATCATTAGTTATTCTGAAGCAGTCGTTATCGGCAGACTCTGCATGCATGTGTGACCTGAAGAACGACCGGTTGTTTCTCAGGTATTCCACTGACAACCCTGAAAGGATTATCGGCCTCGATGAGGCTTCTTTGCTGGACTGTATAGGGAAGAGAGAACCACTCCTCTTTGATGTGGTCCATGGAAAACAATATCAAATAACCTCATGCATTGCCAACCCCGTTATTGACGGCAGTTTTGTCCATGGTGTACTTTCGGTTCATAAGCACAGGGTTGCAGGGTTCAGGAAACAGGACATGGAGATCACGAATTTGATTGCAGCACAGATCGTGAGAATACTCCGTCGGCAGAGGTTGTATGCCCAGATCCAGAAGGAGTATGCAGGGCTGAAGATCCTCCACCAGGGCAGCACGGGCCTCACCATATCCCTAAGAACAGAAGAGATTGCCAGGAGGCTCGTAGAGGCATCATATAGGATCGCACCGCTTGCGATTGCCTTTTTCGTACCGCTGGGGGAACGTCATGAACTCCTCTACCAGGTAGGATTCACTCCCTTCCGCGAGCGGATCTTCGATCTAACGGGTTCTCTCATCGGCAAATACGGGAAGAGCAGGAGGACCACCTATCTCTCCGATCTGCGGAACGACCGGACTCCTCTTTTACCAATTAAGAAAGGCCCTATTGGCTCTCTCTTTGTTTGTCCATTGCTCTCCGAGGAGGAAATGCTCGGTATGCTCGTCTGTGCCTCCGAAAAGACAGGGGCACTCAATTCATATCAGATAGAACTCCTAGAGCTTCTCGGGAATCAGGCATCCATGGCACTGATGAATGCAAAATTTCATGCCGAGATCGAGAGGATGGCGATTACCGACGGGCTTACGGGGCTCTTTAACCACCGGCACTTTCAGGAGAGGCTCGAATTAGAATTTCACAGGATGCAGCGGTTCAGTGCCCCCCTTTCCCTCCTCCTCATTGACATTGATTTCTTTAAAAAGATAAACGACACCTTTGGCCATCCAGGGGGGGACAAGGTGTTGATGGGTGTGGCACGTATCATCAGAGAAACGGTTAGGAACATCGATATCCCGGTGAGGTACGGCGGTGAGGAGTTCGCAGCGATCATACCGGGAACAGACCGTGACGGAGCCTTAACAATGGCTGAACGGTTGCGGACAAAGGTAGGGAACAACGGATTTTTACTCGATGGGAGGGAGATTGAAGTAACGGTGAGCATTGGTGTCGCCACATGCCCTCACGATGCGGTAAACAAGGAACAGCTCATTGAAAAGGCGGACCAGGCGCTCTACTATGCAAAAAAGAACGGGAGGAACAGAAGCATACCCTGGCACCAGATCAGGAATATGCACCCTCTGCCGGGTAATCAATGAAGAGAAAGGAGACATTCTTAGAACCACTCTCGGAGGAGGAGGTCAGGAGGGAACGTGTAGAGGCCCGGGTACTGAGGAGGTCCCAGTGGTGGAAGAGGAGGTGTGCCGAGGCACGGTGTTATTACTGCCGGAGGAACGTGGATCCCCGGGAGCTCACCATGGACCACATCGTCCCGCTCGTGAGGGGTGGGAGGTCAACAAAAGGGAATGTGGTACCCGTGTGTAAAGATTGCAATACCAGGAAGAAGTATCTCCTCCCCATCGAGTGGAAGGAATACCTGGCAACACTGATCAATCAGGATGAAGTTTAACCTGCCTGACTGGCATGGCAGACATCCCTCAAAGCCTTTATGAGGCGATGAAAAATTGAGAATAGGCTTGTAAGGGTGTCATCACCTGCAGAGTTGTTTTCAGTAGGGCTTGGAACGTGGCTTCCGATACTTCAAGGTATCGCCGATAAAGGCTTTTCGGGACATCCGCCATGTCCACAGAGAATATTTTTACAACTGTTGAGTTACCAAAGGAGGGATTCATGCATACCATGGTGCGCTTGGAAACATATGCTGTTCCTATTGAAAAACTCCGGTGGATCTGCCCACAGGATGTTTTTTCATTTGAATGTATCACTGACATAGAACCTTTGAGGGAATTTATCGGACAGGAGAGGGCTATTGATTCGTTAACGTTTGGTCTGGCTGTCGAGAGGCCCGGGTACAATATGTTCCTGACCGGTCTTACCGGTACTGGAAAGGCAAGAACGATGAAGGCCCATCTGGAACAGTTCATCACTGATAAGAAGGAGCGGGGGATTGAGTGCAGGCCTAATGACTGGTGTTACGTATATAACTTTGACGAACCCGACCAGCCGCGGATTCTGAAACTGTCTCATGGCATGGCGAGGAAATTCAGCAATCACATGGACGAACTTCTCAAAAGGCTGAAGGATGAGATACCGAAAACCTTCGGCAGCGAAGAATATAACAAGAGGAAACATGATATCATGGAGGAGCATCAGAGGAAATACCAGGAAGCGATGGACATGCTGGACAAGGAGGCGACACAGAATAATCTCTTGGTTCAACCCTCTTCTATGGGAGCGGTGGTGGTTCCGGTGATCGACGGCAAGCCTCTTTCAAGAGATGAATTCCTCGCAATGCCTGCCGCCGAAAGGGAGGCAATCGAAAACAAACGTTTTGAAATCATGAGGAAGGTTGAAGAGGCATATTCCCGCCTCCGTGATCTTGAAAAAGAGATCGGCGAGAAGATGAAAGAGATAGACCAGAAGGCAGGTGAGTTTGCGATATTGTATCCCTTCGAAGATATGTTCAGGATATACGACGAGTACCCTGACATCAAGGATTTTCTTAAAAAGGCGAGGGATTATACCCTTTCAAGGCTCGATTTGTTCCTGCAGGCACAGGCACCTCCCCCAGCCCCAGGGGGTTCTCCCTCCTCACAGGTCGATTTTTTCATTGCGTATAAGGTCAACGTCTTCGTAGACAATAGTACCGCGAGCGGCCCTCCGATCATCGTAGAGCCGAACCCGAACTGGTTCAATATGTTTGGCAGGATTGAACGAAGGGCATTTATGGGGACATATGTGAGCGATCACACAATGATTAAAGCGGGAGCAGTACAGCTAGCGAACAATGGGTACCTGATTTTGAATATCCGTGACGTGCTGCTCAACCAGGGCGTGTGGGAGGGACTCAAAAGGGTCATTAAGGCCAAATCGGTACGGGTGGAAGAACCCTGGGAGCAGTTTGGCTTTTTCGCTCCCCAGGGGATGAAGGCACAGCCTATGCCGGTCGAGTTCAAGATAATAGTGATGGGTGAAGACTCGATCTATCACCTGCTCACTGTATATGACGAGGATTTCTGGGAGATGTTCAAGGTTAAAGCTGATTTCGATTTCCAGATGGACCGTTCCGACGAGAACATGAAGGCATTTGCCTGCTTCGTAAGAACGTGCTGTGATGAAGAAAAACTCCTGCCCTTTGACCGTTCAGGGGTAGCCAAGATTATTGAACATGCAGTCAGAACGGCAGGTGATCAGGAGCGATTGTCTGCCCGATTCGGACCCTTAAAGGACCTCCTCGTTGAAGCCGATTACTGGGCAAGGGAGGAGAAACGGGAGAGGATCTCCGGTGCACATGTTGAAAAGGCAGTGAGGGAAAAGATTTACCGGCTCGATCTCATTGCTGAACGGATGCGGCAGATGATCACCGACGGCACACTCATGATTGATGTAGATGGAGCCGTTGTCGGACAGGTCAATGGACTGGCCGTATACGACCTCGGCATCTTCAGCTTCGGACATCCTAACAGGATTACTGCGAAAACCTTTCTCGGAAGGCGGGGTGTAATCAATATCGAGAGAGAATCACAGTTGAGCGGACGCATCCATGACAAAGGAATCCTCATTTTATCAGGGTATCTTGGATGGAACTATGCACAGGACAAACCATTATCCCTGTCTGCAAGCGTCTGCTTCGAGCAATCTTACTCAGGTGTAGAGGGTGATAGTGCCTCTTCAACAGAACTCTATGCAATTCTGTCCAGTCTCTCGGACCTTCCGATCCGGCAGGATATCGCTGTTACAGGTTCAGTAAATCAGAAAGGGGAGGTTCAGCCAATCGGAGGAGTGAACCATAAAATAGAAGGGTTCTTTGATGTCTGCAAGGCTAAAGGACTGACAGGAACACAGGGTGTCATGATCCCTAGCCTAAATGTGCGGAACCTGATGTTGCGTGAAGATGTGGTACAGGCGATAAAGGACGGGAATTTTCATATCTATACAGTAATGACTATCGATCAGGGCATAGAGATTCTGACTGGTGTCATGGCTGGTGAGAGACAGCCTGATGGAACGTTTCCGGAAGGGACAGTGAATTATCTCGTAGACAAACACCTCAGGGAATACGCGGAGAGATTGAAAGGATACGATATGATGCGACTGCACGATGTCGGGACAGGATAACTATCACCTGTTTTCTAATAGAATTGTGAATCGAGTGCCCTTATGGAGTTCACTTTCTATAGTGATCTTGCCTTTATGTGCCTCAATGATCTTTTGGGCTATGGTCAGACCAAGACCACTTCCTTTCGGCTTGGTGGAGTAGAATGGCTGAAAAATCTTGTCGAGAACATCCGCAGGGATCCCATCACCGGTGTCGGAGATCTGTAACACCACACCATCCGGCTCTTGTCCAGTGGTGAGGGTCAAGGTCCCCCCTTTCCCCATGGCCTCAATGCCATTTTTGGCGATATTCAGTACCACCTGTCGCATATGCAGCGGATCAAATTGAATATACGGGAGGTTCGGGTCCAGATCCAATACCAACTGTATGCCACTTTCACGCAGACTCGGCTCCAACCGGCTGCAGAGCTCCTTTATCATGGTGTTAAGGTCTCCTGCAATGGTGTGAGGTTCGGATAACTTCGCATAGCTCCCCACCTCAATGAGGAAATCCTCTAACCGTTTGATCTCATCCATGATGATCTGGAGCCTTTCCGAATTTTTTTGTGGATCCTTGGTGATATCTTTCAAAACCCGGCGGGTGAATCCTCCGATGAGCATGAGGGGATTTTTGATTTCGTGGGTAATGTGGGCTGCTGCCTGCCCTATCGCAACTAGCCTCTCCGATCGCAAGAGATTTTCTTGCATCTGCTTCCGTTCCTGAAGGTCGCGGAAAAATATCACTGTAGCTGTTTCCTGGTTATGCTCAAAGATCTGGGAGGCCGAAAGCTCAATTGGGATGGATTCCCCTGGTTTGCTTATTCCCACCGTTTCGTATTGCATCAGCCTTCCTATGCCGCCTGTATCGGGACTTGAGATCCTCTCCCTGATCTTGCCTGCCACTCCAGGTGGAAAAAGGTCTTGAATGGGGATCCTCCCGATGACTTCCTCTTTGCGATAGCCAAAAATCCTTTCTGCACCCTCGTTAAAGATGACGATAGTGCCGAGGGGATCATGAGCAATGATCCCCTCATTGGAGGTCTGTATCATTTTGCTTTGAAAGATGTGCATGTGCTCAACTTCATCGGTCAGAGCCTGCTCTTCCCGCTGGCGCTTAATATGCCACCACATTGCATTCATCAGTAACGTCAACTGCCGGATATCCGATTCATTATATTCCTCCTCCTTGTTTCCAACACCTGCAACCGCCACTATCCGGTCACCGTCAAATACCGGGACATTCATGTGACGTTGTATTTCGACATGGCCCTCGGGATACCCTTTCTTGTACGGGCTTGAGTCGGCATAGTTATTAGTAATAACGGGCCGCCGCTGGCGCACGGCTTCACCCCAAAGTCCCGTGGTTTCCACAGGATAGATAATGGGTGTATCTATAATCGCGCATTCCTTTAATGCAATAGTGGACATGGAATGCATAATGAGAACTGTTTCGTCCTCATTCATGAAGGCCAGGTAACCGATCTTGCTTTTAGTGAGCCGTACTCCTTCTTCCAAGGCAAAATCGGTGATCTGTTGCAGCGTCGCCTTGGTCATTTGACTGAGTTTCCATATTGCCTCAAGGCGGGATTCGTCGAGACGCAGCGCCACCTCTATATTGGCACTCCGCACTGCCAGCCCAAATTGTCCTGCCAGAGATTGAAAAAACTCGGCATGCTCTTTGGCAAAATAGCCCTTTTTGCTACTGGCTGCGGTCAGTACCCCTAATGTGAGGGCTTCGGTAGTGATAGGCGCCAGCACCAGAGATGCCATAGTTTCCTCTTTCAAAAGCCCATCAAGCCGATCTGCGACCGTTGAGGAATCCTGCACGGAAATTACCTGGCGAGTCAATACGCATTCACCTAGAAGGGATTCTGGATCAGGCTTGATTACCAGGTCTCGGGCCTCAGGCGGGAGCCCCCGTAATGCTTTAAGGCGTAGGAAGTCATCCTGATCCAATAACCGCACCGCACATTTTTCAACCCCAAGCTTTTCTACCAGCACCTCGAGCAGGCCTTCCAGGAGATCCGGAATATGGAGAGATACGGCCAATCTGCGGGCTGCCTCATAAAGTACCGAGAGTTCGGCCACCCGCCTCTTGAGCTTCTCCTGGCTTTCCTCTAACGAGCTGGAAACCCGGCTAAAAAGATCAAAAAATCCTTCCATCCGGGAGCCGAGGGAAGAGAGGTATCCTTCTACAATAACTCTGGCCGCGGCCGGTCCGATTGACCCTCCGATGGTACGCTCCACAAAATAAACCAGCCTTAACTTTTCTCTATCCCCCCATTCCTTTTCGGGGATTTCTACCTCCCGCAAGAAAGTCTGGCAAACATCCTCGGCCTTGCGCGTTCCGATGAACTTTGCCATAAATTTTTTAAATTGCTCCAGATTCGGAAGAAAAGTGAAACGTTTATTCCGTGGCCCCTCTTCTTCAAGTTCGAAAACCTGGGTAAAGCGATAGGCCTGTTCTTCTTCCTCAGAGCCTTGGGGCGTCAACAAAGAGACAGTGACAAATGCCCCGATATTGAAAAGCATGGCCCAGAAAAAGGCATGAGTAAGATGATCCAGTCCGGCTAAACCCAAAAAAGCAGTGGGATTAAGCCAGGCCAGACCGAAAGGGCCTCCCTCTAAAATACTCTTAGAGAACCAGCCTGCATGGATCATGTAAGGCAATACCAGGGTATAAGCCCATAAAAGAAAGCCTAGTCCTATACCAGCAATAGCTCCGTGCCTGGTGGCATCCCGCCAGTAGAGTGCCCCGAGGATTGCAGGGACTAATTGTATTACTCCGAAAAAGGCAATAAGCCCCATGTCGACCAGCATAGCAGACGGTCCAAGCAGGCGATAGCTGCTGTATCCAAGCAGTACTACCAGAACAATAGCGGTTCGTTTGATATTCATTAAAAAGGCAGGAAGATACTTTTCGAGTCTGAGCCGGATGGCGCCAGGCATCACCAGGCTGTTCAGGAGCATGGTGCTGACCGCAACAGTAGCCACTGCCACCATTGCGGTAGAGGCTGACATACCACCCAAAAAGGCGAGAAGTGCAAGATACGGATGGCCATTTTGCAATGGAATTTGGAGCACAAAGGTGTCTCCCTGGGACGGAGGCAGTCCCAGGAGAAGACCTCCACAGGCAATGGGCATGACGAACAAATTTATCAATAAAAGGTATAAGGGCAGCAGCCACATGGCGGTGAGGATATGCCGTTCATCAGTATTCTCGACCACTGCCATGTGAAATTGACGCGGGAGAAAAGTGATGGCTCCCATAGCCAGGAGGGTTTGGACCAAAAAAAGCATATAGCTGTTCTGGGGGCTGGTATTCAATTGCAGAAGTTCCCGGAATTCCGGCTTCTGACGGATTCCCTCAAAGATATCACCTAACCCGTGAAACAGACCATACGTTACCAGGATGCCGATGACGAGGAATGCCAGGAGCTTTACCACAGATTCAAAGGCGATGGCTGCAACCATTCCCTCATGGCGTTCAGTGGGGTCCAGGTGGCGAGCCCCAAAGAAGATGCAGAACACCGCAAGGATGAGAGCAATATAAAAAGTGGTATCGTGAAATACCGGCGTCGTAAGTGGAGATACAACAGCCCGATGTGCCAGGATATTAAAGGTATCGGACACTGACTTAAGCTGCAAACCGATGTAAGGCACAATAGCCAGTACCACACCTATGGTGGTGAGTGCGCCCAGGAAAGGCCTTTTGCCATAACGCAAGGTCAAAAAATCTGACATGGTAGTCAGGTTGTTTTCTTTGCAAATGCGTACTATTTTTCGCAAGACAACCCACCAAAAGAAGACCATTATCGTAGGACCAAGGTAGATGGTGAGAAAGGTCAACCCCTGAGTGGCAGCCCTGCCCACACTGCCATAAAATGTCCAGGAAGTGCAATACACTGCAAGGGAAAGGGTATAGATATAGGGATTGGCGATGATGCTCTTACCCTGAGCACGCCGCCTGTCGCCATAATACGCGATGGCAAAAAGTACGCACAGATATCCAAATGCCACAAAGGCAACTACACTTTGATTCAGCATGATTTAACGAAATCTCGCCAAGCTACATTCAGTAATAGATTTCAGTGATTTTCACCATACTAATGAGGCCAAGACATGAATCTTTGCAAAAAATGCTTATAGATATAAAGAAAAGCGATTGCCAAAATCCAAAACCCAAAAAGGTAGAACACCAGCATGGGTATTCCGATCAGCAGGGCATCACGGTTGAAAATCTGAAGGAAAGGATAATTAATGAGAATGAAACTCAGGATTCCTATGACTATCCAGAGCCTCTCTTTTTTTGACTTGACAGCCATTTTAATAATTAATTAGGGAATTTTTAATAATTATGATACAGTGTAGCAGAGAAAAAATCAAACCTGGCAATCGCTGGTATGCTCAATAAAGTACAATAATTACCTATGAGATTTCCGGTTCTTTGTCCGGTCTCTTTTTAAACTCTGATGAGAAGAGGAGCATGACGAGACCGATGGTGATCGCCGAGTCTGCGACATTGAAGGCAGGCCAGTGGTACCTGTCTATGAAGAAATCGATGAAATCGATCACACTCCCCATAAAAACCCTGTCAATGAGATTGCCTGCAGCACCCCCAAGGATGAGGGCGAGGCACAATCTGCCAAAGGGTCGCATGCCTGCCCTCAAGAGGAGAAATGAGAGGGTGACCAGGGCTGTGAAGGAGAGGACAACAAAAAAGGTGTTCCCGAGATCCCTAAACAACCCGAATGCCGCTCCCTTATTCCTGATATTCACGAGATGGAGGAAGGGAAGTACCTCTATCGCCTTGAATGGTTCTATGAAGTGCCTTACAAGGTATTTCGTGGCCTGGTCTAAAAGAACGATGAGGGAGGAGATAAGGAAAGGGGAAGCCCTGCTCATTTCACCGCGGCATGACATCTGTGGCAGAGTTCAGGTGCATCCCTGAAGGTGCCGACTGACGTGAGCCAGTTCCAGCACCTCTCGCATTTCTTCCCAGATGCACGCTGGACGTCGATAGTGACCCCCTGCAGTGCTGTGCTCTCATAAAGGGACACGGTATCAACAGGCAGGTTCTCCATGGGTAGGATCTCCGTCTCTGAGACGATAAAGAGGGTTGGGAGCAAATCGCTGTATGCGCTGAAGGTACGGTGTAATTCTTCAGGGAGATAGAGGACTACCTTAGCCTCGAGGGAGTTCCCGATAAAATGCTCCTGCCTTTTTATCTCAAGGCCCCTGTTCACCTCATCCCTTATGGTGATGAGTCTCTCCCATCTCTCCTCAAGGGAAGGATCGCGGAACCTCTCATCAACGATGGGAAAATCCGAAAGGAATACGCTTTCCTCCTTTGTCCCGGGCATATACCTCCATATCTCTTCTGCGGCAAAGGAGAGGACCGGGGCCATAAGCTTCGTTATGACAGAGAGTATCCGGTATAGTACCCACTGTGCGGCCCTCCGCTCAAGAGAATCTGATCTGAAGGTATAGAGCCTGTCCTTCAGGATGTCGAGGTAGAAGGAGCTCATGTCGACGATACAGAAGTTATGGATACTGTGGTAGACCTGGTGGAAGTCAAACCTCTCATATGCCTCTGTCACCCTTTTCACCAGTCCCTGGAGCTTTGACATTGCCCATCTGTCCAGTTCGTTGATGCTTCTACTGTAATCGTTATCATTGTAGTCATTGATATTGCCAAGGAGGAACCGTGCCGTGTTCCGTATCTTGCGGTAAGCATCTACCAGCCTGTCAATGATCTCCCTGGATATCCTGATATCGTCCCTATAGTCTTCAGCCGAGACCCAGAGCCTCAGGATCTCGGCACCATGTTTCTTGATCACATCCTGGGGCGATACGACGTTCCCCAAGGATTTCGACATCTTCTTCCCCTGGCCATCGACGACGAAGCCGTGGGTGAGGACCGTTCCGTAGGGTGCGGAGTTCCTTGTGCCTACAGATACGATCAGGGAACTCTGAAACCACCCCCTGTGCTGGTCGCTTCCCTCAAGATAGATATCTGCAGGCCAGGAGAGCCTCCGGTCCTTCTCCAACACCGCCGCATGGCTGACACCCGATTCAAACCAGACGTCGAGTATATCGAGTTCCTTTGAGAAAGAGGAACTGCCGCACTTCCTGCACTTGTATCCTGAGGGGATCATCTCCTCGGGCTTGCTGATGAACCAGACATCTGATCCATTGTCTTCGACAAGTCTCACTGTCTCATCGAGGATTTCACGCTCTCTCACGAATTCACCGCATCCTTTACAGGTGAATAGGGTGATCGGAACCCCCCATGCACGTTGCCTTGAAATGCACCAGTCAGGCCTGCTCGAGACCATGCCGTAAATCCTCTCCCTGCCCCATGCGGGAATCCACTTCACCCCTTCGATCTCCAAGAGGCACCTCTTCCTGAGGTCTTCCGTCTGCATCGAGATAAACCACTGTTCCGTTGCCCTGAAGATGACCGGTTTCTTGCAACGCCAGCAGTGCGGATAGGAGTGAGTCAGCTTCCCCTCCCTGATGAGTGCCTTTCTCTCCCTGAGCATATCAATGATCAGGGCATTCGCCTTGAAGACAGGCTGATTTTCGAGCCCCTTCACCTGGTGGGTAAACCTGCCGTAATCATCGACGGGTGCATAGATGTCGATCCCATACCGGAGGCCAGCCTCGTAGTCGTCTTCTCCATGCCCCGGTGCGATATGGACAATGCCGGTTCCCTCAGTGGCGCTCACAAATTCGCAGAGAATAACCCTTGAGCTCCTGCTGATGAAAGGGTGTTCGGCATGAATCCCTTCAAGCTCCCTCCCCCTCACGGTGAGGAGCACATTCCCTTCAAGCGCAAGCTGTTCCCTTAGTTCAGAGGCTACGATCAAGACATCGCCATCGCTTTGGACAGCGGAATACTCCAGGTCAGGATGCACGGCGAGGGCGAGGTTTGCGGGCAAGGTCCACGGCGTTGTCGTCCAGATGATCATGTACACATTCTTCCCCTTCAGAGCGGGGAGTTTTTCCTCTGTATCCTGTTCGGGGACCCTGAATCTCACATAGATCGAAGGGGACTCTCTATCGCTGTACTCGACCTCCGCTTCTGCGAGGGCCGTCACACAGGAGGGGCACCAATGCACCGGTTTTTTCCCCTTGTAGACATAGCCTTTTTTTACGAATTTGACAAACTCTGCAACGATCGCACTCTCATAGGAGTATGTCATCGTCAGGTAGGGAGAGAACCAGTCACCAAAGACACCGAGCCTCTTGAACTCCTCCCGCTGGATATCGACATATTGAGAGGCATATTCCCGGCAGAGTTTTCTCTTTTCGAGGATCCCGATTCGCTCCTTTTCATCTCCCAGGTTTTTGTCAACCTGCAGTTCGATAGGGAGACCATGGCAGTCCCATCCAGGGACATAGGGTGAATGGAATCCCTGCATTGACTTGTACTTCACGATGATATCCTTCAGGATCTTGTTCAGGGCGTGGCCGATATGGATGTGGCCATTCGCATAAGGCGGCCCGTCGTGGAGGATGTATGTCCGGTTACCCCTGTTTTTCTGCTGCAGTTTTTCGTAAATGTGTGCATCCTCCCAGAACCTGAGCACCTCAGGCTCTTTTTGGGTGAGGTTCGCCTTCATCGGGAAGTCTGTCTTCGGGAGATTGAGTGTGTCTTTATAGTCTTTTTGAGGCATCTGAGAAGGTGTTTATTCCTTGCCGTTATATCCAACACATGACATCATTCAACTACCTTCAGCACGGGGTCTTTGGCGGGACGCCAGTCGATACTATTCGAGGCAAAAGCCTCATCAATGAACTCCCAGTCCATCCGATTAAGAGGTAGCGTTGACGCACAATAGGTGCCCTTCATGAGACCTAAATGTGTGCGTTGAAGCAGTTCAATTGCCACCTCTATTGCTCTGCACACCTGGTACTGTACAGCGTTCACTGCATATCGTTCCCAGACCTCCGCATGGTCAGTCTCCCATGTGCAGCATCTCTCCACTCCATCAGCTGTGACTTGAACCGCAACACGTTCTGCTCCTCTCAGGGGTATATGATCTTCGGGAACCCCGAGACTTTCATACGCGTCTGCCACGGAGCCAGCCAGAACCTTCATCACCCGTGGGTGAAATGCATAAAGGAAACGGGCAGAGGAGACCTGAGGGAGTAATCCCATGTTCCAGATGTCCTCGTGTGCAACCACCCTGCAAGGTATGATCTCCTTCCCCCAGCGAAACTTCGCGGGTTTCGCCTCTGAAAAATTCTCCTGGACAATCCTCCCCTTCGCAATCTCGAGAGTCGGTGTCAGCATCACCTCTTCGATCAGTTCCCCTGGTGACCACCCCACACCAAGTCTTCCCGATTGCGTGGTTGCATCCAGCTGATCGTGTTCGTAGACACTCACATCGAACGCACACTCATGGATCCTGTCATTCTGCATCATCCTCCTTGCAACGACCTCGACGAGTCCCGGATTAATTCCCCAGCATATCCAATGAGGGCACATGCCCTCTATCCAGGTATGGGTATAGGACATGATTTCATCATAGGTGCCCTGCATCTTCCCGGGCAAATGACTCGCAGACGTATCAAGATATGCGGCGCCGAGCATACCCATATGACACCTCACCCTCACTGAGTCTATCTCTGAGCAGAGCTGAATTACCAGCGTCTTTCCCGGAACACGCATCACGTGATACGTGAGGAGATCAAGATCCTCTGCATCACCCAGGCAAAAGGTAAAGGATGGTGAGCGACCTTTGTAACTTTTTGGGAGGGGCTTCCTGTCGATTACCGTGACCGATTCAAATGTCGAAAGCTGTCTCTGTCCGATCTTGAGGAGACCCCTCCCGATAGTGCCGGTCCCTAATAGTATAAGGCTCCTGTAGTTCATCATGCGTGCTCTCAATCGAAAAATACCGTTCTCACATAGTCTTTGCACTATGACATGCCAAACGCTCCACATGTAGCTCAGAATATAATACAGATCTTGTCGTTTCAAAGCAATCTGACGAAATGTGACTCGGTTCAGTGAGGCTGGAAAGTCTGGTTTTTGGCCAGAGGCACGATTTGGAGTGAACTGTATGGTCCTTTATTTCATTATTTATGCCTGAAGGACATATGTGCCGGGGGCATCACCTAGGAGAGGATATCCCTTCTCTGGTGCGCCAAGGAGGGGTGGTGATATTTGCTCACTCGAATACCTTACAAGCCAGGCCACCCATGCAGGCCACCAGGAGCCTTCATGAACGGGGGTTTGAGCCTGCCAGGAATCAGGATCAATATACATGTCACCCTCGTTCCGCATCGCCGTCTGGTAGCTTCGGTGGGGATGACCGGGTTCGCTCACAATTCCTGCATTGTGCCCTCCGCTGGTGAGCAGAAAGGTTACCTCAGTGTCTGCGAGTAAATTGATCTTATAGACCGAGCGCCATGGTGCAACATGATCTTGGACCGTCGAAACGACAAACATTGGAACATGGATATCGGTCAGGGCAATTGGGCGCCCTTCTACCCTGTAGCGACCCTCTGCCAAATCATTGTTGAGAAAGAGACTCCTCAGAAATTCCGAGTGCATGCGATAGGGCATACGTGTTGCGTCAGCATTCCACGCCATGAGTTCGATCATGTGTTGACGTTCACCGAGCAAGTAGTCGCGCACCATATGTGACCAGATGAGATCATTGGATCGCAGAAGCTGAAAGGCGCCTGCCATCTGAGTGGTGTCAAGGTATCCCTGATCCCACATGATGTTCTCGAGATAGTTGACCTCACTCTCATCAATGAAGATCATGAGGTCACCCGCCTCGGTGAAATCTGTCTGGGTCGCGAGGAGGGTAACGCTCTTCAGGCGATCATCACCATCCCTTGGCATGGCTGCAGCGGCAATCGAGAGGAGCGTGCCGCCGAGGCAGTATCCTAAGGCATGGACCTTGTGTTGCGGTATGATGGCCGAGATCGCCTTGAGGGCGTCCATTACCCCGAGGGTGAGGTAATCATCCATACCGAGGTCACGATCACCCGGTCCAGGGTTCTTCCATGAGATCATGAAGACGGTGTGTCCGTGATCGACCAAATACTTGGCAAGAGAGTTTTTTGGCAAAAGGTCAAGGATGTAGTACTTCATGATCCAGGCCGGCACGATAAGGACAGGCTCTGCATACACCTTTTCAGTTGAAGGTGCATATTGAATAAGCTCGATAAGCCGGTTGCGATAAACCACCTTGCCGGGTGTGACCGCCACGGTTTTCCCAACTTCAAATGACTCTGTGCCAACCGGTTTCTTCCCTAATATGGAGCGTTCCCAGTCTTCGATAAAGTTGTTCATGCCACGAAACAGGTTGATTCCCCCTTGTTCAATGGTCGCCTTCAGGATCTCCGGGTTTGTCAGGATGAAGTTTGAAGGTGCAAAGACATCGAGTAGCTGCCGCGCCGCAAAGGATACAACGTCTTCATGATGGCGTGAGACACCCTGGATATCAGTCGTTGCATTGTGCCACCACTGCTGAATCAAGAGAAAAGACTGGTAGAAAAGATTAAAAGGCCAATGTTGCCAAGCCTGATCTGAAAAGCGTTGATCGTGGGTGAGGGGCTCAATGCAGGGTGGTGTTGTCGTGCCAGAGGCGGACCTGGCGGCATAAATGCCTAACCTCAGGGCTTTGCGAAGTGTTTTCTTGACAAGTTCTGCCTGCTTCCCGGGAGAGAACATCAGGTGAACCAGCCAGTCTTGATAGGCAAGCATGAGAGAGGCTGGAGACAAACCTAAGGTGAAACGTCCAATCCATGCATGGATCAGACGGTCAAGGCTCGAGGTGTCTGCTGACGGCATAGGGGTTCCTCCTTCAATGTGAGACTCTTTCATTCTCAACTCCATGCCGGTTTATCCCGGCGCTTCAACATTTATGTTAACCTAAGTGTTGCTAAAAAAACATGGCAGACATCCCTCACGCCTTTATAAGGCGATGAAACGTTACCCATTCGGCTTGCATGGTCACACCTCACCTGGCGTGTAGTCATGCAGTCAGGCTTGGAACGTGGCTTCCGATACTTCAATGTATCGCCGATAAAGGCTTTTCGGGACATCAGCCATGTCTCTGTCGATAAAGTTTTTGCAACTGGCAGGTTAACTATTAATATTACTATATGGTAATGGTGACTATTTTTCAAGATGTTCTTCATGTTCTTCTCGTACCGATCGGCTCTTAAGGGCATCGGCACACAGACTACACTCACCATCGGGGGCGGGATTAAAGAAAACTGACGTCGTAGCCGAAAAAGAATAAAGGGGTTACCATGAATGAGAGAAGGAGCAATGTGGTGTAACGAACATCGCCCATAGTATCAATGAAAAAGAAAAAAGAACGGAGGAATGGAATGAATGAGATTACTCTTGAAAAATATGTGGAATCTCTCCACATCACCATTGAAAAATATGTGGAAAACCTCTCCACATTCAGCAGAGCAATGACAGCTCCGGAGGTTGCATACCCTGACAGGTATGAAGTGCTTGAAAGCGCAATGAATTTATTCCTCTTTGCATTTGTGTTTTGTGCTTCAGAATTCAATGGAATAGAACAGGTGACACTCTATAATGCCATATTTTCCAACTTGCATCATCAAGCTATAGAATTGTTAAAAAATTACAATGAATTCAGGGATAAACAGAATAATTAGGAGATACTCGATCATTCAACATTTCCTGATAGAATGCTAATCCGTCAAGAAGTGCGAGGCCTGTTGATAACCGTATGCCATCATCCTTTGGATAAAGGATGTCGAGTTCACAAGGTCTGCCCCGGCTGGAAGATCAAGCAACATGGGCACCTTCTTTATTTTAATAAAACGATATCTGCCGTCTTCGTTTTGAAGTCTGCCTGAAGCCAACCACTCATTGATTTTTTCGATGCACCTGAGCTCATGCTCCACCAACGTATCCTGCCACAACTCATTTTTACGATCTTTTCTTTCTGCAGGGGTCCGTGGAAGATTTTTTCGGTTTTTTGCTAACACCTCGACGAACCACAATTCGTCAATACCATAGTCAATCAATGGTGTGAGGGGGGGGTTTGCACCCCATGCCCCATCACAATAGGACCCCTTATGAAGACCCTCTTCAATAATGGTAACGCCATTCACTTCATCGAGTGAGCCTGAAGCCAAAATCGACTCGAGACAGAAGTCCTTTTCCGTAAATACCTTGACCTCGCCTGTCAGTACGTCGGCAGCGCCCAGTGCTAAGCCTGGTACATGGTCAGCTTTATCTCTCAAGGAGATGAGTTCATTGACGGGAATATATGTGAGGACCCATTCCTTGATCAATTGTCTCAGGAGAGGGACTATTACATTTTCCGAGTAGCATTGATACATCGGGTTTATCCGAGCTGCGCTGTCTAAAAGTTGTGACATGTGCGCCGCCTTCGCGTCAGGCACTAACGGCATAAACCCAAAGGCAAAATGCATCCATTGCTTTTCCAGGATCCGCGGAGCCTCTTCGATGGTCCCTTTGAGTTTATGTCCCCAGCAGACTGTCGCCACGAGAGCACCGGCAGATGTCCCTGAGAAGACATCGATATCGTATGTGGTAAATGCTCCTTTCCTTACCAGAGATTTTATGACCCCTGTGCCGATGGCTCCGGCAGGGAAGCCGCCACCCTGGAAAGCTATTCCCACCCTTTTCTTCATTGCAATTAGCTTGCCTTCTTATCTGTACAGATTACCTAAAGCCGGAAACTTCGGTGACACTTATTGAAGCCTGTCACCATGATTATACTGTAAACGGTCATAAATGACGCTTCTGTCATTCCAAACGAATGTGAGGAATCTTAAGATAGAATAAAGATTTCTCCCTTCGGTCGAAATGACAAATAGGTTTTATTTGTAACCGTGCGCAGTATAAAACCCAACTGTATCCATAATTAAGGAAAAAATTCCAGGCGTGAGCATTTTCGAGATTATCAACCTCTTGGGTTATCGCTCACATCGCATCCCCACGATACAAAGTTTCCAATTTAGAGTCCCTTCTAAGGGCGCTTGACACTATTGGGGTACCGAATGTCTCTTGTAATTGACTTGCCCTATGTTTTTGGAACAACTCATTTTGATGGACTCGTAAAAAGTCTTAAAAAGTGCTTTTTGTCATTCCCGTGGAAACGGGAATCCAGTCTTTTCAAATAGTTGTATGCTTTCTGGATACCCGCTTTCGCGGGTATGACGACTTTTTACGAGTTAGTCCATTTTAATATATAATAAAATATAATACATTAATACACTATCATTCATCAAGTGTATTGGTATGCGCCCTTTTCCACTTTACACTAAGGGATTACAGCATATTCTGTAAGAATCTTTTTTCTGCGAATGATGATGGAAGATGATGGGGGTCTTCAGGAAACAAGGTAGAGATATGTTTTTGAGAAATCATAAAATTATCGTGAGAATGGCGATAGGCTTCGGTATCTTATTAATTCTTTTGATTTTTTTAACCACAATGGGAATTATGAGTTTATGGAGAACTCAAAAAAGCTTAGTAAGAATAGTAAGTGACAGTAATAGAAAGGTTCAATTGTCGCAAGACATGCGTTTCTTAGCCCGCCACGAGGCTGTTCTTGTAAGAAATATTTTGCTTGTCAATGAAGCAAACGATAAAGAATATGAACTGAAGCGTATAGAAGAGGAAAGGAAAAAATACGCAGAGATGCAAAAAGAGTTAATAAATATGATAACAGATGATAAAGAAAAAGAAATTTTAAAAAGAATAATTGAAGGGAAAAGTGTAACCATCCCGCTTTGGTATAAAGTGATACAGCTTGGTATGGCTCAGAAACAGGAGGAAGGAATCCAGGTTCTTATCAAAGAAGTGAGACCCGTTCAATGGAAATGGCTGGACAGTCTTGATGAAATGGTCAATCTGCAGAAAGAGATGGCCGAAAACAGTGCGAAAGACGCTTTTCATGCATATACCAGAACAAGAACCGTGTCGATAATTGGCGGCATACTTGCAATCATCATCGGTCTTTTCTTTGCCATAATCATTACATCAAGTATCACCAGACCCCTCTCTGATCTTGTCAAAAAGATTGATAAAATTTCCCAGGGAGATCTCACTATAAGGGTAGATGAGGATAAAAAAGATGAGATTGGTATCCTTGGCAGGCATATCAATCAGATGGTCAGCATCCGAAAGCAGAGCGAGGAGAACGTCAATCAGAGCTATCACATCCAACATGTGATAAGTTCGGTATTAAAGATCTCGTTAGAACCGATTCCCCTTGAGCAGCAGCTTCAGCGTATCCTTGATCTCATCCTTTCCGTACCCTGGATTTCTTTGGAATCAAAGGGTTGCATATACCTCGTGGAAGATGAACCTGACGTATTGGTGATGAAAGCTCACCGTAATCTTGAAGAATTCAAAGAAGCCACCTGCGCAAAAATTCCTTTCGGCATGTGCTGCTGCGGGCGGGCAGCTTCTTCACGCAAGCTCCACTTTGCAGATCACATCGACGAACGTCACGAATTTTGCCATAAGGATATGCAACCTCACGGTCATTACTGTGTTCCTATTCTGTCAGAGGGTCCGGTGATCGGAGTCATCAATCTCTACGTAAGAGAGGGGTATACAAGGGATCAAAGGGATGAAGAATTTCTCTCTGCAATAGCCGATACGATAGCCGGAATCGTTGAACGGAAGACAACCGAGCGCGAAAGGGAACAACTCCACAGACAACTCGTACGTTCGGAAAGACTGTCAGCCCTCGGAAGGATTACTGCCAATGTGGCCCATGAAATAAGAAATCCTCTTACCGTGCTTGGCGGGTTTGCAAGGCGACTGCAGAAAAAAATGGCTGAAGGGACGATAGAGAAAAGCTACTGCGATATCATCATTTCAGAGGAAAACTTTCTGGAGAAAATTCTAAAGAACATTCTTGCTTTTTCATCAGATATACCTCTCAATATAGGGACTCATGACATTAACGAAATAGTGCATGAATCCCTTACAGAGTATGAAGAAACACTTAAGGAGCATTCCATAGGTATCCTGAAATCATTTGGCGATATGCCGCCACTGCCAATCGATAGAGAACAGATACGATACATCATTGATAACCTCATATCCAATGCAATTGATTCCATGCCAAATGGGGGAAATCTCACCTTAGCGACCTGTCAAGAAATTCTCCATGGAATCGTCTACGTTGTCGTGAAGATAAAGGATGAAGGTGAAGGGATCCCGGAGGACAAATTATGCAATGTCTTTGAACCTTTCTTTACCACAAAGGCAGTAGGGCAATTCTATGGCACAGGACTGAGCCTTTCGATCAGCAGGAAGGTTATGGAAGAGCATTGCGGTTTTATCAAGTTAGAAAGCAAGATCAAGGAAGGTTCAACATTCAGCCTCTATTTCCCGTATCAAGGTCAGGAGGAATCTTCAAAAGTCCAGTGCTGGCAATTTTTTAAGTGCGGGAAAGACTGTGATGGTAAGGAAAAGTGTCCAGCCTACCCCCATTATGGCAGGAGTTGCTGGGCCGTAGCCGGCACATACTGTGGGGGGAAGATACAGGGATCCCATGCGGCAAAGATAGAAACTTGCAGAAAATGTCCATTCTACCAGAAGGTCACGGAGAGAGTTGAGCCTATCTGAACCTAAACGTTGAAAAGAGGACATGGCAGACATCCAAAATGATAGAATAGTCAATGATCCACGTTGGCACCTGTTCATGGACAGAGAAGACCCTCATCAAGAGTGGTGAATTCTACCCCAAAGATGCGAAAACTGCCGAATCCCGTCTGAGGCACTATGCGGGATGGTTTGACACCGTCGAGGTGGACTCCACCTATTACGCCCTCCCCGATTCCAGGAACACATACCTGTGGGTGCACCGAACACCCGACAGATTCACGTTCCATATCAAGGCATACGGAGCACTCACAGGGCATAGTGTGGACCCACAGACCCTCCCCAGGGACATACAGGGCATGCTTCCGAGCGAGGACAGGGGAAAGACCCATGTCTACATCAGGGAGCCTCTCTTGAGGGAAACCATCGCAGAGAGGTTCAGGAGTGCACTATCCCCGCTTGCGGAGTCAGGGAAGCTCGGTGTCCTCGTGTACCAGTTCCCTCCATGGTTCCAGTATAATCCAACGAACCTCGACTTCATTATCCGCTGCCAGGAGCTGATGGGAACCATCCCTATCGCCGTGGAGTTCCGTCACGGGAGCTGGCTGACTCCCCAGAGAAGCGACCAGGTCCTTCGGTTCCTCCGCGAGCAACACCTCACCTACATCACCGTTGACGAGCCCCAGTACGGCACGCTGGCAACGATTCCCTTCATCCCGCGTGTCACCGTAGGCATTGCGTATTTCAGGTTCCACGGGAGAAATAGGGAGAACTGGCTGAAGAAGGGCATCGAGACCTCCCTGAGGTTCGCTTACGAATACTCTGACAATGAGCTGGAGGAGTTCATCCCGGCGATCACGGAGCTGCACGGGAAGGCAAACCAGACCTTCGTGATGTTCAATAACTGCCATCTCGGTTTTGCCGTGAGGAATGCTCAGAAGATGAGGGAAATGTTACAGAAGGAGGATGCCAGTGGGAGAGAAATCTGACTTACCTTCCCATCATTTCTCTGAAGAGCAACTCCGTATCGCTGTTGCCGGGATTTATTCTCATCGCCTTTTCCACAGCCTGAATCGCCTTTAAGATGTCTCCGTTCTTGAAAAACGATCGCGCGAGGCCCATATAGGCACCTGAATCGTTTGGCGATAGGTCGACCGCCTCTTTATAGGAGGATATGGCTTCCGCTGCCTTCCCCTCAGACAACAACTGACCACCGAGGCCGATGAGCGCTGCAGCGAGTTCCTTTTTGGCCTGCGCGGATGATGGATCAAGCCGGAGTGCCTCCCTCAGAAACGTTATGGAGTCTATGTAGTTGCCCTGCTTGAACTCGGAGAGCGCCGCATTCAGAATTGCATCTAAGAGGATGTTGAATATTTCACTTCTCGTCTCATCAGGAATCAACCTATAGGCGGTTCTCAGGGGCGGGATAGCCTGAGCCCATTTCCGCAGATTCACATACGATCTGCCCAAATAGAGGTATGCCTTTCCGTAATTGGGGTCTACAGACGCAGCCTTCTCAAAGTACGGTATTGCTTCAGCATATCTGCCCTGATTGAAGAGAGCAAGCCCCTCCTCGAATTGTGTTTCCGCTTCCGTGCGAAACACAATTCCAGCACAGGAAGTCAATATGCAAAAGGTGGTGATCATGGAGAGTAATTTTGTTACGACACGGCTATCCATAAGGCTGTACCTCTTCACCTGGGGTGTGGTCATGCAGTCAGGCTCGGAACGTGGCTTCCGATACTTCAATGTATCGCCGATAAAGGCTTTTCGGGACATCCGCCATGTCTCTATCGATAAAGTTTTTGCAACTGGCAGGTCAATCTATAAAAAACAGAGACCCTCATCTTCCTCTATCCTTACTATGAATGGGGGTCTCTGTCGTTTACGATAACCCACGTTTCAACTGTTACACGCAGTGCTTATTCAATATTAAATACGGCAACCTCTTTCATTTGGGGAATGTACTGACCAACAGGTACAAGCTTTTTGTTCTCTTTCACACAGTCTATCATAATTGTCCAGAGTTGGTTTAACTCCTGCTTTTCCCTGTCATTCTCGGGGATCAATTTAATGAGTGTTCCTTCAAGTTCGATCTTCATGCATTACCTCCTTATTTTTTTATATTATATGGCAACAGGGCATTCTCCATCAATCGTCTCTTTTATGATTCCACAGATTTCCGCTCATAAATCCTTGTGTCAGCAAATGAATTTTTCAGGCGCCCTCGCCTTCCCTACCGGAAGGCTCTTCCCGAGACTGTCAACACCCGGGCTCGCCCGGATGCCCGCAACAGGTTTTCATGGATGATATCTTGATCGCATTATTCCTGAGAAGGAGAAACAGCTTTTTTCCAAAAGACTCAGGGCCGTAGAGGTTCATGAGAAAATCCTTCATGCTGGGCCACCTCTTTTCAGACACCATATCCTCCCGCTTCAATCAGCAAAGCTCGATTACTGAGGATTCCAAAGAGAATCCATGCAGCTTCTTTTTTATCACAGAAAAGGTTTCCTGTCAACTCCCTCGGGCTTACGGTGCAATAGTTGCGATAGCGTGTGGACTTCCCGTCCAAGTCCACACCGGTCAGTGTCCCATCAACTGGTAAGGATACAAATGGAATACAACAGCGGTTAATGAGGGAATACATCGGGTGTACGTGTTGTAATCTGGGTGCTGCAAGGCATCGTGTCTTGTCTCCCTCGCATCGCTCGGGTAGAATGCGGAGGGGGGAAACGGTCAGGCTCAGCGGCTGTCGGACTTTTGCCAGTCCGCTGGAACCTGTTGTTGGGCTATTTTTCCCCATAGGAACTCAGGGGCAAAATCAGCACCATTATCCCATGAGATAGTGTTATAGCGAACAGAAAATTGGCTAAAATATGATGGATCTTTCAATGGTTCGAAAATCGGTCCGTCAAGTTCATCGTAAAGATCGATCTCCCCCGAAAGGCCATCATTGAATTTTAACCATAATTTGTAACCTCTAATGTGTTTAGCTTCTACTACATGAGGTATCATAGACTTACTCCAATGGTTTAATTTGGTTGAGGGGTAGTCTTTTTAATACAAGATCCCAATTTGCCAATAGTTCTTCTTTATGTAACATACTCCACTCCAGGACCAGATTCAATGCCCTTCTCGGAAAACGACCTGACACAATCCCTGATTCAATTTCAATGGTCACTTCGAAATCGCCATACTCAGCATGAAAATGAGGTGGTGCATGTTCCTTGTAATACATATAGATTGCGATCCCAAGGAAGAAACTTATACGTGGCATATTATATCCTTGTTCAAGTAAGCCGCTTGCGCGACAGTAACCGCATTTTTATATTCTTCCTTTAAGCGAGTCTTCCTTCAGAACTACTGCTCCTTCCTAAAAAGAATACCATCAACTGACCAATCAACTCAATAGAAGGAGGAGTATCATGTCACCACTACGCACCCAAATCATCACAGCACTGCAGCTCAATGGCAAGGGAGAACGGACTCAGGAGGCCTACGTCCGTGAGGTACGGATGCTCTCCCAATTCTACAAGAAATCGCCGGATCTCGTCTCAGAGGAGGAGTTCCAGCACTACTTCCACCACAGGAAAAACGATGACAACCTCTCTGCCAGCTCCATGCGTATCTGCTACAGTGCAATAAAGTTCTTTTATCAGAATGTGTCCACCGTGACTGGAAGGTGTTAACCCTTCTCAGAGCCGAGACCGAGCACCGGCATCCCTCTGTGCTCAGTGTCGAAGAAGTACAGTGCCTGCTTCGCTGTGCACACCCCTTCCATAACCGTGCCTACTTGACGACTGTGTACAATTGCGGGCTCCGTCTCCATGAAGGCCTCTCCCTCCAGGTCTCCGATATCGACAGCAAAAGGATGATGATCCATGTCCACAGAGGCAAAGGTGCCAAGGACCGCTACGTGCCGCTTCCCTCCAAGACCCTGCTCATTCTCCGCCAGTATTGGAAGACCCACCGAAACCCCCTCTGGATCTTCCCGGCAACAGGACGCAACCACCAGCAAATGTCCGTCGCCCAGCAACCCATGAGCCGGAATCCGCACAGGGAGCCCTCCGCAAGGCAAAGCAGCGTGCCGGCATCACCAAAAGGGATGTCAGCATCCATACCCTCAGGCACTCCTATGCTACCCATCTGCTTGAAGCAGGGGTCAATCTCAGAGTGATCCAGCGCTCCATGGGCCACGCTGACCTTGAGACCACTATGGTCCACCTCCACCTCACCCAAAAAGGACAGGAAGACGCCTATGCACGGATCGACACCCTGATGCAGGAGCTGTAAGAATGGCAACCATCACTGAAATCTTCAGGGTCCACGGCCCCGACTACATGCAGCAGCACCCGGACCTTCCCGATGCACACCTCAAGGTGATCGATGCCATCCTCAACTGCCGCACCGGAGAATATGGCTACTCTGTGTATCGGTGCGGTACCTGCGGGCAGTTCCATACCATTGGGCGTTCATGCGGCAACCGGCACTGCCCGCAGTGCCGGCACCACAAGAGCCGTCAGTGGCTCGAAACCCAACTGCATCGTCAGATGCCCTGTCCTCACTTCCTGATCACCTTCACTGTCCCCGAGGAACTCCGGGATGTGATCTCCTGTCATCAGAGGGTCTGCTACGAGGCCCTTTTCCGGGCATCCACCGAGGCGCTGAAGCTCCTCGCCAGGGAGAAGCGCTTTTTGGGCACAGATCTTCCCGGATTTACAGGAGTTATGCACACCTGGGGAAAACAGCTCCAGTTCCATCCCCATATATAGCCTTGCCCATTCAACTTTCTCCTACATAATGCGCGAGTTGAGCAGCGCGTTTCTCAGCGACGGGGTCGAACGATAGGTTAGATATTTGCAAAAGACGCATTTTAGAACTAAGGGCTTGAGTTAACCCAAATATCTGTTGATTAATGCTCACCATTAAATTGTCGGAACTCTAACATTGAGTACCTTTATTAATTCCTTTTCAAATGCGTCTAAGGCTTTTGCCATTACCCGCTGCCTATTCCGCGACCAACTTGGTGCATTTATTGTAAGCTGTTGCTTTATGGGAGCAGCTATGTTGCTGTGGGCGAGGGGACCACGGTCTTTCCACAGACTGCCTAACTCAGACCGCAACTGATCAAGGGCACCGGGTTGCGCCTGTTCAAGAGACATTTCGAAAGTTTTTACGCCAACTTCTCCAACGAGTTTAACAATCATTGGGCGCAAGTGATCGAGATAAGAGAATCCATAATTTAACTTTGTCACATTTTCCTGAACCCAAGCAACATCAAGACCGCAGTGCTGCCCGACTCTTTCCAGTAATCCATCCAAATGTGTTTCAAGCCATCCGCAAAACTCCAATTTGGCAAGCTTGGAAAGCAACTTCGGTCGTTCCGTACCACCACCGCTGAGCTCGTTATACCACTTATCGAGCTCTTGTAGTGTTTCTTCGATAGAGCTAGCCATTTGAAACCTCAAATCGAAAAGGTGCGGATTGCTTCCGAAAGGCGTTCCTTAACTTTCTGTGCATCTGCGAGACCGTAGCGTGCC
>Ga0315295_10000117_pt1 | contig 66296 bp, 48 predicted proteins | sample YL17G14_0_MG_FD_204453 | JGI IMG/M metagenome (GOLD analysis project Ga0315295, IMG submission 204453) | Sediment microbial communities from Yellowstone Lake, YNP, Wyoming, USA - YL17G14_0 | ecosystem: Environmental > Aquatic > Freshwater > Lake > Sediment | place: USA: Wyoming | collected... | reverse complement strand
ATGACAACCTGGGTTTCGGTAGATCCATCGTTATCTGAGACATCCTGTTCATCTCCTTGCCCTCATTCTTAATTAATGGCAAGGTACTGTCTCATGTATTCTGACACAGAGGGAATCCCTATTACAAAGAATAAGAGAGATGAGAGGATCAGTTGGAACAACCGTCACCGACGCTGAATTGACGGCGCTCATCAAAGTGACTGGTGATGTTCTTGAGTCAGGCTTTCGATTCTTAACGTTCTATAGCAGCTTTGCCCTGTTCGATGTGCCGAAACAGGACCCGTCCAAATGGTATAGGGAAGATGGTTGGCTATCAGAAGAAAAAGAAGAAATCCTTCGTGCAATCGCAGGAAGATTGGGGTTGAGGGTTGCCGAACCCCCTGATTGCACAAAGATGGATTTATCCAACACACATCACCACTTTGAACTATACTCTGGTATCCGAAACGTCATTACTGTTCACCCCAAGTTTCTCAAGATCCTTGTTCCAGATATACCAATCATTCCTGAACAAGACCTATTGAGCCAACTTTCTTCATTGTATGCATCGGCTGACTAAAATCGCAAAGAAGAGATTGTCCTCTTTGCAGTAGAAAGCCGACCTGCGCCTGCCGCCATTCTATTCGAGAGGACTCACGTCCCCAGCCATTGAGCCACCTACAGTCATTCTGCGCCGCGCTAACCCCGCGGCAGATATCAGGCTCGGCCAAAAAACTACACACGTCGATCTTAGTGAGGCCGAGAAACTGACCGGACGTTCCCTACATGTCAGGTTTGACTATATACACGGTGACCCCCAGCATAAAGTAGCTTCATACGAAACCTCGGCAATCCCGGAGTACCGCTACCGCTCTCTCCAGACAAACCGCCTCCCGGCTGTCGCGGGGCGGGGTCAGATGGTTGGGGGCTGGCGGAGTGGGTGCAGAGATCAATTGCTGGCCCTCTTTTTATCAGAACCTTGTTAAGTGGGCCCCGCAGAAAGCCGAAAAATGGTTTAGAACGCCTTTTATAGGCGATTGGAAGTTTTTCCCTCCAGCCCTGGTTTATTCCAGGGCTTTTTGTTGCGCTGCGAGGGAAGAACCCGAATCCTCCTCAGTTTCTGACAAACCACCGCTCAGCAGTCGGAGGGTCGGGGTGGGATGTTCGGGTGCCAAAAAGAATAGGACTTGAGACACATGCAACAACGCCATTTCACCGACTTTGATGGCAGTGTAAGGGCTTTCTTGGCAGGGTAGAACCAGGAGATTCGCCTTGACTCAGAGGCCAGGAATCTGGTATAAACGAGGTTGGTGTGATATGTGGACTCTCAACTTCGCAACAGGCAGAGTTTCTCTTGCCAGCCGTTTAGATGTTTGTCTGGTGATTGCCGGCCCTGACCGAGCGTCGGAAGCTGGGAACTTAAAGTTGTGAGAGATTGTTCCGCATGCGGCAATCAGGTACCGCAAAGGGAAAATCTTCTATCCGTCGCTTTGGCGCGTAGCCTGAGGGCATTGCCTTCTCAACTTATCGGGATGGAGGTCATGTTATGCATAAGAATTTATTTCACTTGGCTTGCCTCACCCTGGCCATGTTTCTCAGGGGCACATCTCACGGGACGGTGCTTGTTCCCGACGACAATAGTATCAAAGAAAGTCTTTGCCTATGGCTGAGGAGCCCGGATGTTAACTACGATCTGAACACTGGGATATGGACCGATATCAGCGGCAGAAGAAACGACGCCGAAGCCGTGGGCTATATGGCTGTCTGGGATAACACCTACTTTGCGCCGACCCTCTCGTTCGGTGCCAATCCGGCTGTGTTTAGCCGCGCATTCGGTACTGTCAAGTTCTGGGGCAATGTCGATGATCTGATGCGGGCGTCCAATATCAACAGCGGTGCAGGCATGAGTCAGCTCACCATAGTTGCTGTGTACAAACTCTATAACCAGGATCAGTCCGGAGCGGGCATGACCCGCCCGCTGGGTATCGGCTCTTTCACAGGTGAAGGCGCCAACTTAGGGAACTACTTCAATCTGGCGAATGATGTGAGCATCCGTAAGGACAATGGGGCCATCACGGGTGCCACCGTGACCCATCCGGACAACATCTTTTTCATACGCGTGGCGAGGATGAATCCCAGTAGTATCAATCAGTGGTTCGACACCAATGGAACGCTCCAGCAGGTCCATAACGTCACGGGCTCATCGTTTACCACCTCCGTTGACAACTTCTACCTCGGTGACCTGCGCGCTGATAACAGCACCGGCGGCCCAAGTGGCTACTCGCGTTCGGACATCGAGATTGCCGAGGTGATTGTTTACAACACGGATCTGACCGAAGCCCAGATTGGAGGCATTAGCGAATGGCTGCACACCAATGTTCGTATGGAACGCAAGTCGGCCTTTTCCCCTACGCCTGCAGATGGGGCCATGCTCACTGAGACATGGGTGGTGCTCAAATGGGAACCCGGAGCTTCCGCAGTTTCACATAACGTCTACATCGGGCAGGACCCGGCCCAAGTTAATCAGGCAACTCAGGGCGATAAAGACGTGTTTGCCGGCTCGACGATAGGCACGGTCCTAACGGTCGGATTTCCCGGATATGCCTATCCGGACGGTCTGGTTCCCGGCACGAGCTACTATTGGCGAGTTGACGAGGTCAACGACGCGGACCCGAACAGCCCGTGGAAGGGTGAGGTCTGGAGCTTCTCGGTTGCGCCCAGAACAGCTTATAACCCCGGTCCGGCCGATGGGGCCGAGTTCGTGGACCTGGGCGTGACACTTAATTGGACTCCAGGTTTCGGGGCGAAACTGCATACCGTATATTTTGGCGAGTATTTCGACGTAGTAAGTAATGCCACGGGCGGGTCGCCACAGGGAACGGCAACGTTCAAGCCGGCCTCTCTTCAATCAGAGAAGGTTTATTATTGGCGGGTGGACGAATTTGACGGTATTGCCACATATAAAGGCAATATCTGGGCCTTCACGACGCCGGGCGCCGCAGGCAATCCGAAGCCGGCCAAGGGTGCCACGGGCGTGCAGATAGTCGCGAAGCTCAGTTGGACTCCGGCGACGAATGCTACTTCGCATGACGTTTATTTCGGCACGGATAGAGAAGCCATCAAGAACGCCACGACCGCTTCACCAGAGTACAAAGGCAACAAGGCTAAAGGCTCCGAGAGCTATGATCCCGGAAAGCTCGCTTGGTACACCCCTTACTACTGGCGTGTGGATGCGGTTTACAGTACAGGCACAGTCAAGGGTCTTGTCTGGAGCTTTACAACGGCTGATTTCCTGCTCGTGGACGACTTTGAGTCCTACAATGACGTCGATCCTCCCGACCCGGCGAGTAACAGGATATTCGACAAGTGGATAGATGGTTATGCGAATCCGGCAACAAATGGGGCGCTGGTGGGTAATGACCTTCCTCCCTATGCCGAGCGGGCGATTGTTCACAGTGGCGTCCAATCGATGCCGTATTCCTACAACAACGCTAATAAGACCTCCGAGGCCACACTGACGCTGGTTTACCCGCGGGATTGGACCGAGGAAGGAGTCAGGAAGCTGTCGTTGTGGTTCAGAGGCGCCTCGGCTAACTCCGCCGAGCGAATGTACGTCGCCCTTAACGGCAATGCTGTGGTTTATCATGATGACCCTGCCGTTACGCAGAAAAGCGGCTGGAACCAGTGGATCATCGATCTTCAGGCGTTCCAGGGTGTGAGCCTCACGAACGTGAACACGATGACTATCGGCTTGGGCACCAAGGGCAGTCCTGCGGCCGGCGGCTCAGGTAAGATGCACTTCGACGACATCCGGCTGTATAGGCCATAAGGATCCACTAAGAGAGTCCGCCGGATTGGCGTTAGGACTTGTATTCGGGGCCTGTGCTGATTCATGCAGTATAGGCCTCGCTCATTTACACACGCGACAGGTTTATTTCCCAAGAGAGTTTAGCGTTCATCTATGAAAAGCTCAAAGTCAAATAGTAAAATCCTCGTTGCCACAAGGAAAATTTCTTTGAGACATTCATGTCACGACCTGTCAGCCACAGTCACTCACCGATTCGCAAAGTTCATTGAAGACGATAATAATTCCAAAAATTGTGTCTTCGGGCCATAATCCAACATCTTTTAGGACTTGATGTGGCAAAAATCGAGGTCTGTGGAGACATTTTGGTGTCATACCATGTCAAGGAAATTTGACGTTTCGTAGGTTAAAACATTGGGGCCGTTTTAGGGTGACATGGCATTCTTCTACAACTTCTGTTTGCGGCAACTTTGCTCGCCACTTCTCAGTCTCTTCTGGTTTGTCCCAGGCTTCGTAGAGTCCGATCAGGTTGTTAAGAGACTGCAATGTGTGTGGGTGGGTGTCACCAAGTTTGAGACGGCGGCCTTTGACTACTTCGAGTAGTAGTGGTTCTGCCTCATTCTGGCGACCTTCCTCTTTGTACAACACAGCCAGTCCGTGCATGGACTCGAGGCAGGCGGGGTGGTCTGGTCCTATCTTACGTTGCTTGCCTTCCAGAGCCTGACGGAGCAATTGTTCTGCTTCTTCGTAGCGCTGCTGTTCTCTGCGGAGTGCCCCAGGACTCGAGTGGGAATGATGCGGAGTACAGTTGAATACGGGAGAATAGCGCCGTGTACACGCTTTAATTTGGGCACTTGAGGCAAGATATCCACAAGAATTTTCGTAATTGGACTAAGCGGCTTCGCCGCCTAACCACACTTCGTAACGCCTCCTGATCCTCCTGCATATCTTTCCCTACATCCCCTATCCTCCATACAGCCCGGCCGCAGTGGTCGGGGTTTTTGTTAACTCTATGTATGGAGGCTCAACAATGGTTCCAAGCGACAATAAGCAATTGGCGCGTGAGAGCAAGGTGACTTGTCAAACCGCAAAGCCAGAGGCCAAGCCTAAGGTTTCGCCATTGCGTGAACGCATGATCCGCGACATGGAGCTTGCCGTTTACACGCCTGGTACGCAACAAACCTATATCGGCGCGGTCGTCAAGTTGCAGGGTCACTACCATGCTCGGCCCGACAGGCTCTCGGAGAAACAGGTTCAGCAGTACATTCTCTGGCTGCGCGATGAAAAGGGGATACCGAAAGGCACCTTTCAGACGAACTGGTATGGACTCCAGTTCTTCTACTACCGTACCCTCGGCGTCGACTGGCCGCTGTTCACGCGTAAGAAAGTCCGCCAGCCCCGCTGCAAACGACTGCCGGTGCCCATTGCCTGGGAGGACGGGCATAGGCTGATTGCGGCGCTGCGCAAGCCCAGCTACCGGCTTTGCTGCTCCCTGATGCTGGCTTTGGGGTTACGCATCGGCGATGTCCTTGCTCTGACCGTGCAATCCATTGATTCCACCCAGATGATCGTACGCGTCATCGGCAAGGGAAACAAGAAACGGATTCTGCCGCTACCGCAGACATTGCTTGTGGCCTTGCGCAGCTTCTGGAGAACCCACCGTCATCGGCGTTTGCTCTTTCCCAATCGCAACGGCACAGCGCCGCTCTGCAAGAACTCGTTGCGTAATGCCTTCACGAAGGCCCGCGATTCGCTCGGCATCAACAAGAACATTACGCCTCATTCGCTGCGTCACGGGTTTGCGACGCATCTGCTGGAAAACGGCGTCGACATCCGTCTCGTACAAATGTTGCTCGGCCACGCCAGCCTCAGTTCGACTGAGATCTACACGCACTTGACTAAGCCCATGTGTGACGATCTGCGCAACCGGCTTAACAGCATGTTTTCCGGCATGTTCACGGAAGGAGGCGGCCATGAATAAGCCACAACTCGAACTGGCCGATGTCGTACGCCGCTTCGCCGGTCCCTATAAGCAACAGTTTGGCCATCTCATGCTGCCGTCGCACCGCCGGGCGCTGCAGGATATTGCCAGGTGCATGACCGAGGCCATGGGCGGTGGGCGCTACCACTGTCATGACTGTAGTGAAACCTTCTGGAGCTACCACGGCTGCCGCAATCGATCGTGTCCCAAATGCCACGGCCGACAGATCGCCGATTGGTTGAAGAGCCGATCCGCCGAGATTCTGCCCTGCAGGTATTTCCACTTGGTCGCGACGGTCCCCAGCGAGTTACGCACCCTGTTTCTGCGGCATCAGAAGACGCTCTATGGTCTGCTGATGAAGAGTGCGGCGGATGCCGTACGAGATCTGGCCGCCGAGAAGCGCTATGTCGGTGCCGAAGTGGGCATCCTTGCGGTCTTGCACACATGGACAGGCCAACTCCATCATCATCCGCATGTCCATATGTTGGTGACCGGCGGCGGCGTGACCGAGGACGGAACCGCCTGGCACGAGGCGCCGAACGACTTTCTCGTACCGGTAAGAAGACTCTCGCCCATGATTGCCAGACGGTTCGCTGAGGCGCTGCAGAAGAGCCATCCCGACCTCTTCAAGCAGATCCCGGCTAAAGTCTGGAATCGAGAGTGGTGCTCGTACTGCAAACCCTACGGAACAGGTAAGGACGCTGTCCTGCAATACCTCGCCCGTTACGTCTTTCGGATTGCTATCACCAATCATCGGCTGATTTCCATGGACGAAAGCCACGTTACGCTACGGTACAAGGACCATGACACGGGCCAGTGGGAGACTGAACGGATAGAGGGGGTTCAGTTCCTGCGTCGCTTCCTTTTTCATGTCCTGCCAAAAGGCTTGCACAAGGTGCGCTATTACGGTCTCTGGCATCCCTGCAAAAGAGATCGGCAAGGCAAGGCTCGCCTGCTGCTTGAACTCACCCTGGCTCCCGTCGCGGACAACGATGTGGCCCTCATCGGTGATCTTGCCGACGAGGCGCTCGCACAAAGCAGCTTGGAACCCCACGATCACAAGGTGAAATGTCCGAAGTGCGGCGGCACGAACATCCTTCTGATCCAGAAAATTCGCCGCAGAAAGGCTAACATGGTTACATGGCCAACGGGCGGGCAGTGAGGATTCGGCTCTTCGCTCGCTCCTCAACCCATCACAGACGTAAGACAGCGTGATTGATATCGGCTACTCGCGCTGTCAAGCCATCGCGTTTTCGGCCATCGCCGTAAGCCCACGGTGACGGTACGGCCTTTTGGGCTGTAATCTCAGCTTCGCAACACTTTCACGCCGCCAAAACCGACCTGATCACCGCCGAAAGCCCCTCGAAAGCTCTTGCCAGATACCTTTAGTTTGCCTGGCGCTCAGTCCAATTTGGTTTCACCCATCGGCTGCGCGACGGGAAAAACCATATCTATTTCTATTTTCTATAATTTTCTTGGGCCAAAGCCGAAGATGAGCCTCGTTTTCAGGCCAAAAACGCGGTTTCTGAACAATTCAGCTAATGCCTCAAGAAAAATACGTAGTCACCACAATAGACAACTTCGTGGAATGTGCTTAAAGTCCGCTTGAATTCAAACCATATGTTTCGCGGTGAATTAGATCTCTTTCATGGGATCGTAAGTCATGCAGGACAAACTACAAATCAAGGAGGATAGACAAAAATGGTCCCGACCACTTCCTCTCTCTCGTGCATTAGACTATCGCGGATATTCCTTATTGCCAGCTTCTCTCTAGTCGGACTACCTGTGCCTGCCTGGGCCGGTGAAGTCATTGTCTTTGGTCCACAGGATTTTGTCCGGGAAAGAGGAGCCCCCGTGAAGATCACGCATGTTTTCTCGGTGCAGAATCCAGTTGAAGACACCATGTTGCGTGTCCATGTGGGAGGACTTCCAGGCTCGACTGATGACAAGAAACTGGTTAGCAGCAGCATCATCTCTTTAAATGGAGAGCGATTGTTCAAACCCCAGGACTTCAACCAAAAAGTGTACTATCTGGAGGCACCCGTCACCCTTGAGCGAGAGAACACGCTCGAAGTGGAGGTAAGGGCAAAGCCCGGTGGAGTTCTTACCATTCTCATCACAGGCATTGCCGGAATTAGGGCAATACCCGGCGCCCATCCTACCTCCGGATACGCACCGTTGACTGTTCGTTTCACCACTAACGGAGAAGATCCAGACGGCACGATCGAAGTTTTTCGATGGGACTTTGACGGGAATGGGACGTGGGATACTTACGATACCGTAGCGCGAGATTATACGCACACGTACAATACTCCGGGGACTTACAATGCCACGCTCTTCGTGCAGAGCAATACGGGAGAGACGGCCACCGCCAGTATAAGCATTGTCGTGCTGAATAATCCCCCGGTCGCCAACGCCGACGTTATCCCCTCCAACGGCGCGGTTCCTCTAACCGTGCAGTTGCTTGGGTCAGGCACAGATTCGGATGGGTATATTACCCTCTATGAATGGGATTTCGACGGCAATGGGACTTTCGATTGGTCATCGACAACCACAGGGAATACTACACACACTTATTCTTCTACGGGTACATACCGATCAGTATTTCGAGTAACCGACAACCAGGGCCTGACCGGAACAGCCGCGGCGGTGACGACAGTCGTCAGAGTAGGGCGGCGGGGCTCTCCCACGGCTACAGCCTCCGCCACGCCAACTTCCGGTAATGCGCCATTGGTCGTGAACTTCAACGGCACGGCGACCGATCCGGATGGTAGTATAGTACGTTACGAATGGGATTTCGAAAACGATGGCACCTATGACTGGTCGTCCACCAGTTCCGGCGCAACGACACACACGTACACAACCGCCGGCACTCACATAGCCACGTTCCGAGCAACGGATAACGCCGGTTTAACAGGAATTGACCAGCTCGTTATTTTTGTAAATCTCACAACAAGTCTGTCAGTTACAAGTAACACGGTCGGATTCTTGGATAGCGATGTCGGGATGACAGCAAACGCCAGTAGCCAATACGGTGGTTATCCACCAGGCAACGCCATTGACGGCAATATGGGAACCTATTGGATTGCAGCTTTGGGTGATAACGTCCCTGGTTCATGGTTTGAGGTTGCATTTAACACTCCTCAGAAGGTTTCTGGTTTTACGGTGTATTGGTACAGTTCTTCTTATAAAATGCAGCGGGGAAGAATAGAAATATATGATGTGGATGGGAATACCCTTTATTCACAGGAGGCGGATCTTATAGGCGTTCCTTCACAGATAAGTTTGCCTAATGTAGAAAACGCAGCCCGGCTTCGTTTAATCACTGTCACTACTAATGTTACATATTATCATGTTATTAATGAATTTGAGGTGCAGAGCACTCCGATGGATCCTGGAACCGGACCTGAACCGACCGGGACGAACATCAATACCTCGATCAGTGCCTCGACTTCAGTCTCGGTATATGTGAGAGATGCAGATTACAACTTCATACGGACTTTGGTCAATAAGCAGTTCAGGGAGCTGGGATCTTATTCCGACTACTGGGACTGCCGGGACGATGCCGGGTTTATTGTCAATGACGGGCTCTATTACGCCGTCCTGACCTATCAGTTAGATGGAATCTGGCATGAGCTGGATCTGGCTTATACGACCGGCGGTAATCGGTATCCTTTTCCTATGGGCTCCGGCTGCAACACAAGAGACTATTTCCCAGACGGTTTTACCTTCAGTCCCTTTAACGATGAATTCATGGCCCTTACCTTCCGGGTCTGTCCGGCCCAGGAAATTACGGCCTTCATCGGCCCTCTCTGGGGTGGGGAAGACGAAGCAAGAATAAGGACGATTGTCAACAGAAAGCCCTTCCCGAACGGCAAGAGCACCATCTACTGGGACGGCCTGGATGACCAGGGAAATATCGCTCAGCCCCCTCCGGGTGATTACCTCATCACAGGTTTTTGGCGGTACGACCTACCTAATAATGCAATCTTGATGACAGGCGGCAAGCCGGAGGTCAGCGATGTAAGTGCGTATGAGAACTACTTCAGTCCGTTCAGCGAAGAATACAACGAGAGTGGGAATTGTGCAGGTATCACCGTCAGCTACACGCTATCTGAAGATGCTCAGTATGTAGAGCTTCGAGTGTACCATGTGGAGACCAGCTCTTTGGTCAGAACGCTTACAGAAAATAGTGTTGAGGCGGGTGAACACACGATCTTCTGGGATGGGAAAAACAGCAACGATGAATACGTAGATATCGGTGACTACCGGGTGGGAATACTCGCTAAAGATACGCAAGGTAATGAATCTTTGTTGAGATATGCACTGGTGAGAATCGATTATTGAAGGGTTCTCAGGAAAGAGGAGACACCAAAATGACAAGAAGAAGGTGTTCTGTTGTAGTTTTAACGATGTTGGTGGCTTTCATATTGGTTTTCTCTGGTCAGAGCTTAGGCTACAACAAATCCTGGGACCAGGGGCATAATTGTGTCAATCCAAGCGGTGGTTCATCCGGCTGGGGCAAATACGACTATGACGGTGTCTTTCACGGAGGATATACGTCGAAGGAATGCTGTGAAATACTCTGCAAGGTATGCCCCGTCTATGCCAATACGGGTCAACTGCAGAAAACGTTTACCGATTTGACTCTCCCCGGGGTTGGCCCGTCGCTGACTATTACCAGGACATATCTGAGCCAGGACTGGGCCGATACGCTCTTAGGCCGTGGCTGGATGTTTAATTTTGGAAAGAGACTTATCATCGGCCGAAATAAGTTCGGCGAGAAGATCGTAGGTATCCGTCAAGAAACAGGCGAGAAGAATTTCTTCAAGGAACACCCAGATGGCACGCTGGAACTTTTGGCTGACTACGGCGTGACCTATAAACTCATCAACAACGGTGACGGTACCTATGCCATTGTCAACAAAGACGGTTCGATCCAATCTGTTGACGCAGACGGCAAAACAATCAGGATTATTGATAAGAATGGAAATCAACTTCTGTTCTCATACGATGCGGTAGGCTGCCTGAGCCGAATCACCAACGCTTCGGGCAATTATGTGGATTTCCAGTTAGGCCCAAATGGAAAGATCGCGAGTATCTCCGACAACCTCGGAAGGACCGTCACCTACAGCTATGATACAAACGGAAATCTTACCGCTTCCACCGACCCAATGGGCAACACCACCCAATACGTTTACGACAGCCAAAACCGCCTTATCCGGCTAATCGACCCACGGGGCAACACCGTTTTTAGCCTCACGTATGACAGCTTCCAGCCGCCAAGGGTACGAACCTTCAGCGAAAAAGGTGAAACCTGGACCATGACCTATTACACCGGCTATATGGTCAAGCGGGACTCCTCGGGCAATACATGGACCTACTATTTCAACGATGTAGGTATCATTGAAAAAGTCATCGACCCTTTGGGCAACGTAACCCAGCGGCAGCCCAACGGCGTAACCTCTACCAGCCTCGATTGGGAAGATGATGCCAACGGCAATCGCACAACCTATACGTATGACGCCGGTGGCAATATCGCCAGCAAAACCGATCCGCTGGGGAATACATGGCAATACACCTATGTCGGTGGGACCAACCGTGTGGAGACAGAAACCAATCCTCTCGGCGTTGTAACGAAGTACGAATACGACAGCAATGGTAACCGAACAAGGGTAATTAGAGACTTTGGAGGATCATTGGCGAACACTACAACTTATACCTATGATGCCAAGGGTAATCAGACAAGCGTGACAGATCCCCTGGGTAAAAAGACTGCTTACGAATACGATGCAAATGCAAATCTTATACGGATAACTGGTCCATTAGGTAACGTCACGACTTACACTTATGACATCAGGGGTAATAGACTCACTGAGATAGATGCCTTAGGCCATACGACCACCTATAGTCACGACCTGATGAACCGACTGCTCTCAGTAACCGATGCCCTGGGTAATACAACAACCTATAGTTACGATAGTAATGGAAATCTAATTTCCCGGACGAATGCCAACGGCAATACCACCACATACGTCTATGATGTTTATAACAGGTTAATCCATGTAACAAACCCCTTGGGTAATACAACATCATACACTTATGATTCGAAAGACAATCGTACAAGTATGACTGATGCGAAAGGCAATACTACGACTTATACTTATGATATTTCAGGCAGACTGACTCGTGAGACGAATGCTTTAGGTGGACAGACAAACTACACGTACGATGCGGTTGGCAATTTAGTCTCATTAACCGATGCAAAGGGGAATACTACAACGTGGACTTATGATGCTGCAAACAGAACAATTCAAATGAAATATCCCGATGGAGCACCTTATATCTATGCATACAATCCTATAGGTAATAAAGCAACTGAAACAGATGCCAACGGTAACACAACCACATTTACCTACGACCGGCTCAACAGATTAACTACAAAGACATATCAGGACAGCTCTACATCAAATTATACCTATGATGCATTGGGTAGAAGACTGACAGGCTCAAACGCAGACAGCACACTCGCATATTCATATGATCCTCTTGGCAGAGTGATACAAACTACGCTTAACGGCAAGACAATAACCTATTCTTATGATGCCATAGGAAATCGCATTTCAATGACTACTCCTGAAGCAGAGACAATACAATATACCTACAATGCCGTAAATCAGATGTCTCGAATGCAATTATCAAGCGGTAAGGGCATAGACTATACCTATGATTCATTGAGCAGGATTACCAGAAAGGATTATTCGGGCGGCTGTTATTCGACATATTACTTTGATGTTGCGGGACATCTCACGCAGCTCCGGCATTTAAAGAGTAATGACAGTTCTATTTATGAGCAGAGTAACACATTCGATAACGTGGGCAATATCACAGCCAAGACCACCGGTTTGGGAACCACGGCCTACACATACGATGCTATTTACCAGCTTCTCTCAGCAAATCATCCCACGCTGACGGATGAGACTTTCACGTATGATCCGGTGGGTAACCGGCTGACGTCAGCAGACTACAGCAACTGGTCTTACAATAATAGAAACCAGCTAACGGGTCACAGCGGCGTGACTTTCGCTTACGATGGAAATGGGAATAGAACAAGTAGAACAGATGCATCTGGCACCACAACGTATGCTTACGATTTTGAAAACAGGTTGATGAGAGCTGATTTTCCAGGCGGTGCCTATGCTACGTACAAGTACGATATTGACGGCAGGAGAATCGGAAAAGACATAAATGGAAGCGTCACGCAGGATGTTTATGACGGAAGGTCTCTACTGGCGGAATATGATTCTTCCGGAGGTTTGTTAAGGAATTATTTGGGTGGTTATGGAGACAGTAATCCTTCCATTATGTGTGAGAATGATAAGATCTATTATTTGCATTGTGACCATCTAAAGACGCCGCAGAGAATTACTGATGAAAATGGTAGTATAGTTTGGGCAGGTGAATACACTTCATTCGGGGAAGTGAATATAAGCATAGAAAACATCACGAACAACTTTAGGTTTCCAGGTCAATATTTCGACCGAGAATCAAAACTGCATTATAATCATTACAGGTACTATGCCCCAGACATCGGAAGATATTCCAGCCAAGACCCAATTGGACTTGATGGAGGAATGAATCCTTACATATATGCATATAACAATCCAATAGCAATTATAGACCCATCGGGTTTAGTAGCATGCGGAATTAATGATTGGCCAGATTTTGGACAGGATTTTTTTGGGTTGTTTACTAAGGCATGTGAGGGTCATGACTGTTGTTGTGCTTGCACAGGTCGTACTTTTGATTGTGGTGTTAGATTTCTTTCGGACATGTTAGATGCCTGTAAAAAAGTTCCTATTCTTATACGCTTTGTATGCCATGATTGGGCTTTCAGGTACTCCGTTATTGCTTCACTTTATTGTCGGCCGAACATGAAAGATTGCTGTACTCTCCCTAATTGCAGCCCTTCCGGGGCTGGTAGAGGTGGCGGCGGCGGGTGGTAGGATGATGTGGCGGTGTTGACAGAAACAAACTGACGGGAGAGTACGAGTAAAAGGATGTATAGGGTCCGCCCTTAAAGTAAGATTAGCGTGACGTATGGGACGATCAAACATTAGAACCAGCGCTACCTTAAATATAAGTTGAGGTGACGCATGGAACAAGGGAATTCACGTTGTAGGACTGTGCACTTTGCTCATGCCCGCGTTCTCCCATGCAGCGCTAACCGCAGAATTTTACTGGCTGATCCCTGCATAGATCTGGCCGAAGGAGATTGCTTGTTTTGTTGGTAAGTGTAGACTATGATTAAGGAAGAACTGAAATGAAATCCCCAATACAGATCACTTATATATGCTTGTTTGTGCTGAGTGTGCCGGCGTTGTCTTACGGGGAGTTATCTGCAGAATCATACTGTCAGGTGGCTGTAGGAATCGCGCAGCAGCAGGTGGATTATCTTACGAAGCTGACCCCTTTGATTGAAAAGTACTGTGAGGATCCGAACTTCTGGCCTGTGTATGCGGCCGAGCCGAACTCCTTTTTGAAAGAAAAAGCGGTTCCGAGCAAGACGCGTGAGGATCAGAGGACCGCTTTGCTCAGTTCATTTAAGACGACGCCTACAGAGCTTTACATATTTGAGGAGGATAACCAGGACGCGATTGCCGGGTATCTGACCAACAATCCTGAAACGGAACAAGCCATCAGCAGCTTGTCTGCTGAGATTGGCACCCTGACGAACAAGATCAGAGTTCCATATTACTGTATGGCGGTAGTGGCAAATACCAAGCTGGAGATTAAGAACGCCGGCGAGCTGATCGCCCTGGCTCAGCAGCATTCTAATGACAAGGACTTATTCTTACAGCAGGAGGAGACCACGCGTAAGAAACATAATGCGGCCAAGGAGGCCCTGTTCAAATCCTTCGACAGGACAACGAACGAGTATCTGACTTTCATGAGCAAGAACAAAGATGTGGTGGAGCAGTACCTGGTTAATCATCCGCTGATTAAACGTACGATTGATGATCTCTCAGGGCGGATTGGCCCCCTTGTGGAGGAGTTCGAAGCCTTGAGAGAGGACATCGTCAAAGAACCTGACATTCTACCAGTTCCGGAGTGATGAAGGCTGTTTATGTGGTCCCTTAAGGTATTTTTCTTATTATTTACCGCGCTCGCTGTATCTTCTGAGGCGGCAGCGGCGCAGTCACGAGCCGGCTCTGAAAAGATTGCTTTCGTGGCAAATCTGAAGGGCAACTGGGACATTTTTCTGGTTGATGAAGATGGAAACAATTTGGTCCAATTGACCGATACGTCCTACGATGAAAACGAGCCGCGATGGTCTTCCGACAGGAAAAGAATTGTCTATTCTGGCAGCGATGGGCGGATATATATCATCGACGTTGGAACAAAAGAATTCCGCGAGCTTCCCGCCGCAGATGGTGGTGGTAAAATGACCAGCCCATCTTTTTCTCCTGACGGTAAGAAAGTAGTCTATGTCCACTTCAAGCCGGAACAAGCGGATGACACGGAGTTAGCCATCTTTGATTTCGAGCACAATGCCAACACAAAATTCCTGGATCAGTTCGGACCTCTGTCTTTTCCACGCTGGTCGCCGGACGACAGGTATATTGTCTATGCCACCGGTCACTGCTCAACGGATTGCGGCCGGATTATCCAGGAACTCTGGATTGCGAGTACGAAAGGACGCTATGCCCGGCAGCTCGTGATGACCAACTCTCACTGTATGCAGCCGGTCTGGTCACCTGAGGGCACAAAGATTGCGTTTGCGTCAGACAAAAGCGGGAATCTTGACATCTGGTCGCTTTCGCTTGAGAATTGGGATCTGAAGCAACTAACGAAAGACACCCACTTGGATACGAGTCCAGCCTGGTCCCCTGATGGACGCAGCATAGCTTTCATCTCAGCGAGGACTGGAAAGAGCATGGTCTGGATTATCGATTTGAAAACGGAAAAGTTGAAGATGCTTTCTCCATTTAAGGACGAGAATATCGAATGTAGAGACGTCGCCTGGTGAAGGAGGAGAATGAGGCATTTCTTTACGGAGGTCCCATGAAACGATTGCTGGCTATTTTGATTCCCTTTCTTTGCTTATCTTCTTGCACACCTTCGACTCCAACAGCCGAAACCGAGATCCCCCCCAGGGAACCCATTGCCATACCGGTTCAGACTCTTGAAGGACTCGACGAGGCACCGCGAGGTACAGGTGCATCCCAGGATGCCCAGCTTCTCTCTGACATCTCGACCTCCGGGGTTTCATTCAATCCCGGAAAGGGAGAGCAATTGAATCTTCATTTTCGCCTTTCGAAAAAGGCCAGGTTAAAAGTCACAGTTTACGACCCTGACTTTGCCGCCGTTAGGACTCTCGACTCCGGCGGCTTTTTGGAGGCCGGGCAGCATACTTCCGTTTGGGACGGAAAGGATCTGGATGGCAATGTGGTCCCTGATGAAGCGTATTTCTTTGTTGTCACGGCGAAAGATGAGAAAGGCAACGAACAGATTTACGATCCCACGGCTCTCTCGGGAGGAGAGGGTCATGATTTAACGGAGGTCACCGTCGATCCGGACACCAAAGTGATTACATACAGATTGCCTGTCATGGCGCGAGTCTTGATTCGCCTCGGCGTTCAGGATGGCCCTTTGCTAAGAACCTTGGTCGATTGGCAGCCAAGAGTCGCAGGCGAGATTACGGAATACTGGAACGGAAGAGATCAGGACAACCTGATAGACCTGCTAAATCACCCTCGCTTCAAAATGCTTATTACCTACTTCACCTTGCCGGAGAATTCAGTCATAACCTACGGGAATCGCGCAGTTGACTACAGAGGATATAAGAAATCTCTTGGGGTAAAGCGGCCTCTGAAGGCCAGGACTGCCAGGGCAGAAGTTCTGGTCTCCCCTCATTATCAGCTTTCCCGAACGGTGGACTATTCTCCTCTGCTGAAGCTCAGTTTATCGAACGTCAAATCGTATGACCAAGGAGACGTTCCGATCCTTCAGGGCAAAACGCAGGTGAAAGTCGACATTGACGAACCGGATAAGTCCTTCTTTGCCAACCAGCAATACGAGATTACTCTGTTTCTGGATACCGAATTCTATGCCGAGCAAGAAATGGGGTATGTGCCCTTCAATTGGGTTTGGGACTTGTCTAATGTGAGTGAAGGGGCACATATACTTACAGTAAACTTATCTGGTTTCAAGGATCAAATAGGAGTCCTGAGCAAGAAAGTGAATGTAACAAATTAGGAAATCTCGAGGTACTCCCTGTGTGGAATGTGATTCGATTTGTCTTTTGTTTGGCGCTCGTTCTTGGGCAGCGGCAGACTATCTTAGCGTGGGGCCCTGGCCTTGGGGAGCTTTCTTCTCCTGGGAATCGTGCTTCAGAGACTGCCGAAGCGATCGAAGAGGATGTGGTACTTCAGCCTCGCTTCATAAACTTCGGCGAGGTCGAGAAAGGAAGGATGGTTACCAGAACACTCAAACTGACTGCAATTGGAACGGTGGATATTCGTCTGGAGAATATTGAAACGGCTAAGCTTTATTTCAGCCCTAATGTCTGGGCCAGCGAAGACAGTACACGCAGAGTATTCAAAATTGAGACTGTCTTGAAATCCGATGCTCCGGCGGGGTCTTTCTCGGAGACAATGACTCTCCACACCAATTCGGGCAGGAGACCAACCATTGAGGTACCAGTATACGGCAATGTTGTAGGCAAGATAAGAGTCAAGCCTCAAACGGTCCTATTAGGTGTCATGGAGAAAGGAAGTCACGCAACCGATAAACTTGAGGTTTCGTCCGTTGACCGAAAGAGGTTTAATATTCTGGAAATTGTGTCCAAGCCTTCCTTCGTCTCAGCCGTTGTCACACGAGCCACGAGTAGCTCGGAATTTGAGATCACCTACAAAGTCGCGGATACTGCGCCCCCAGGCAAAGTGGTAGGAGAAATCAAAGTACGGACGGACGATCTCAGTCAGCCCTTTGTTGACGTACCTGTTCGCGGATTGATCGCACCACCGGTTAGTCAGCAGGCTCTGAAGACCGAACGTTCACCGTCAATGTGCGGTTGCCAAGCCTCCAAACACGTATATATAACACGGCCTCCTGTCGAAGAGGATACCTATCTCTCAGCATGGCTCATCAAGCGATTCGTTGATCCTACTGCTGAGTTTGCATTCGCGCCGATCGGTTCCTTTGTACCGGAGGGCGCCGGCTGCATCTTCGATCTGCCGAGTCCGTATGCCCGATGGATACGTGCGAATAGGCGCAGTACGTCCGAACATGTGCTTCTCGAAATCAAAGAAGTGAATCTCGCGGTCAAAAAGATGGTGGATTTGGTTCGCCAACTTGAAATGGGAGCTTGGCTTGTCACGCCAAGGTCGGACGCGGGCCGCTTGCGTTCAACCATTACCGAGATGACGCAGGGTATAGACGATCCACAAGCAAGGCTTGACCGAGTGTTGATGTACTTTGACGATGTTTACATTGCTGGTGGATGTGTTCCCCAATAGCTGCGAATTGGCAGTTCAGTGAATAATGCCAAGGAGTTCTCCATGAAGACGCTGCGATTGAGAGGTCTGTGTTACTTCGTAGCTCTGTTAGCCCTGTTATTGGGTGGTTGCAAGCCCGAGGAATCTCAGCAGAAGGAGGTTGTTGTCTACACTTCTCTTGACAAAGTCTTTAGTCAGCCGATCCTTGAGGTTTTCGAACGAGAGACGGGAATCAAAGTCTTGGATGTTTACGACTCGGAAGCGACCAAGACAACCGGATTGGTGAATCGGTTGATTGCGGAAAAGGATAGTCCGCGGGCCGATGTTTTTTGGAATTCGGAGACAGGGAGAACAATTATTTTGAAGCGTAAGGGCGTGCTTACCACGTATGTTTCACCTTCCGCAGCCGATATTCAGACCCATTTTAGGGATCCCGACGGATACTGGACTGGCTTTGCCGCCCGTTGTCGCGTACTCCTCTACAACAGGGACATGCTTCAAGCAGATGATCTACCCAAGTCCATCCTTGAGCTGACGGACCCCAAATGGAAGGGCAAAGTAGCATTGGCCTATCCTCTATTCGGCACTACGGCAACCCACTGTGCAGCTTTGTGTAGCTACATGGGAGAAGAGAGGGCAAAGGCGTACCTGCAGGCGCTGAAAACTAATGAAGTGATGGTGACGGATGGCAATGCCTCTGCACGCGACCGTGTAGTAGATGGAACGGTGCCGATCGGTTTCACAGACACAGATGATGCTTATGTGGCCATGAGAAAAGGGTACTCGGTGGATATTATCTGGCCTGACAAGGAAGGTATGGGCACTCTGCTGATCCCAAATACCGTAGCCTTGATTAAGGGCGGGCCCAATCCAGATGCTGGCAAGAAACTGATTGATTTTCTATTGAGTCCAAGAGTCGAAGAGATGCTAGCCTGCGCGGAATCCGGCCAGATCCCGCTCAGACCGACAGTGAAACAACCGTCCCATGTGCCCGCGCTGGACCAGATCAGAGTCATGAAGGTGGACTACGAGCGTGTGGCAGACTGGATGGAGCGAAGCGGTCGATTCCTCGAGGGACTGTTCGTCAGATAAATGCAATTGGACAGTAAACACAGCTCTGCGGTTTTTCGACGATGGCCTGCGTCTTTGTATGGTCTGTCTTTGATTCTGTTCTTTACCACGGCGATTCTTCCCGTAGTCTGGATGCTTGGCCAATTCTTTATCGGTGCGGTAAGGGACCCTGGCGCGTTGTCCGATGTGCTGTTGGACGGCCGACAGCTGATATTGCTCGGACGCAGCCTTGGGATCGCCGTGTCCGCCACATTGGTGGCCCTTCTTCTGGGCTTGCCGGTCGCAACCGTCCTTGCAGCCAAGGATCTGCCTTTTCGATCGTTGTTCTCATTTCTCATGTTGGTTCCCTTATTGATTCCTCCGTATGTCACGGCTGGTGCCTGGCTTCATCTGCTCAGTTCGTACGGGGCAGTAAACCGAACTATAGCGACGTTCTTGGGGCCGTCAGCCACACTCAGGATTCAATCCATACCTGGCTGCGTCTGGTGTCTGGGAATATCTTTCTTTCCGCTGATTGCCTTCATCATGTCTACGGGGATTCTTCAGATAGATACCACTCTCCAGGATGCAGCGCGTTTATGCACAGGTCGTTGGGGAGTGTTTTGGCACTCCACATTACCGCAAGTACGGCCCCACTTGGCGGCTGCGGTTTGCTTGGCTCTGATCTTCATCTTGGCACAGTACGGCGTCCCTTCCCTACTGGGGGTCAACACGTACCCCGTGGAGATTTTCGCCCAGTTCAGCGCATTCTATGATGAGGTTTCAGCGATGGCGATTTGTCTTCCACTCATCGCGCTTGTGGCTCTCCTTGTCCTTTGTCAGCAGAAGATCATGGGCAGCCGGGAGTATGTCAGCATAACACCGAGGAGCGATAGTGAGGGGGCCGTGCCTTTGGGCCGGATGAAGCCATTTGCCATCGTCTTCCTCCTGATGCTGTTCACCATCACGACAGTGCTGCCGTTGGGCAGTGTTCTCGTGCATGCGACCGGTCTGGAAACTGTGCAGGCAACTGCATCAATTTTTAGTGATGCGATATCATTCACGGCCCTGCTTGCTTCTGCGGCCGCAGTTGCCTGCACAGTGATTGCGTTTTTCCTGGCGCATTCATTGGCATCTGGCACCAGCTATGCCGTCAAAACCCTCAATGTGATCTGTTGGCTTCCAGTGGCGATACCCGGTACAGTTGTTGGGCTTGGATTTATCAGAATGGCCGGGGCGATGCCGTGGCTGCAGCGGATCAATTCATTTGGTCTGGGCCTGCTCCTGGCTTATGTCGGAATGTTCTGTGCGTTTTCGATACGCATCTTCTATGCTTCTTACAGCGGAACTGACCCTAACGTTGACGAAGCTGCAGCCTTGGATTGTCCACGCTGGTATCAACGGTGCTGGTATATTGACATGAGAATGCATGCTGGCGCGATCGTCATGTCCCTCATCCTGGTGTTTGTGCTGGCGGCTGGCGAGTTGAACGCTACAGTGTTGCTCTCGCCGCCCGGCAAGGATACGCTGTCCGTCGCCATCGACAATCTATTGCATTATGGCGCCAGTGCAACCGCATCGGCGTTCTGCCTAATCGAGGCGATTCTTGTCCTCGTGGCTGCCGTCGCATGTGTTGCAGCAATGAAGATCATCCAAAGGTTCTCGGCCGGTACAGCACACACAGGAGTCCTGCATGACTAGATGTCCGGCGGACGAGACAAGAGGACTCTGCTGTCTTCGTATCGGAAAGACGCGCAGCACCACACGTTGCCATTACACGGCCTGTAACATTGTCATCTTGAGGAGAGCATGGCTCGCGTATCATTAAAGAATGTGACCAAGATCTTCGCAGGTGGAATCGTAGCGCTCGACCGCGTAAGCCTGAACGTAGCGGATGGAGAACTCATGGTCGTCGTCGGCCCAAGCGGCTGTGGAAAAACCACTTTGCTTCGTTTGATTGCCGGTTTGGAGAAGCCCGGTGCAGGCCAGATCGAAATTGGTGAGAAAGTGGTAGGTGATGTGCCTCCAAAAGACCGTGATGTGGCGATGGTATTTCAAAACTACGCCTTGTATCCGCACCTGACCGCGTTTCAGAACATAGCATTCGGATTGCGCTTCCGCAAACACTCGAAATCTGAAATCGATAAACGAGCACAAGAGGTGGCCATGACACTGGGAATAACGGACTTTCTCGACCGCAAGCCGGCTGCCCTCTCCGGCGGTCAGCGCCAACGCGTTGCGCTGGGCAGGGCAATGGCGCAAAGACCAAAGGTCTTCCTGTTCGACGAGCCGCTGAGCAATCTGGACCCCCAATCCCGTGTTTCGGCCCGGAGAGAGCTCAAATCATTACATCGCAGGCTGAAGACGACCACGGTATATGTGACGCATGATCAGGGTGAGGCAATGACCCTGGGCGACCGTCTTGCCGTCATGTGCGATGGCATAATTCGCCAGGTTGGCCCTCCAGTGGAGGTTTTTGACGCTCCTGCGGACAGATTCGTTGCGAGTTTCATCGGAACGCCGCCGATGAACTTTTTCGAAGGCATGGTCAGGATCAACGGGCCTAAAGCCGTGTTTGTAACTCGTGACGGGCACATCACGCTGCCAGCGAATCTGGCGAATCGGGTGAAAGCGGTTAACGGTCAGGAACTGACCCTGGGCATCCGACCGAGAGATCTTCGTTTTGAACCAGTCAGTGGTTGCGAGGAAAAGCAGCTTCTGGGAAGAGTTGATGCCATTGAAACACCGGGTGATCGCCTGGATGTGCACATCATCACAGCATGCTCTGGGACGGAGTGCACAGTGAGTGTTGATCCTTGCTCTCAACCCAATGTGGGCGATCTTGGGAGAGTAACGCTGGATCCGCAAGGCATCAAGATCTTCAGGAAAGGGCCTTTCGGGCCAAATATCGTTTTCGACAATGCGATTGGTTGCGAATGTCAGGATAGAGACTCAGAACGCCAGTAAGGGTAAAAGGAAAGGCTTACAGGGAGCGACCAACATACAACCTCCCTAACGGCCCTGAAAACAAGGAAAGGAGTTGACAATGCGTTTGATCGTGGTGACTATCAGTCTGTTGTTGCTGGGTGCGGAAGCTGCCCAAGTACGGAGTTGGGATTTTGACAACCTGACTGAAGGATCTCTGCCCCCAGGATGGAAAGTGGAAGCGATGGGCCAGGAGAAGGCCACTGCCAAGTGGCAAGCCACTCGGGACCCAAGTGCTCCTCTCGGTCCAGGTGTGCTGGAGATGTCGGCGCCAAATCACACCGAACGGGGCGTATTCAATCTCTGCTGGACGAACGGTGTCGTATTTCGCGAAGGCGAGATTGCCGTTCTCTTGCGGGCACGCTCGGGCAAGATCGACCAGGGCGGCGGCATCATCTGGCGAGTCCAAGACCGCGACAACTACTATATTGCCCGCTACAACCCGCTCGAAGAAAACGTCAGTATCTATTATACCAAGAATGGGCAGCGTATCATGCTCGGATACTCCGGCACGATCAAGCTCCAAGACGCCTGGCATATCCTCAAGATCAGCCACAGGGGCGACCGGATTAGAGCATTCATCGATGGTGAGATGAGGCTTATGGTCAATGCTGGCAACTATATTCCCTGCGAAGGCGGAGTTGGCCTCTGGACCAAAGCTGACGCGGCTACCGCTTTCGACAATTTCACCGTAATTCACGAGTGAGTGAGATGATATCTTTGGAGGCGTGGCATTCTTGTTGAGACCGCGTTTCTCTGCTGGTCATTCTATCAAGAGGTGTGCAGGGACACTTCAACCCAGCCATGGTAACCTGGAAATACCTGCCCGCGTGAGCTCTTTTGAGGTCACGAGGTGTGCCACTGAGACTGTACTATGGCTCCTCTAACACTCGCTCGGGCTGCATGGGCTTAGGTTTCAGCCCCGGGACGCCCTCATGCTTTTGGAATTCAGCCTCTGACGTCTCGAATGTCTCCCGCTGTTGCTGGGATATTTTCTGCAAATCAGCGGTTCCGGTTTCATCATATGGTCTGACAATGTTGGCCTTGAGAAATACGTACAGCTTCTTTTCAAGATCGTTGTTCTCAATGCTCCTGAACAATATGCCGACTAGTGGAATATCTCCAAGTATAGGAACCTTGGAACCTCCTTTGCTCTGGTTTAGCTTCACCAAACCGCCGAGTATCACCGTGTGGTTGTCCGGCACAAAGACGGTGGTAGTCACTTGACTGGTTGCTTTATCAGGTGGAGCACCCTCTGTAGGCCGCGCTCCAAAGTCCTCGCGTGACAAGTGAACATCCAGCCGTAGTAGATTACTATCGCTTATATGCGGGGTGATTTGAAGCTGAATCGTTGCCTCGATCTTTTCGAAGTCGCGTGTCGTGATCGAGGGTCCTTGATTCGGAATCTGAATCGCTTCTTTTGCGTATGTCGTCTCATCAGTTGTGGAGATCTCTCCTTGCTGACCATCATCAACCAAAATCTTGGGCTTGGCCAAAACGCGGCCGTAATTTTTCCGTTGAATTGCGCTCAAGAGCGCCTGCACTTTCTCATCGCTGTAGAAAGCCCGTGTCTCACCTGTAGGGTTGCCGTCTTGACCAAGGAGATTGAAGCTTGCTTCGAGTCGCGATTCGCTGTCGATCCTATGGATCGGTTCAATGCCGACATTGCCAATAACCGCGTTGTCTGCGCTCGCAACGAGGTTGAGGTCATATTCGAACGTGTCTGTCCTGGTAACTTCGACCAGCGTGACATCGATGAGCACCTGTGGCCTTCTCTTGTCCAGACCTTTTATCAGATTTGCTATCCACTCCTGGTTCTTCCTGCTCGCATAGATAACTAGCGAAAAAGTGTTCGGGTCGGGGACTATTGTTATTTGCTCCTCTTTCTTAAGGGCTTCTTCGATTTTGCCTTCTTTGTCTTTTTTCACAGTTCCCTGAATGATTTGTTTCATAAGATCTGCCACATGGGATGGCGACGAATTTTCGAGCGGATAGATTCTGTACGGTATGTCCTCCTCGGGCAACTTGCGGTCCAGATAGTCAATTAGCCCAGCTATCCGCGTGTGTTGCTCGGCCGTTGCAGTGACCAAGAGCGAATTTACTGACTCATTTACTACTACGCGCGGTTCTTCCATAAGAACCTCCGCAGTGCCGCTTGTACTCGTCGTGAGAGGTTTAGCAGTTCCCGGATTGGCCGATCTAATGCCAGGCTTGATCTCCGGAAAGGTCGTTGGGCTTGCGCGAATCATGTCAAGTTCTTCCAGCTTTCTTTTCACCTCCTCAGCTTCCACATACTGAACCTCGTATGTCTGTAAAATCCGCCGGTCTTCGCGCGCAACGTCAATATGACCAAGAAATTCGCTTATCGAGTCATGTTGCTCTTGAGTTGCTCTGACCAGCAACTGATTTGTAGCTTCCAAAACTATTACAAGAGGCTCCTCAGTCGGAAGGCCATTGTGTGTTCTGCCAGCTTTAGCAGAATACGGCGTGCCTGGGCCAGAAGGACTGCCCGCAGAGAGGGCCGACGAGCCCAGTACTTCCAGCTCTTGTAATTTGTCTAGGGCTTCCTGTGCTGTCATATGTCTGACATCGTAGACTCTTGGGGCCCGTAGATCCTTCTCAGCAACATCGAGTATGCCAATCAGCTCCTCAAGCACCGATAGTTGCTCCTGGAATCCGATCATAAGGATGCGATTCGTTCTTTCGTCGGTATCTATGTACACTTTTGGGACGGATGCGCCAGCTTTTGAGCCGCTCAGCCCTTTGCTTTGCGGAGGCGTCGATTTTCCTACTTCCGAAGCCTGTGCAACCGGAACACCTTGAAGCTCTTGGGCCAGAGTACGGAGCTTTTCCGTAATCGCTGGCGCCGCCGTATACTGCAGACGTCGAACACGACACTCCCTAGATCTTCCCGGCCGGTCGAGCATACTCACCAGTTGTTCGATCCGGCTCATACGGTGCGCGTAGCAGGTAACAAATAGGATTTGAGCATCTTCTGAAGATGACACAGCCACCCCGAGCTTCATATTCTGGAGCAGATTCGTGACACTGGCGACGTCGACGTACCGAAGCTCAAACATGCGTGTGACCACTATGTCTCCTGCCTGGACCGCCTTGTTCTGACTGTCGATCCATCGGGGGTCGGCGTCCAAAGCCTCACCGACTGGCACGACGGTCACCAACTTGTCGCCTCGCCGTATCATGGCAAGGCCATTGAACTTTAGAACCGTCTCTAAAAGGGTATAGAGGTCCTTAATCCTCATTTCACCTTCGAGGCTGCCACGTAGCTTGAGGGTAACAGTCTTGTTGCCGACGACATCTGGATCGTAGACACAGTCCAGATCCAGGTATTCACCGGCAAGCTCCAACAATTGAGCTAATGTCATCGTATCCGGAAAGTCAAAGTCCAGCACATCCTCGCCATTTGCTAACTTGGCCGTCTCAGATTTGTCAGTCGGCACCACACCGCCAGCGGTTTCTTTAACAGGCTTCAAGATGAAAGTCGAGCTTCTAGAGGGGCCAACAGTACCGTCTTCCGTAACTGGTAGCGAGCCTGCACGGGTTGTTTCCTGGGTTTTGGAATTAGCGACAAGAGTCTTCTGGCCTGGAAGATAAGGCATCTGCGGTGTCTGATGGAGTATTTGTGATCCGAGCTCTGTGCGCAGATACGTCTCGCTATGCACGGGTACCACATGCGCCTCGGCTGAGGCGGCCTCGTGCACGAATGTCCTGGCCTTCGGTTGGGCCGCTTCAATGTTGGTGTACGGTTCAAACACACTCTCCGCATAGTCGGATTCGTGAGGTTCGTTGGGGGCTGATGTGGAGCGGACCGACATCGTATCAGCCGCGGTCCGCGTTAGCAGGTCCAAGAGTTGTTCTCGATGGCGAGCCGGGATTATCGCTATGACCGCACCTTCGTGAATGTCGATAATTCCTCGTGTTTGTGCACCGGACCAAGGCGGGTCCGCAAAGGTCCCGATCATGACGTCGCCCAGGGCGGCCGCGATCTGTAAATTGGACGGCAAGGTCCTGACTGCGGAAGCGGGTCCTATGTTCTCGATGACAAAGTCTTCTTTCGCGTCAACAATATCAAGCACGAGGCTCACGCGACGTAGTTGATCGGGTGGGGCAGCTATCAACACGGCATTGGCTTCAGGGATTGGTGAGACACCATCGAGGCCCAGTTGAGACAGAAAAGCGATGCACTGATCACTTCTCATGTGCTCTAGGACAAACTTATGATGCTCGCAGGTTCCGGAACGCCCGCCACCAATGTACAAATCCGCCGGGGCCGTGCAGGAGTTGCGGAGGATACCTGTGCCGTTGGTGGCTATGTAGGTGATTTCCGGTTGTGAAAGGGAATAGTCATAAATCCTGAAGTCATCGATCAAGCCATCGTAACCACCATACCAGCCTGAGCCGATTTCGAATGAAGTAATCCCCGATATGACTGAATGTGCCCCTGTCCGGCTATCGAACAAACTGCCATTCAAAAAAATCTGCATCTTTCCGGATGGAGCATCCTTTGTGAATGCCCAGTGGTTCCATTGGCCCGACCATTCACTTTGGGCTCGGTGCTTCCCGCTGAGCCGATCACTCGAAGAGCCGGACCGACCACAATCCCAATTGTATTCGCCAGGCTGCTTCCAACAACCAAGATTTATTGCAACCGCCGGGTGATACTGGCCATTAGTATAGCTCGAGCAACAAAGCGTATCTCTGCGATGTGTAGAGGCTGTTCCATACTGCCAGAAAGCGATGGTTATCCCGGTTCTGATATTCGAGAACAAATCGGCAGCACCAGTTATTTGCACGGAGTCTCTGTAACCATCTAATCTAATTGCCTGACCGTATATGCCCTGGGTATAAGTTGGACTTCCGCGGAGTTGCCCATGGGCGGCGCCGCTGCTGTCGTTCGCATTCCCGTCAAACTTATACCAGGCCATGGGAGTTTTGGGAGCGTACACCGGGTTTTCAGCCAACGGGTTTTCCCCAACAACTGTAGGACGTCCAGGTGGGAGGCTTTCGTTGCGCGGCTGGCGGGACGGGCTGGCAGTCAATGCTGCACGTGTTTGTAGAACTTCCCTGCGGTCTATTTGGGGGAGAGATGCCGTGTATCGCTCACTATTCGTATCTTCCAGCCCAAACACATCATGCCTATCTGGTTCCAACCACGTAACACCAAGGAGCAAACTCGGTCGCCCCGGGGCAAGCGAGAGAATTGCTAAGACGCCCAAGGAAAAAACGCAACGACATTGCAGACCCCCAATATGAGTGCTCTTCCTGATTGTGACGCTCGAGCTCATGAGACACACCTCGCTCCATCTCTATAGCGTACCTATCCGCTCATCGTCCGCTGTTTCCTACTTGATGATCATACGCTACCGGTTGTGTTTCGGATCGTGGGAGTCCAAGCTTGTGCAGAAGCTTGCTTCCTCTTGTGTTTGATCTGCGAAGGCTCAAAGGCCTCAAAGGAAATACACCGCTTCGGGTCGATGCCGCCGTTGTCCGGCTGACCTTCCCCGTGTCGACGCGGGCTTCGGTATCGGTCACCATCTCGCCCAGTGCATCACCGTCTCGGTAAAGGATTGCTCCTGGTTTGATACTCTCAACAACGAAATGTCCCAAACGCGCGCCATGCTTGACCCAACGTACCCCGCTACCGGGCTCCGATATGAGTGCCATGGATTCCTTGGGCCTCGATCTGTAGCAGCTCGTCGCAAGAAGCTTGAACTTCGGTGTGGCTTTAGAGAAGTCCGCGGATGACGTGTTCTGCGTTTGACCCCGTGTTGGAACCAGGACTTCCCCAGACTTCTGTCCCAGAGGGGGGCTGAGATACAAAGCAAATGCTTCTGCCTGCTTGACTAATGGGGAAAGTGTTGTCTCACTGCCCTTCTCAATGTGGCGTGCTTGCTTAAGCCTATCTTTGACCGGAAGCCATGCATCCCGTTCGGTCGTCGGCTTCCCCTGCAGTAGCTGGGCCAAGCAGAGCACAAACACCACACCCGCAAAAACCAGCGCCACCGCGGAAAGTACCCATAGTGCTCGCTCCATAAGTCTATGCGACCTCCATATCGCCAGAACACAATCGGTCTCCGACCCTCACCTGGCTATCCTTGTCAGTTCTCCGCGGAGAGCTGACCTTAGACACAAATCTGTGCATCAGTCACTATTCTGTCAAGAGAAAAAAAACAAAAAATTCCCCTGAGTCTGACTAATTTTTGGTGCTCCGCCGCATTCGTGCGGTTCTTACGCCGTAGATGAAACTGTCGGGCAAAGGTGGACTGGCGAATCCTACAGTGGCAAAATGCCGCGTTCGTCAGCCCATAGAGATTTGCCGGCGGCATTTCCTGATGTGTGTTACCTCATTATTTACGATGAATTATGAAATGAGGAGACAGCCCTCACCAGCTGGCAGCGACAAAGCGAGCTGGCCCTTGCCCCTTCCCGGGGCTGAGCCTGCCTTGCGCTGGCACAACGAATGCAAACGTTCAACCAGCTTTCTAAGGATCAACGGTCGGGTCATTGTCGTAAGGGGACGGGTCACAGCCAGTCACCAGCCGGTATTAGATCTACCGCTTGGCGTAGGACGGGATCAACATTCGTGTATACCTTGTTCGTGAGATCTGACGACGAATGTTCCAGCAGCCTTTGTGTGACAGCAGTGGAAACACCGTTCTGAGCAAGCATAGAACCGAAGGTCTTCCGCAGATCATGAAATTTGAAATCGCCCAAGCCAAGCTTGTCACGGATCTTGTTCCATCTGTATTGGCTGAAACGACGATTGAACAGTCTTTCTTGTTGAGGAGCTAAGCCAGAAACATATTTCTTGAGCTCGGCCATGATGGGAACCGGCACAGGGCGTGAGCCCATGCTCTTCCTGGTCTTCTTGCTCCTTGTCGTAACGTAGCTGTTTTCAAAATCAATATCAGAAACGTTCAATGATTCGATGTCACCACGCCTCAAGCCTGTGCCCAATGCCAAGAGAATTCTCATCCTTAGTGTTTGATACGGTTTGGATGCTGAGAGCAATTTCTTAATCTGGGTGTTGGTTAAGGACTTTACAGGTCTGTCATCCTCCTTCAGGAGCTTGATCTTGACTTCCCCATTGACATACCGATTTTCCCTGCACCAGCTAACAAATGCTTTCAGGTTTCTTATGTCCTTATTGAGGGTCGTGCGTTGCACCTCCCGGCCCCTCTCGAGTATGAACGTGTCGATGCCGTTCTGAGAGATCTGTTTGGAACTGCATCTTCCGACTAAGCGCTCAAAGTGACGCAGGGTGAGAGCCGTTTCATAGAGCGTGGCTGGCGTATCGCCTTTGACTTTTTTGTAGTGGCTGTACTCTTCTCGCATCTGCCCCCAGTCGACACTGACGGTTCCTGTAAATACATCGGAGTTCAACTGGGTGTATTTGATCTGGCGATAGTGGTCAGCAAGGGCTTTGGTGGGCAGGGCTTTTGTCTTGCGCTTGCCACTCTCGTACCACCCCACCCACCAGCCCTTCACGCTCGTTCTTTTGTAGGTCCAAACCTTTCTCATAATAGGAAGTCTATCGTAATTTCGGGGGTGCGAATCAAGCTAAAAAAGGGGCTTGGCGAGGCCAAAGATGGTAACATTCTGGAGACATGCGCGACAACATGCAAATTTAGATTGTCATAAGACCTTATTTTGAAAGAGATTATGAAGGATAGCTGCCGACTTCGCAAAATACATTGAATACTATGCGAAAAAATCGGCGTTTTCAAGCCAAAATCGAGGGTTAGCCAGCAGCAATAGGAGAACAAGAAGAGCCAGAAACCGCCTCAAATTGAGCCCCTGCGGCTACTTCAAGACAGACCGCTACTGGCCGCCGTCTGTTGTCAAACGTGCTTGTTTATAGGCTTGAGCCATCTTCTCAGTTGATGGCTGTAGATATACAGAGGTGGTCTTCAAGGACCGGTGCCCCACCTGCTTTTGCACAATCGGCAAGGGAACCCTTCGATCAACAACATACGTCATAAGGTGACTGTGCCTTAAGCTGTGAACCGTGAACATTCTCAAGTTTCTTCCCATGGAATCTTTACCATAGACCTGCTGCAATCCGGCCTTGGTGACATAATGTTGAAATATCTGGCGGATGCGGTTCTCTGTGTATGGCTGATTCCAACGTCTTCCGGGGTGAAATAGGTATGCCTCAGTCTGCCGGATTCGGTCGTCCCGCTTGGTGATAAATCCCTTTTGCTTGAGCATGCTCTTTATCTCATTGGTTAGGCCTTTGGGCAGATAGCTGATTCGTGCATGTCTTGTCTTGGTATTCTCAGCGGGAAAGAACACCGTGCTCCGACTGAAGTTTAGATGTTTTACCTGAATCCTGACGAATTCGCCGACCCGACAGCCGAGTTCATAGATCACTTCGAACATCAGCTTGTGACGGTAATTGTCAATGCTGTCGAAGAAACTCTGGAGTTCATCGACGGTCAGATAGCGGATGATTTCGCCGAAGCGTTCGTATCTTGGGGAGGATTTCCTTTTCTTATTGCCGAGGGGGATAATTGCATAGTCGATGTTTTCGATTTCCACGCTAATGTGAAATCACGCCGGTTTATAAACCTTCAGTGTCACTGAAGAATGGAAAAGTTTATAAACTTCAGAATCGTAATAACCACTGAAGACAAAGACATCCACCAATCAAAAGCTGCCTGCGATTCCAACAGAAGCTCATGTCACTACGAAGCACTGTCAGGAAAGACACAGTCACTTTGAAATGTCGGATTCACTTGCCTTTCAAATTTGGCCTGTTCCGGCCTGAAAAACCTGAAATACCTGGAAATGGCCAATAATGCAGCAAGCATCCTTCTTACTTGTCAGTATCTCATACTGCCTTTCTTATGCCGCTTAGTTCGCATCAGTTCTTCAATTGTTCCCCCGTGTCAGACCTTCGTCGCCATTGACGATGCGAGGCAAATTTGTCGACAGCGGAAATGGTTGGAGGCCATTTATTGCAGAAACAACAGTTCGCAGAATCATCTACGATTACGATGCACTCCATCGGCACGCCAAATTGTGCCTTGCAGACTCCCGGCTGTCGCTTATGAAACTCCTTTCTTTTAGACCGAAAAACCCGGAATACCCTGAAATGGCCAAGGACGTAGCAAGCTTCCTTCTTAACCACCGGCATCTCAGACTGGTCTTTCACATTGTCCAATTCTTATCTGTTCTTCAATTCTTTCCATACCTCTGCCCTCCTGCTTGATGCCGTAGCTGCACCATTTCGCCGACGGCATTTTGCTGCTGATGCTGATTGTTTAATCAGCGGCCTCTGAGAAGGTCTTGCCAAGAAATCGCTACCCTAAAAGGTCGCTTTCCAGCGCCTTCTCACGGCCTCGAATTCATCAGCATCAGCCAAAAGGTTTATAAAGCCCTATCACCTTGTACGATCGTACTGATTGGTAATATCCAATCGATAAGGAATAAGCGGAAAATGGGAAAACCAGAAATCACCTTCAAGGTGGGCGCTGTCAGAGCCTCTGTTTTCAGGAACACCATTGAAAAGAACGGCAGATCTATCCCCCTGCCGAAAGTAGTGATTGAAGTCCGATACAAGGACAAGACCGGCCAGTGGAATGGAACCAACAGCCTGAGCTTAAATGACCTTCCTAAGGCCATATTAGCCCTTCAGAAAGCCTTTGAGTACCTGATGGAACACAAACAGCCTGAACACGAAGAAAGCCCTGAAATGGGCTCGTAATGAGCTCTACAAGCCCCACCTGCATTTCAAGATCGTGAAAGTAAACATATCAACCCTTTTACTTGGAGGTACAAGCATGATTGCACGACCGTAGGAGTATTCTTTCCTGCCCTGCTCAAGTCCTGGCCAGACTTTGAGTAGAAGCAAGATTTAAGAGGCCATTCTAAAGCCCTTGGTAGTTCCGAGGGCTTTTTTCTTGCGCGCACACACGACACACAACCCTGATGACACATCCGGCGCGCAGGAGGTGCCGTCAGAGCCATTTCAGGAGGCACCAAAATGATTCGGACATCAACAACAATCAACCAGGCCCCGAGAGATGAGTATGACGCCATCGGCGCCGATCATACGCCGCCCAGCGAAAGAGGACTGGACCTTACGGACAATGAGTCTTCGCAACAATATGCCGGGGAGCCGCGGTATTTTGTCGGTGCAGATCAAGCGAGTACGTTTCGGGAACGAATACAGGAGGTTTATGCGGATAACCACGAAATAACCGATGCCGTAGCCGAGCTGGATGAATATTTCAGCGATAGGGATTTTGAAGAGCGTCCCGAGGTTCGACATTTCGTCGGATGGGTGGCCAGGTCCATTGAGGACCCCCGGATGGCCGGGGAAGTCGCCGCTGAGATCGTCAATCAGGGGTATATCACCGCCCTTAAGCGGCTCGGATACAAGGATGCTCCGCTGAACGTGTCCTTTTCACGCAACTTCGCCAAAGAGCACGGGACCTGCTTCGTCGACGCATTCATGTTCGGGCCAAGTGGAGCTGCACGAATTGCCCTCGCCGATTGGCTCATCGAGGAAAAGCTGCACGGCATGTACCGCCCGGGCAAGGCCCCCGGCTCGTCGTTTTCAGAGCAGGCCATAAAGATTTGGTGCGAGGCCGAATTCAAAAACCAGCATTGGCCGCAGATTCGAATGAGAGATGGCGAGTTTATCCCCGTAGCGGTATCCACCGAACAGGGCAAGCTGCCCGAGGGTGTGGAGCAGGTTTTGCGGGACTCCTGGCGTCGTTCCATGTACCAGGGCAAGGATTACACGTACAGAGGAATGCGCCGGCTCTGCGGCGAACAGAACTTCCAGATGATCGAGGATATGGTCGGCGCCCTGCTCGACGGCGAAAGCCGCCCAAAACTGTACCGCTGCCCGCTGGACCGGGCACAACAGCGTCGGTACGACCAGATAGTACAACGCGCCAACAGGCAGGGCATTGACCCCTTTTACGCGGTGTACAGGGGCCTGTTTGACAATCCGGATGCCCTCAGACCCATCTGGGATAAGGCCAGGCATATGCTTTACGAGTACTCCGGTGTACTTCGCGAGGCAGCGATACGGGCCGGACTCCTTGAGGATCCGGCAACCACCGGCATCACCTGGCGCCCACGTCACAGAGCCTGGCAGGCCCAGATAGCACTGAAAGGCCGGCAAACGTACCTGGGGATATTCAAGAACAAGGCAGATGCCCGGGCAGCTTACTATGAAGCGGCGGCAGAAGCAGGACACATTCCAGGCATGCCGGATATAGACAGAATCTGGCCGACTTGGGAGCAGCAAAAGGATCGCCTGTCGCAGATGCAGGAGCATCCTCAAATGCCGATCATCTTTCCGCAGCAGGATACCCACAAAGAGAGAAAGTCTGGCCTGCGCCCTCCGGAGGCACTTAGGGGTCTTGTCGAGCGAATGAAAAGCGTTGGCTGGCTTGTGAAACATTGCGTGCTTGCATTTGATGACAACTGGCCGGCAGCATCGAAGGATATTGCCATCAAGTCACGAGGACAACGTTGGTACGAAGAAATCAAGGAACGAGGCAAACGATTCGTCATCCAGGGCTGTACGTCAATCGATAGGGAGACCGGGCGAATCGGGATTACGATCTATCGTCCGGGTTTTGACAATGAACGCGTACTGGCCGAGGAGATCTATCACGTGGTCTTTGGGATTATTCGAGAAGCCCAGCCGACAACGCATCAGGCAACGCAGCGATGGCACAAGAACCGTCTTAAGAAGGGTATGGATCCTACCGTCTGTCTGGATGAGGCTTTTTCAAAGTCAATGGCCCTGGAGGAGTCCGGCATCGCAACCAGTCTTCCTCGCAGCCTGGTCAATCATGCCCAACGCATATTCTCCCCTGCGCACAAGATGCCTGCCTCTATCATGGAAGACGTCAAGACAAGCTGGTCTTTGACGTAAGCAGCTTGATTCAACAATCTCTGTCGCGTCGCGATTGAACACATCCGCACGAATCAACATGGCTGACTGGCCCCTACTTACGATTTTCTCGACAGCCAAAGATGCTTCACGCTGGCGGAGGTCTTTATGAATAGTCCGCCTGCCTCGTAGTCTCACCATCCTCAATCCCACCCCTTCAGCAATTCACACAGTCACCAAATCACCAGAAACCCCAATCTGAAAGGAAATCCCATGAAAGACAACAGAATCCGTGCGCGCAGCCCGCCGGGATGACGGACTGTGTTGAACAATGTCACCATGTAAACAAACGGTCGATCGCTAACCAAGAATATCGAAAGGACGAAAAATGAGAATTCTCTATGTGAACAACGATGGCGGCGGTTTTGCAGATTATGTCACCGCGCAAGATGGATCCACGGTGGAACAGTTCTTCAACGAGCAGATGCCGGGCCGAAAGGCGACGGACTTCCTGATTCGGGTCAACCGCCAGCCCGTAGCCCGTGACTACGTGCTTCAAGAAGGCGACCGCGTCACGATCACCCCCACGAAGATCGAGGGAGCGACAGTCTAGTCACGGCGCATCGCACATGTCACTCGGGGCATCTGCTTGTCTTGGTGATGGGCAGGTGCCCCTTTTTGTTGAAAGGATTTGTTTATGAACAACGTAAAGAAACTTGCCCGCATGGCAGACAGAATTCAAGAAGCCTTGATAGCACTCAAGCACATCCGGTACTTAGATCTAAGCAGGAAGTTGACAACTCTGACCGGCCAGCTCCAGCAGTTGACCACCGAGTCTCGGAATATGGGGACGTCCGTGGCAAAAGGTTGGCTTTCAGCAGCCCAGACGTGCTGTAAGAACGTGGAGAGATTGCTCGGCGAAGTCGAGTACTGCGTGCCTCGGATCCGGCCTTTGGCTGAAAGACCGCTGAAAGAGACTCCTACCCCCTCGACGCTCATCGAAGAATTGGATGCCCTGGAAAAGGAATTTGGCAACATCGAGTTCGAGGCCTCCAAGAACACCCTCTCCGTTGTCACAGAGGCCATCACCCTGGAGGACATCTACCTGGGGCCGTTTAAGGTTCAACTGGAGCTCAATAAGATCGACCACCTGTACTACAGCAGCCCGTACTTCGTGATTGCCCTCGAGCCGAATCCTGCAGCCACCAATGACTCGGTCACCCATCCGCACGTCAGCGATGAGAGACTCTGTGAAAGGGATGGCTCTGCGGCCATTCGAGCCGCTCTTGAAGAAGGCCGAATCTGTGACTTCTTCATCCTCGTCAGGAGCATCCTCAATACTTACAGCGCGGATAGCCCATATGTCTCCCTGGATGATTGGGACGGCAGAGCATGCTATGACTGCGGACGCACGGTCAGCTCTGAGGACAGTTACTATTGCGAACACTGCGAGCATGACTACTGCGGCGAGTGTTCCACGTACTGCCGAAGATGCGAAGAAACCGTCTGTCTGGGCTGCAGCGGCCAGTGCTCGTATTGCCGGGAGATGCTGTGCCGGGATTGCGTCAGTCCGTGCGAAGAGTGTGGAGAGCTGTTTTGTGAATCGTGCCTGAAAGATGATCTATGTCCAAATTGCACAGAAGAACAGGAGCAAGAAAATGAACGACAAGAGACAACAATCAACGAATCTGAGAATGCAAGCCAGCCTCAGACAGGAACCACAGAGGTCAGGTTGGCCAGTTAAGAGAGACGACGCTGCCCTTCGATTCAGCCCTACGGCCTGGGCAAAGCTGGTGTATTTTAGAGACAAGTCCGACAACGAGGTCGGTGGTTTTGGCATCAGCGATCCGGACGACCTGCTCTTTGTCAGGGAGTTCATCACGGTCAAGCAGGAAGTAACCTGTGTCAGCATCAAGTTTGACGATGCCGCCGTGGCGGACTTCTTCGATGCCCAGGTGGACCTCGGCCGAAAGCCGGAACAATTCGCAAGAATCTGGCTGCACTCGCATCCGGGCGATTCGCCCGAACCGAGCGCCGTAGATGAAGAGACATTCCAGAGAGTGTTTGGCCATTGCCAGTGGGCCGTGCTCTTTGTTGTGGCCCAGGACAACAACGCCTATGCCAGGCTGCGCTTCAACGTCGGGCCCGGCGGCCAGATCTTGATTCCCACGGGGATCGACTATGGCCATGAGTTTGGCCCCAGCAACCGTGAGCTCTGGGATGCTGAGTACACCACCAATATCAAGGCAACGGAATGGCTATCCGCCCGGACAGGCCAAGAGAGCAGCGCCCCCGCTCAGGACCTTGCCAATTACGCCTTCCCGTACGACTTCCTTGATGGATTCGAGCAGATGGAGCCTGCTGAACGGCAGTTTGTCTTGGATGAGCTGGCCGACAGGCCCGATCTGTGGGACGAAAAGGGGGTGATAGCGCTATGACGACGGAAAATGATGAACGCTACAGCCGGCAAAGAGACATTGTACCTCCTGACAGGATTGGATCCTGCAAAGCGACTGTCATCGGCGTCGGCGCCATCGGCAGGCAGGTCGCCCTGCAGCTTACAGCCATGGGGATTCCGTGGCTGCAACTGATCGACCACGACGCGGTCGAATGGAGCAATCTGGCCAGCCAGGGCTACCTGGAAGGCGATGTGGGACAACTGAAGGTCAATGCCACACTGGAGCTGTGCTGGAGGATCAACGCCGCAACCGAGATTCACATCGTACCGGAACGGTTTCGAAGGAGCATGGAAATCGGCAACGTCGTTTTCTGTGCAGTTGACAGGATCGATGTCCGCCGATTGATCTGGGAGTCCGTGAAGGACAAGGTCTCTTTCTTCGCCGACGGCCGGATGAGCGCTGAGGTCCTGCGGATACTGACGGCGTGCGATGCCGAGTCTCGAACGCACTATCCGATTACCCTGTTCGACGCGGATGAAGCCTTTGTCGGCCCATGTACGGCCAAGACGACGATCTACTGTGCCAACATCGCTGCCGGTATGATGCTTGCCCAGTTCACCAGGTACTTGCGGCAATTGCCAATTGATTGGGACATCCAGTTTAATCTCCTGGCAAGCGAGCTCACTGTTACCCAAGTTCCTCAGCCGTCCGAACGCTGACCAAGGGGAGGGCCCGAGTGAGGGGCCCTCCTCTTTCCTACTACTTCAACATATCTTTTTCTTCCTATATGTTCCAGTGGCATTAAGCTTAAATACTTCCACGCCGTTATCATTCTGAAATGACACCAAAAGAAGATTTACCAAAAGACGAAAAACTTCAGCAGATTCTGGAAGAGATCTGCGAGAATACCAGGGCCATCCGCAGGGTGGTGAACAGAATCCTGGATCATCTGCATGAGTCCCAGGACAAAGATGACGATAAAGACTATGATCCCGAAGGCATAAGCTGGAAGGACCTTTATCATAATGACGATATGTATTATTGAATTGTCTTGAATTAAGCTGGATGCAAAAGAGTAGTCTATCCCCGTCCGCTCTTTATCGAACAGGTGGAGTATTGTTGCCCTATGGCTCGCAAGAGAATAGATGACCATACGCTCGATGTGCTTGAGTTTGACCAGGTGCTGAAAGTCCTCGCCTCCTTTGCCGGCAGCAAGCTTGGGAAAGATGCCGCGATGGCGCTTTACCCCTCGCTGGATGCCCGTTGGATCACCGAGAGGCTTGCCGAGACCACAGAGCTAAAACGCTTGCTCGAGCAAGGGATGAGAGTGCCCCTGGCCGGCTTGCGGGATATCCGCACCCTGCTGGAGCAGTTTGGAACCAAGCAGACGGTCTTTGAGCCGGACCAACTAATGGAGATTGGTGACACACTGAGGGCCGGCGGACAGTTGAAGATTTTTCTCAAAGAGCTGGATCCAGCCGGCTTCAAGCACCTGTGCGCCATGGCAGATAAGCTCGATGATTTCAAGCAGATCGTGGATGAGGTGAGCCGCTGCATTGAAAGCGATAAGAATGTCCGAGACGACGCTTCGCAGAAACTCAAGGAGATCAGAGGCCAGATAGCTCACCTCACCTCGCGAATCCAGCAGGGGTTTGCAGCGATTGTCGCCAGAGACCAGATGCGAAAGGCCCTTGAGAACGACCGATTCATGATGCGTCATGGCAGGCCCGTGGTCGCCGTAAAGGCCGACTATCGCCACTGCCTGCGCGGGACGGTGCTGGATCGTTCCAGCAGTGGTGCAACGCTGTTTGTCGAGCCCGATGAGCTGGTCGAGCCCAGTAACGAGCTTGAAGAGGCCCTCTACGAGGAAAGGAAAGAGGTGGGCCGCATCTTGTGGGAACTGACCAGGGCGATTGTGCAGGAGCGAAAGGCCATTCTGGCCAGCCTGCAGACATTGAGCCTGATCGACCTGACCTATGCCAAGGCCAGATTCGCTATCGCGTATAACATGTCAGCACCCCAGTTGAATTCTAACGGCTGCCTGAAGCTGTGGCAGGCGAGACATCCGCTTCTTCTGCGATGGCTAAGCGAACAGAGAGGCTGTGAAGTAACCGGCGTGATTGAGGACGTAGTACCTATTGACGTACGACTGGGAGAAGACTTCGACCTATTGCTGGTCACAGGTCCAAACGCCGGGGGCAAGACCGTCATGCTCAAGACCACCGGCGTATTAGTCCTCATGGCCCAGAGCGGGATGCACATCCCCGCAGGTCCCGATTCTGCGGTCCCTGTATACAGGCACGTCTACGCCGATATCGGTGATGAGCAGAGCATTCAACAGAACCTCAGTACGTTTTCCGCCCACATGCAGCAGATCGTGCGGATTCTGAACCGGACAAACGACGGGACGTTGATCCTGCTGGATGAGTTGGGTGCTGGCACGGACCCTGCCGAAGGAGCTGTGCTGGCCGTGGCCCTGCTGGACAAGATGCTGGCCAACGGAGGTCGAATAATAGCGACCACCCACCTGGGCCAGTTGAAGGCCTACGCCTATTCAACGCCCCGCACCCAGAACGCGTCAGTCCAGTTTGATTCGCAGACGCTCGCGCCGACGTATCGACTCCTGATGGGCACGCCAGGCAGCAGCAATGCCCTGACGATTGCCAGGCGCCTGGGGGTTCCAGAAGCCGTGATAGGCAAAGCAAGATCCCTCTTGGACAAGCAGACCGACGGTAGCACAGAGCTGATCAACCAGGTTCAAATGACCAGAGAAGCTGCCGAGCGCAACCGGTCGGAGACGCGGCAGGTTCTGGATGAGGTAAAGCGCTTGCAGAAACAGGCCTCAGAAGAACTGTCGCGGGTACGAGAGGAAGGCCGGAGGCTGAAGGATCAGGCCGATGAACAGATCGATGAGTCCATGCGTCAGGTCCGCTGTCTACTGGAGGATTTCACGATCCAGATGCAGAATGCGCCGAAGACGTGGAAGGACCGGGCGTGCGAATTGGCCGAGAAAGTATCAGAGGTAACGGAGAGCATGCCGCTGGCCGCTCGACATGCCAAGTTTGTAGAAGGCTTGCGGGCCGGTGATAGCGTCTATGTGATACCGTTCAAGCGAGAGGCGATCGTTGACCGCATCCGCCGCAAGCGCAGGAAGATTGTCGTTTTCATAGAGGGCAAACAACTCGAAGTGGCTTTTGACGATATCTGCAAACCACCACGCATGACATGAGACTGATGAGCCTCTGTGCAGGCCGCATGTTGGTTTCCACAACCAAATCCCTATCAGCAGACCCCCTGTGCGCCAAGGCTGCTGAGTACCTGCCCTAACCGTAAGGTTTATATACTGCTCACTTTGCCGTGTCATGGTAGAACCAGATTTGAACGCAGGTGTCAGAAGTCTAAGAAACAGCCTTCGGCAGATTAAGGCCTTGCTGGCGGGGATCCTATCAATGGGGGGAAATGAGTGTGATTCAGGAATCTGTACCGATTTTCTTGGCCGCCTATATCAAAGAAAGACAGGCGGACTCATTTAATCGGCTGTCCATTCAGCGGCAGGTGTATTGACTGTTTCGCGGCAATCAGGTATACTGAACATGTACTTATTACAATGTAATAGAGTGGAAGGAAACAGAACAATGACCCGGGAAAAAGTACTGAAAGAGATCAAAGCCCGTCTTATTAATGCACATGGAAAGCGTTTGCGGGGTGTGGTGCTTTATGGCTCGGAAGCTCGCGGCACGGCAGGGCCGGATAGTGACATTGATGTATTGGTTTTGCTGGAAGGACCAGTGGATGACGGGGGTGATTTGCTGACTGACATCAAAGCGCTATATCCATTGGCATTGCAGATCGGGCGTCCTATTAGTGCCGAGCCGATTGATGCCTCCGAATATGAAAGCGTCGAATGCCCTCTCTATCAAAACGCCCATCGGGAAGGTATCCTAATATGAAGGAATTTGCGGTTGTGGAATGGCAACGTGCAGCCTCTGCCTTGGAGGCTGCAAGAAAGATGGCAGACATGGATCCTGACTCTGCGGCCTCGCGTGCTTATTATGCTGCGTTCCATGCCGTGACAGCCCTCTTTGCGGTTCGAGGGCAGAGTTTTTCGAAACACTCAGCTCTACGTGCAGCCCTGCATCGTGACCTTATCAGATCCGGCGAATGGTCCACCGAACTTGGTGAAGACTTTGAGCTGCTTTCAAGCCTGCGCCATAGAGGCGACTATGGCGGCATGCTACGGGTGTCAAAGAATAGTGCGCAATTGTCGCTCCAAAGTGCCGCTTCGATTATTGATGCCGTAAGACGCACCTGTCCCGAATTGGATCAAGGCTCCTCCGACTCCGCGAAGTAAGAAGAAATAGAGAACCCCTCGTCTCCTATAATCGCTCTGTACCGTCTTAGCAATCCCATTGACGTGACATGCACAAGATAGCAATGATGTCCTGGTTTCCAATAGGATATAAGTGTTTGCGATGCATGGTTTTACAAGCCAGTTAAGAAAAGCTGGGAATACGAACAAAACAACTGTCGCAACGGTTCGCCCAAGAAGGTGCACCTGCGAAAGCTATTGCGGAAACTTAGGAAGGTCGGGCTCTGGGTGCTGAGAAACTGTTAAGACAACGTGGAAACAAGGTATTGTTCGTTTGGGATCCGGCCGCTATTTTGTTGAGGCTTCACGACGAAGTGGAGCAGAATGCCGGCAGGCTATTCCAGAGCTTCTTTGACGTTGGACATTCTTTCATTGCCCTTTGTCAAAAGACGGGTAGTCGCGTAGATCCGGGTGCTCGACAGAGCCTGCCCAATTTGTTAGGCTATAAGTACTCAATAAGCACCCTTGTGAACTTTCGCACCTGCGTCGAATACTCAAAGACAGACCACTACCCGAGCCATCCGCAGGGTGGTGAACAGAATCCTGGATCATCTGCACGAGTCCAAGGAAAAAGATGACGATGAAGATTATGACCCCGATGCGGTGAACTGGAAGGATCTCTATCATAATGATGATATGTACTATTGAGCGAAAAGCTTATAAACCTGCGGGTCTTTCTGTTTCAATGATAGAACCAGATTTGAGCGCAGGATTACGGAGTCTAAGAAACAGTCTTCGGCAGATTAAGGCCTTGCTGGCGTGGGAGCAGCTTCAACATGCCGAAACAAGGCCAGGCCAACCGCCGTCCTTTACCCTAAATGACTTCATAGAAAGAGATTTGCGGAATGAATTTTCATTCTTCTTGTCCGTATCCGTGCAGATGCACAGCATCCTGAACGATAAAACGCTGGCCGTGCAGGTCCCAGAACGCCAGACTATTAAGAGGCAGCTGTCCAAAATAGAGCAGGAGGCCTATGGTTTGAATCTGCATCCGCGGCTCTGCCGCTGTTGAAAGAAAGGAAGATGAGATGGATTGATTTTTTCAGGAAAAAGAGGAATGTCACAGACAGCCCAATCGACCAGACGGGGATCACTCCTTCTGGTGACCAACAAGCCCTTGAGAAAATAAGCTCTGATGTTGAAAACCTGCGGGCCCAGGTAAATACTGTGAACATTGCCTTGAAGAAACACGATGAAGAGCTCACAGAGCACAGGAAATTGATCCAAGAACATTCGGAACGATTCGAGAAACTGGAAATAAAAGTCAGCCCTGTTCAAATCACACCGGCGGTCAAGGAAGCCGCACCGACTGTTCGACCAATCCAGACGCCCTACCTATCGGCTGCTCCTACTCCAGCAACAAGTTATTCCCCGCAGAAATTCGATATCAATCGCTTCTCAGAACAGCAGAAAAGGATCCTTGCGGTGTTCTTTCAGAACCAGGATATGGCGCTTTCCTATGCAGATATCGGCAGAATCCTGAACAAGTCACCGCTTACAGTCAAGAACCAGATGCGGGAGATCAGATTCAAGGCCGACTTGTTCGATCGGGCTGTGGGCGAGCAGAGCCGGCACAGGTTCAAATTGAAGAAAGACCTTCGAATCGAGAAATACCTGAACGTAGGTTAGGCTATTGGTCGGCCCAGGGCGACTATTTTGGCGGCTAAGTCGGGTGGTCTGGATTAGACGGCGGTGACAACCGGTTGATTCAATATCCGGGTCCTCACACAGACGCCGCAGTCACAGCTCTCGGCTAGGCGTCTGCACCTTTTTTGACGTCAGGCGCCGCTTTTGCCGTTGTCTGCAGTAGTGAGAGTTCTTGTTGCCATTCAGACTTTCTGCCGAAAAGCTGCAGAATCAGGGCCAAGCGCACAGAATTCGGCGTTTTCACGGTGTGGCATCAGATCCCGCCTGTTCTTCGGTTCACCGAATATCTATAGGTGTGAGCCGTTCTTGCCCTTTTGGCTCAGAGTCCCAAAACGTGGCGCCATTTTCTACCACGCGTTAAGTTTATAAACCTTCGTGAGTTTATACGTCCGGTGAGGTTTACACGTCCCATGGACATCGAGCAATACCTGGCAGACAGAAAGAGGCACTTCGATACCGGCACCACTCGGATTCGCAACTTCGAGGTCTTCGATTTCAATTACGTCCCGGAAAAGCCGCTCATGCGGGAAGAGGTCAAGCCGGTCATCGATGCCCTGCTCCGCTACCAGCAGACCGGGATTGCCAACAATGTCCTGATCCTGGGCTCCCGGGGTTCGGGCAAGAGCGTTTTCGCACGGTACCTGATGAAGGTCATGTCCAACCAAGGCCAGCCTGCGTTCGCCTATGCCAACTGCCGCCAGCATAATACCAGCTTCAAGATCCTGGCCTCCCTGCTGGGCCTGCGCCCCAGGGGCTGCAGCCTGGATGAATTGTGGCAGAAGTTCGAAGAGTCCCGGCAAGGCAGGATCGTTTTCGTACTCGATGAGGTCGATCTGATCAGCGATAAGGACCGGCACAAGGATATTCTTTATCTCATCAGCCGCTCGCCCAGAAATCACATGGCCTTACTACTGAGCAACAACCCCAAGTTCCTGAGCCTCCTGGACGAGAGCACCCAGAGCACCCTCCAGCCGGAGATCATCCATTTTGGCAGCTACACGGCCGGCGAAATTGAAGGGATTCTCACAGAACGGGCCAAGGTCGGCCTGGAGTCGGTTCCAGAGCAGACCATTGCCGAGATCGCCGCCATGACAGTCAAGAACACCAATTCCGATGTCCGGGTCGCCATCAAGACCCTGTACCTGTCCGCCCTTGAGCCGCAGGTGCCGCTGCGGGAGCACTTTGAAAAAGCCCGCCGAGACATTATGTTCGATGTGGTCAAGGACCTCAACGACAAGAACCTTCTCATTCTGAAGGCCATCACAGGGTGCCCGGAGGGTCTGGCCAAAGCGGTGTACGAAGTCTATCAGGGGGTCAGTACCCAGTTCCATGAAGAGCCGCTCTCCTACATGGCCTTTTATTCCACCCTGTCTTACTTGCAGAGCCTCGGACTGGTCCTGCTACTGTCCACCAAGGTCAACCGCACCTACACCAACCGGATTCAACTCACGTTCGACCCAGGCATTCTTCTGGCCATCTTGCAGATGCGATTCGCATAAGCAGGTATCTCATTACAGCTGCGAAACAGGAAATGCGGGAATAGTAACATTTATATACCCAGCAATCCTTACATTACTACTCTGGAGTTACACCATGGCATACCACACAACCCCGCAAATCAGAGAATCATACTTCTATCGTAGTCCGTACTGTGATAGCAGGCTGGAGCACCAGCCGCAGGACTCACTGCTTCAATGGCCCCGGAACGGCTACTTCGATCGATTCAGGCCAGATGCAATTCTTCTGCAAGAGGCTCTCACTTCCTACTGCGGCCCGCAGGCATCGACGGTCGCTGAACAGGTGTTTGGCAACCAGGCTAGACAGCAGAGAATCAGCCTGAAACATCTGGCAAATATCCTCTATGAAAGAGCCTTGCTCCATAAGGGCCATTTGAAAGACATCGACCGACGTCTGACGGAGTTCCAGGAGAGACTCTCCATTGTGAAGATGCACTTTCCGCTCGATGGTGGAAGGACCCAGCAGACCCTCGAAAAGCTCATCATCGACCTGGAGACACAACGTCACGATGAGGAACTGGGCTTCTGGAAGGACAGCACCGAAGTCAGACAGCAGCTCTTTGAGAATGCCGCCACCTACAGTGCAACAAGACATCGAAAGGATCTGCTCTGCGGCGTGGAGGGAGATTATGGCAGATAAGGCGAACTTCAACAATATCCGGCAGCTCTGCTTGAGACTCAGGCCCATTCTGGGTGCCCGGATGGATCAGATATATACAGCCTATCTGGCAGAAGACCCTGACGGCAGGGATCAGATTGAACACTATCTTGAACTCCTGGCTGCCAGGTACATCCCCCAGAGCCTCGGCCAGGAGGAGGCAGAGCTCATCCCGCCCTCGGAGGAACAAGCACGGGGTGAATACTCGCTCGGCCAGGTGCTCTACTCCGGAAAGCACCTGTACCCCTTCGGCCTGCGGGAGAACGAATGGATCCAGCATATGGCCATATTGGGCCGGTCCGGCAGCGGCAAAACGAACATCGGCTTCTCGATTCTCAAAACCCTGGTCCAGCATGGCAAGCCCTTCCTGGTCTTTGACTGGAAGCGAAACTACCGGGACCTGCTTGCATGGCCGGAATTCCACGATGTCGAGGTCTACACGATCGGCAGGAACATCGCACCCCTGACGTTCAATCCCTTGATCCCGCCGGCCGGGACCGATCCCAAGACCTGGCTCAAGAAACTCAACGAGGTCATCGCCCACGCCTACTGCCTGGGCAATGGCGTCCTGTTCCTGCTCCAGCAGGCAGTGGACGCGGTGTACGAGGAGGCCGGCGTCTATGAGAACCTGGTCCAGAGCTGGCCGACGTTCAAGGATGTCCTGGCCAAGGCCCGGACCATGGACACCCGGGGTCGGGAGGCAGGATGGCTCTCATCGACCCTTCGGGCCCTTTCATCGCTCTGTTTCGGGGGCATGGGCGACCTGCTCAATTCCTCCAGCAATCGAAGCATCGACCATATCCTGGACGGTAACGTCATCCTGGAACTCGACGGCCTCTCGCAGGCAGACAAGACCTTCTTTGTCCAGGCCTGCCTGCTCTATCTTCACCATAAGAAAATGGCAGAGAACGTGCGGGAGCATTTCGACCGATGCATCCTGATCGAGGAAGCCCACCATATCCTCAGCGGACAACGGACCTCGCTGACCGGCGCCGAGTCGGTCATGGACACCACCTACAGGGAGATCCGAGAGTTTGGCGTCAGCCTGGTCCTGTTGGACCAGATGCCTTCCAAGCTCTCCGGCTTCGCCCTGGCCAACAGCTATACCACGATCTGCATGAGCATGAGCAACCGGGCGGATATCAACGCCATGTCCCAAACCCTCCTACTGGACGCCGGCAAGGACGTGCTCGGCACCCTGGAGGTGGGCCAGGCGGTGGTCAAGCTCCAAGGCAGGATCCCCAGGCCCTTTCTCATCTCGATCCCGGAGTTCAGGATCGAAAAGGGCCGGGTGACAGATGAGCAGATCCGGGACTATATGAAGGACAAGGTGTCCCAGCTTGGCACTGAGGATCAGGTGCCGGAGAATACGGCGGGAGAAGAGCGTGGACTCAGTAAAGATATCGCTGGCAGTCCATCGAACGGCCCAGAAATCGCCTTCCTGAAGGATGTTGTAGACCACCCTGACAGCGGCGTGGCTGCTCGGTACGAACGCCTTGGTCTATCCGTAAGACAGGGGCAGAAGCTTATAGAGAAGCTGTTCGAGGAAAGCCTGATAGAGCAGCGGTTGGAAACCACCAAGACTGGCAGAGTGAGAGTAATTCGGCTGACTGGGAACGGCAGAAGCATACTGTCTAAGGCCAGTTGAAGCATGGATGATGTGACGTAAAATCACAGGCAGCACGGACTAACTATGAAGCAAGGGGTAGCCATCCAACCCCTGATTGTGATGGGGACAACGTCAAATTATCCCCTCCATATGCGCCATGTTTTACTTCAGCCAGTGTTCTACCGGCGTAGCCAAGAATTCATCTGAAGATATGCCTTGGCCGCCGACCAATAGTCGGCGTTTGACCGGAAACGTTTTGCAGAACGCTTCTATGCCCGGCAATGTATATGACTTAGCCGTACTCTTAACCTCAATTGCCGTTAGCGACTTTCCTAAACGCAGAATGAAATCAACTTCCCTGTTACGGTCCAACCAATAGAATACTTCTATGTGTTTGCTTCTTCCATCATTGACCAAGTGTGCACCAATAGCGGATTCGACAAGTCTGCCCCAGTAATCGTGGTCCAATTGCACTTCGGCAAATGATCGATTAGATAGTGCGGCCATCAGCGCCGTATTGAGTACCAATAATTTTGGGCTCGAACCTCTTTGACGAACGCGTTGGCCTGCATATTTGGACAATCCTCTCAGTAATCCTGCTCCGTTCAGCAAATCCAAATAATGTGCCAACGTCGTCGTATTGCCCGCATCCTGCAGTTGACCAATCATCTTCTGATAAGAAAGGATCTGTCCTGAATGCTCACAGCCAAGGTGAAATAGTCTTCGCAACAAAGCAGGCTTATCTACACGGCTCATCAGCAGGATATCTCTGGAGATTGTCGTTTCAATCAAGGACTCCACAATGTAGTCGACCCAGCGGTCATGTTCGTTGATCAAGGTTGCTGCCCCGGGATAGCCTCCGAAATAAATGTATTGCTCCAGCGTAAAACCGAAACATTGTCTCATTTCGCCATACGACCAATGTGAAATTGGAATAAGCTCAAAGCGTCCCCCCAGACTTTCAGTAAGCCCTTTTTGTACCAGAAGAGGAGAAGAACCTAATATCATTACTCTCAAGGGAGTTTTTCTTGCGGTATCTTCATCCCACAACTTTTTGACCGTCTCAGACCAATCTGGTATTTTCTGTATCTCATCAATGATCAATAGGGCTGGGCGATTCCCATCCTTGGAGATCGTTTTCGTTCGGGCGATGTCCCATTGTTGGTTTAGCCAAGCTCTGTCCTGCAGAGTGGGTTCATCAGCAGATACGTAATGCGAAGGCAGACCACATTTTTCAATAGCCTGTCTGGCTAACGTTGTTTTACCTACCTGTCGCGGCCCGGCCAGCGCTTGTATAAAACGTCGCTTCTCGCGAACACGTTTTAATATCGTTTGAAAGACAGGCCTTGTGTAATTGTCCATGACATCCCCTTCATACAAATTACTCAATGTCCTGAGTAATTATACTACCAACCCACAAAGGGTCAATGAAAGATTTTTTGTCATCGGGGCAAGCGATTCTTTCAGTACTTGCTGCTTCCGTTCGTCCGAGCGGGTTCGCACAAGCAAAGAGGTAGTGGAGTTTACGCGTCAAGTCGATCGGTATGGGCTATAGTATTGATGATTGTCTTTGATGGAATGTACCGCCGGCTATGTCGATCGCTCCTGCTCAAGTCCGGCTATCAAAGACAGGGCCTCTTTATAAACTTTTCCCACCACTTCTAAGTGATGATACCCTTTTATGGACACCGTGACTCCCTACATGTCGCTGACGCGTAAACCCCACACATAGTCTTGCGTGGCCATGGCCCGAGAGTTCCCGCAGGGGTAATCGGACAACAGGTCCTCGACCCAGGTTTGTAAGTGTTTGTACTTAAAAGACTAATGTTTGACATTATTGGACTTATGATGCTGGCCGAAGGCGAGCCGAAGCCGCGCCGTAGGCGAAACGAATCCGTTTGTTGCGCGCCTGTTGCGCGCTTCGGTGCTTGGGTTGGTCCATTCAGTTGTAAATCCGTCGAGGAAGAATGGAACACGTGGAGGACTTTGATCTGTCTAAGGCATTCAGGTTCCGAAGGCCGGCAGGAATACGAAAGCCTATAGCGAAGAAGAACATTGCCCGTTGTACCTGCGGCCGGGAGCGTCTGCCGGGGTGAAGGCTCTGTACCGTATGTGCAGAACAGAGGGAACGAGAACACAAGAAGCGAACCTACCACGAGAAAAAGGGTAGACCATCTCCGCGTGCAGATCGCCGAAGATCACACGATATCGTCTCGCGGGCTATTTGCGGGAAGGTCCGGGATTGCGCGGCAAGTCCGGAGATGGTGCGATCTCTCCATGAAACATTCGTGTGATCTCAAAAGCCAGCCGCAAATACCAGTCGCTGGGTAGTTCGCGTCCATCAGCATCCAGGGTCAACCAGTAACCCTGATCGGGAGCATCCTTCCGGTGAGCTGCCAGTTTGAACATGGCCGTACCTTCATTGACTTCATCGAACATTGCGATCTTCATAGCCACCGCCCCCGCTATCTTAGCATTGTAAGCCTGGCGCCACAGGAACTCGCCGCCATTTCTCGGTATGGAATTCTTCTGCGATTCTCGTTTCAAGTTATACCAGGAAAAGCCGGGAAAAATGACCGGCATATACATGATTCGGTTCTCAGCGGCCCAAGCCAAGTCAGGACTCAGCATATCGCTCTTCCACTTGTCCACAGCATTGTTGTCACGGTACCTGCCAACCGTCCAAGGCTGGATGACATCCATCATCCGATAGACCTCTGTCCAACCGGGATCCTTTCGAGCATCGCCCGTAAGGGTCCGCCACCGAGACGGAGTACCGCCCATATAAAAGACTTGATAAGCCTTGGGTGCCTTCGTCTTGAACCACTCGATGATCTGCCTGGCTGTCTCTGGATTAGGCGGGATGTGACGATCCTCTTCCAACCCCATGCCCCATATGGACAAAACCGGTCTTCCCTGGTGGTGCAAGTAATTAGGATGAGACGCCACCCTTAAGTCATCGACTAGGTATTGCCAATCTTCTTGGAGGATCTTGAAGAGTGTTTCGGCCTTCCCGCCGGTAATGTCATATTCGATGGCAAAAGCCCGCCCGTACTTTTCCGCACCCGCCATGGCATTCTTCAGTACTACATCGCCGCCCTCGCGCTTGCCTCGAATGCTTCCCACGAAGCGTTGGATAAGAACACCATCAAGCCCATAATCCTTCATCCATTGGAAATGTCTCATTACCGTTTTCCGGTTGTTCGCCGAGTAAAGGAAGGCTTGTTTGCCTCCGATCGTCATACTGGGAACCGGATAGAGTTCATCGGGCTCCAGCTCGCTTACGTCGGGATACATGTCGACCGTCAATGATTCGGCGGTGGGCGTCCCCCGCGACCAACTGCGCCAGCTGGTGTTGCCGGGAATATCATCAGCACAACTGAACCAACCCTGGTACCCCAGCAGGACTTTCCCCTCCAATGTGGAGGAATCCACAATTGCCTGGGCACAAACAGGGGAGCTAATGAGCCCGAGCGCCTGCAAAGTCCCGATGGATATGGCAAGAACATTCCACATGTGCCTGAATCTATTGATCATAAAACACCTCTTGGGTCTTTTAGAATTGGCTGTTTGAACATGGCTCTGTGATATGCCAGATTGTTATAAAGGAGTATTATTCCCATGACCCCTCTTCGGTGATCACCTGCTCCGGACCGAAACGGCCCACTCCGTCGTTGGCATACCAAGCCACCTTGCCAAGACATGCACACGGCCCAAACCACCAACAAGAGGGCGTCGCCGAGAGGAAGTCCAGGTCCCCATCACCATACAGGTCCGCCGCACCTATAGATAGCAAGTGCATCGTCGTCCTCTTCTGTAATCGCCTGCTGGCTGCCGAAATGACCCAAGCCATCGCCCGCATACCAGGCGATCCTGCTGTAATTTGGCTGTTCGCAAACGGGTGCACGGCCTCGTGACAAGTGCAGGTTCCCATTGGCGCTTGACAGGTACAGACGGCCGCATCGAAGTGGACGACCTCACCAACACGCGCTTCCAGCATGTAGGCATTCAGGCAGGCGGTACGCGGTCGGCCCGACGGGAGAGAATGATGTAGCTGGTTCATGGCGTCAAGACCTTCTGATACAGCGGCTCGCCCTTCATGGAGTGGAAATCAACCGTCAGCGAGCGGTCCTCGGGCCGGTAGCGGACACTCATGAATCCCCCGCGGCTCGCGGCGTAAGGCCGTTCGACACCTTCATATAGCGGCGGCACCTCCTGTGTGTGCTCGTCGCTGGTCGGACCGCAGCTGAACTCATGTGTGCTGCGACCGTTGCGCCGATCAATCGAGTGATACTGCCAGTGGCGGTCGCCACACATCAGGATCACGTTGCTCAGATTGCTCTCCTTGAGCCAGTCGAGAAACATCTGCCCCTCATGCCAGAAGCCGTTCAAGTTGGCGTGGTTGTCACCCTTCATCAAGCGGTCCGGACCGATGATTGGGTTGGGTGAGATGATAATGCGATGGTCGGCATCACTCGCCAGAAGCGTCTCCATAAGCCACGCCTTTTGTTCCTTGCCCCAGATGGATTTCTCCGGGCCGTCGGGCATGGCATTGGGTGAACGGAAATCACGGTTCTCCGACATCCAGATCTGCAGGCCCTTGCCCCAGCGAACCGTGCGGTAGGTCTTCTCGCCCATGGGAAACACCTGCCGGAAGACGCGGATGCCTTCCTCATGTGTGAGCCACGCGATGTCGAGCCTCTGCTTGCCCTTGGTCTCGGTGAAATGCGCTCCCGGGTCCGCGTTCTTTACGGTGACCCACTTGCCCTTCATGTAGGGGTCGGCGTCGTTGAAACGATAGTCGTGGTCGTCCTTCATGAAGTAGCCCCCGACGTGCCGGTAGTAATCCTTCATCGCCGGTAAGCCGAACATCTTCTGATACGCCTGCCACGCCTGCGGCACGTTGCGTGCCTGCCCCTGCCCGTCGTAGTAGACGGTGTCGCCGTTGGAAACACAGAAGTCTGGGTGCTGTACCGCCATCGGCCGGTATGTGGATTCGCCACGCGTATCCTGGCACGTGGTGAGATGAAACATCACCGGCGCACGTTGATCCGGCCTTGGCGCGGTGAGGAACGAGAATAGTTCGGACAAAGTGGCTGCAGCAGATTCCCCATCGCGGAACTCGACACGGTAGTAAAGACGGTGCGCCGGCTGCAGGTTGACAAGTTTGAACTGGATCGAGTAGTCCTCCTCCGCCCTCGCCGTTTCCCACGCGGTCGTCTCGAACTCGCCCAAGCTCTCGTCAGTGCCGTAACGCAGCCGGGTCTGGCCTTCGCGCCCGGGAATCAGACCCTTCGCATCCTGGCCGGGAGTGGAGGTGAGACGAACATGAATGATAGCCGTGCGATCGGTGATCTCACCCGCTTTAGCGCCGCTGCCCAGGCAGAGGTCCGCTGCGACGGGCTGCTGCGCCATGAGCGGAAGCGAGTGAAGAAGAGCGGTGATCTGACCGATGACAACGAAACGATGGATTGAGGTTGCGATAGCTTTCATGGGGTCTCGTCTTCCTGTCATTTGGCTTCTTGTTATTCGAACTTCTTGGGGCCGACATTTCCCATATGACCTTTGCCCAGCAATGGTGCCAGCCTGCTAACATACGAATATACCGCCATTCCCCCGGGAATTCGAGTGCAAAATGCCACGACAACCGAGGGGGCTAGAGACAAAGGGCATTAAGAGTGGGCGGACAGGCGGTTTGTCCGCGGTTGGCAATAGTCACAGCGGCGCCCCTTCCGCTTTCGTTGGGTTGGTCCATTCAGTTATCAATCCGTCGAAGAACAATGGGGCGATCGACCGATCCACGGCGTCGCTCGCCTAAAACGCGTGACAACTTAGAGACCTCAAAAAGATCTCTTTGGCGACAAGGATTTTAGTGTTTGGCTTTGAGCTTTTCATAGGTGACCGGTGTCAAGTAACCAGGGCTGACAGCTCTTTCAAGCCGCCAGTTGAATGTACCGAACCCTTTGTCTCTCCGTCGCTTTGCCTACTAGCCCAGAGCCGCAATTCTTTCTGCGCTCATACGTACTGTCCGAGGTATGCTGAAAGGCACCGCAAAGCAACCCGCCGTCAGGCCCAAAGCCGGTACTGGCGAAAACTGTAAAAGTGTTAGGGTCTCAACTGATATTTTTGTGCTCCCCAAATCCCCGTTCTTGGCCCCGAAAACCGAGAAAAAATTTAGCGAATTTGGCGAGGGGGTATCATAGACGGGGTGAACGGGATTTGCTAAAAAAAGCAGCCCTAAAAGCGTCAGCCGTCAGTGTGGGAACCGAAGATCTTTCTTGACCGAAATAGGCCGACTTGGTATAAATAAGTCGATGAGGCTGAGGCTCTTCGGGTTGTCAGGGTAGCTTGGGGGGCATATGCAGCAACCTTGGTGCTCCCAGCTCGGACAGGGGGGGAAGTTGTCGGCTTTGGAGATAAGGACACCTCTGAGCAGTTCAAACTAACGTTTGTCTTGGTGAAGGAAGGAGGCAATATCAGATCAATCCACGTACCTGCTTTGGGCAAAACATCTCTATCCAGTGGAGATGACGTGCTGTTGGTCTTTTACCCTATCGCCATTCTTGAAGGAGGATTATCATGTTCAGAAAGTTGATTTATATAGTCTCTTTTGTCTTAGTCCCGTGGTCAGCCACAGGTCTGGCGAACGCAGATATCACTACAGGACTACTGGTGTACTGGCCACTTAATGAAGAGGCCGGTAGCATAGTTTTGGACGCAACGGGCAATGGCCACGATGGCACGTTCAATGGCAATCCACAATGGGTAGATGGAAAACATGGAAGTGCGCTGCATTTCGACGGCGTCGATGATTTTGTTACCCATTCCTTGCCCGGAGACCAGACGTATGCGGCCTTCACTGTCGCGGTGTGGGTCAAGGCAGATAGCATCAGTCAGGCCGATTTGGCGGGCATATTTTCCAGCCGTTTCCCCGGCGGGGCAACTGGGGCTGGTTTCCAGATTGACGTGGCGGCGGCCACCCAGGTCTACCAGGTACGTCCTAATAGTGGTAATGGAGTATTCGGGAACGCTACCACAGACTGGGTACATCTTGCCATGGTCTGTGAGGGTACATCTGCGCAACTCTACTACCAAGGTGTTCCCACCAATAAGACAAACCTCGTCAGTAGCCTAATCAACGAGTTCACGGTAGGTGTGAACAGGGCGAGAAGCCGGTTCTTCGCCGGGACGATTGATGAACTTCGCGTGTATGACCATAGTTTGTCGGAGGTTGAGATTCTGACAGTTATGGAGGGCGAGCCGTGGCCATACGCATTTGGCCCCGATCCCAGAGACGGCGCCATGCTCGAAGCCACATGGGCGTACCTCTCATGGGCGCCCGGAGACATGGCTGTCACGCACGATGTGTATTTCGGCGAGAGCTTCGATGACGTCAACGCAGGAACAGGACAGACGTTTCTGGGTAGCCAAACCGCAGCGTCTCTCCTTATTGGTTTGCCGGGGGGGCCATATCCGGAGGGCCTGGTTCCGGGAACGACGTACTATTGGCGAATCGATGAGGTCAATAAAGCCGATCCGAATAGTCCCTGGAAAGGTGACATCTGGAGTTTTTCGGTTGCGCCTAAGACGGCTTACAATCCCGAGCCGGCTGATGGGGCCCAGTTCGTGGGCTTGGACAATGTGACCTTGAGTTGGACGCCAGGCTTCGGGGCCAAGTTGCACACGGTCTATTTTGGCGATAATTTTGACACAGTTGCCAATGCTGCCGGGGGGCTCCCACAGGGCGCGGCAACGTACAAACCGGCCTCAATTCAATCGGAGAAGGTCTATTACTGGCGAGTCGATGAGTTTGACGGTGCGGCTACCCATAAAGGCAATATCTGGGCCTTCACGACGCCCGGCGCCGCCGGCAATCCGCAGCCGGCCAATGGCGCTGCGGGCGTGCAGATGGTCACGAAGCTAAGCTGGACGCCGGCAACGAACGCCACCTCGCACGATGTTTATTTCGGAACGGACAAAGACGCCGTACGTAACGCCACAACAGCTTCACCGGAGTACAAAGGCAGTAAGGCCAAAGGTTCCGAGAGCTACGATCCCGGCAAGCTCGCATGGTGCACTCCTTACTACTGGCGCGTCGATGCCGTTTATAATACCGGCACGGTGAAGGGCCTCATTTGGAGTTTCACGACGGCTGACTTCATCACGGTAGATGACTTCGAATCCTACAACGACATTGACCCACCTGATCCTGTAAGCAACAGGATATTCGACAAGTGGATAGATGGGTTTGCAACCCCGACGACAAACGGGGCATTGATTGGTAATGACCTTCCGCCTTACGCCGAGCGGACGATTGTTCACAGTGGCATCCAATCGATGCCGTATTCCTACGACAATGCTAATAAGACCTCCGAAGCCACACTGACGCTGATTTATCCGCGCGATTGGACTGAGGAGGGTGTGGCAAAGCTGTCGCTGTGGTTCAGAGGCGCCGCGGCCAATGCTGCTGAACGAATGTACGTGGCTCTCAACGGCGGCACGCCCGTCTATCATACCGATCCGAAGGCGGCTCAGGCGGCCAGATGGACCGAGTGGGTGATCGACTTGCAGGCGTTCCAGGGCGTAATCCTCACCAACGTCAATACGATTACGATTGGCTTCGGCACGAAGGGCAGCCCTGCGGCCGGAGGCGCGGGCAAGGTGTACTTCGACGACATCCGTCTGTATCGGCCATAGAGTTCCGGGCAACCACATGGATTTGCCCCAACAAGGGCCCCGGTTGAATCGGGGCCGCTTCCATGATTACCAGGGCCGGAATTAGAAAAGAAAGGCATTTCCGCCAGGATTAGCCTGGCTTCATCCTATCTCCCTGAGATTCTTCTTGACTGCCGCCGGTTGACTCTGGTATATATAAACATAGTGAAGTTTATACTCGTACCAGGCGGCCACCGGGGATTCCCGCCCCCCGCTCCTGTCTTCCTTGCCTCTGCGTCTCTCGACGCAAGTCGAGGCAGCAGGCGACAGGAAGACGCGGGGGCGGCCAGTGGAGTCTTCGGGAGCATCTTTCGAACTTCTCAGAGGGTGTCATAAACGGGAAAAGCAAGAACTGCCGAAACGTATTCTGGAAAGGAGGATTACCATGTGTGAGAAATTGATGTATCTGGTTTGTTTTGTTCTGTTGTTGGGCCTGGCGAATAAGGCATTGGCGGAGATTCCCAGGGATCCTAATCTGATTCTATTCTATTCCTTCGAAGACGTCGGCAAGGTTGTCCCCGACGAATCGGGAAAAGGCCACGACGGCGCCGTGTGCGGCGACGTCACAAAATGTCTCAGCGGCATTAAGTACTATGGCGCCGCCCAATTCCAGGGCAAGCTTGGACCGACGGGCTATAGTTATCTCGATCTGAACGGCCCGGGTTTTCCTGCCGAGGATATTCCCAAATCCGCTATCACCCTGTCCGTCTGGGTCAAATGTCAGAACACGGGTGACCATCAGGCTACATTGAATGCCCGGGCATCCGACAACACGTGGGTTATGCACGCCGAGGTCCGCAGCGGGGGTAATTTCAGATGGCTGCTCCGTGCTTATCAGCCGAGCACGACAATCTTTGACATGCAGGTCGGCAAGGTCAGGTGGGATGAATGGCTGCATTATGCAGGAACGTACGACAAGGCGACAGGCAAGGCAGTCCTGTATATCGACGGGGAAGTCATCCAGCAGCAAACTGTCGCAAACCGTCTCAGTATAGCCGGTGACTGGGGAACGGGCGCTCGCGTGGGATATAACGTTGACAACGCAAGGCCGTTCACCGGTATTATGGACGACATTTACGTGTTTAATCGGGCCCTGTCGCAGGATGAAATAAGAGCTTTGCTTGCGTCTGAGGGCTTGCCGTCTGAAAAGGCCACTCATCCCAATCCGGGAGATGGGTCTGAGCTTGAGACCACATCGACGGTCTTAGAGTGGCTGCCGGGCGCTTACGCCGTCTCACACAATGTATATTTCGGCACGTTTGAAACGGACGTGACTAACGGCGCCATCGACACGTTCAAAGGCAATCAGACAGCTTCAACCTTTGATCCGGGACCGCTGCAGATGGGAACCACTTATTACTGGCGGATCGATGAGGTAAATAACCTGAATCCGGCCAGCCCGTGGAAGGGCGATGTCTGGAGCTTTACGGTTGTACCCTCGACTGCCTGGAAACCCAATCCGCCCGACGGCGCGAAGTTTATCGATCCCAATGTGAACTTGAGCTGGACCCCCGGTTCCGGTGCGGTCACGCATTCTGTGTACTTCGGCGATAATCTTGACGCCGTGAGTAACGCCGCTGGGGCGGCGCCTCAGGTCGCAACAACCTATGATCCCGGCCCCCTGGGATTCGAGAAGGTTTACTACTGGAGGGTCGATGAGTTCGACGGCTCAGCGACGCATAAAGGCGACGTCTGGCGCTTTACAACAATGCGCTCCGGCAGCGGCGTCAAAGGGCAATATTACAAGGACGTGGAATTGAAAAACCTGGTTCTGACGCGTGTAGATCCCGGAATCAACTTTAACTGGGGCGATGCTGCACCCGATCCGCTGGTCCCGGCCGATAACTTCTCGGTCCGATGGACCGGCGAGCTGGAAGTTCCGTTTACCTCGACCTGGACCTTCACTACCAACTGCAATGAGTGCGTACGCCTGTGGGTAAATAACAAAAAGCTGATTGACGGTTGGGGTCAACAGTCCGGCGTTGAATGGACCGGGACAATTAACCTTGTCGAAGGGCAGACATACAGTATCGTGATGGAGTACTATGAGAATACCGGCGATGCGTATGCGATGCTGTACTGGAATAGTCCATACTGGTTAAGTCCGTATCAGCCCAAGCAGATCATTCCGCAAGGTGCATATTCACTACCGCTCAGGGCGTTGAATCCCAAGCCGGCCAGTGGAGCTGCGGATGTTAAGGACACACCGACTCTGAGCTGGACAAAGGGAGATGGGGCTGATAAGCACGATGTGTATTTCGGCACAGACCAGGCCGCTGTTGAAACCGCCACGACCGCAACGGCCGGCATCTATCGAGGCCGACAAGCCCTGGATGCTGTCACGTACACTCCCGCTGAGGCCCCGCTTGAATGGGGTAAGACCTATTACTGGCGGATTGATGAGATCGAGGCGGATGGCGTTACCATAAATAAAGGCAGCCTCTGGAGCTTTACCGTAGCCGAATTTTTTGTCGTGGATGATTTCGAGTCCTACAACGACATCGATCCTCCCGACCCGGCGAGCAACAGGATATTCGACAAGTGGATAGACGGCTTTGCCTCGCCGGCGACGAATGGAGCGCTGGTGGGTAATGACCTGCCGCCTTACGCTGGGCAGACGATTGTTCATACCGGCGAGCAGTCAATGCCTTATCGCTACAACAACGCTAACAAGACTTCCGAAGCGACCTTGACGTTAGTCTATCCGCGCGACTGGACTGAAAAAGGAGTTGGGCAATTGTCGCTATGGTTCATAGGTGCGGCGGAAAACGCCGCTGAGCGGATGTATGTGGCTCTGAACGGCAGCGCGGTGGTCTATCACAATGATCCGAAGGCGGCACAGATCGCCACATGGACCGAGTGGGTCATCGACCTGCAAACGTTCCAGGGTGTGAATCTTAAAGCCGTCAATACGATTACGCTTGGCTTCGGCACGAAGGGTAGCCCTGCGGCCGGTGGCACGGGCAAGGTGTACTTCGACGATATCCGATTGTATCGGCCAATCACTGGTCCATAACAGCACATTCATCTGGCATCAGAATTGGTATCTGTTCGGGGCCTGTATCGATTGACTCGATATGGGCCCCGGTTGCTTTTGGGCTGCTTCCATTGTCATGGGATCGGGCGTAGAAAGAGAAAAGACATTTTCGCACCGATTTACCTTGCTCAATCCCACAAAGCGCACAGGCACGTTTTTTGCAAATCGAATTGGACTGCTCGTTTCAGATCCCCCGGCGGACTACACCCGCGACGCCGGAAGAATTAGCACAAGTCAGTTCCCAGGAATCGCCTCCCACCACAATCTCGGATAGTCCTTCCCTTCGAGGATCCACCAGATGTCCTCTGTCCCGTTAGCCATCTCGCCGACATCTACCCGGAATAGCTTAGTTTCGACCCGGACGGTTTTTTGCACCCGACGGGGAATCACGGTTTCCAGGATAGGCGGTAGAACACCCGGCTACGTTCCGCCAACATCCTAAATCCATCGTTCGTGACCGCAAGACCACAGAGGATGTCGTCGTACGTCGGTCCAGGCTGGCCATCAACGACCATAAGGAATCTTCTGCCTCGCACAGCTGTGTGCGCCACGTGCATGCCGTCTGGGCTGAAGACCGGGGTGCCAATGCCATCGTAACCTAGTCCAAGCTGGCCATTTATCACAAGATGGGACTGGGCAATCCTCCTGGCTCCATAGGCCAACCTCATGCTGTCCGGGCTGAAGACGAGGCTGCCCTCGGTTATCCCATCAAAGTGGGGACCAGGTTGGCCATCCACAATAACCATGGCCCTCCCATCCTTCTTGGCCCAATACGCAAAGTGCTTGCTGTCTGGGCTGAAGACAGGGCATCCAAAGCCGATCCGGTCACATTCTGGCCCAACCTGGCCGTCCAGAACGACCATCCAGTTCTTGCCCCTGCGGGCCGCATACGCCACTCGCTTGCTGTCTGGGCTGAACGTAAGACTGTTGTCCGCCAAGTCGTCGAACTGGGGCCCTGGTTGGTCATCAAGGACCACCGTAACTCCGTGCCCCTTCTTGGCCCCATACGCAATGTGCCTGCTATCCGGGCTGAAGACAGGACGGCAGAACATGAACTCCACATACAGTTTGACGAGGGCCTCTTCCTCGCCCGGCCTACCATCGACGACGACGCTCCACTTCTTGTCCTTTAGGGCCGTGTATGCCAGGCGCCGGCTGTCTGGGCTGAAGACGATACTGCCTCGGGCTATCTCATCGAACACCGGTCCGGTATGCCCATCGGAAACAACTATCAATCCCTTGTCCGTCCAGGTCGCATACGCCAATCTCTGCCCGTCCCTGCTCAGAACTGGCTGGCCTTCCAGGTCTATATCCCGCTGCGGCCCTGGCTGGCCATCGATGACGATGACCTCTTTGTTGTCTTTCTGGGCTCCATAGGCTACATGCCTGCTGTCCGCGCTAAAGACGATACCGTACATTATCCAATCAATCTGGGGCCCGGGCTGGCCATCGACGACTACGCTCCATCTTTGGTCCTTCTTGACCATGCATGCCAAGTGCTCGCCATCCGGGCTAAACGTAGGGTGGCGGATCTGCTCGTACTCAGGTCCCAGCTGACCATCGACGATCAATCGACTTCCTCCACTCTTGGTGAGCTCTTGGATAGCCACATGTCGATTGTCTGGACTCCTGACTGCTTCCCCTATCACATTTGGATCAGGCATCGGTCCCAACCTCGCTTCGAAAAAGTGGCTTGGTCCATTGGGCTCACTGGCGAGAGAAGACCCTACCGTCGCAAGAACGGACGGTAGCACGACCGCCGTGCCAATCCAGCAACGAATTTGATCGAGCATACCATGACTCCATAAGCCGGTCCGTCATGGACCGGTATGCGTGCGGATCGTAAACATAGTCGCGCCGCGATATGTAACGTCGGTGAAGGTCTGACTGGCTTTCGTTTCCCACGACCTAGCATCCGTCTCCACCTCGACCACAAGGCCGGGAAGCGTCCACAAATCCCGTCCGATGGTTCCGGACACGCTGATGCGGAACGTCGCATCGCCGGGGCATGTCAGGCGAATGATCCCCTTCTCGGCCCGGGCATCCACCGGCCCGCCCCGCCAAAGGCAAATCCATCCAATGGCACCCTTCGGGAGCCTCCAGTGGACCGTCATGAGACGGCAATCCCACCTCGCCCATCGTTGGCTGCTGGACTCTAGGGCCCCGAGGATCACATCTGCTCCCATCCAAGCTGTGGCCACAAGCCTGGGTGAGCGGCTGATCACCCGCTCCACCTGCCGTTCACCCTGAAAGCCCTTGAGGTGCGGTAGGGCGTCTGCTGGGATCTGTGTGCCGAGCAGCGCAAAACACGGTCCCCACATGAACTCCTCCTGCAGTGTGCGAAGCTCCAGTGGGTGCGGCACGGGGACTGGTGCCAGGTCCCGGCCGATCGCCTCCCACATCCAGAGGCCGGTGAGACTGACGTAGTGCGTCATTTCCATGCCGTACGCTCTGGTGAAGGGGCCAGCGAGGTTCCGCAGCCCCGCATGGTAGAAGCGAGCGATGTCCCTCCACAAATCCGCTTCCATCTCCGCCCCCAACTGGCGAAAACGAGGGGATGACCCCCAGACGCGCCACAGCGCCAGGGCATACAGATCGACCCCATAGTACGTGGGTGCGTTGAACTCTGGAAAGGCCTTGTTCTCTTTGAACAGGTCGTACACTTGCTCTGCAAGCTCGCCTGCTCGCCGGGTCCACTCCGGTTCCTTTAGACGTGAGCCCGCATAGTCTAGCAGAAACGCGTGCATTAAGAAGATGTTCGTGGTCCCCGGGTCGGGCACCCCAAACGGTCTTTGTGCACCGCATGCCGCGTGGCAGATGGCCTGCTCCATTCGTTTGACCAGGCCGCTGGGCAGCCTCTCTTCGTATTCCCGGAGGATCAGGGCAAGGGTCGACCCTATGAATTGGCACCAATAGTCGTCATAAATGGCCCATACCCATCCTTCCCCAGGATCGAAGAGCGGGGACTCGGGATAGCGTAGGAATGCACCATAGGATTGCGATTCAGGATCTGTACACTGCCTATCAAGTACCCCCGCAATGGCAAGCTGTGCCCTTTCATCATCAACCTTGTTGTTGCGCAGCAGGAGGCCTATCGCGTACCACGCCGTTTCGCGCACCGCGTGGCATTTGGCGTATGACACATCATACGGGCCCCAGCATAAGCCGGCCGAATCATCCCAGAATCCATCCATCCAAGCGGTACATGTAACGGCCAGGTCGCGAGCCTCTGGACTGAGATCCTCGAGCCTCTTCCCGGCCTTTCGCCGGTATTGGCTTGGTTCCACAGCTGGCAACTGTGCTGCACTAACCACTTGGCCACTGTCTGATGCAACTTGGGCCGCCTCCAGCGGGGCAGTGAGCACCACAAGGCGAAGAACGCCAATCGTCAATCCAGCTGCCGCGACGAGTGTTTCCTTGTGCACTGCCATGGCTTCAGTCCGTTCTTTGACCCCCGGGTTTCCCACCTGACGTCACGCACTGTGGTTCCTCCACAGTGTGTGTCCTATGATACCCAGCTACCGCATCCGATTTCAACGTAGCTCTGGTCATTAGTCTTGGCCTCTTCGTCCGTTAGAATCCGTCAAAGGCCATAACCTACCGTCTGGGCGAAAAGCACACGCTGTTCAGGCCGCAGTCTTAATTCCTTGGCGGTGTTCTGCCTGTCGCAATTATGAAACCAGGCAGCCAAGCCTTGTGAGGCGGCAAAAAGGAAGACGTTCGCAGCAATGAGACCTGTAGCGACGTAGTAGTACGACTTCTGGACCTCGGGATCGCCGATGTTCCGGTCCGGCTGTCCCGGACCCTGATCGTATCTGGTCTGATCGACGACATAGAAGATATTCACCGGAGCGGTAGCCGCGGCCCGTCTACCAGAGCCGGCCCGAAAGTCGCCGGCGACAACCGGTTTCAGACGGTGAGGAACTGCTTCATACAAGTAAACTCCTTCGGGCAAGGCAACGTAAAGATCGATTTCCTGGGAGTTACTCGCCGATGCAGCTGTTCTTCCCAGCTTGCCAAATGATGCCTTCTCACGGTTCACCCCAAACGCTGCCCAGAGAAGATTGGACAGTACCTGTGGAGGTAGTTGCTGAGCACTAATGTTGCGGTTGGTCTTTCTCTCCCACAGGGCTGCCAGCACGGATTTGCCACCTTCAGTCTGTGGTCTCAAAAGTGTGATCGGTTGCAGGTCCTCGGCGAAGCTGGACGCTGTACCAGCCAGCACGGTGAATGCTGGCACCGTCTTTAGGAATGTCCTGCGATTCATTTTATTCTCCAATCCAGTTTGACTGTTAACTTTGAGGATTCACTTGTGATATGATACCACAACTTCACAGGAACATCCAAGGCGGTAAGCACCTGCGCTACAGAGGGACACGAGAAACCACCCTATACCACCACCCCCGCCCCGCGACAGCCGGGAGGCGGTTTGCTGGAGGATCCGCGGCCGTAACCCTGACTCACCCGTAGTCTTTTTGGGTTGAAGCAGTGGACCAAGAGAGAGGCTCAGGGTGATTTCGCAATTTGACGCCACCTTTTGGAGAGCGACTTGATCCACTGTACCAAAAAGGCTATAATGAACTTGAATACTTAGTCATCAAGCCCCTGTGGATATCTCGCTTTTCCTCTCCCTCCGCTACACAGGGGCTTTTCTTTCTTAACCACCCCATACCAACTCGATACCCGCCCCGCGACAGCCGGGAGGCGGGTTGTGTGAGACTCGGAGCGGGAGCCTGTAGAGACTCACGGTTGCTTGACTCGCCAACGCAGTTGCTTTTGTAGCACACATCTGGCAATATAATGCGACCCATTGTCAGGAACCTGTGGAGCTGTGGACAAATAGGATATGCCGGATGGCAGATGTGAAGGGAAGATGCTATGAATTGGCTTGAAAGAAATGTTTCTCTCTGGTTGCCGCATTTTCGTACGCTGTGGATGACGACAGCTTGGTTGGTGATCTTAATGTCGGTAAGCGCGCGTTGCGACGAGCAGTGGCCCCACTATCTGGGTCCCAATTTCGACCTTAAGCCGAGCGTCGAAGAGTTCACCGCCAAATCAACAACGAAGGTTTGGGAAACAAAAGTTACGACGGGTATGTGCTCCGTCACTATTGCCCAAGACCTACTTTACACGATGGGCAATGACGGAACCGAAGCGGGCGAAGACAACGCCAAAGACACGGTCTATTGTCTCGATGCGAAGACGGGCGAAGAACGCTGGACGTTCGACTATCCCTGCGCTCTCGATCCTCGCCTGCATCCGGGGGGGCCAGCTCCACGCCGACGATTCACGACGGGAAGGTCTATACCCTCAGCAAATTCGGCCACATCTTCTGCCTCGACGCCAAGACGGGAAAGAAGCTCTGGGAAGTTTCAGCGGTGCACTATAAACCGAAGAAACCCTGGTGGGGTTTCGCAGGTTCGCCCACGACCATCGGTGACGTCGTGATTTACAACGTAGGCGATAAAGGACTGGCCTTGAATAAGAACACGGGCGAAATTGTCTGGAAGAGCGAGAATAACGTTGTTGGCTATGCGACACCGAAGCCTCTGCCTGCCACGATGTTCAATCGTCCGGCTGTGGCACTGTTCACGAACGAGGATTTCCTCGTCCTCGATCCGGCGAACGGCCAATCTGTGGCGACCTACACGAAGACGTGGCAGGAGAAATCTAACTGCAATGCCATAACGCCGTATGTCCACGGGGGCCATATCTATCTCATTCACAGCGCGCACGGCATGGCCCGCCTGTCGCTGGCTAGCGACACGCTCACGCAGGATTGGCTCTCAGAGGACGGCAAGTATGCAAACGAATGGCACGCCTTCAACACGCACGTGATCCACGGCGGCAACGTGTACTTCCTGACCAAAGGCCGCGGCTCGAGCGGAACTGGATTGAACTGTGTCGATGCCGAGACGGGGCGGCGTAAATTCTTCGATGAGACATTCGATTTCGGCAATTCCCTGCTGGTGGGTGATACGATGATCATGCTCAGCGAAAAGGGCGAGTTGATCTGGGGTGAACTCGGGGAAGCGGCCTTCAAAGAAACACACCGGCAGAAGATTCTGGATGGCCTCTGCTGGGCAAAGCCTGTGCTGCTCGGGAATCTGCTCTACGCGAGGAACGCAGAGGGCGTCGTCGCCTGCTATAAGCTGCAGTAGGGTTGTTATCCGCCCGCAAGCGACCTTGGGATCCTGCCCTGCAATAGCGGAGCAGGCGGTTTGTGGGAGAGATATGGAGTGGGAGCCTTTGGCAGGTGGATGTCTTGACGAAGCACCTTATACTTGATATCGTGCCTGACGTTCGGTATCTTGGTCCCGCTTCCATCATAAACTTGGGAAATCTTGCTTGAATCTTAGCAAGGCAGAACGACAAAGGTGTGAATATGAAGAATCTTATGAAACGGTTCTTTCTCATTGCCGCATTGCTTTTGACGGTCTTCGTGACGACGGTACGAGCGGAAGGATCGAAACAACCTGCTTTTCCAGGCGCCGAAGGCTTCGGCAAATACGCCAAGGGGGGGCGTGGCGGCGACGTATACCACGTCACGAATCTTCATGACGATGGTCCCGGATCGCTCCGATATGGAATCGATACGACAAACAGTCCCAGAACGATCGTATTCGACGTAGCAGGAACCATCCAACTGGAAACGCCTATCAGGATCGAGAACAAATCGCATCTGACGATCGCAGGGCAGACGGCTTCCGGCAAGGGGATCACGATTCGTGATCATGCCATGGTCATTACGAAATGCAGCGATATCGTGGTAAGGTGTCTGAGGCTGCGGCTCGGCGATAAGAACAAAGGGGATTCATCCGGGGAAGATGTCATGACCGTGGACTACTGCGATCAGGTCATCCTGGATCACCTGTCTTTGAGCTGGGGGATTGACGGTAACTCCGACTATCGCGGTAACAGCAACATGACCTTGCAGTGGCTGCTGTACGCCGAAGCGCTCCACAATTCGATTCATTATGAGAAGGGCGCCCATGCTATGTGTACGTCGCTACGCGACTGCCAGGGAAACACGACACTGCATCACAACATCTATTCCACATCACGAGACAGGCATCCGACGATTGGAGGGGGAACGGGCAGCAAAGGCTATGCTCAGGTCGTTATCGATTATCGAAACTGTGTCAACTACAACTGGCACGGCCCAACAAACTTCGGTGGCATGAGGCTCAACGTAGTGAACAACTACTATAAGCCGGGACCCTGCTCTGATCCGAAAGATCCGCCGATGCAGATGAAGGATGGGGACACAACAAAGGCCCGAGGATTCATGACGGGGAATCACTTCGAAAGTATGCCCGAACGCTTCACCGAAGATAATTACTGCGCTGTGATATACACCAACAGCGGAAACTATATGTCGACATCGCGGGGACAGTGGGCCTCAGAAGAACCATTTGAGCTGGGTGACTTTATGCCCTACACTCAAAACGCGGGGGAAGCCTACAAGGCATGTTTTCGATACGCCGGCTGCTCACTCGTGCGGGACCGTGTGGATGAAAGAATCATCGAGAATATCATTGCGGGCAGAGGAGAACTGATCGATTCGCAGGACCAGGTGGGTGGATGGGATAGCTATCCGGAGGTACGGCGGCCAGATGACTGGGACATAGACCGCGACGGCATGCCCAGCGAGTGGGAGCAGATTCACGGCCTTGATCCCAGAGATCCGGCTGATCGCAATGGAGATCCGGATGGTGATGGATACACGAATCTTGAGGAATACGTAAACAGCCTCGTACCGGATATGATTGGCGGATTAACATGCGAAGTGCAACACGTCTTCGGGTGATCATGTCGAGTCATCCGGTTGCTCAGTTTTCGTTGGGGTGTCCTTCTGGGGACGCTGTCCCCAAACCCCTGGGATTTTCCGCTTTAGACCAGAGGCATGGCAGAAGGACAAGGCGACGCCGTGAGGGCATCGCCCATGCCCCTGGACCGTTACGGCGCTCGGGTTGCTTCCCAGCAGAGCCCTATCCTCCGCCACGGCGTCTGTAGCTTATCCATGACATTCGACTCAAGCAACAGTCAACAGGCAATTATCCTGACGGCCTGGGATAGAAGACCTCGAAGGGGCTTAGGTACCCCAGGCACTTTCGCGGCCGATGATTCAACGCCCAGACATAAGATCGCAGTTGCCGGGCGC
>Ga0315295_10000115_pt1 | contig 66788 bp, 41 predicted proteins | sample YL17G14_0_MG_FD_204453 | JGI IMG/M metagenome (GOLD analysis project Ga0315295, IMG submission 204453) | Sediment microbial communities from Yellowstone Lake, YNP, Wyoming, USA - YL17G14_0 | ecosystem: Environmental > Aquatic > Freshwater > Lake > Sediment | place: USA: Wyoming | collected... | reverse complement strand
GCTGTCATCGGTCTTCCGCTTCGGCTCGCTACGCTCGCCTACGCTCCAGACCGATGACTCCCTTCCACTCAACCAAACTTACACACAAATAATTACACTAAGATTCCTACGGCTTGGATATATCGAGACAGATCATTCGTTCCGTGTCGCGCACGATGAGCCGGCCCGACGCAATCGCCATAGGCCCCCACGATTCGTGCCCCACCAGCACTTTGGCCTTTGCCAGCTCGACGTAGCCTGAAGGACCGGCCTGCGCCAAGGTCAGCTCTCCCGTATCATTCATGACGTAGAGGAGTCCACCCACGATAGTGTACGGGCCGCTACCGAACTTTTTGGCGCTGGTGCTGGTCCAGACCACGTTGCCTTCGAGATCAAGACATACTAATTGCTCATCAGGCCTGACTCCGTAAATATAGCCGTCGTAGAAGACCGGGGTGTGCTGAATCGAGCCGAAAACGGTCGTCGGATGGAGAAACTCCGGCTTGGCCGTGATCCTGCCGCCCGCCACGGTCAGCCGCAGCATCATGCACCCGTTTTCGGTCTGACCGTAGCCGGCGGTCAGAAATATCCTGTCCGGCCCGATAACAACCGGCATCGGAACGTTAAACCGCACTTTCCACTGATCGGTCTTCCATAGGACGCTTCCATCCTGCTCGGAGACGCCTACGACACCGCCTTTGGCATTGTCGCCGCCACAATACACGTAGAAGCGCTTGCCGTTAAACTCCATCGGGACAATCGACGAATGCGTCATTATCCAGCCGTCCGGATTGGGCGTTTGCCAGACGATTTGGCCGGTCTGGCAATCCACGGCCATCATCAGAATATCCCCGCCTGGGGCAATGATGGCCTTGCCGTCGTCGATCAGCGGACACTGCGCCGCGTACCATTGCGGCACTTTCGTGTGGAACTCCTTTACGAGATTGAACATCCAGCGAAAATCCCCCATCGCCGAATCCAGACAGGTCACGTGACCTTTCGGCCCCAGCGTCACAACGTACTTGTCGGTCACGGCCGGCACCGTTCGACTCATGCCGTGGAAGCGCTTGATCTTCACCGGGTAGGAATAGCGCCAGATATCTTTGCCGTCCGCGAGCGACAGACATCGCACAATGTCCGCCTGATTCTCCCGGTCATAGTCCAGAACGTAAACCCGCCCCGCGAGAACCGCCGCCCCGGCGTAACCTTCTCCGACCTCGATGGACCAGAGGACCTGCGGACCGCCGGCCGGCCACGTCCTGGCAGGTGATATGGCTTCGGCGCTGATCGCGTCGAAATTAGGCCCTCTGAATCGCGGCCAGGAGCCGGGCAAATCCGCCGGCACGCCGTCGAGCTTCACCAGCTTACCTGGTATCTTCACCGCACCTTCATCGTCAGCAAGCGCCTGTGTCGCGTCCTGGGCAACGCGCACTCGCTCGGTCAGGTCCACAGCGGCGTCGGCGCTGAGCCACACGTACAGCGATGCCGCGGCCAAAATGGTGACCCCAGCCGGTATTATCTTTGCTATCACGGATTCTTTCATATTCTGCTCGCCAGGAGCCTGCGGTCTCTACTCGTTTCTCAGCGCTTCAAGCATGCCCCCACTCAATGCGAAGGCCGTCGCCAGCCATATCCATATCATACCACTGATTCCTATTGCCGCAATTGTCAGCCCTAACGAAAAGTACCCAACGTCCGCTCCAGGGGACTTCAGAGCCGGGGCCACTGCAACCAGCGCCGCAGCCACGCCACACACAAGGCCGAACAGCATCAGTCCGCAGTGCTCCTGAAAGATCATTTTGCGCAGCGCCCTTTTCTCGAATCCGACGGCCCGCAGCATGGCCAGCTCACCTCGCCTGTCCAGGACGTTGCGGAGCACAACCAGCCCCAGCCCCACACTTCCCAGAACCAGTCCCAGCCCCCCCAATAACTGGAATATCGACAGATACGTATTCTCGACGGCGCTGAACTGCGCCAGGCGCTGAGCCGCCGGCGTCAGCGCCAGTCCGAAATCCCGCAATTGACGGGAGAGTTTATCTTTCAGGTTCCCTGCCTTTTGTTCGGGGGCGTCAATCAGGAGCATCCTGTAGCCGTCTTCGGATGGAAACCGCCTGATAAACTCGTCTTCCGCGATGAGAAGGCTTCCCTGCAGGATCGAATTCTTCAACATGCCGACGAGCTGCAGGTGAAAATTCCTGCCTTTCTCGTCGGTGTATTGCAGCTCATCGCCGACGGATTTGCCCAGCGCCCAGACGACCGTTGCGTAATCGCCGACCGCCGGCACGACGCCCTCACCCATGTTACGGTCAAGCAGATTCCATGTTTCATCCTTCTTTGCATCTTTGATGACTTTGGCGAATGAGAAAGAGCCTCGCGTTTGCAGCAGGCCGGGCTGCACCCCCAGCAAACGCGGGCTCTGGGCCCGATTGAGATTGAGACAGCTCGCATCGTCCCCATCGTGCACCCGCAGCGGAACGACCTGAACACCTTCCATGGCGGCGTCATCCAATCCCATCGCCCCGCGGCCGGACTGGGTATTCAAATCGTGAACAATGCCAATCGTGGACTCGCCATACAGTGCAAAGCCTCCGGTTCCGGAACCTCGCTTGTGGGCGTCCGCCGCGGGATCATGCCGGTTCGCGCCCACGGCAATCACCAAAAAGACGCCGCACGCGAGCAACCCCACCACCGCCAGACTGCGCCCGCTTCGCCTGGTGGAATTCCGCAGGCCCAAACCAGCTAACGAAGCCATCGTTCTATTCCAACTACCTGCTAACATTTTCAGCAGCGCGTGAGCCAGTCCCAGCCCGGCGATCAGAAGCAAAGCCCCCGCTGTGAAAAATGCCGCCGAAACCGAGCTGCTGTCCCCGGCCCTGAGCACCGCAAGCAGCAGCCCGGCGCCCGCAGCCGCTACAATCGCCACCCACAATCCGGCCTTGTGTTTTGAGACTCGCTTTGCCGTGAAGAATTGCCATTCGAAATTTCCGGCAAGAAGCTCGCGGGCCGGCCGGGAAACCTGTTTGCGCAAGGTCAGCCATATCGCAAACAGAGAAACAGCAATCGCTGAGACCGCCCCGATAAACAAAGTCGATGTTTTCGCATAGAAATGGATCGTCGAGCCGCCCACCGCCGCATCCCATACGGTGGCCAGCCCATAAATCATAGTCCTTGTGTAAAGCAGCGCTGCGATAATTCCGACGACCGCTCCGAGCACAGTCAGCACGCCGCTTTCCATAAACAGCAGTCGTCTGACCCGCTTCGGCGAAAAGCCGACGGCCAGCAACATTCCAATCTGCCCGCCGCGGTTTTCCACCCCGAACACAAACACAAGGCCTAACAGGATCAGAACGGCGACAATCAGAAACATGCTCAGACCGAGGAACAACTGGCCGAAATCCGTCGTGCCGCCGCCCGCTCGTACGCCGCGGTCACGCACGGGCTGGAAGAACAGGCCCACCGAGGCCGGCTCAACGGCATCTAACAATTTGCGCGTGATGCTCGGTCCGGCGTCGCTCGACGGATACCGCACGGCCGTCAGGTCGCCGTACCGGTTGGCCCATATCCGCCGGCCGGCGTTGAGTGTGATAAACGCCTTCGGTGTGCCCCGATACTTGTCCCAGTAGTCCTCGTCCTTCTTGCGTATCTTATCAAAGTCGATTGGAATGCCCGCGTCCCAGTCCCGGCAGTTTTCAACTCCGGTGAGGCCCGGAAAGTCCGGCATCAATTCCGGGTCCCCGGCAGGCCCCTCCATTGGCAGAATGGCCCGAACCCGGAAGCTGCTCTTACGCTCATCGAGCTTCCTCATCGGCGTCAGAGCATAGTAACTCAGTTCGATCATATCATCCACGGCAGCGCCGAGATCGTCGGCGAGCCATTGATTAATCAGAATCTCGTCGTCTCGCATGTCCGAGGGAATAATACCGTCCGGATTCGACGAGCGTCCCATCGCCGTCACCATCGAGTACGGCGTCGCCTTGTCACCCAGGCGCAGCTCGTTGGCGAAATACGTCAGGATTCCGACCGCCCCGTCGCCCGCACTCATCGCCGCCTTCGCCAGAGCTTCATCAATAAAAATCCGCCGGCTGCGTACTTCTAAAACCGCCTGTCGATCCAGCCTGCGAAACTCAAGGCCCGCATCGGCAAGCTGCCAATGTTTCTTCATTGCTTCGTCCGTCCGGCTGAGTGTCAGACTCGCCCTGGGATTTTCAGCGACCAGCAGCGTATTGGCCCCTCCCATCTGGCCGATTTTTTCCTGTATCCAGGCCAAAGGCACAAAGACATTTAACGGCGCCACCTGGTTGGCCTGCAGGCTGAACCGGCCGAACTGCGACTCCGTTGCGACGGCCCTGACTGCAAGCCGAAAGGCAATCGAGAGGTTGGAATCCGGTGTCAGCGGCAAGTCGCGTGACATCAGAGATGGTTTTTGAATTCGCAGCACAACCTCGTCCCCCGCGAGAACCCCCAGTTGCTCCGCTAACGGCTCATTCAAAACGATGCCCTCACCCCCCTTAATGCCAAACGGATTATCGCCCCCGCCGACTCTGAAAAAACGTTCGTCAACGCCGAGCACCTCGATTCTGTTGGCCCGTCTTGTATCGTTGCCGTCGGCAATCAGCCCCCGTAATTGCAGCACCTTCGCCACGGGGGTCTGGAGCTCTTCGGCCAGTTCCTCGGCAAGCTCGGCTCTGAAGAATTTGTCCTGCGAAACCGCAGCAAGCTCCGTCGCACCCAGGCGAGCGCTAGCCATCATGGCGAGACTGTGACGAACCGAATCGCCTACGACCAGCGCGCCGGTCAGAATCGCCGTGCTGACTGCGACGGTCAGCAGGACGCCGAGGTTCGTCCTCCAGTAGAAGACGAGACTATCTTTCGCAAGTCTCCACAGACTCATCACGGCCCCCCGTCCGTCAACATACCTTCGCTCAATTCCATAATGTGTCCCACGCGTCTGGCGATATCGAGCGAATGTGTGACGATAATCAAAGCCACCTGTTCGCTGCGATTCAATTCGATCAGCAGATCCGCGATGTTTTCCGCCGCGTCTCTGTCCAGAGAGCCGGTCGGCTCATCAGCCAGCACAAGCTGCGGTTTGTTCATCAACGCTCTGACAACCGCTACCCGCTGCCGCTGCCCTCCGGAAAGCTCACCCGGCCGGCGCTGCAGGAATTCCTTTAGCCCTACGCGATCCAAAAGCCCGATCGCCCTTTGCTGAATCTGGTCCGCGGGCGGGCGGTTCTTGCCGGCAAGCGTCGGCACCAGAACGTTCTCCAGCACCGTACACTGCGGCAGAAGGTGATGCAACTGGAATACGAAGCCAATTTGTCTGTTGCGGATCCTCGCCAGCTCCGTCTCATCCAGTTCGGTAAGGTCCCTGCCGTCGAACAGCACCTGCCCAGTTGTCGGGTGATCTAGCGCGCCCATGATGTTAAGCAGCGTGCTCTTGCCGCTGCCGGACGGTCCGACGATAGCCAGAGACCGACCTTTCTCGACCTTCAGCGTGATATCCTTCAGGACACAGACGCCGTCCGCATCACCCGCCGCCGAGTAGGTCTTTCCCACGTGAATAAGCTCAAGCATAATTATCCCCGGATAACGCGCTGTGCGACTTGCCCGTATATACGCACCAAATCCCGGGCAGTTTGGTCGATATTGAATTTTTCGAAAACGGCGTTTCTGCCCTGTTGGCCGAGTTGCTGTGCATACTGGGGCTCAAGCAGGAATGGTTCGATCGCGGCGGCAAAGGCCTCCGCCTTGTTCGGCTCACACAGAACCCCGCCGCCGGTCATTTCCAGCAGCTCCGGAAACACCCCGTGTGCCGGCTGCACTACCGGTACGCCAGCCGCCAGGGCTTCGAGCACATACAATCCATACGCCACGGGCTGCTTTTCCGGTACGGACAATACCGATAGCATTCGCAAGAAGGCCCGCCGGGCATCACGGCCGAAATCCGGCACAAACTCCACATCATCCATCACGCCGCAGGAGATCAGTTTACCACGAATCCCCTCTATGAACGCCTTGTCATCGACGGTGCTGCCGCCGCATATCCGTAATTTCGCGTTTTTCAGCTTCTCTTTCTTCTTGAGGTGAATGAACGCCTCGACCAGCGTATCCAGACCTCTGTCGGGGCACATCCGCGAGAGATAACCGATGGTCGGGGACTCGGAAGAAACTTGGCATGACTTGTATCCATGCAACGGAATACCGGTATAGACAACGGACACGCGGTCCGGATGAAGCCCCAATCTTTGCCGCATCACGTCGGCATAATATCTGCTGACCGCAATGAATTGGTCCACGTCATTTGCCCGTTCGGCGACGGTCTGCCATGCCTGCTGCAAATACGGCGGGGGCAAACCATCCAGAAATCCGTCCTCATCCTGAAGCAGGCACACGACCGGCACGTGAAGTCTTTGCCTGATGCATCGGGCAAGCCCGATCAGCAAAACGTTGGACAGACACACGACGTCCGGTTTGCTGTCTTGCGTTTCGAGCCATTCGACGAGTCTTTTCAGCTCCTTCATCTGTCGGCCCTCTTCTCCGCGGAGCATGGAGAGCGTGGTCTGGCCCAGGTCCCGTGCGCTTGTCATCCCCGCGTGGCGGCTCACCCACCTCAAAAGTCTTGGTGAATCGAAGAAACGGTCCAGCCAGCGGGGGGTCCTTCGGAAGAACGCCGATTTCTGCTGAAGGTACACGTTGATCCCGCCGAAAAAAATGGGGGAGATGCCGGTCGAATCGAAAGACTCGGTCTGTAGCGGAAGGTAGAGCGGCATCATGAGTACGTCATGCCCCAGATCGAGCATCGCCTGGGCCAGTGCCGCGTCACGCAAGCAATTCTCACAATAAAAACTGTCTCCCGCGCTGGGTGTAATCTGAATGATACGCATACGTCTGTGCTTCGATTCTATCGGCCGGCGCCAAAGGCATACACATAGCCGTCGTCGCAGCCGACCACAACCATCCCCCCCGCCACCGCCGGCGACGACGTGATCGGCTGGCCCGTTTCGTACGACCAGACTTTGGCCCCGTCGGAGAGTCTGAGGACGTAGAGCCGGCCGTCTTCGCAACCGACGACGACCTTACCGCCGCAAATCACCGGCGAGCTGTCAACCTCTCCCAGCGTCTGGAACGTCCAGACGACCTTCCCATCGGTGCGGCCGACGCAATGTACCCGTTTGTCCCGTCCCCCGAAAACAACGACGCTCTCGCCGACCGCCGGCGACGAAAAGAACGGCGAGTCGCTGTCCGCATATTTCCACACAATGGTCCCGGCGGCAATGTCGGCCCGGATAAAGACGTTATCATAATTGCCGACATAGACCTGCCCTTCGAGAAACGCCGCGGAGGCCGCGATATAGGAGCCGCTGTCAATCTCCGTGACCTTGCGCCCGTCGGCCAGAGACACAACGTGAATCAGCGCATCGCAGCCGCCGAAAACGGTTCTCCCGTCATCCACTGCGGGCGACCCATTGATGTAGTTCCCGGTTTCATAGACCCAGACAACATGGCCGTTTGTCGAATCCACGCAATGTAGCTTATTGTCGTAGCTGCCCACGAGGATCCATAGCCGGCCGTCCGGCGACCGCGTCCAGTTGGCCGAGCCGAGAATCTGTCCGGCCGTTTCGTATTTCCATTTGAGCGAACCATCTTTTGCATCGAGCGCGTACAGGAAACCGTCTGAGGAGCCGATGAAGACCGTCCCTTCAATGACGCAGGGCGCCGCTTCAACGGCATCTGTGGTTTGGTACGCCCACGCCTGCTGTCCGTTCTTCAAATCGATTGCATAGACTTTTTTGTCGGATGAGCCGATGAAGACCAGGCCATCTACAATCGCCGGCGATGACTTAACCCCTCCGCCCGTCTTGAATTTCCACAGGACTTTCAGCTTGTCAGGCAAGGCGCCCGGCGCCCTGCCTGAGAGATTCGGCCCGCCCCGAAACATAGGCCAGCCTGGATTTCCGATTTCTGATTTTCGATTTTCGATTTGCGCTACCCCGGCGCCGGATGGACTCGATTCTCTATGATCGTGCAGCGAGTATCGAGTCACGAGCAACACCGCAGCGAGCCCGCACACCAGAACGACAATAATGCCGGCCATCCAGGTTTTGGTCACAGCTTTCATGGCCGTCATGATAGCGTATTAAATGGACTGAGGCAATACGCAAGACGATGGACGAGAGATGAGGGATGAAAGACGAAGGGCAATGGACGAGGTGTGTGTCTTACTGCGCTGACACCTTGACGTTTTTCTGCGAGGCTTGCTGTCCGGATGTGTATTGGCTTCTTGCCTCGGCAATGAGCTTGAGCATCTGGTCGGCCTGGGTTTGAATCCCGGGGTCGGAATTGGTTACTCTGGCGTTCCACTTGCTGTATTCTTTGTTCAAGTGATGTCGAACCCCTTCTTTGTCCATTTTTGAGTTGATGCCGAGAACGGTCTCCATATCCTTGACCTGGTGCATATCGATAGGAAGGACTTTTTCCATCATCACGCGGAATCTTTCCGGATTCACTTCAAGCCAGCCGGCCAGGTTTTTCAAGAGAGTCAATTCCTCGCCGGTGACCGAGCCGCTCGAGCGGACCACATACAGACACAGCTCCAGGATGTCATACCGCTGGGCAACCGGTGCGATTCCGACGATTTCTCCGCAAATGCCGCAGGCGTCGAGATGGTTGCCGGCCCGGAAAAAGGCAATTGTCTTGCCCAATGCCTTATCGAGCTTGCGAGAATCCTCATCGGAGGCATGTTCCGGATTGTCCAGGATGTTGTCTCTCGCCCAGTTCTTGATCAGCTCGATCTCGCAGTCGTACAGATTGCCGTCTGCGGCGCCGACGGCAAACGCCAGCGCGACGGCCAGCACCTTCGTCCGTTCGGCGTTTTCCAGCAAATCCATGTAGCCAAAGGTCGGATTGTCGTAAACGAAGCTGCAGCGGGCGTGAGCAAGCTCCTGGCCGCTCCTGGCCGACAGAATGGAGGTCTCAATCTGCAGGGTTCTGCTTCCTTTGCGAGGAAACAGCAGCTTTTCAAGAGAGAACTGGCCAATGCTGGTCCAGTCCGACAGAATCGTAACCTGGTGGGGCAGCTTGCCGAGCTCAGCCTTGTGGCAAAATGGCGTCATAGCCGGCCCGCTGACCGATGCCGTCGGTTTAATCTGCATTTGTACGGCCAGGGGCAATCCATCCGTGACATCCAGGATGGAGACTTTCAAGGCCGCCTGGCATCCCTCGCTCGCCGTGTGAATGGAGCCGCAGATTTCGACGCCCAGCGCGTCGCAGAGGCGGTTATCTTCCTTCTGCTTTTTGAGCCCGACGCGACAGTTCAGAATGCGGATATCAACCGGCGAAGGATAGTCCGGATTCGAACCACATTCCGCGCCGGTCAAAATATCGGATTTTGTACGGACAGATAGATTGGATAGCTTAACGCGGCCAATCCATTTCGGGAACTCCGACATGCAGACCTGGACCGTGCGCGCCAGTTGATGCGCGAATCGTGTAAGTCCGGAACGGTCAACCAGGCCCGAGAATACCACGGCGGCAGATGCGGCCAGCAGAATCAAAACTGAAATCAGAAGCATGCCCATTGACGTTCCCGCGCATAGTGCTACTTGACTTTTGAGCTGCCCACGGCAGCCATTTGTTTCTTCTTCTCTTTGACCTGGCGTTCGGAGACGTTGCCCTCCTGGTCCAGTGACAGATCCACTTCAAGGACACTGCCGGATTGCACGTCTTCGAATTTGCAGTGCATCCTCTGGTTCACGTCATAGCTGTAGGTGACTTTGATCGGACACTGGGCGGGTCTGTCCGCCGGAAGCTTGAATTTGTGTGTTGCGATCTTGTTGACGTACTCGACGGCCTTGTCCTCTCCCTGCGTAATAGTAACCTCCACCTCCTTTTGTCCCTTTGTGAGGGTATAGAACATCTGCGACGCTTCGCAGGGCAACGGAGTATTCTTCTTGAGAATGATACGATTTTCAACGACGCGCCGCCCCGTTTCCTTGTCGAGGGGAGCGCAGATAGTGCCGTAACTGTGATTGCAGACGTCCGTAAGGGTGATGTCTTTGAGTCCCGTGGCCATGCCAGCCGGCACGGCATCCGGTTTCTCCCTGACCATCGTCAGGCCGGCGTGCAAAGCGGCGCCGAGCGCAACACATTCATCGACGTTCACTGCGTTCTCCGGCGGGAATCCGAAGATTTTCTCCAGACGCTTCTGGACCAGCGGGATCCGGCTGCTGCCGCCGACCAGCAGTACGTTGTTGATTCCGGAGGGCTTCAGGCCCGCCTCCTCCAGGGCGACCTCCACCAGGATGTCCGCACGATCCATCAGCTCGGAAATACCCTGCTCGAACATCTCCCGCGTGACTTCCACCCTCATATTGCCCGCTGTGCCGTACAGCATTTTTTTCGCCACGTCGCGCCGGGACAATGTTTTTTTGATGTCCTCAGCTTCATCTTCATATTTCGCTTTGTCTTCCTCGGAGCCGATCAGCTCAGCGCTGAACTTCTCCCGGTAATTCCGCTCCAGCAAGTCCAGTATTTTTCGGTCGAAATCGATGCCGCCGAGTGCATGATCACCCTGCGAACAGATAATGTCCATCTGATGCCCGTTCACGTTCATGATGGTCACGTCGAAGGTGCCACCACCCAGGTCATAGACCATGACTTTTCCCGACACATTGCGCGTCGTGGCGTAATACAGAGCGGCGGCGACCGGCTCATTGACGATGCCAATCACGTTCAGGCCGGCCATCGTCCCGGCGTCCATAGTCGCTTTGCGGCGGACCTCGTCGAAGTGAGCCGGAACGGAGATGACCGCGTCGTGGATCTCGCCGTGCTCGACCGAGCAGTCCTGTTTGAGCTTCTTCAAAATCAGGGCGGACAGCTCGACCGGAGTCCAGTCTTTGGAGTCGATCATCTTGTGATAATTCGGATCGCCCATGTGCCGCTTGATCCAGCGAACCGACCGCTGAGCATTGAGGTACCGCGAATTCAACGCTTCAATACCCACGCGGACGTTATTCGGGTTCTCTTCGTCAAAGTAAATGACGGACGGTGTGAGCCTTTCACCATCCGCGTTAGGGATAATCTCCGGCTTGCCGATAGCGTTCAGAATCGCTAACGACGAAAACGTCGTGCCGAGGTCTATTCCCACTATGTTCGTCATATTACACCCCCTATGTTCGTACATGGAGCAAATCGTGGCACGCTCTGGTTGTCAGGCGTACAGTTTAACCTGAGCCGGACGCACCACTTTGACGTTATCCTCATTAATGAAGTACTGATAGCCCGGCCGAATGACGTCGGCAATCTTACCCGCTTGCTCCGGCGCCTGGCAGGGCTGCTTGTCTTTAATCGCTTCAGCGAATTTTTCATAGCCTCGATATTCGCTGTTGATCTCGGGCCTGAACTGCTCGATACCGCTTGACTCCAGGGCAAAAACCAGCTCGTCTTTCACTTCTTCGAGATGCATCGCCCTGACCTCGTCCTGGCTCATTTGACCGATCCGGTTTTCGAGATTGTCGATGCAGCGGATTACCCGCAGACAGAAAGTCCGGATGATGTTCCAGTCATATCCGTCCTGGAGTTTTTCCAGCCTGTTCTGCTGGTAGGCTGTGTAGTCGCGGATAGCTGCAACCTGCTGGCTCAGCTCTTTGAGCGTATTGTTCAGCGGCTTCGAAGGTTCCTTGACGTCCGGGTGCTCCTGCCCGGGTTTCGCCGAAACCTTTATTTCAGCAGATTCCTCGTCGGAAAGCAGCTTGGCAATCTTTTGAGCTTCATCGGAGAGTTTCTTGATCTGACTTACTTCTGCTCTGACTCTCGGATCCGGCTTAACGGGGGCCGGTTTCTGAGCCGACTTCGGCCAGCTTACATTCACAACGTTCGGACTTTTTTCAGGCGGATTCTGCTGCTTGCGTGCTTTTTGTTCCCACACGCCGTCACCGGCGGAAGCCGGACTCGTCTTCGTGGCGGCCGCCTTGACGGGCGCCGCTTTCTTGGCTGTCGCCTTCTTGGGCGTTTCGGACTCTCCGCTGCGCCATTGCCTTACGCGAGAAACGCCCCGTCCGGCCATTTGTACCATCCACACCAACAGCCATAAGGTACAGACTAATCCTCCCGCTGACGTACAGACAACCGAGCCGATGAGAATCGCCCTATTCCGCTCCTTTTTCTGCTTGTACTCGCTCAGCTCCTTCTGCCAGTTCTCTCCGTAAAAAACGTCCGCAAATGGAGGGGCGGTTGTTTCACCCGTAGATAGTTTTTCGATATCCCCTTTGAGCCTCTCCTGCTGCTCCTGCTGGAACTGAGCCCTTGTCTTGGCTTTTCCATCCTTATCCAAAAGCAAAGGCAGCTCCGTTCGCTCTTCGGCGGGCCGTTGCAGCCACTCATTATATTGCCTCATGAAATCAGCCGTCTCGGTGCTGTACTTTAACTGGTAGTCGGCCGCTAAAGCTTGCTGCTCTTTTTGATCGGTAAGAACCCACGACAGCAAAGAGCCGCCGCCAAAAAGCAATATAGAACCAACAATGATCGATTTCGTGCGCATGATCTCAAATTTCAAGGATGAATCATCAGTTTCAGCCGCGTTTTAGGCAGACGCGGGACTTATCGGCCCTCACGTTTTCATTATTTGCCGGGATTATAATTCTCAACGAAAACTTCCTTCTCGTTCTTGCCATATACTTCGGTGACGCGAAGCACCTCTTCGATGGTGGTCAGACCCTGCTTGACCTTTAGAATTCCATCGTCAAACAGGCTTCGGCGGCCTCCTTCGTGAAATGCATGGCGCATGCTGATCGCCGACGGGTCTTTGTTAATCATTTCCCTGAACCGCTCATCGATCACCAACATTTCGTAAATGCCGACGCGGCCGGCGTAGCCGGAACCTCGGCACTCCTCACAGCCTGCGCCGTGGAATACTTGGTCCGCCTGGACACCCGCCCGTTCGACATACTGCCGCACATTTTCCGGGACCGCGAAGGGCTGCTTGCACTTGGGACAGATTTTCCTGACCAGCCGCTGGGCTACCACGCCATTCAATGAGGCCGCTATCAAATACGGCTCGATGCCGATATCCACCAGCCGGGTAATGCTGGCGGCCGCATCATTGGTGTGCAGCGTGGACAGAACCAGGTGGCCCGTCAAAGCGGCCTGCACGGCTATGCGAGCCGTCTCGTTGTCGCGAATTTCTCCGATCATGATCACGTCCGGGTCCTGACGAAGCAGACTTCGCAGGCAGGTCGCAAAATCAAGGCCGATCTTATCGCCGATCTGGACCTGGTTGCAGAAATCAAGCTCGTACTCAACCGGGTCCTCGACCGTCGAGATATTCAGTTTTTCGCGATCCATCTGGCACAGCGCCGAATACAACGTCGTGCTTTTGCCGGAACCGGTCGGGCCGGTCACGAGCAATATCCCGTGAGGCAGCACGATCTGCTCGCCGAACGTTTTCATCACGTCGGCTTCCATGCCCAACTGTTCGAGACCGCGCAGAACCGACAGGCTATCCAGAATACGGATGACCACTTTCTCGCCGTGGTTCGTCGGCAGCGTCGAGACGCGCAAATCGATAGCCCGGCCGCCCACGGAAACCTTGATCTTCCCGTCCTGCGGCAGCCGCCTTTCCGAAATGTCCAGGTTCGCCATGATTTTAATACGCGAGACAATCGCAGGATGCATCTTTAGCGGCGACTGCTTCATTTCGAAAAGGATGCCGTCGATGCGGAACCTGGTCCTCATGAACTTTTCCTTGGGCTCGATGTGAATATCGCTGGCGCCTTCACGGATTGCGTTGCTGATCAGATAATTGACGAACTTGATGACGGGCGACTGCCCTGCCATCTTCTCAAGGTCTTCGGACTCTTCCTGCTCGTCGTGGACCAGCTCGACGTCCGACATATCGCTGATGATGTCATCGAGGTTATGATCTTCTTTTTCCCCACTGAGAGCATCGCAGACCTTGTCGATATCCGCATCCAGACAGACAACCGTCTCGGTGTTCATCTGGACCTGCCTCTTGACGTCTTCGATGACAAACAGGTCGGCGGGACGGCTTGTGGCCACCACCAGCGTCTCGCCTCGGATCTCGACGGGTATGACGCGGTTGTTCCTGACGTAGTCCTGGCCGAGCTTGTCGAAGGCCTCCCTGTTGACTTGTTCCGGCTCAATCTTGCGGAACTCCAGCCCATACAAGCCCGCCCGCGCCATCGACATATCCGTTTCTTCGACCAGGTGCAACTCGGTGATGACTTGGACGACATCGCAGTTGGGTTTTGTCTTCTGTGTTCGTCTGACTTCGGATAGCTGCTCGGGGGTGATCTTACCCATTTCGCGCAGGACGTCCGCCACATCGCGAATTTGGGTGGGGCTTTCTTCTTCCTCCGGGCTGTACAGTTGCGACAGACCGCTGATTTCACCTTCGCAGCCATCATTCAGGGTGTCCACGGCTGGACTTCCGCCGGACCCCCCGTCTTTCTTGAATCGAAATCCAAAAATCCCAGCCATTCTTCGGTACCCCCAACCTAAAGAAGTTTCATACTTGCCAATTACCTAAAATATAAGTAATAATTCCCAACCCATCAAAACAGCTCAGGGCTGCAGAACGGCACTTTATCCGGCTCCGACGGCACTTTATCCGGAACAATAAAATCAGGATGGCTCCGCCTGAACAATTATCGGAATGATTTGAAGTGAACTTGACCAGGAACTTGGTCTTGCCGTCTTTTTGCAGGGACAGCGGTCGCGCCTTGGTGGTAGTGTCGCGATTCTCGGACGAGGTTTCCCGGTCTATGCGGGAAACACCTCATCCGCGAGGTCCTGGCCGATCTGCCTGCCATAGTATTGCTTGATGGCTTTCTGGCCCTGGGTCTGGAACGAATCCATAGAGGAAAAAACACCGACCTTCATAAGTATAAGTATCGTGGCACAGGCGGCGAAATTCACTATGGAGTGCCCGTATCGACCATATTTTTCCAGCGGTTTGGGCTGAGGCAGGATGCTTTTAAGCACCTGAGCCTTCGGCGCTTCCCGCAGACTGTGCTTGAGCACACAAATGGCCTGTGTGTTGGCCCGCATCAGAAGATCAAGCCTGTGCGGCTGGGCCTTGATGGACGACAACGCAAGATTGACCCTGCCCCAGGAGGCCAGCCGCCGCCGGCATCTCGGACAACTCGCAACGTGGCCCTGTAACCAGCCCGCTTCAGACCCGAGGCGGCTGCTCACCGCCGTATGTAACCATGCTCTGATTTGTCTGCACTTGCTATCTTTTATATTTGTCATGGTTGTTCTTCACTCATCCACACTGCCAACAACTGAACTGCTTTACATCTGTAAACCCTCGCCGTCGCCGATGATATACCCAATATCCTGCCTACCTGAGCGTAGGACATTTCTCCCAGATCACGCAATGTCACCACGTTTCTGAGATGTTCAGGAAGCTGGGCAATATAACGTCTTAGAGCCTCCTGTAAGTACTTGGAATCCAGCTCCTTTACCGGTGAGCTGACGGTCTCCACGGGGCTGGCGGGTCTGGACAGCCGGCTCTTCTCGGCCATCCTGCGCCTCAACATTGAGATCGCTACATTGCTCGCAACCCGGAAGATGTACGCTTTTACATGGTCCGGCTTCTGTCCCCCTTCAAAGTGCGCCAGTTGCAAAAAGGTATCCTGGTAGGCGTCGCAAACATCCTGTTCGTTGCCTAATATTCGCCAGAGCACCGTGACCAGCTCCGGGCCGTGCTTCTGCATGGCGGACAGAACCCACCTCTGGCTCTCAGCAACAGAGTCAGAGACGGCAACATCCCAAAGCAACCCATAACTCACGGCTTTGCCGAACATAAGCGCCCATTCACCCTGTGTAACCTTGTTCTACACAATAAGACGCACCTCCAGATAATATGTTAACAGAAATCTTGCCAGTCTGAGCAAAAAAAAATCGGTTTTTCGAGATAACGTTTGGAGCGCCATAGCGTCTTATGTTCAGTGGCAAGGCATTGGAAAATGCAGAATTGATCAGGATGAAGCCACAAAGCTACATATATATGGATACAAATCACTGCAAAAACAGCTCTCACGAACCCAGGAAAGACGCCACCGACGTGGTCTTGTGGGTGGAGGATATACTCAAAAGAGCCGTCGAATACGGGGCGAGCGACATTCACTTCGAGCCGACAAACGCCGCGTTGAACGTAAAGTTCCGGCTCGATGGCGTTCTGAACACCGTGGAGGAGCTGCCCCGCTCCTTATCCGACAACGTCATCGCCAGGCTGAAGGTCCTGGGGGGACTTTTGACCTATCGCAACGACATACCGCAGGAAGGCCGAATTGAGGCCGGCAACCACGAACATAGCCGCGTTATGGACCAGCGTCTGGCGGTCTTCCCCACCATACACGGCCAGCGGGCCGTGGTGCGCTTGTTCTACAGCAATACCGAACTGATGGAGCTGGACCAGTTGGGTTTTTCTCAGCCGACGTACACGGCCCTGAAAAACATTGCCGCCCAGAGCCAGGGCGTTCTGCTGCTGACGGGCCCGGCGGGCAGTGGAAAAAGCACAACGCTCGCTGCCCTTCTGCGGCATATCCTGAAATTCTATGCCGGCAAGAGCGTCGTGACCCTCGAAGACCCGGTGGAAATCAGGATTGATGAGGCCACGCAGGTTCAGATTACGCCACACGGCCAGATGACGTTCCCTACGGCGCTGCGCTCGCTGCTTCGCCAAGATCCCCAGGTCCTGATGATCGGAGAAATCCGGGATGCCGAGACGGCAAAAATTGCCGTCGAGGCGGGACTGACGGGCCATCTGCTTATGAGTACGATGCACAGCGGCTCGCCCGCCGGGGCGCTGCTGCGGCTGTTAGAGATGGGCATCGAGCCATACCAGGTCACCTCAAGCATCTCGGCGGTACTGAACCAGAGGCTGGTCAGGAGACTTTGCACGAAATGCAGGCAGAAGGTCGAGGCAACGGGCTTCTTCAAAGCGACAGGATGCCAGGAGTGTTTCAACACCGGCTACAAGGGCCGGGTGCTAATCGCGGAAATAGTGCAGCTCGACAGCCAACTGCGAAAGGCCATTTTAGCCAAAGCAGACCTGGACGAGCTTGAGAATATCCTTAAAGATAAAGGTCACACAACGATGCTCGCCGACGGCCGGCGTTTGGTCAACGACGGTGTCACGACCGAGGATGAATTGAATAAAGTCTGTGGAATCGTTCCGGAGACGTCCTGAACTTTGGGAGAGGCTTATGAAACGTACTTTCTTATATTTAACAATTCTGTTCTCATTATGCGTGTCCATTGGGGCAGGCCAGTCTTCGCGTGGCCCGGTCAAGCTGGCACTTTATCCGGCTAAAGTTGCCGAGCCGGCTCAGACGTATCGGCTTCTCGTGAGACCTGAAAAGCAAACCGACGAGGATGCTATGCCTTTGTACGAAAAGGCGATTCAGTTAATGCCGAAAGATGTCAATCGCATACAGATACAGGAGTGGTTGAGCTTGCCCCTCGAAAAGCTTTCCCAGAAGGAGGCCGAAGAGGCCGTGCAGAAATATATCGAGAGCCTGCGGCTTCTGGCGCAGGCGGCGCAGTGCAAAAGATGCAACTGGCCCGCGTGGAAACCCGTTGACCCTCTTCCCGATCTGATTTCGTATAGAGATCTGGCCTTTGTCATCCGGCTACGGGCGAGATTAGATATTTCGCGTGATGAGTACAAGGGCGCCCTGGCTGCGATAGAAACGGGTTTCAGCATGGCCAGACATCTCGAAGGGGCTCCGACGGTTATACATAGCTTAGTCGGAGTGGCCGTCGGCGCGATGATGTGCGGCGAGCTTGAGCAATTTGTGCAAAGGAAGAATTCTCCGAACCTTTACACTGCGATAGTGGAGCTGCCCAAGCCGCTTGTCGATATGGAAAAGGCAATCGGGAAGGAAAATGCATATCTTAAAGACTCCGGCGCTGCGGCCCAAGAGCAGTCTGAAAACCAGTCGGAGCCCGGTTATGACCGGGCGCGCGTGATTACCCGAAGGCTGGATAACCACGTCAACGCGCTGCAGGTTGTAGAAGCGATACGGCATTACGCCGCTACGCATGACGGGCAGTTGCCACAGACGCTCAGCGACATAAAGGACATGGCGGTTCCGAACGACCTGATGAGCGGCAAGGCGTTCGAGTATCGCCGCACAGACACGGGTGCGGCGTTGCAGGCGGCAATACCTCAGGGCGGCAACGAGCGAGACGCCGTTCGCTATGAAATTGTGCTCAGGAAATAGTCTAACGACCATAGAGGACCGAACATGGCGACATTCGAATATAACGCACTAACGCCGGCGGGCAGGCTGATGAAAGGTACAATTGAGGCCGGCTCACGCGAGGAGGCGGACGGGCTGCTCAAACAGATGCAGCTTGCCGTCAATTCCATCGACAAAGCGAAGGCCGAAAAGCCCAAGACGGCCATCGGCAGAAACGAGTTCGTGCTCTTCAATCAGCAACTCGCCTCCATCACTAAAGCGGGGATTCCCCTGGAGCGAGGGCTGCGGGAGCTTGCCCGCGACGTCCATTCAAGTTCCATGCGAAGGCTCGTCAATGCCATTGCGGACGAGCTCGAAGCAGGTGTGAGCATTGAACAGGCGTTTGAGAAGAGACAGAAGCATTTTCCGCCTTTGTACGGCCGCATCCTCAAGGCCGGCGTGGAAACGGGCAGGCTCAGCGAGATGCTGACCAGCCTTAACCGCCACCTGGAGATGGCCAACCAGACCAGGAGGATCATCTTCGAGGCAATCAGCTATCCGCTGGTCATTTTGGTCCTGGCGGCCATCATCCTTACGGGTGTCTTCACGTTCATCATCCCGCAGTTCGAGTCGGCATTGACCGAAATGACCGAAGGCAAAAGCCTGCCGGTGCTGACCAGGGCGTTTTACAGTATGGCCGGGAACGTCGGGCCGTTCTGGTTCGTCGTAGGGTGCGTCATCGCTGCAATAATCGTTCTTTCTGCAGGGCTGTCCGCCTCTGCGGCGGGCCGGCGGTTCAAAGAATCCGTGTTCCTGAACGTACCGGTTATCGGCAGGGTCTATCACAGCAGCGTGCTTAGCAGGATGGCCGAGGCGATGGCCATCATGGTTGCCGCCGGCTGCGATATGCCGCTCTCGCTGAGATTAAGCTCGGGCGCTACGGGAAGCGAGAAGCTTATTCTGGAAAGCGAGATCCTGGCCGGCCAGATCGAGCAGGGAACCAATATCTTAGAGGCCGGACAATTCTGCCGGATGATACCGAGGCTGTTCCTGTATTCCGTCCAGTTGGGCACGCAGCGCAACGAGCTGCAGGATAATCTTTATAGTCTCGGTCAGATGTACGCCGAACAGGCGCGGTGCGGCCAGGCGAGGCTCCAGGCGGTGCTACTGCCCCTGATGATAATCGGCGTCGGCGGCTTCGTGGCGACGACCATCCTTGCCATGTTCCTGCCCATGATACAGATTATCACAACATTATCTTCTTCGGCTTGAAATATGCTTATACTCACCGCCATAATGATAGTCCTATTGGTTTTGTATGCGTACCTCGGGTGGAAGCGGCCGGGCATCGCTCTGATCACCTCTCCCATTGTCACCGGCGTCTTAATTTTTGTTGCAGCCGCAGAAGAGGATATTGTGGCTGTGTGCATCGCGCCTTTCATCTTCGTTGTGACACTCGTTGTGGTTCTGTTTTCAAGACGCGAACCCGATGTGGGACAGTGGCCGCGAACGTGTGCTAGATGGATCATCGTCATTTTCTTGTTCCTCCTTGCATTAGTCACGGCCGGCATTGTAGTCGGTCCTTTGGGTTTCATCGGGATTGCGCTCTTTGTCTTGTTTGTTGCGTCCATCATTGCCTATGCTGTAACATCTCGGCACACGATTGCTGCGTATGTTATTTCGACCATCGGTGCAAGCATGAGGCAGAATCTGCCGCTGCCCATGGCGCTGGAATCGGCGGCCAGCGGGCTTACCGACAGTCGCTCCAGAATCCTGAACGGCATCAAGAAATGGCTGGTCCAGGGCTGCTCGTTGAGCGAGTCCATCAAACGAGGCTACCCCAAGTGCCCCGGCTACGCGGTGGGCATGATCGCCGCGGCCGAGCGGATCGGGCAGCTTCCCTTTGCGATTCAGGCTATCGAGGCGGACATGGTGGCCAAGTCCGACGAACGCAGAAAAATCCGCCCCGTGCACCCTATTTATCCGGTGATACTCATTTTCTTTACATTCTGTGTGTTGTTAGGTCTGATGATGTTCGTCATCCCACAGTACGAGAGTGCGTTGCAGGAAACAGTTGAGGGGGCGTCACTTCCGGCGGCTACTCGATGGCTCCTCGGCATCACAAGTGTTGTTGCGTTTGAGTATGGGTGGCTGCTCGGGCTGATTCTTGTACTGGTCGCCTTCGTGGCCTTTCCGGTTTTGATATACGTCAGGTTCAGGCCCCGGAGGCCCCAGAAGTCTTATCTGTTTTCCCGAATCGGCGACTTTATCAAATGGCATCTGCCTATCCTGCACCGCTTCGAGAGGGATTACTCGATGGTCCAGGTCACCGAGCTTTTGCGGCTGTCGCTCAATGCCGGCTGCACAGTTAACGATGCGATCAAGAACACACTGGGCCTGGATGTGAACAACTGTTTCAGGAAGCGGCTGCGAAAGTGGCTGCAAAAAGTCGAACGAGGTGACAACATCTCCGCAGCAGCCAGAACAAGCGGATTAGGCTCGACCCTGGCCTGGGCCTTCGACGACAAGGTGAATCAGGGCAACACGATCTCGATACTGGAGACGCTTGAGTCGTTCTATCGCTCGAACTACAGCTACTGCGTCAACCTCGCCCGGTTCATCCTGTGGCCCTGTGTCATCCTGATCATGGGTGCGATAGTAGGGTTTATCGTTTTTGCGATCTTTTCGCCGCTTATGGCAATTATCACTCAATTAGCGAGTCAGGTGAATCCGTGACAAGGGTAATGGAGACAACGTATGTCCAGTAGAAACGCAAAACACCGCGGATTCTTGTTGACCGAGCTGATTGTCGCGATGAGCGTCGTGGGGATGCTGCTGGCCGGACTGTTGTTTTCGCTGAATGGATTCGCCAAATTCAATCGCTACCAGTTGGTCCGGCAGCAGTGCATCGCGGCGGCCCAGGCGCAGCTTGATAGTATCGCCGTGACGGGCCGGCCAATCCCGGATGAAGATTCCAGCCGGCTCTGGCCAGGGCTCAGCGTTGCCATCAAGCAGACGCCCGGCGAGGGCCAATGGGACGGAACCCGGCGCGTCGAGGTCACGGCAAGCGGCAAGGTCGCTCGCAAGGAAGTGAGCATCCGGCTTTCCAGATATATCCTCGGGGAGAAATCCTCGGCTGAGGGAAAGGGATAAAAATGCGGACCCGTGCTTCACAAGGCGGTAACGGTTTCACCCTGGTCGAGATGATGGTCGTCGTTGTCACTCTGCCATTTTTGTTAGTAATCATCGACGGATTATTCAGAACTCTGCTCGCCGAGATTCCGTGGTCCTTGCGCATCGCCCAGGAGAACACAACGGTGTTGAATATGTTAGAGCAGATGCACCAGGACCTGGATAAAGCAAAGGGATTGCCAAAATCCTTCATGGGGAAGACCACCAGCGATACACTGCTTCTGATTGAATTGCCCGACGGCGTGATCTGCTACCAACTGAAGGACGGCCAGGTCATCAGAGGCAAACTGACAAGGGACGGGATGGAAGAAACAAGAGCTTGGACGGCGCCCAATGCCAAAGTGGAATGGAAGGTCTGGGGCCAGAAAGGCCGAGGTTACGCCGTCGAGACCAGAACGAGTGTCGAGTATAGAAAGCGAGGCCAGTGGAACAGGAAAATGGCGAATTCGCATGTGTATTTTGTGGGCGCCTTGGGAGAAGGTTTGAGACAGCCATGAAAAAAACAAGTCAAAAAGGTTTTGTGCTCGTATTGGTGATAATGGCGGTTGCTATCATCGGGATCGAGATGTTCGTTCTGGCCGGCATTGCCAATACGATGCAGTTTCAATCTCAAAGGGCTTATCTTCAGGCGTGCGAGAGAAACCTGCTGGCCAGCGGCCTGGCTTGGGCGAGACTAAATATCCCGGATAAAACTGGCGAAAGCCCCGCGAAAACGATACAATTGGACGTGAGCGAAATGAATATTCGGGCCGCTGCTCTGGATGTAACGATCCGTCTCGGTCGGGAAAATGAGGCGGACGTTCTGGTTAATACCTCGTGCAGCCGTGGCAGGCAAACGCTCAAAGGCAGCGACACCTACAGAATTGGGCTATATGATAAGCAGGAAACAGCTCCTGGAGCACGCCAAAACCCAGCAGGCGACTGACATCCATATCTGCGCCGGGGCGCCCATTCTGTTCAGGGTGGGAGGTAAGTTAGTTCCCATTACGAAAGAGCATCTGACCGCCGCCCAGAGCCGGGACATCTCGCTGGAGCTGCTGAACGAGCAGCAGAAAGTGCAGTTCGAGAAGAACCTCGATTACGACCTGATGCTGGCCGACGGAGCCGGCCGGTACCGGATCAACATCGGCTATTTCAACGGCTCGGTCGGCTCGACCATTCGAATCCTTCCCACGCGGCCCAGGACGATTGAGGAATTATTACTGCCGGACACCGTCAAAGAGCTGACCCAAAGGAAAAAAGGACTGGTACTCATCACCGGAAGCACGAGCCAGGGCAAAACCACGACCATGGCCGCGATGATCGACGAAATCAACACAACCTGTGAAAAGCACGTCATCACCATCGAGGACCCGATTGAGTACGTCCATACGAACAAAACCGGCGTGGTCAGGCAGCGAGAGATCGGGCGCGATACGCAGAGTTTCTATACGGGACTGCGCGCGGCCTTGCGGCAGGACCCCGACGTCATCGCCATCGGCGAGATGAGAGACTACGAGACCATCAAGATCGCCTTGTCTGCCGCCGAGACCGGCGTGCTGGTCCTGTCCACGCTGCACGTCATCTCACTCGACAAGATTATCGAAAGGCTCTTGAGCTACGCTCCTGCTACGGACGAAGGCCAGTTACGGTTCCTGTTGGCCGAATCGCTGCAGGGCGTCATTCACCAAGAGCTGGTCCCCACCGTAAAGGGCGGGCAAAGGGTGGCCTGCGAGATATTGGTCGTCACCAGCGCCGCCAAGAACATCATCAGGAGGAAGGGAGGTTTCTTCCTGCGAAGCGTCATCGAGACCGGCAAGAAGCACGGAATGGTGACGATGCTCGAATCGATCAACGCCCTTCTCGAAGCCGGCACCATCAACGAAGGTGTTGCAGAAAGCGTCCTGGCGAATTATAAATAGTCACGGTGCAAAAGCCTGGTTCGCACTGCAATGTAATTTCGTGCCGGCTGATATGGAAAAACAAAAGAAAACTTATTTCTGCGCGGCGATGGTCGTTCTGCTCTGGGCCACCGCGGCCTCCGCCTTCAAGATTTCGCTGCGGTACACAGACGTCTTTTCACTGCTGTTTTACGCTTCGATTGTATCAACGGCTGTTTTCTTCATTTATTTGCTGTTGTCAAAGAAGCTGAATCTGCTCAAGACTCTCTCCGTAAGCGACTATCTGCATTCGGCGCTGCTGGGTTTTTTCAATCCGTTTCTCTATTATACCGTTCTGTTTAAGGCCTACTCGCTGCTGCCGGCCCAGGAAGCACAACCCCTCAATTTCATCTGGCCGATCATGCTCGTTCTGCTGTCAATACCTTTACTCGGCCAGAAAATCGGATCGAAGGACATCCTTGCGACCTTCATCAGTTTCGCGGGCGTCCTTGTCATTTCCACTCGCGGGGACATCTTAGGATTCAAGTTCACCAATATCACCGGGGTCTGCCTGGCGACCGGCAGCTCGATTATCTGGGCGCTGTTCTGGATTTACAACGTCAGGGACCGGCGCGATGAGACGGTCAGAATGTTTCTGAATTTTGCCTTTGGGTCGGTTTTCACATTTCTGTCGATGTTACTCTTCGCAGGCGCGAGCATCCCCAGCCCGAGGGGCCTTCTCGGAGCGGCCTACGTGGGGCTATTCGAGATGGGGATTACTTTCCTGCTCTGGCTCAAGGCGCTGAAGCTCTCGAAGACGACCGCGCACATCACAAATCTTATCTACCTCGTGCCTTTTCTTTCTCTGGTAGTGATTTCCTTTGCCGTCGGCGAGAAGATTCTGCCCTCCACGGTCGTCGGCCTGGTCTTTATCGTAGCCGGGATCGTATTGCAGAAACTGCGAGGCCGCAGGCAGACGTAAACTAACACTCCACCATGCGCCTGAACGCCCTTCATTGCGTTCGGCAGTCCGAGTAGAAAACCACCTTAGTCTGTTATACGTTTTCAGGCACGACGAACGGTTTGCGATACGGCCGCGTCAGAAGCTCATCGGCCTTTGCGTTGCCCACGAACTTTTCCGCCTTGGGATCGAACTTCAGCATCGGCCCGAGCTGATAAGTGCTCTTGGCCAAATCCAGACCTATTGTGCCTTTGACTGTCTCCAAGACCTTCTCCCATGACTTGCCGATTTCCTCGTGCTTGTCGAGGACATCGGGCCGGATCGTGCCGGCGACCTGCTCACCGAGGCGGTAGGAGATATTGCCGAGATGACAGCACGCCGCTGAGAGATGTGCCTTGGCGATGTCGGCATTCAGATCAGTCACCTTGCGGCTGCGTACGGCGTGGATGAAGTTCTCGAAGTGATCGCCCGGGCCCATCTGGACATCGATGTCCACCAGATCTTCACCCTTGTCGGAACCCTTGGGAAAGAACTTGGTTTTCTTCTTTTCGTCCTCCTTGATCACGCCGGCCTCAAGGTAGAACTCGTTACCGACGTTGGTCGGATATTTCTTGCCGTCCAGACCCGCCCTATCGACCAAACCGATGACTTCGAACACAAGCAGCGGCCCGCCGAAGTCCATGATGGTCAATTGGCAGTTGGGCGTCTGGGCCTGATCGGTAAAAGGAGGATGTCCCTCCGTCGAATTCACCCAGCGGCCGCCCATACTGATCACGCTCTTGGGCAGCGTCGCACCCGGGATCGCCCAGCGGGCGATGTCCATCTGGTGAACGCCCTGGTTGCCGATCTCTCCATTGCCGAAGTCCCAGAACCAGTGCCAGTTGTAGTGGACTATATTCTGATGGTACGGCTGTTGCGGCGCCGGGCCGAGCCAGATGTTAAAGTCCAGGGTTTCCGGCGGCTCCTGGATCGGCTTAAACCCGATGCTCCATCGTCCGCTTCCGTTCTTTGAGGCCGCGGCTTTGGAGACCAGCAGTTTGCCGTACTTGCCGCTCTGGACGGCGGCTATCTGTTTCGCCCAGCCCCTGCTGGAACGGCTCTGTGTGCCGTGCTGAACGATTCTGTTATACTTGCGTGCGGCCTCGACGCACTTGCGGCCTTCGAAGACATTGTGGCTGCACGGCTTCTCGACGTACACGTCTTTGCCCGCCTGACAGGCCCAGATGGTAGCCAGCGAATGCCAGTGATTAGTCGTGGCGATAGAGATGGCGTCGATATTCTTGTCCTCCAGCAGCTTGCGGATATCGACGTACGTATCCACCTTGCGGTTGTATTTCTTCTCAAAGGCGCCGGCCTTGCTTTCCAGAACCTTGCGATCGACGTCGCAAAAGGCCGCGACCTGCACGCCCTCCATCTCCCCGAACGCGCTGATATGCGAACCGCCCCGGCCGTTGATGCCGACCACCGCCACGCGAACGGTGTTATTGGCCCCTCGCACGCGGGAAAACGGACTGGCCAGCGTCAAACCTACCCCCGCTGCCATCGAACTTTTCATAAAAGCTCGGCGCGAAAAACGTTCCATAAGTATTCTCCTTCCTCAGAATCCGAAGACATGGTTGATTGAGCTTGTGAACCCCATGAATTATCCCTGCATACTGAAACAGGACGACTCAGCCTTCTTTAAGGCGGGGTAACGTCATACAGACCGGCAGAATAATCAAAAAAAGCCCGGCCGACAAGAACAAATAAAAAAACTCACACACTCCAGCGGCCTTTCAGCTAATGATCTGCTCAATCGTTTGCGCGACGATGTAGTCCGGCAGCTTTTTCAGCTCCGGCTTAGATTCGTATGCCAGGATAATGCTCTTATCCGGGAAAGCCCCGACCTGCATGATCAGTTCCTCGGCCAGCACCCGTAGTCTTTCCTCCGTCACATCCGCCTCGGCCTTGTTGCGGGCTGCCTGAACCAAAGCCGCAAATTCCGCCCGGCTGTCGTACCAGTCGAGCTGCAACTCCAGTTCGAAGGCACTTTTTGCCATTTCCCGGTCATATAAGTACTGGATACCAATAGGGTTATATGCCTCGATCCGCTCGTCCACAAAGGCCAGGCAGGCATCCCTGTACGCCGTGTATTTCTCCCGGTCGAAATCCCCGAATCCGCGTGCTGCGATCTCAGCGGCCAGCAGGTCATCTATCCGCCCGGCCAGAAGCTCCTTGCCGGCTTCAAGCTGCTCGTACAGGGCTTCATAGTATGCCTTTAAAAGGATACTCGTTTCGCTCATCGATTCTCCTATGGACGGCCTTTGGCGGATTCTTTGCCATCGGCGTGCTCACTAAGGCGATTATAGCATCGAACGTTCTCTAATTCCACATCGGCGGAGAATAACATTTGTATCCGCACGAGGCATTATAAAAAATGGTTGCAACGGCAGAGCCAATCAGGTATATTGATAATGTAACGGCTCGGCAGTGTGGATAAGCCGAGGTGTAGAGCGAATCTTGGTTTAAGGAGAGGCCGCCTGAAGCAAGGCATCGGCGGCAGGTGGAGTTTTTTTCTCTACAAAAGAGCCGTCGTTAAGGATAGAGGCAAATCATTTATTTGCCCAGATGTATTAACTGAAGCTATTGGAGGCAAACCGAGATGAAGTGTGAACGAAAGATCAAAGGGGCGAAAGGCTTTACACTAATCGAGCTGCTGGTAGTGATTGCCATTATTGCCGTGCTGCTGGCCATCATTATGCCTACGATGCGAAAGATCAAAGAGATGGCACGTGAAACAGCGTGCAAATCGAATTTGAGGAACATCGGCTTGGCCGTGGCCATGTACCTCGACGACAATGAGCGCAAGATCCCCGATACGCAGAGCTCCAACGGATTTCTCTGGGATAATCCAAATGGTACACCCCGAAAACCAGGTTCGGGCGACGCCTATTGGGGTACGTTCTATAGAGACTATACGAAGGAAACGAAGATATTTGGGTGTCCGAGCCTGCAGCGCGTTCCGGAAGGGTTAATATACAGTTATAGTCAATATCCCGATCCCTCAGACGTGATTCAGCACGCCGCTTACGGTCTGAATCATCATTCAAAAGCTAGAGGCCGCAATACAAATACCATTTACCGTACCTCAGAGTTCCTCTATGCCAGCGACCACGCCGAACCCAGGCCGGACGGCGGCACGAGCGACTGCTTTCACAACAATGACACACCCGGTGCGATGAATCTAACCAGCTACCGACAAGGGGGCAGCCGCGCGTTTACCTATCGGCAGATTTTCAGACACAACACCAGATACCCCGACCCTTACAAGACCGGCGGAAGGTCCAATATTCTATGGCTGGATGGGCATGTGACCCCGCTGGAAGAAACTACCGGAGACAACGTGCCGCTGAGGTGGTACACAGGCGATCCGCCTAAAGGCGGAAGGTAAGATACTTGGGCTTCGTCCTCGCGAAAAAACAGGCTCTTCATTTTTTTAACGATTTTCTCTTGACCGGGGGGCAGAGAATCTGGTATAAATAAGGTGCTTAAGGAGGTTGTGGTTTAGCTATATGCAGGTGGATACTTTTTCCGCTGCAGTTTGCTTGACTAGCTGCTCATATTGGGCCTTTGAAGGAAGGAGGTGGCGTCACATCTCAAGAGATTCACCAGGGCGGCTGTTATTTTAATTTGAGTGCGGCAACAGTGCGACTGATTGCCGAACGTTTTGGCGTGTGGCCGAAGCGTAACTTTTCTGATTCTTTATTTGTGTGGAGGATTCCTACCATGTTTAGGAAAGCGTTTTTCTTGGTTTCTGTTGTTCTATTATTGAGTCTCATTTTTACAGGCGATGCCGTTGCAGGCAGAGCTGGTCTTATAGGCTGGTGGAAGTTTGATGGCGACACGCAGGACTCTTCCGGCTTGGCTAACCATGGCGTTGCTGGAGGCAATCCGAAGTACATCGCGGGCAAGATCGGCTCGAACGCCTTGAATCTCGACGGTGATGATTATGTTGCCATTGACGGTGTAGTTGGTGACATCAAGAGCAACGATTTCACCCTTAGTATATGGATCAAGAGCACCCAGACGGGTGAGGGGAACGTAATTGCATCGAATACTACGAGCAGCCACGTCTTTCAGTTTGGCATCAAGGGAGGCGGTAATGTGTGGGTGGATGATGGTCCCGAACACCAGTACCCTCCTGCCCTCAATAACAACGAGTGGCACATGATAACGTGCGTCAGGGACCAGTCGATAGCATACGTTTACAGCGATGGAGTTCAGGTAGGCACATTTTCAAGCACCGCCAGCATACTGAATGAAACACGGTGGTCCATAGGACAGGAATGGGACTCTGCGGACTCCTCCAGTCCGAGCGACTTCTACACCGGCGCGGTGGACGATGCCCGCTTCTACGACGGCCCTCTGCCGGCGTACCTTGTAGCAGATCTCTTTAACGGTATCGAGCCGGCATTCAAGAAGGCCGAGAATCCGGTGCCGGCTGATGGTTCCATGTACGCAGACACGTGGGTGAGCCTGGCCTGGACGCCGGGAGATACGGCGGTTTCGCACGACGTGTACTTCAGCAATAACAAGGACGACGTGACCAATGGCACCGGCGACGCCTTCAGAGGCAATCAGGCCGCAACATTCTACATTGCCGGCTTCCCGGGATATCCGTATCCCGATGGTCTGGTTCCGGGCACGACGTATTACTGGCGGATCGATGAGGTTGAGGCCGGCGGCACCAAGTACCTCGGTGCAGTATGGAGCTTTACGGTTCCGCCCAAGAAGGCCTACAACCCCACCCCCGCCAATGGCGCCAAGTACCTGGCGCTGGACACGACCCTGAGCTGGACGGCTGGCTTCGGTACAAAGATGCACTATGTCTATTTTGGCACAGACCGTGATGCGGTAACCAATGCCACCGGAGGCGTGCCTCAGGCACTGGCAACTTACAAGCCGGCTTCTCTGGCGAAGAACACGACGTATTACTGGCGAGTCGATGAGTTCGACGGCGCCACCAGGTACAAGGGCGACGTCTGGAGTTTCACCACTGTCCCCGATATACAAATCACCGACCCGACGCTTATCGGCTGGTGGAAGTTTGACGAAGGCTTCGGCACGAAGGCCCTTGACTTCTCAGGGCACAGCAACGACGGTGCGCTCCGAGGCGGTGCGCAGTGGATCGAAGGGATCATGGGCGGCGCCGTAAACTTGACCAACAGTGGCTATGTCGTGATTGACGGTGTGGTTAATGACATCACAAGCACGAACATCACGATCAGTGCGTGGATCAAGACCGTGCAGACGGGCGAAGGGAACCTCTTTGCAGCCAACGACAGCGCCAGCGGTTATGCTTTATTGTTTGGCGTTCAAGGTGGGAATCCTTACAGGTGGGACGGTGCCGACGAGCAGTACCCTCCTGCTGTCAATGACAACGAGTGGCACATGCTGACGTATGTCAGAAGCGGGTCATCAGGATATATATACGTCGATGGAGCTCAGCGAGCCACCTACTCAAGCAGCTTCACTTTGACCTCGATAACACGCTGGTCAATCGGACAGGAATGGGACGGAACCACAGCCAGCGACTTCTATATTGGCGCGGTGGATGACACCCGCTTCTATAACGCGGCCCTCACGGCCGAGCAGGTCATGCAACTGACTCGAGGCGATCCATTGCTGGCCTGGAACCCGAGCCCGAGCAACAGCGCTGTCATTGATGTTGAACGGGCCAAGCAGCCGCTGACCTGGTCGCCGGGAGAGAAGGCTTCACAGCACGATGTGTACCTCGGTCTGGAAAAGGCCGCCGTGCAGACTGCCGGCGCTTCCGACACCACGGGCATCTATCGTGGCCGCAAGGCAACCGCCAGCTATGCCCCGACCGAGACCATTGATTGGGGTACCGGGCCGTATTATTGGCGTGTCGATGAGTTTAACACCGACGGGACAGTCAGCACGGGCGGCATCTGGACCTTCACGGTGGCCGACCACCTGATTGTGGAGGATTTCGAGAGCTACGATGCCAAGGACAACCAGATCTGGTACACATGGCACGATGGACTGGGCTATGGCGCTCCGGGCGTCCCGCCGTACTTTGCGGGCAACGGGACCGGTGCGGCTGTCGGCGACGAAAACACCGCTTCGTACACCGAGGAAACCATCGTTCATGGCGGCGGCAAGGCAATGCCGATTTCCTACAACAATAACAAGCAGGGCTTTGCCAAGTACTCTGAGACCGAGAAGGCGCTGACCGCTCCGCGCGACTGGACCAAGTATGGCGTGGGCGAGTTATCGGTATGGTTCAGAGGCCATGCGGCTTCCGTCGGCAGCTTCACGGAGGCCCCGGTCGGCACATTCACAATGACCGCCTCCGGCACGGATATCTGGGGCACGGCCGACGAGTTCCACTTTGCGTACAAGATGCTCACCGGCGCCGGCTCGATAGTGGCGCGGGTTGACAGCGTTCAGAACACCAACGCCTGGTCCAAGGCCGGTGTAATGATTCGCGAGACGCTGGATCCGGGCTCGAAGCACGCCTTTGCGTGCGTGACGCCAGCCAACGGCGTGGGCTCGCAAGGACGCGTCGATACCGATACGGCCAGCTACAACGTGAACCAGACCGGGCTTACCGCGCCGCGCTGGGTCAAGCTGGAGCGAGACGCCGCCGGCCGGTTCACGGTCTCGCATTCGGCCAACGGGACGACATGGGTGCCGGTCACGGGCGACACGTGGACGGCCATTTCGATGGGTTCGCTCGTCTATGTCGGATTGGCGCTGACCAGTCATGATGCGGCTCAGACGTGCCAGGCCAAGTTCTCAAACGTGACGATTACCGGTACAGTCACCGGGCAGTGGGCGCACCAGGACATCGGCATCGCCAGCAACGCAGCCGAGCCGATGTACGTGGCGGTGTCCAACGCTACGGGGCAGCCGGCAGTTGTGGTCCATCCTGATCCGGCGGCCGCGACGATCAGTACCTGGACGGAGTGGGTAATCCCTCTGTCGGCCTTCTCCGGTAAGGGGATTAATCTGGCCAACGTCGACAAGCTTGCGATTGGTCTGGGTACGCGGGGCAATATGACAACGCCCGGCGGTTCAGGGAAGGTTTACATCGACGACATTGGCCTGTACCGGCCACGGACCGCTCCGTAACGGACGTTTGTTGTTTGTGATGAGTCGTTCAGCGATGGGCGACTAACACATAGCAACGGAGTGTTTTGCGTAATTTCGGGGCCTATATCGAGCTATTCGATATAGGCCCCTGCTATTTTTGATTACCCCCCCCGGCTATTTCTATTGTCGAGTGGACAGATGTTTACGGCCGGCTAAGCACGCAGTTCCGAGAGGATTTCAGAGAGGTAGGCGTCGATTCTGCTCGAAAGAGCAGCGCTGAGGCCCTCGCCGGGAGTAATCCGCTCGGGCTGAATCCCGAATATGACGACCTCTTCGGGCGCCTGGTCGAGCTGCCTGGCCAGGCAAAGAATACGCAAAAGGTCGGTTTCGTGCAGCGACTGTCTGGCCAGCATCTTGGTCGTGCGGACGTCATCGGGCGTGAAACGCTTCAGGACACCCGGCTCTTCGTCCATGAAGGCACAATCGACAAACACTGCTTTGCGCCGGCCCTCGATCAGATGCAGCACCGACAGGCTCGCTGTTCCCGCGTCAAAAAAATCGACGCCGGGATACTGCGCAGTCATCTTCGCCAGCCGTTCAATCAGGTGTATGCCTATTCCCTCGTCCGCCATCAGCGGATTGCCCAGGCCAAGCACTACGACGGGATTCTTCATAGCCGCTCAGTTATCTGACGAACTGTACGCTCAGCATGTGCGTCGAGCAGGACACGCACGGATCGTACGCGCGAACCAGCATTTCGAGCTTGAGCCGGACGGCGTCCTGCCCTTCGCTGAGTATCTCGGGCACGAATTTTTCGAAGTCCTTTTGGATATTGGCGTGATTCTGGTTGGTCGGGATACAGATGTCCGCCCCCACGCAGTTGCCCCTGCGATCGAACTCGTACTCGTGGAACAAGATGCCGCGCGGCGCCTCCACGCAGCCGCTGGCCTTCCCCGCTTTCGGGCTGACACGGACTTTTTCGGCCTTCAGGCCCTTGGTGAGAAGCTCGTCGATCATAACTTTGCTGACTTCCACAACATGCACAGCCTCCGCCAGTTGAGCGATGCTGTTCATAAACGGATTGCAGCAGCCCTTGCGAAGGCCGAACATCCTGGCAACATCTTGGGCCAGCGGCGAGAGAAGCTGGCCGTTATTATTGAATCGGGCCAGCGCCCCAACGGCGTAGGAGTCACGATGCCACTTTGTCCACTTAGCCGTTGACTGGTCGCTGACGTATTCGTTGGCAACCGTTTTCCAGTCATTGACGGGGACCATCCCGTCGTAATCGGAGGAGGTAATCTCGCCGTGATAGAACGTGTAGGCGGATGGATTGTCCTGCCTGAGCGAGACGTATTCCGTCTCTCGCGTGAAGTTGGGGATTCTTGATGCGGCGGACAGGACCGTCTCGGCGACCGCCGCCAGGTCCGTCACACAACCATCGAGCTTATCGCGCAGCTCGACAAGCTGCTGGGCCGTCGGAATCCTGGTCAGGCCGCCCGGCACCAGCGTCACCGGATGCGTCGTGCGGCCGGCAAGTAAATCCGACCACTCGTTGGCCAGGCGATGCAGCCGAATCACGGCCTTAACCACATCCGGAGCTTTGGCCGCCAGCGGTACCACCGACGGAAAACCGAACAGGTCGGGCGCGACAAGGTAGCCGACGTGCAGAACATGGCTCTGGAGCTGCTCGGAATAGTGCATCAGGATGCGAAGCTTATCGGTTTGCTCGGACACTTCAATCCCCATTGCATTCTCGACGGCCTTGGTGGAAGCCAGCGAGTGCGTAATAGAGCAGATGCCGCAAATACGGCTGACCACCGTTTGAATATCCTGATAACTACGTCCCCGCACCATCGCCTCGAAGAAGCGCGGCGCCTCGGGCACCTGCCACTGCACCTTCTCGACCTTGCCGTCCGCGGCCCGGACGACAATATTCCCATGCCCTTCGATCCGGGTAACATGGTGCACGTTTACATTCACAGTCTTAGGCATGTGTCGTTGCCTCCTGCCCACTGCCAAAAAGGATCATCTTCGCTCTTAACTGGTCCACCGTCAGGCCATACTTGTCGATCACGTCCTTGGCCGCGTCCACGTTCGGATTGTCGATATAGCCGCGGCAGCCAAAGCAGCGAAAACCGTTCGATGGACATCGGGCGCCGCACCCGGCAAGAATGATCGGGCCGAGGCAGACTTGGTCGTAGTCCCATAGGCACGGATTGCCCCTGGCCTTGCACTCGACGCAGACCGGATGGTTCGGTACCTCCGGCACTTTGCCCATCAGCAGACACCGCACGATGTAGGTGAATTCCTTCCGGTCGATTGGGCAGCCGTGCACGTAGAAGTCAACCTGCACAACTTCGTCGATGCTCCTGGTTGGCTGTGTCGCCAGGTGAGGCCGCCTGGCGTCCCTGCCGTACACGCACTTCTTGACCTCTTCCAGGTCGTTGAAGTTGTTCTTGAGCTTGTTCACTCCGCCAATCGTGGCGCACGCGCCCAGGGCGATAAGGGTCTTCGCCCGGCTGCGGATGAGCTTCAAACGCTCTTCGTCCTCGAGACGCGTGATAGATCCTTCGATGATCGCCACGTCGTACTCATCGGCCTTTTCGCTCATCGCCTCTCGCCATTCAACCACATCGGCTGCGCCGATCAGGTCCAACAGCTCTTCCTCCAGGTTGACCAGTTGTAACTGGCAGCCTTCGCAGCAGGCGAAGTCGAATATGGCAATACGCGGTTTGGTCATCGTCAAATCGCCTCCGGCATCGTTGTCAAATCAGAGTATTGAAACACGGGCCCGTCCATACAGACATACGTGTTATTCACCTGGCAATGCCCGCATTTGCCTACGCCGCACTTCATCTTGCGTTCGAGATTCAGGAATATGTTCTCGTGCGGTACGCGGCGCTTCTCGAGCTCCATGAGCACGAACTTATACATCACCGGCGGGCCGCAGACCAGCAAAATGGCCGATTTCAGATCCGATGTTACCCTGGGGATCAGCTCCGTCACCACGCCGACGTTTCCTTTCCAGCAGTCGTCCGGCTGGTCGATTGTCTCCAGCATATAGACGTCGCCGCGTTTCTCCCATGCTGCTACTTCCGAGGTGAACAACCGCTGGGCATAACACTTGGTGCCCTGCAGGATCGTCACCTCGCTGAACTGGTCGCGGTTGTCCAGGACATAGTTGATGAATGACCGCTGCGGGACGAGCCCGATACCGCCGCAGATAAAAACCAGATTCCGGCCCTTCGCGTCTTCGACGGGATACGTTCCTCGGCCAAACGGCCCGCGAATCCCGATTTTGTCACCGCGATTGAGGTTGTGGATCGCATTGGTGACATTGCCGATCCTGCGGACGACCAGCTCGAACCCCCCGCTCTGGGTGGGTGAAGAGCTAATTGTGATCGGCGCCTCGCCGATGCCGCCCACCGAGACTTCCACAAATTGCCCCGGCGTATAGTCAAACGGGCCGTTGTCCATCGAAAGCCGCAGGTACCTCTCGGTTGCATTCATGGCCTCAGTCTTCTCGACCGTCGCCAACTGCGGCAGGTAAATATCTTTCATTTCAGCACAGTGCTGACCCATTCGTCAGACTCCTAACCATGCAAACATGCCCTTATTGGCCGCTCACGTCCTATCCAATTCCCAAATCGTCGAGCAAACGATTATATACACTGACAGGATTGGCAATATCCGGCAGACAGGCGCCGACGCATCGCCCGCAGCCGACACAGGCGATCTGACCCCCGATTTTTTCCGGCACGTATTTCGCCTTTCGATAAAGCCTGTGCCTGAACCGGTTGGAGCGGCGCTTCCTGAACTCGTGCCCCCCCGCCACCTCTGTGAAACCATCGAGCAGGCACCCATCCCACTCCCTGCTGCGTTCGCCCGCCTTCCGGTCCCAGCTCACGTCGTCCTGTACGTTGAAACAGTAGCACGTCGGGCACACAAGGTTGCAGGACCCGCAGGAGAAACACGTCTTGGCCCGTTCTTCCCAGATCGGGTGGTCGTATGCCCTGTTCAGAAGCCGTGGCAGATAGCTGGGATCGCACTTGAGCTGGTGCCGATTCAAAGCCTTTTTGTTCCTGGCCCACACCGCCTCTCTGCTCCTGAGTGCGGCCTCATCCGCCTCGGCCGTCTTGGCCTTGGCCAGCAGTTTCTGACCCTTTTCCGTAGCCGCCTCAGCCACGTAGCTGTTCCCGATGTCCGTCAGCAGAACATCGTACCCATCCTGAACAATCGCGGTTCCCATTGACGAGGCAAAGACGTTTTCTGAGGGTTTGGCCACGTCACAGGCGATGATCGTGGCGCTGTTGCGCCTCGTCATGTAATGCACGTCGTAGTTGTCCTGCCGGAATAGCTCATCCATCTGGTTGATGCCAATCATGTCGTACGGATGCACACCCAGCAGGATGAAAGGCTGGTCCTGGCACTCGGATTTGTACGCCCCGCCAACCGTGCAGCTCATCAGCACTTCCCTCGGGGGCAGGAAATACTTCTTGGGCGGCTGAAGCGTTACGTCATAGTCCAGCCGCAGGTCTCTTGCCGATTTCAGGGGCGCATAATCGAACCGGTCGCCTTGGGCCTGAACTCCAATGACATTTCCCTGCTCAATGAGCACTTCGACCAGTTCGGCAAATTTATCCTTGGTTATCGTTTTCACACTCATCGTACAATCCTGGATATAAAAAAGCCTTAATTACAGCTCTTAGCCATACTCATCCCCCAGACCACGCCGCCTTCCTGCGGCTCATCGATGCGATCAGCCGCTGGGCATATAGTACGGCAGCCGCGCCAAATCCATTGCGATATCGATGGTAATGACTTTGATTCTCTTGGGAACCGTTATATATCGCGGCGAAAAACTCAAAATCCCCTTAACGCCGGCTTCGACCAGCTTGTCGGCCGTTTCCTGAGCCGCTCGCCGGGGAACGGCGATAATCCCAAGTTTGATCTTTCGTTTTTTGAGTGTCCGCAGATTGGAGACGTCTTCGATCAAAACATCTTTTATCTTGCTGCCAACCTTTCGGGGATCAGCGTCAAATGCAAACGCAATATCAAATCCGTACAGGCCGAAACCCGGATGCTCCAGGACTGCCGAACCCAGATTACCCACCCCAACAAGAGCCGCTTTCTGCACGACGTCAAGCTTGAGAATCTTCCTGATTTGCTTTGTGAGCTTTTCAATACTGTAGCCCACGCCGCGCGTGCCAAAATCGCCGAAATAGGAAAAGTCCTTTCGCACCTGCCAGGGATTGACTCCGACCATGTCCGCCAGAGTCCGGCTCGATATACGCTCTCGGCCCTGTTCCGATGAAAAGACCAGGGCGCGAAGATATCCCGCCAACCGCCGGATGGTCTCATCTGGAATTCGATGGTACTTCATAACCTACTTTGTGAAAACTTAGTGCTTGTGTTCACATTCACAAACTAAAAGCGGAGAATATAACAGGCGCTCGTTTATCCTGTCAAGACATTTTGCCTCATTCAGTCCAATGACTCTAATATTGCTTGTTCTTAATTCCTTTCAAAACAGAAAGTTAACATCGCAGGACAAACAAAAAAAATTCAACTTTTTTCCAGAATCCTACACTATCTCTGCACATCGCACCCATGCGCACGGTACTGCACAATGCCTGCCTTAAGGTCCGATATCTCGAGATGCGGTCATACCCAACGTTCTCGAGACGCCGCACGCCACGGCTCGAGGCCAGACGGCCGGATACTCTACGCACCTGCGTAAGACAAGGCGACAGCGATCTGCCTTTACTCTTTATCGAGCCGTTGGTTCAATAATCTTTAAGTAGCCTGAAATCGCTTGATACAGAGAAAGGCCACCCCGGCATATACATCGGGGCTGTATTTGAAAAATCCTATAGGCAAACCGTTGTTTCCAGGTAGAAAACCATACCGCGAGGAAGAGGGAAAGACATGTTTGACCAACCAGAATATTCCTTGAAAGCAGCCCGGATAAACCGTGTACTGCCGAGTGCATAAAACGCTCAGGCGGCAACTGTAAAAGGGCGACTCTCCTGGCGTTCTTCAGTACAAATTTCGCCTTTCTGACGCCAAACTCGGGCGATTCTCGCTACCCCTATTCTTGAGCCCGAGAATAGGATTCCACGGGCCCCAAAACGAGCACTATATATTGTGAACTGCCCGAAGCTGCCTTTCAGCCGAGCGATGTAGTGGAAGAAACTATTGATGATTTTTCTTGACGCGAATGTGGGTAATCTGGTATATATGAAACTGGTGAAGCTCGTGCCCGTTTTGGCGCGTAGATGAAGGAATGCCTGCATTCCGGCAAGATGAGGGTGTTTATGGACAGCATATAGACACCTCTGAAATGCAAACGGCAGACAGGAGTATCGAACGCCTGATGGTTCGCAGTTATGATCTTTACCTTTCGGAAATCTGCTAATCTGGTAGTATCGAATTACCGAGAAAGGAGGTGGCGTCAAATCGTTTCAAATCATCCTGGGCAAGCAAAACGTGTATCGAAAGGTGAAGGTTATTAGTGATCGGTTCCATTCAAATCAAACTCTTTATAGTATCGTTTGAAGGAGGTCTGTTATGTGTAGAAAATTCATTCTGTTAACTTCATTTGTTCTTGCGATGGGTGCCGGTGTCTCGTACGCTGCCGACCCATTCCTGCAGAGCAGTGGTCCCGACGGCATCGTGGCCATGGAAGCTGAACACTTCCATACCAAAGTTGCCGCCAGCAACCGCTCATGGGAGTTGGTGGGACCTAAAGGCGGCTTTACCGGCGCCGCCGGTATGCAGGCCCTGCCAGACGGCGGGACAAACATTAACACCGGATATGTGACAACGAGCCCTCATCTGGACTTCGAGGTCGCGTTCCAGAAGACCGGTACATACTCTGTGTGGGTACGGGCATGGGGCCCCGACGGTAGCGGCGACTCGGTCCATGCAGGGCTGGATGGACAGGCCATAGCCACGTGTGACCGGATGCAGGGCTGGACCAGCGTGTACGCATGGTCCAAGGCAACGATGGACACCGCACCGTCTACCTTTGATGTCACAACCGCTGGCGTCCATGTTGTGAACATCTACATGCGTGAGGACGGCCTCATCGTTGACAAGATCGTCCTGACGACGAATGCAAATTACACGCCGACGGGCGACGGCCCTCCGGAAAATCCGCTGAAGGCTTCTTCGCCCATACCGGCTAACGGCGCCATTGAGGTGACCGATTCGGTGCTGCAATGGACGGCCGGAGAAACGGCTGTCTCTCACAAGGTCTATCTGAGCGCGGATGCGACCATCGACGCATCAGATTTCCTTATCGAAACGCCTCTTACCTTGGCCGCACCAGACCTTCTCCCAGGGGCCACTTACTACTGGCGCGTCGATGAGGTCCAGGCCGATAAAACAGAAATTCAAGGCGATGTCTGGACGTTCACGATGATGCCTCTGGAGGCCCATTCCCCGAAACCGGCGGACGGCGCCACGGGCGTAGCCCTTGATGCCAAGCTAAGCTGGACGGCCGGCAGGGGTACGATTCTGAACGACCTGTACTTCGGCACGGACCAGGCGGCCGTTGCGGCCAAAGCCCCGACAACGTTCAAGGGCAAGCTGAACGTCACGTCGTTTGATCCCGGGCCGCTGCAGCCGTTCACGACCTACTACTGGAAGGTCGATGAGTTTGCGGGTATCAAGACGAATGCGGGTCCGGTCTGGAGCTTCTCAACTGTTCAGTACTTGATCATCGATGAGGCGGAAAAGACCCTCAACTATGATAACACGATTGCGCCGTTCTACTCCGAGCTGGTGTGGGACACGCCTCAGGATTTGACATACGGCGGCGTTGCGGACCTGACGTTGCGCTTCCAGGGCAGACCCGGGCCTGAGGGCAATCTGAGCATCGATGAAGCGACCGGAACCTATACATTGACCGGCTCCGGCGCCGACATCTGGGGTACGTCGGACCAGTTCCACTATGGGTATGTTAAGCTGTCCGGTGACGGTGAGATTTCCGCACGGGTGGTCAGCAACGGCACCGGCTCCAACCTGTGGGCCAAAGGTGGCGTGATGATTCGTGAGACGACTGCTGCGGACTCCAAACACATGATCATGGCCCTGACGGGCGGCGACGGCAGCGGCATTGCCTTCCAGGGCCGTCATCAGGCAACCGGCGCCGCCTCCAGTAGCATGAACGGGGATATCACGGCGGCACCGCCATATTGGGTCAAGCTGACGCGCGCAGGCAACACGATTACAGCTTACTGTTCGGCTGACGGTGTTAATTGGACGTTATTCCCGGACACCTCTCCAGACAATGCGGGCGGTGCTATATCGAATCCCATGACTGTCGAGATGGCGGATCCGGTCCTTGTCGGACTGTTTGTCACGTCCCACGCCGCCGGCGAGAAGCGCACCTACACGTTCGACAATGTGAGCGTCAAAGGGAACATCGTCGCCGATATCGAGCATCAGGATGTTGGCATCGCCAGCAACTCCGCTGAGCCGTTATTCGTGACGCTGGAAGACAGCGCCGGCGTTTCGGCTGTGGTTGCTTATCCGGACCCCGCCGCCACACGAATCACACAGTGGTGGAAGTGGAAGATTCCTCTATCCGCCTTCAGCAATGCGGGCGTGAATCTGACAGCGGCCGCGAAGCTGCATATCGGTGTCGGTGATAGGCTTAATCCGACACCCGGCGGCTCCGGCCTCGTCCGCATCGATGATATCCTGGTTGTCAAGCCGGTGATCATCACGGAGCCGGCAGACGTCACGGCGCCAGGCGACAACATTAAGGGTGTCCCGAACGACGGGGTAAATACGGGCGGCGATACATTCGGTTGGCCCAGTGCTGAAACACCTCCTTTGGCGATCGACAATAAGACCTCGACGAAATATCTGCATTTCAAAGGAGAAAAAGAGCCGACCGGGTTCCAGGTTACACCCTCGGCCATTCAGAGTGTCGTTACTGGGTTGACCTTCACCACGGCAAATGATTCTCCGGAGCGCGACCCCATAGCCTTTGAGCTGTACGGCTCGAATGTGAGCATAGATGGTCCGTATGAGCTGATTGCGGCCGGTCCGATTGTCGATTTCAACCAGCCAACAGCAGCGGCGCGATTCACCAAGAACACTACGCCGATCATGTTTGATAATGCTGTGGCGTACGATCACTATCAAATTCTGTTCCCGACCGTTCGAAGCGCTGCAACCGCCAATAGCATGCAGATCGCCGAAGTCGAGCTGATAGGGACGGCCGGCGCCGCGGCCCCAAAGCCCCAGGTTATCTGGGTTTCTTTCCACGGAGCCGATGACGCGCCTTCAAACGGTGCCAAGGGCGTTGGCTTCACCGAGGCGCCCGACAAGCCGTATACTGACCTGTTGAAGGCCAACGGCTACGAAGTGACGCGCTATATCTCGACGGCCACTCCCGATCCGGCGGTTCTCAATGCGGCGGATCTGGTGATCATCAGCCGCTCGGTCGCCAGTAGCGGTTATCAGAACGCTGGAGCCACGGCGTGGAACAACATTGCCGCTCCCATGATCATCGTGAATGGGTACACCATTCGGAAGAGCCGCATGGGCTTCGCCACTGGTAACACTATCCCGGACATCACCGGGGACATCAAGCTGACGGTCAACAACTCGACCCATCCGATCTTCGCGGGAATCCCGCTGACCGGCGGCACGATGGTCAATCCGTATGCCGGTCTCGCCACGTATCCCACCGACGCGACCAAGGCCGCGGGCATCTCGGTCATTACCGATGCGCCGATTGCCGGCGGTATGGTTCTGGCCACACTTTCAGAGGCGTCGGGCACTGTTACTGCAGGATCCATGGTAATCGCCGAATGGCCGGCGGGAGCCACGGTGACGCATGACGGCGGGGCTGGAACGGACGTGCTGGCCGGTCCTCGGCTGGTGTTCCTGACCGGTTCTCGCGAAAACGGTGGCAAGAGCTCAGAGACGGCGGGTATGTATGACTTGTACCCGGATGGCGAGCAGATGTTCCTCAACGCGGTCAAGTATATGGTTAAGTAGTCGAAGGCATATATTTGATTCGGTTACCATCTTTTGGATTAGTTCGGGGCCTGTGCTGAGCAAATCAGCATAGGCCCCTCTTATTTATTGTTTGGTCACGGGGCATTGGCATTCGGTCGGACACAACCGTCGGCGGGATTGCGGCGAAACTTACCTCGGCTCGAAGAACCGCCATCATCGTTGTTTCAAAGTGACATCAGGCTTGCGCAGATAGTTCGGAACCAGGGCCAGTGGGTCGGCGAATTGTTCTTTCAGAGCCATTTCCCAGCCGAGCAAGTGGATATTACGTGCTCGCGGGCTCCAGAGCTTCTCGTCGAAGAAACGAATGCCGTCGGCCTGAAACTTGTCTTTGTAGTACACCAAGCCATCCCCCAGGAGCCAGATGGGTTCTTGCCTGCCGGCAAACTGAGCGAGAAACTGCGGAATGGTCATCAGGGAATCGGGAAAGACTTTTTTCCAGAGTTGCCCCCCTGCTGCCTGGTGCTCGTAAACAGCGATGAAGAACTGGCCCCGCTTGGCATCGAGAACAGCGGCGATTCTATCGCAGTCGGCGCTCGGCGGCTCGTGATGCGCAGCGGAGGACTGGCCTGCGAGGTTGACCACGTTGGCCGCGACGACGTCGAGCGTATCGACCGCCACTATTCGCGCGGCGTTTGCCAGATACATAGTTTTTGCAAGCGCCGCCGCTATACGCAGACCCGTAAAGCTGCCCGGCCCGCCGGATATGTAAACGTGCTCGATCTGGGCGGGCTTGCGCCCGAAGCGGTCCAGGAGCTCCTGGATCGCCGGAAAAACCTCAGCGCTGTGCCTCAGCGGGCTTGAAAACCGGGTTTCCCCTAACAGTCCTGAGCCGAGAGCGATTGCCACCGAGCCCGTTCGGCTGGATGTTTCCACAGCCAGTATAAGCGGAGGTATCGCTATGCCGCCGGTTGCTTCATTTTCCATGTGCCCCTTTTTCCATTCGAAATCGCCCTTACGAGCACAAAAAAGGCATCGTTGGGATGACTATTTTTCCCCCCGCCTGACCCGGTTTTTCTTGCCTCGCGGATGGGAACATGGATATTATTGGCCGGACGGCGATAAATCAAATTTTTCTCTTGCAAAAAGAAACCTTTTCTTATAAACTGAATTATTATAAGTCCGGTCCGTTCTTGGAACTGGAGGTCGGGTAAGTAACGGTAACTTATATTAGAATTCCCCCATCAGGGTGGCATTTGGCAGGAGGTATATTTTGAGCAAGCCGAGTTTCTTGACTGATTTTCGGGGCGGGAAGTCCCTGTGCGTCGTCGCATCATCGATCCTGTTGCTAATCATCTCAGCCTCTAAAGGGGCCTCCCCGCCGGAGAAGGGAACGCCTGAGCGGCAGGAAGTACCCCGTGAGTTGTCCCGAATTTGGATTCAGACCGGGAAGCAGCAATGTGACAATGCTTACTTTGACCAAGCTGTCATATCCTTCCATGATGCGCAGACGTACCAGGAATATTTGACGCCAGCCGAACGGAAGCAGTTGAGCGCGCTTCTGGAAGATGCGCGGACCGGCGTGGCGGAAAGGAAACGCGCCATAAAGACACTTGAGACGGCCACGAGCCTAGTCAAGCAGGACCAGCTTATCGAAGCCAGAACACGTCTGGAAAGTCTGAGCACGAGTAAATTTCTGAGGGAGAATGAGCAGGCACAGATCACGGAAGCGCTCAAGCGAGTAAATGATTGGATAGCGGCGGACAAGGCCCATGCCACGACCGTCGAGGACCAGAAGCTCTCGGCCGCGGAAAAGCTCGAGAAAATCGCCGAGCAGATCAGAACACCGAGCGAACAACAGAATGATCCCAACATCCCAATCGTTAAGCTTTATTATAGCAGCATGGAACTTTACCGGAGCCGCCAGTTCGAGAAAGCCCGCAAAGGTCTGGCTGAGGTCGCGGCCAGCGGCTCGATCCCGCTGGATATGAAAAAGACGGTTGAGGGCTACATAGCGGAAATCGACAAGGTCGTGCCCAGGAAGGCTGACAAGACAACAGCATCGCAGGAAAACAAACCTGAGATGACGGATGTTATTAAGCCGAAGGCTGTCACACCGCAGGCTGCGGGACCGGAACAGGCAAGGCCAAAGCTCACGGAATCGACAGAACAGAAACAGTCTGAAGAGCTTGTCCCGCCGCAGGTCGTTGCTGCGCCCGCGGCCGCGGAGCCAGGTACGGGCCAGCCGAAAACAGTGACCTCTTCAGCCGCGTCACCAGGCGCCGGCGAGGGCGGCTACATCGACCAAATCACTCGCCGTAGAAACATCGTGCGAAGCCATACCGAAGCCGTCGTCAATGATGCGATAGCGAAGGCGCGCAGTCAGATGGGCGAAGGCCAGTTCGACAAGGCCAGGCAGACCGTCGGGACGGCCCAATTCACCGTTAATGAAAACCAGGTTGACCTCGGAGATGAACTTTACAAAACACACAGCGACCGGCTCCAGGCCATGAGTGAGGAAATCGTCCGGAAGCAGAGCCAGATGACTCAGCAGTCCGAGCAGGACAAACGCGCTGCGGCAACGGAAGCACAACGCCGGTTCAGAGAGCAAATGGAGACTGACCGGCAGAAGAGAATCGCCGAGTTGATGGAAAACGCCAGGGAGTACCAGAAACAGCAGAAGTACGAAGCCGCTCTCGGTCAATTGAAAAGCCTGCTGACCCTGGACCCCCAGAATGATGAGGCGCTTCGACTGAAGGACACCCTCGAAGACACGGTCAATTTCCGGAAACAATTAGAGGTCGAGAGGGAATCGAACAGGCAGAGAGCCGAAATCCTCCTGGGAACTGAGAAGTCACAAATTCCTTATGCGGACGAGCTTACCTATCCCAAGAACTGGCGGGAGATCGTCCAGAAGCCGACTCGCCAGCCGGACAAGCCCATCGGGCTGGACCCGGTTGATGCAAATGTGTACGATCGGCTGGAGAAAGTTGTTAACTTGCCAAACCTGACCCCTGCAACCTCTTTTGCTGAAGCGATAAACCAATTGAAGGCAGCCGTCACTCCTCCATTGCAGATACAGCCCAACTGGAAGGACCTGCTTGACTTAGGCGAAGTAGAGCCGACAACCCCGTCAGGGATGGACCCATTGACAGGCGTCAAGCTCCGCAAGGCCCTGGATCTCCTGGTTGCCGGCGTTTCGACCGATATTGCACCGCTTAACTGGATTGTGGACGAGGGAGTGATTCGGATAGCAACGGCCACGACGCTTCCCGACAAGATGGTGCCTCGCGTTTATGATATCACGGACCTGGTCGGCGAGCCGGCCCAGTACGGTGGAATGCAGGGCATGATGATGGGCCAAATGATGGGTATGATGGGCGGCGGCATGGGCGGCATGGGCGGCGGAATGATGGGTGGCATGGGCGGCGGAATGATGGGCGGCGGCATGGGCGGCATGGGCGGCGGAATGATGGGTGGCATGGGTGGCATGGGCGGCGGAATGATGGGTGGCATGGGTGGCATGGGCGGAATGATGGGCGGTATGGGCGGTATGGGCGGTATGGGCGGTATGGGTGGCGGTATGGGTGGCGGCATGGGCGGTATGGGTGGCGGCATGGGCGGTATGGGTGGCGGCATGGGCGGCTACGGCGGCGGCATGGGCGGCGGTATGGGCGGCTACGGCGGCGGCATGGGTGGCGGCATGGGCGGCTACGGCGGCGGCATGGGCGGCAGCGGCGTCGGGCAGTTTATCGCCCAGGATTTGACATATCTGATTCAGGATGCCACCGGATGGGAGAACTGGGCCGATACCAGCGAAACGGGTGAAGGAGGAACAGTAACGCCCTATCCAACTCAGCAGCCAAAGAAGCTCGCGGTTCTAGCCACTCATGAGATTCACGCAGAAATTGAAAATCTATTGGTGGCCCTTCGAAAGGCCCTGGGGTATCAAGTCTCCATTGAGGCCCGATTCCTGGTCGTCAGCGAGAATTTCCTCGAAGATATCGGTTTAGACGTCGATTTCTCGGTCAACCTTGGCACCAACTGGGGACAGGTCTCTTTCGAACAAGACTCGGCACTCACTTCAAAGGCGGAGCCGACACAGGTTCCTTTGAGCCTGGGCGGGGTCGGTGCGTCTGCCTCTGTTTCAGGTGGATATGGCTCGATCCTCGATGACTTGCAGGTTGCGTTCCTGTTGCGAGCCACTCAGGCGCACAGAGACTCAAAGGCATTGACCGCCCCGATAGCCAGTGTTTTGAGCGGCGAGTCGGCCAGTTTCAATATTTCGAGAATCTTCTACCTTGCATTGCCCCCAATTCAGCAACCTGGGGTCACGACGGTGAGCGGCCAGGCCGGCACAACAACGGGCGTTGGTGCAGCCAACGTACCCCAATACATGCCAATAACCTCCGGGAGTACTCTGAGTATTACCCCGGTTATCACCCACGACAAGAAGAACGTGCTGCTCGGCATCATCACCCGGCAGCAAGACTTCCTTGGGATTCGATCAAGCAAAGTCGAAACGCCCATTACCAGTGGGACAGGGACAACGCAGGTTGTGAAATATGATGTTCAGCTTCCCGAGACAGAGACCTCCTCGCTCATGACGCGCGTAAGCGTGCCCGACGGTGGGACTCTGCTGTTGGGGGGGCAGAAGATAACGGCGATGGTGGAAAAGGAAGCAGGCGTCCCGGTATTGAGCAAGATACCGATCTTAGGAAGATTGTTCAGCAACCGCAGCACGGTCAAGGACCAGAAAATTCTGCTGATCCTGGTGAAGCCGACGATTCTGCTTCAGGAAGAGCGAGAAGCCGAGGCCATCGCCGCGCTGGAGAATCAGTTGTAGGCTTGCAGACCGTCGCAGGGGCGTTTTGTGATTGTTCCCACATTTTGGCGAAACGTAGTTTGTGCCGTTGCAGCAGGCTGGAGTATCTTGGGCTATGGACAGTTTCAGAAATGATGGTCACTATCTTGTTAGAAAACGGAGCATGAAACAGAAAATTCTGCTTAGCTTATTGGCACTGTTGGGTGTTTGCAGTCTTGCGGGGGCGGTTGAGCTGCCCTGGTCCACCCCGGGCGGTTTGCCGGAGGATGGGTCTTCGGCCTACAGACCAGACGAGCTGATTGTGCGCTTCGCCGATCCGCAGCCTGGCCGCCAGCTTCAGAGCGGGCCGGTCATCGCCGGTCCCTGGTCGCGCCGCACCATCCGAACCCTGGTCTCCGACTCGATCGTCGCCGGGGCCGCAGTGGAAAAGGAATACGACAACGTCGCAAGCGGTCTTGCGGTAGTCAAGCTGCCCGGCGGCACGGACGTTCTGAATGCCTTTATCCAGTTCAACCAGGCGGCGAACGTTGTCTATGCTGAGCCAAACTACAAATACAAGCTGTTCCGCGTTCCCAACGATCCGAATTTCCCCCAGATGTGGGGCCTGGACAATACGGGTCAGACGGGCGGCACAGCCGACGCCGACATCGATGCCCCGGAAGCGTGGGACATTCAGACCGGCAATCGCAATCTTATCGTGGCCGTGACCGATACGGGCGTTGATTACGCGCATCCGGACCTCGCGGCCAATATGTGGGTGAACACGCTGGAAAAACGAGGCGTCCCCGGCGTTGACGACGACGGCAACGGATACGTGGACGACGTGTACGGCTATGATTTCGCCGGCGCCAAGGCCAACGTTCCCGGCGACGGCGACGGCGACCCGTGTGACATGTTCTTTCACGGCACTCACGCGGCGGGGATCATCGGAGCCGTAGGCAACAACAGTATAGGTGTGACCGGCGTATGCTGGAACGTCAAGCTGATGGCTCTGAAGATTTTCGCCGACGATTTCCGTACGGACCCCGATGTTTTTACCAGCGACGCGGTCGAAGCGATTGCCTACGCGGCTAAGAACGGCGCCAAGGTAATCAACGCATCGTGGGGAGGCAACTACTTTTCCCAGGCTCTCTATGACGCCATCAAAGGCGCCGGCGACGCGGGGCTGCTTTTCGTGGCCGCGGCGGGCAACGACGGCAAAGACAACGATACGTTTCCCGTGTATCCGGCCAGTTTCGACCTGGACTGTATCGTTTCCGTCATGTCAACCGACCAGGATGACAAGAGGTCGGCTTTCTCGAATTTCGGAGCGAGCACCGTGGATTTAGCGGCGCCCGGCACGGACATTTTCAGTACCACTCCGGTCAAGCAGCTTTTCCCGATGATCGTCTTCGGCGTCAAAACCAATTACGATATACAAAGCGGGACATCCATGTCTGCTCCTTTCGCCGCCGGGGCTTGCGCGATGGTCTGGTCGCAGTTCCCCTCGTTGCCGAACCGGCTGGTCAAGGGTCTTTTGCTCAAGACGGTCGATCCGGTATTGGGCTCGCCCAGGTCCTGTGTCTCCGGCGGGCGGCTCAACCTGCAGAAGGCGTTAACCCTGATCCCCAGCGGAAAGTCCGGCAGGGTCCTCAATACGAAAGACGACCCGAAGAACCCGGCCAGTCTCTATCCCACGATCCAGCAGGCTATTGATGCCGCAAGCGATGACGACGAGCTGATCGCCGAAGCCGGCACCCTCTTCATCGAAGCCATCAACTTCAAGGGTAAAGCCATAACACTTCGCAGCGGCGATATCACCGATCCGAACGACCCGAATATCAGTCCTGAGAACACGCTTCTGCTTGGGCTTCTGACTGAAGGGCCCGTCGTGACATTTGCCAACGGCGAAGGTCCCGGCACCATTCTGCGCGGCTTCAACATCAGTTGGGGCAACGCCGATATGGGCGGCGGCGTCCGGTGCGACGGCGCCTCCCCGACCATTACCGACTGCACTATCACCAATAACTTCGCAAAATATTACGGCGCCGGAATCGACTGCTACAATGCCTCGCCCACGATTACAAACTGCACCATTACCGAGAACCGGACGTCGGGGAACACGGGAATCGGCGGCGGCGCGAATTTCGAGCTGTCGGCGCCGGTCATTTCCAACTGCCTCATCAGCAATAATTTCGCGGATAACGTCGGCGGCGGCATCGCGTGCTACTACGCGAGCCCCACGATCTTCAACTGCATCCTTGCCAACAACTCAGCCCTTTATCAGGGCGGCGGAGTCCATCTGGAGTATTCGTCACCGGCGATCACAAACTGTACGATCATCGTCGATGACCCGAATGCGTCAAAGGACGGCGGCATCTTTGCGCACAACAATTCTTCCCCGGTCATTACAAACTGCATTCTCTGGGGCAACGGGGACGACCTCTATAATTGCTCGGCCACGTACTCCAATATCGAAGACAATGACAAGGGCGTGGGCAACATCCATGTGAAGCCCACATTTGTGACCGGCCCGCTCGGCAATTATTATCTGAGTCAAAAAGCGGCCGGACAGCTTGCCGATAGCGCCGGGGTCGATCTGGGCAATCCCAATACGGACCCCGCGCTTAAGATCGATACATATACGACACGGACCGACGGTGTTGCCGATGCCGGGCCTATCGACATAGGGGCTCACTATCCGGCCTTGCCGGCCGTTTTGGTTCGGCTGGACATCCGTATCGTGGATGCAAACAAACCGGTTGATCCGAATCTGGCGAACGGGCGGGTCGAACCTGCCAGCGGCTACTATCGGCAGTACGAAGTTGTCTCGCTCAAGGCTTACCCCAACCAGGGGTATCGAATCAAGGCATGGACCGGGACCGACAACGACTCCGTAAAGAATCCCAACAATACCATCACCCTAACGGCCGATGCGACCGTGACGATCGAATTCGAGAAGGTCCCGCTGCATCAATTGCGCACGGAAGTCATCGGCGGACGGGGCGCTATCTCGCCCTACCACAGGAGAGGCCAGCTCTATCCCGACGGCACGGTGGTGAATCTTCTGGCCACAGCCGATCCGACGTACATTGTTGACCGCTGGGCGGGAACCGATAATGACACATCCTGGGCCGCCACCAATACAGTGACCATGAACTCCGATAAGGATGTGACTGTCACTTTCCGGCGTCCGAAGAGTCTGCACGTGCCGGGACAATACCCAACCATTGCGCAGGCCGTCGAGGCCGCTTACACACACGGTGATACGATTATCGTTTCTCCCGGTACCTATTTTGGGGGTATTGACTTCAAGGGCAAGGCTATTACGATCGCCAGCGAGCGTCCGGACGACCCTTGCTGTGTGGCCGCAACCGTTATCCAGATTTATGCCTCGCCTGCATTTATCTTCCAGAGTGGCGAAGGTCATGACTCGGTCGTGGACGGTTTCACAATCCAGGGCCCGGGCACGGTCTTCACTATCCTCGCACCGGACACCGGAGGAACGGGTGCCATAGGTGGAAACGCCCTTGGTGGTGCGATTTCCGCTTTGAACGGGAGCAGCCCGACTCTGGCCAACTTGGTCATCAAAGATGTTCTGGCGGTGGGCCAGGACGGTGAGAGTTCGTCCTTTATTTTCGATCCTCCGAGTCCCCCGCCGGACCCGCTGGATCCACTGGACCCGAACGCTCCATTGCCGGATCCCCCCGTACCGGATCCGAACGATCCGAATCAGTGGTCTCCGGCCGATCCCAACAGGCCCCCGCAGCCTGACCCGAACGATCCCAACGCATCAGCCGACGGTTTTAACGGCCAGGACGGAGCTCCCGGTCTGCCCGGCGAGCCCGGCGCCAACGGGCCCGATGGCGCGCCCGGCTTCGCCGGCGGTAACGGCGGAGCAGCCTATGGAGGCGCGATGTATTTTGACGCCAACAGCGCCCCGATCATTTTGAATTGCACAATTATCAACTGCAAGGCCATCGGCGGTAACGGTGGTTTCGGCGGCGTCGGCGGCGACGGCGGCGACGGTCAGGATGGCCAGCCCGGCCAGGACGGGCAAGACGGCCAAAACGGCGGAGCTGCCTTGGGCGGCGGCGCAGACGGAGCCGGCGGTAACGGCGGCGCAGGCGGCGACGGCGGCCCCGGCGGTAACGGCGGCCTCGGCGGCGACGGCGGCAAAGGCGGCGACGGCGGTGAAGCCCTCGGTGGAGCGATATACTTCGGCCCCAATTGCCGGCCAACGATACGCTTCTGCAAAATACTGAACTCTTCCACACTACAGGGACTGGGCAACTACGGCGGAGCTGGTGGTAACGCCGGTAACGCCGGCGTAGGCGCCGCACCGGGCGGTGGAGCCGGCGGTGGTGACGGTAATCCAAACGGCGGCGACGGCGCCGATGGCGCAGATGGTCCCGGTGGAAACGGTGGAAACGGCGGCAAAGGCGGCGACATGGGTGTTAACGGCACGAAGTCCTGGGCGGGCGCCATATACTTCGGCGAAAACTGCCAGGTCGATATGGCCGATACAATCATCAGTTACAACGCAGCCAAGACCATCGTTCCGACCTATACATACAGCGGCGGTGACGGCGGTGACGGTGGCGCAGGCGGCGACGGCGAAGGAAGCGCTCCGGGCGGAAACGGTGGAGCCGGCGGCGACGGCGGCGCAGGCGGACCTCCGCTCCTGCCGGGTGCGGATATAAACGATGCAAATATATCCCGTCCCGGCGTTGGCGGCGTTGGCGGTGGCGGCGGCGCAGGCGGCGCAGCAGGCGCAGACGGCGCGGACGGCATGATTAAAACCAGTTATACGACCGGTTATGGTGGCGCTCATTACTACGACGTCAACTGCTACGTCGAGCTTCGCGACTGCATCATCAGCCATAATGCTTCGAGGCAGTACGACGGCACCGGCATAGACGGCGGCGGCGAATATTATCAAACCGACTGCAGAGTAATACTGAATCGCTGCGATGTCGCCGGGAACCAGGCGGGCTTCGGCGGCCGGGGAGGAGGCCAGTACTTCAACTGGTCCTCCACGGTGGACATTAACGACTGCAACTATATCGACAACTCATGCGGCATGGACGGCGGCGGCATCTTCTGCCTGTCGGATTCCTTATTTAACATCGACCGCAGCAGCTTTGTCGGCAACTCTGCGCTCGGCTACTACGGCGCCGGCGGCGCGATATACGGCGGCGGAGTGTGGGACTGGAGCACGGCGACGTGGCACAACGGTAACATCATCACCATCAACAATAGCTACTTCGGTGCGAACGATGCGGCCTTCGGCGGCGGTTTGTACTGGCACGGCGAGGAGGCCGACGTCTCGATAGCCGGCTCTTCCATCAGCGGCAACGCGGCCGAACACGGCGGCGGCATGTACTGGGTCGGCGGCGAAGTGAAGATTACCGACTCCAGCATCATGGGCAACCAAGCCAGAACGCGCTGGTTCCTGTCCGACGACGCCATTGCTCAGCAGTACTTCTATTACATGTATTATTATGGTTTCTTGAAGCTCTATGGCGGCGGCGGTGGTATGTTCTGCTGGTCCTCCGACGCCCAGATTGAAAACTGCTTCATTACCGGAAACTCTTCGGCCGGCTCGGGCGGCGGCGTGTACTTCGGAGGCGACCCCAGCTTCCCGAATCTCAAGAACTGCGTGGTCAAAGGCAATTCCGCGGTCCTCGACGGCGGCGGTATTGTCTCCTACTGGAACGCGACGCCGAGGATCTCCAACTGCACCATTGTTTATAACCAGGCGAAGGACCCGAAAGATGCAAAACACGGAAGAGGCGGCGGCCTGGCCTGCTCCTACCAGAGCCAGACGACCCTGATCGACAGCATCATCTGGGGCAACGCAGCGGTTCATGGTAACCAGATATCGATAGGCAGCGAGAATAAGCCGACCCTTATCGACAGACCGGCCAGCCTCACCGTTTCGTATTGCGACGTTCAGGGCGGCAGGAGCCGCGACGCCGTCTTGGTCGAGCCCGGACGTACCCTCAATTGGCGCACGGGTAATATCAACGCCGATCCGCTCTTTGTCGGATCGAACTATGCCCTCAGCCAGATTCAATCGGGCCAGACGGCAAACAGCCCGTGCCTCGATGCCGGCAGCGCTCCGGCGGTGGCTCTCGGTCTGGATCAGCTCAGCACGCGAACCGACGGCCAGGGCGACAGCGGCGCCGTTGATCTCGGCTTCCACTACTCCATAGCCCAGGATAAATATCGGCTGACCGTCAAAGTCATCGGCGGCGAGCACGGCACGGTCGAACCGCTCGGCGGGCTCTTTAAGCGATTTACTGCTGTCCGACTGCAGGCAACAGTTGATCCGGGCTACCAGGTTCGCTGGACGGGTACCGATGACGACAGCTCTCATGCCCTGAGGAACACCGTGACCATGGATTCCAATAAGACCGTGACCGTGGAATTCGCAAAGCACGTTGGCCAGACCGTCACGGTGCCCGGCAACTATCCGACCATTCAGGAAGCCGTCAACAACGCCAAAGACGGCGATACGATTGTCGTCGATCCGGGCACGTACTTCGGTGGATTCGAAGGCATTGCTCTGCTCGTAACAAAGGCCGTGACGATCCAGTCGAGAAATCCCGACGATCCATGCAGTGTGGCTGCGACGGTTATTGACGGCTACCTTGGAACCAATGCATATCCGAATATCGGTGTCGCATTCACAGCCAATACAGATGCGCGTACAGTCTTGAACGGTTTCACCATACAGAATTGCGGCGGACAATGGGCTAGTGGCGACGCCGGCAGCCGGGATGATGGGCATCCGAATGGTTATGATGGTGCCCCCGGCCAGGGCGCTGCAATTCTAATTGACAAGGGCGCCGGCCCGATCATCAAGAACTGCGTCCTGCGAAACAACCTTGTACGCGGCGGCGACGGTGGCGACGCCGAGGATGCGGAAGGGCCTACACCGACCCTTAATGCAGGCCGAGGCGGCTGGGCCGGATGGGCGCATGGCGGAGCTATATATTGCGGCCCGAACAGCACCCCGAGATTCATTAACTGCGTCGTCGAGAACAACCACGCTCGAGGCGGAGACGGCGGCAACGGCGGAAATGGAGGTGCCGCGAATCAAGGCTATGCCAGCTACGGCGGAAACTGGAGCAGGTCTCAGGCGTACGATTACGATCCCTTGGGCTCCCTTATTACGTATGTTCCAGGCAATTTGTGGGAATTCTGGACCTGGGATTTCGCAAGCGCGTTTGGGCCGGTCTATGACGATCCCAATTTGACCTCCTACCTCGGCGACTATCGATTGTACTCGGCGCTGGGAGGAGGAGCGTTCTGCGACGTTAGAAGCAACGTTGCCTTCGTGAATTGCGAAATACGGGGGAACCGCACGTATGGCGGGATGAGCGGCGTCGGCGGCACACTGCCGAGCGGAAGGAATCTGGAGCCTCTGGTTGCCTTTGAGATGCCGTCATACGGCGCGGGCGTCTATTGTGCCGCTGAGTCCACCGTGAGCTTTACCGGTTGTACGTTCGAAGATAACGTCACGTCCCAGGTTCTGGCCGGGGTCGATCCTAATCATCGGCTTGACCCGTATGTCGGGTATGGCGGCGGCGTTTGCGCTCAGAACAGCGCCGCGGTCGTGTTCGTGGACTGCAACGTCGTGAGCAACGAAGCTGATTCAGGCGGCGGAATCTATATCGAGGGTACGAACGCAACGGTTGTGGACTCCAATATTACGAGCAACCGGGCCCTTCGCGGCGGCGGCGTCCTCGGTATGAGCAGTCTGACCAACATCACGAGCACTCTTGTTGTCAACAACAGAGCGACCATCGATGTCAACGATCCGGACAATCAGAACGTTCTGGCCGACGGGGCCGGCTTGTATTACTGGCTGGGAGGTCTGAACGTCCGTGACTGCAACGTTGCCGGCAACCTTGCCGACTTCTCCGGCGGCGGCGTGTACCTGCGTGACGTCAACACCGCTTCGTTTACCAACGACCTGATCATCGGCAACGGAGCAGGACGAGACGGCGGCGGTATCTCATCCAACTGGTTTACCACGTCGCTGATCGCCAACTGCACGATTACAGGCAACGCCACGATAGACCGCATCGGCGACCCGAACGATACCGCCTTCGGCGGTGGTCTGTTCCTCGGCTATGAGAGCCAGTGCGCGGTCATCGACAGCATCTTCTGGAACAATTACGCGCTCAAGGGCAACGCTATCGCCCTCGGGTCCGACTTCAAGTTCGACTCGCGTCCTTCGAGGCTCTCGATTTCTTACAGCACCGTCAAGGACAGCCGATCCGGTATCTGGGTTGACAGCCGCAGCAGGCTCGACTGGGGCAATGGCAACATCGACAAAGACCCGCTGTTCGCATCCGGGCCGCTCGATAACTACTATCTGAGCCATGCCGAAGCAGGACAAGGCCGTACCAGCCCGGCCGTGGATGCCGGCAGTGATTTCACCAGCAGCGTCGGCCTGGTGGACTACACCACGCGGACCGACGAAGTGGCCGATCTGGGCCGTATCGACATGGGTTACCATCACCCGATAAGACAGCCGTGCAGATTGTGCGACCTGGTCCTCGACGGCATTATTAACTTCCGCGATTTCGCGAAGCTCGCTGACGCGTGGCTGGAACAAGGCTGCTCGAAGCAGGATTCGTGGTGCCAGGGTGCAGACCTGACCTCCGACACGCGAGTTGACTTCAGAGACGTGCTGTACCTGGCGGACTGCTGGCTCGTTCAGGATACCGAACCGCCGACTCCCAACCCGAGCCGGTGGCAGACGGAGCCTTATTTAAGCTCCGGTTCATCCATCAGCATGACGGCCGAGACCGCCGTCGACGCCTGGGGTTGGCAGGTGGAATACTTCTTCGATTGCCTGGACGGCAGCGGCTGCAAAGACAGCGGCTGGCAGAAGAGCCCGACCTATACTGATGGCGGCCTTGCCGCCGGCAAGCTGTACGGCTACAAAGTCAAGGCCAGAGACGGCGTAGGCAACGAGACCGAGTGGTCGGAGCCGAAATACGCCGGCTTAGACACGACACCGCCGGCGCCTGCTCCGCATATTGAAAGTATAGTGGCTGTCTCGCCGAACTCCGTAACGATGTTTGCGACCATTGCCTACGACGACAGCGACGTGGAGTACTACTTTGAGAACGTCACGGGTAACGGCCACGACAGCGGCTGGCAGACTGACCCGAATTACACGGACGTCGGACTTGACCCCAACACGGAGTACAGCTACCGTGTCAGAGCCAGAGACAGATCGAGCAATCAGAACACGACGCCCTGGTCCAACACGGTCGTGGTCAGGACGCTCGTGGCTCCGGACCTGATTCCTCCGACGCCGGACCCGATGCAGTGGGATCCGACCGTCGATCCAAACGGCTTCGACGGAACGCCTCGGGAAGTTTACGGCGGCAACGGAACGTTCGACTACTACGCCGTGATGACGGCGGTCGTCGCCGTGGACGCCGGCGGCGGACCGGTGCAGTATTACTTCGAATGCACGACCAACCACGGCTTGAGCAGCGGCTGGATAGCAGCTCCGACCTACAGGGTCCTGTTAGGCCGAAGCGGACAGGGTCATCGCTTCCGCGTCAGGGCACGCGATCAGTTCGGCAACGTAACCGCTTGGTCGCCTGAGGACGTGGCCGACTGACGTCGGAAAATTCAGAGGTTAAAAAGCAGACGACCGAGGATGGAAGATTGTCATCCCATTCTCGGTCGTTTTTTATTGGGCCATTCAAAGGTCACCTACAGGCGGCGCATTGGGCCTTGAGGGCCTGGTAGCCGTAATGTGCAATCAGGTAATCGAGTATGACCATCGCCGTGTAGTTCTCGGCGACGGGCCATACCCGCGCGACAATCGTCGGGTCGCGCCTGGTGATAGCCGCCAGTTGCTTGTTCTCCAGGGTGTACTTGTCGATGGTTTTCTGCGGCCTGTCAATCGTCGGCGTCGGTTTGACGGCAAGTCTCACGATGATCGGCTGGCCTGTGGATAGCCCCCCCGTAATACCGCCGGCGTTGTTGGATTCGAAAACAACCTTGCCCTTTTCGGCTCGCATCTGGTCGTTGTTCTGGTAGCCCGTCATGTCTTTCACGGCGAATCCGGCGCCCACCTCGACGCCTTTGACGGCGCCAATACCGAGCATCCTGCCCAATTCGCCGTCAAGCTTGCAGAAGACCGGCTCACCCAGCCCGACCGGAACGCCGGTTACGACGACCTCAACGATACCGCCCGCCGAATCGCCGGTGGCTGCGATGCGATTGCACGCATCGACCATGTCCTGCGCGGCGCCGATGTCGGGGCAGTTGACAACCGGGTGCACGCCGTACCGGTCCCGCACAGCGCTTCCGTCGAGCTGCGGGGCCTTAGCCCGGATATCGTCGATCTGCTGCTCTATCTCGGCAAATACCCGAGCCTTCTCGAGAAATCTCATCTCCATCGTGACCCGGCCCTTGACATAGACCTCCTGATAAAACGGGTCCAGGTCCCGCCGCATCGTTTTGTAAGCGTCGGTGTATTTCAGGGCCTTCTCGGCGAGGACGTCGGGGCATCGCACGCCGGCAATCTCTTTTACGTAGGCGAACACGTCGATGCCGCACTTTTTCAGGACCTTCTTGGCGACGTACCCGGCCGCCACAATCGTGGACGTGTATCGCCCGCTGAAGATGCCGGCGCCGATCGCGTCGTCGTCGGGGCCGTACTTGACAAAGGAAGCGTAAGACGCATGGCCCGGACGCGGCGTGCGATTCGTATCCTGATACTGCTTGATATGGACAAAATGCCGGTCGAGGTTGGGAATCAAAATCGAAAGCGGCGTGCCGTTCGTGTGATTTTTATTCCTGGCGTTCTCGATGGTATCGGCGGCGTTCAGGCCCGAATAGATAATCGGCAGGTCCGGCTCCTTCCGCGGGCTGCTCAGCTCGTCCGCTCCCGGCTTACGCAGAAGCAGATCGCCGTAGATTTCCTGTTCGCTCAGCAGCAGGCCCGGCGGAACGCCCTGCACAACCGACGTCAGACCTTCCTGATATGAGCCCCCTGCAACCGTTACCTGAAAAAAACGTCCAATATGACAACCAATCATTTTCGCTCAATCTCCTTTTGCATTGACTATTGATTATTGAGGAACTCGTCTGGCGATTAGATGCAAATAGTCAATAGTCAATAGTCATTTGTCATTAGTCAATTCCCAATTTCAGGTTCGCCCCGATGCTCTTCATCAGGTCAACATACCCTGGAAACGTAACGCTGATGGCTTCGGCCGTATCAATGACACAAGGCTCATCCAGCACCAGTCCGGCCAGCGACAGAGCCATGACGATTCGATGGTCGCCCCGGCCGTCCAGTAAATACGATGGACGATGCGTCCCTCGTTTTTCGTCTCTCGTCTCTCGTCCCTCGTCCCTCGTCCCTTGTAGCTCCCCGTGGATAACCAGACCATCGGGCAGCTCTTCGACAGCGACGCCCATTTTCCCAAGTTCTTCGGCCATGCACCTGATGCGGTCTGTTTCTTTGGCTCGCGCCTGCGGGACGTTCAGAAGCCTGGTTGTCCCGGAGGCAAAGGCGCCGGTAACGGCCATCGCAGGCAGCGCATCGGGGGTCTTGTTCATGTCAAGGTTGGTTCCGTGTAGCGCCGAGGCTTTGACCGTGATCGAATCGGCGCTCACGCGGATATCGGCACCCATCGCCCGCAGGTAATCGACTACGGCCTTGTCCGGCTGGCTGTCCGCAAAATCCAGCCCGAGTAGCGTCACCTCCTGCCCGACCAGGGCGGCCGCACACAGGAAAAACGTCGCGCTGGAGAAATCCGCAGGGACCGCTGCGTCAAACGCCTTGTAGTTCTGGTTGCCTCTGACCCTGAATCTTCGCATCGCTTCATTTTCGTATTCGATGTGCTGCTTGTCGAGCCAGTCCAGGGTCATCTGTGCGTAGCCCGGCTCATTGAGCAGGGTCACGTCTATCTCGGTATCCTTCGACGCCAAAGGCGTACACAAAAGCAGGCTGGACAGATACTGGCTCGTGGAAGCTGCGATGGCGGTTTTCCCGCCTGAGAGCCTCCCGGTGATTTCGACGGGCGGCTTGCCGTTATTTTTCAGGCTGACGCACTTGGCGCCCAGGTCCGTCAGTGAGTCGCATAGAGGCCCAACAGGACGGCTGCGAGTCTGGGCGTCGCCGGTAAACGTGATAGTCTGGCCCGGCCCGGCCAGAGCCGCCGAACCCATAGCGATCAGCAGCGTCGTGCCCGAATTGGCGACATCAACGACCTCCCTTGGGGCGGTAATCCGGCCGCCCGTGCCGGTTATTGTCCACAGGTCGGGCCTGGAGGCGTCGATCTTGGCGCCCAGCGCTCGGTAGCAGCACACGGCAGACGAGGTATCGCTTGAGTCCAGTGGGTTGTGGATGAGGCTTTCGCCAGTCGCCAAAGATGCGATTGCAACCGCGCGAATCGTATGCGACTTCGACGCCGGGATCGAAACCGCCCCCTTCAACCGAGATTTTCCTGCGATTAGCTTCATAAACCTTGTTCGATACTCGATATCGAGCGTGTGCAGTTTTACCAGAAATGCCGGGCAATTGCCAAGAAGATTCTCGATGAGGCACGGTCATTCTGGCCGTATTTTCACGGGCCGAAAGCGCGTGCTGCGTATCAAGTACCGAGTAGCCCGGTTATTCAGCCAACTGCGCTGCGGCCCAGATATGACTGACGTTAAGCCGGACGGCCTTCTCGAATTCGGTTTTGGCCTGCTCGTCCTGGCCCTTGCCCCGGTAACCCAGGCCGAGCGTATAGTGGGCCGATGCCTGGCGGGCTTCTGCGGTCTGGCCCTCGCCGAATTTGGCGAAGACGTCCTCCGTGGCTTTTTCAGAGAGCCTCTGCTTGCCCGTGTTGATCAGGTCATCGAATATCTCATCCGCCTTGTTCTTTTGGCCGAGCTTGGCTAAGGATAGGCCCTGATAGAAACTCACTTCCGCCCCACTTCCCGAGCCCTTCTGGTCGGCTGCCTTCTTGTAGAATTCCCCGGCCTTTTCTGAGTCGCCCAGCGCTTCGTAAGCTGTGCCGGTATAATAGGCGACCTGGGCGGTTCGGCTGTCGTTTTTCGGCCTGCCGACCGAGAGATTCTCAGGATATTCCGAGGCCGCCTGGAAGTCCGCCAGAGCATCCTTCGATTCACCCTTCTTGAGGTGGCGCAGGCCTCGCAGCAAATGCCCATCCACATAGACATCGTGAATCTCACCCCCGCCCTCCCGGACATGGAACTGATTGTTCGCCAGAAAATCAATCGCCTCGTCGTATCGCCCCGCCAGAACGAGGACCGTGATCTCACGCAGGAAACTATCGTTCCGCTGCCTGACCGTTTCATGGTTGTTCTCGAACAGGGCAAGCCGTTTTTCGAGCGAAGCATTGCCGGCTTCGTACAAATTGTCCAGCTCGACGTAAAGGCGAGGGTCCTTGCCGTCGCAGGCGACAGCCTTTTCATAGCTGGCGGTCGCCTTGGGAATGTCCTTCTCGGTTCGATAATAGGCCCAGCCGAGATTGCGGTGCACGGTGGCAAAGGAATCATCTATCTGACGTGATTTCTCCCACTGCCTGACCGCGGCTTGCGGCTGAAGGTCGTACAGGAGATTGCCCAGATAATAGCACGCGCGGGCATCGGAAGGATTGCGCCCGATAGCGGCGTTCAGGACTTCGATAGATTCGATGCGGAACGGGAAACAGTAATCCGCCGGCATTTTCGCCGCCCGTGAAAAGCATTTTGATGCCTCACTCTCGTCGCCCTTCTGCTGGTGGAAATAGCCGAGGTAGTAGTGCACCATAGGATACGTGCCGGCAAAGTCCGTCTTGTTCTCCATGGGACGCAAAAGGACCTCAATCGCCTCATCCGGCTGGCCGCAGTTGCCGTAATCGACAGCCAGCTCCAGATAAGACTCAACGTTTCCTCTCATTTTGAGCTCCAGCTCGGCCAGTGACTGCCCGGCCCGGCGTTTTGAGCCTAAAGCGAGCTGAGCGAGATACAACTCATTTGCCGCCAGGAAATCGAGCGGATCGGCAGCGGTCACCTGCGAAACAGTCTGTGCGGCCTCTTTGGTCCTGCCAAGCTTTCTGAGTATGACGGCCTTTACGTTCAGGGCCTTGGTGTTCAGAGCGTTCGTGGACAAGGACTGACCGATCTGTTCCAGAGCCGAAACGTAATCCTTCTTTCTGCAGGAAAGCTCGGCCAACTGATAAGAGGCCGCGGAATGAAAAGCGTAATCCCACGTGGCCCTGTAAAACGCGTCATACGCTTCATCCAGTTTCCCCTGGGCTCGCAGGGCAAGGCCGAGATTGTAATACGCCTCGGCATTCCCCGGCCGGGTGTAGTCGGCGGAGATTCTCTCGATGGCTTTGCGCAGTTTCTGCTCAGCCTGCTCGAACATCGCGTTCTTGATATAGTTGACGCCGAGTATCGTATTTGTACGAGAGTCACCCGGGTCTCGTCTCAAGACCTCCTCGAAATAGTCGTCGGCATTCACTCGCGGGTTGTGAATCTGTTCGAGGCGCAAGCCCGTCAGGTAAAGCTCCTCGATGTTCGCGATATCCGCGGGCGCAGGCGGGGCTTTTACTACGTCGGGCAATTTCGGCTCATATTTTCTCTCGACCGGCTGATAGGAAATCAAAGTCTCGTTAGAGGCCGAAAGCAAAGATGCCTTCAGGTCCGTCTCCTTCACGCCCGAAGGAACAGTCACCTTACACGTGAACGGCTTGTCAGGCCCGATGTCAATCGTCCGCTCAAGCAGCGATTTCTCGCCGGCTGCTACGAGCACTTTAGCCTTCGAATATTGTGACGTGGCACAGAAGCCGACCTTCGCCGTGCCATTTTTGTCGAGCTCCAGATTGACCGCCGCATTCAGGTTTGCGTTCTTGAATCCGCCGATGTCACGAACGGGGTACCAGCACTGTTTGAAGGTCTTTACTTCGTACGGTTTGATCCAGCTATAGTCCGGCTGGTTGTCGGAAAAGGCTCCTACCATCAGCTCGGCGTACGGGCCGTCGTCATCGGTCAGTATTTTGTCCCACATCCGGCCGCCCGGGCCCGGGCTCCACTCCCACAGCTTGGCGCCGCAGACGACGTGATGATTGCCGATGTGCACGACGCCGGCCTCTTTGCCATGATCGTAGCCGCCGGAGAAATCTTCCTGCAGGTTCCAGGCAAAGAAAGAGACGGGTGCGGGGTGGTTCTTCCACCAGCTCAGGTCCACGCCTTTGTAATCGACGCCGCGATACGTCTCATCTGAGATGGGCCAGTGCGAGAAGTCGTTCTTCGAGTGGTACGTGGCAAACTGAACGCTCGGCGGGAAGAGCACCTGGTAATCGTCGTTCGCATGAACGGCAACGTTTGCCCAGTACAGGATCGAATGTGGGACAGCCGTACGGTTGAAGACCTTGACCGTCACTTCGATGTACGACTTGTCCGGATACAGGGTGACACCGATGATCCATTTCATCCGATGCCGGCGTTCGGTCTCGCCGAACCAGATCGTCTTGCTGCCGTCGGGATTCTCGGCCAGCGTGTAGTCCACGGGCATAAATGTCGTGTTCCGGTGATGATGGAAAACACACCACTCGATCCCGCCCGAAATCCAGGCGCCTAACATGCCGATCAACGCGGGCTTGATGACGTGCTGATGGTAGAAAATCTCGTAATTGTTGGTTTTGTCGAGCGCGGAAAACAGCCGGCCGCCGAGCTCGGGCAAAATCGAAAGCCTAATATAATCGTTCTCAAGGTAGAGCGCTTTGTAGGTCCGCTCCTCACGGATGTCCGTCACCCTGTCCTGGAACGGATAGGGATAGATTCTTTTCTCAGCGCCCTGATACGATTCGTGCGTGTAGAACATCGGATTGGAGTCCGGCGCTTCGAGCCTGTAAGTCGGAAGGGTCAGCGGTTCTTCCCATACCCTCACCGGGCCTGCGGCCCGGATTTTCGAATTCTGATTTTCGATTTTCGATTTTTGCGTCTGAGCTGCAGGACCAAGTGTGGTTATGATGCACGCAAGGATTATTACTGCCGGGATGTATTTCTTGCACTTCATCATTGGATATTCCCTGTTCAATATTTGACACAAAATTCAAAGGTCGTTCTTGAATAATGAATATCGAATAACAAATATCGAATAATGAAGTAACAAAACACCTTTGTTCCCTCGTGTGCCATTTACTTTATCATTGGATATTCGGTGTTCGATATTCGACATTCAACAGAGAGGTAGGGCTTCCCTTTACTGCCCGAAAGCCCATAATACTGCTCTCTTTGAGCGGCAGTTGCGTAGCCCCGGTTATGGCGTCGCAGGCCGCCGGGACAGCCATCCACGAGCCGCCCCGCACCATTCGAAAGCCGTCCAGACCGGCGTGATGCGAAGTCGAATACCAGTCCAGCGTCCATTCGGCCACGTTGCCCGCCAAATCGCAAACTCCATACGGACTGGCGAATTTGCTGAAGCTTCCCACCGGCGCCGTGTAAGCGAACCCGTCTTCCTCTCCGTCGTAGTTGCATCGGAAGACGCCGCCCTCGTTCGGTGATTCATCGCCCCAGGGATAGCGCCGTTCCGGCCTAGGGTTGGGCTTCTTTTTCGTATCGTCGCCGTCGAGATAAATGCCGCCGCGAAGGGCCTTCTCCCATTCGGCTTCGGTCGGAAGTCTCACCCCGCACCACTGGAGGAAATTAGCCGCGTCGTACCACGATATATAAGTGATGGGATAGTTTTCGCGGCCCGGCTCGACGCTGTAGGTATGATCTTCGTTGCGGACGATGCCGCACCGGTCGCTGTTGTTCATCCGCGAATTCCAGCCGGCCCCCTCAGCCCCGACCTCGTTGAGATAATCCGCGTACATCGAAACGGTGGTTTCACATCTGGCCATATAAAACAAAGATAGGTTCGGCTCGGGAGTGATTTCCTTGGAGTCATCCCGTCCGCCACCCGGCAGACTTTTCATGAAGAACTTGCCCGCCGGGATTCGCGCCATGGCAAGGCCGCGAACGCGAACCTTCACCTGGTTGACATCGGTGAAGCTGGTCTGCTCCGTCCCCCACCAGATGATCTGCTTATGCCCCGGTTTGTCAACCATATCAAAACCGTTGCCCTGGAGGCCGTCGGTCGGAATCAGCCGCCAGGTCTTTCCGCCATCCCGGCTGTAACGAACGAAGACATAAGCCGGGGAGGATTCTGTGATATTTGGATCGTTTACATCGTATTCGATAATGATCTTCGGTCCGGCCAATTCCGTCTTCTCGTCTCTGAGCTTGACGTTGGATATCTCCAGCCACTGGCCATAGCAGCACTCGCAGTACGCCAGAGCGATGACGATACACAACAGGAGTCTGTTCGATTTCATTGCTTTGTCCGCTCAATCCCGTTTCTATACCGTCTCCGGCACAATCCAGGGCGTGCGATACTCGCGTTTCAGGAGCTTGTTGGCCTGGTCACAGTTTGTGAACGTCTCGGTTTTCGAATCAAATTCGAGCCTCTGATTGCCCACTCGATACGATATGTTGGCCAGGTGACATAACAGGACCGTCTGGTGACCGACTTCCACGTCGGCATTGGCCTTCTTCCGCGTGCGGATGCAATCAATGAAATTGTCCTGATGCTCTTTGTCGCCCTGCCGGCCGTATTCGGAACGGACCAATTCGCCCTCGGCATCGTATGCCTGCCAGCCGCCGCCGTGCCGGCCAACATACATAAAACCTTGCGTCCCCAGAATCTCGATCTTCGTGGCGCTGAAGGGCCAGTTGGGAAACAGGTCCGAATCCCGAATCTCCGCCGGCGTCTTTTTCATATAGGGCGTCCACAGCGCCGCTTCTAACATCAGGGTAAGCGGCCCGTATTCGTAAGTGGCCAATTGCGTATCGGGAGTTTCCCGACCGTCCTTCAAAGAGAACACCCCGCCGGCATGAGCCACCGTTTTCGGACAAGGAATATCATTCAACAGATAGCGGGCGAGGTCCAACTGATGGACGGCATCGCCCGGTATCGGGCCGCAACTATATTCCCACTGGTTCAGCCATCGCTGACCTGGATTGTAAGGCAGCTTGGGCGCCGGGCCGCACCACATGTCATAATCGAATCCCTCCGGAACCGGCTGGTCAGCGGCCTGTTTCTGCCTGGGATGCTGCATCATATTGAACACGCGGACCAGGTTAATCTCGCCCATCTTGCCCGATTCAATATACTCTTTGGCTTTCTTCGCGTAGGCGGCGCTGCGCGACTGCATGCCGACTTGGACGACCCGCTTGTACTTGCGGGCCGCCTCGATCATCTTTCTGCCTTCCCAGACGTTGTGCGCCATAGGTTTTTCGACATAGACGTCCTTGCCGGCCTGGCAGGCCATGATGGTTCCCAGCCCATGCCAATGGTCGGGCGTAGCGTTAATCAGGGCATCGACGCTGGCATCATCCAGAATCTTTCGAAAGTCCTGCACAAGCTTTGTGCGTTTGTTCTGGGCCTCTTCCACCGCTTCGCGGGCCCGCGCGAAACGCCTGCTGTCGGCGTCGCACAGATAAGCAATCTCCACGTCGGGGCGCTGAGCAAACATCTCGGCCAACTGCGTCCCTCGTCCTCCCAACCCCATCACGCCTATGATGACTTTGTCGTTTGCTCCCCGGACAGGGCTTTGCGAAATGGCCGCGAAAGCCGCAGCAGCCCCGATAGAACCTTTCATAAACTGGCGACGATTTAATGATTTCATATTCTTCTCCTGCAAAATGCCAAAAAACAGCGGTTGCCCTTGTTGAAAGGGCCGGAATTGATAATACTCAAGAACAAACGCTTATGCAAGAACCTCCCGGACGCCCGCGGATAGATAATTGAGAATTTGGTTGCTATTGGACCGCCCGCATGGGTAATATTACGAATGTTCAGATAAATTCCAGACTTCATTATAAATTGAAGGGAAATAACGATGAACAGAGGGAATCTCACCAGACGAAACTTCTTGGCGACGGTCTCGACGGGCGCAATTGCCGCCGTGGCGGCAAGTCGAGTTCCTTCCTACGCCAACATGAGCAAGAAAGTAAGCAAGCCGGCCATCCTCGGCGGCAAGGTACTCAGGGCCAAGCCCTTTCCCGGCTGGCCGGTCTGGGACAAATCGGCTGAGGAGTCTGTGTTGGCCATCCTCCGCAGTGGAAATTGGTACAGAGGCCAGGGCAACACAGTCACGGAATTTGAGGCGGCGTATGCGAAACTGCTGGGCGCCAAGCGCTGTGTCTGCACGGTCAACGGCACCAACGCCCTGCTGACCGCTTTGCACATTCTCGATATCGGAGTCGGTGACGAGGTGATTGTCTCGCCCTATACATTCATCGCCACATACAATGTGGTCCTCAATTCATCCGCCCTGCCGGTCTTCGCCGATACCGATCCGGAAACCTTCCAGATCAATCCGGACAAGATCGAAGAGAGAATCACCGAAAGGACCAAAGCGATTCTGCCGGTCCACATCCTCGGCCTGCCGGCCAATATGGACAAGATTCTTGCCATCGCCAAGAAGCACAACCTCGTCGTCATAGAGGATGCGTGCCAGGCGTGGTTAGCCGAATGGAGAGGCAAGAAGGTCGGCACGTTAGGCAACCTGGGATGCTTCAGCTTCCAGAATTCCAAGCATCTGCCCATCGGCGAAGGCGGCGCCGTGGTCGGAAACGACGAAGAGATGATGGACAGAGTCATGTCGTTCCACAACTGCGGCCGGCCTTATGGAAGTGTCAAGAAGACCAGCGGCTATCCCATCATCGGCACCAACCGCAGGATGACAGAGTACCAGGCGGCCATCGGGCTTTCGCAGATCAAACGCATCGAAAAGGACACGCAGAGGCGGAACGAGAATGCCCAATACCTGACGTCGAGAATCAAAGACATCCCCGGCATTGTTCCGCACAAGCTCTACGAGGGTGTGACCAGAGCCGCGTACCACTTGTATCCGTTCCGGTACAAGAAGGAGCAGTTCAATAACGTGCCCAGAGCAAGATTCCTGGCCGCCCTGGAGGCCGAAGGCGTTCCCTGCTCCGGCGGGTACGGGCCGCAATATAGAGACGGCCTGATCGAGGCGGCGCTGACTTCCAAGAATTTCACGAGGAGCTTCCCGAAGGAACGGCTCGACCAGTACCGCAAGGAGCTGAACTTCCCGGCCAACGAGCAGCTCTGCGAAGAAGCCGTATGGTTCACCCAGAACCTGCTGCTCGGACCCAAGCAAGACATGGACGACATCGCCGACGCCATCGAGAAACTTTACGAGAATAGAGACAAACTCGCGTAGCCGGAAACGCTCTCCATTTTCGATTTCGGAGCATAGTCCGGCACGTTTTTCGACGGATCCGGCCCGCCCTGTGCGATGGACTGGATTCTCGATACCCGATACTGGATGCTTGTCATTCCCGCACCTGCTTTCGCAGGTGTAAACTTGTCCCCGTGGAAGCGGGGAGCAGGAATCCAGGGGGAGGTCTATCAATAAGGTCACATCTTAATTATTCATTATTCGTTTTAGGTCTTGCGATGTCGGCCTCAGTAAAACGGTTAATATTAAGAGCTTATCCCAGTAGACCTGTGGCACGTTAGGTAATGAGAGCACAAACCAGATGAAGCAAACCCAGATAGTTTTCCGGTTTCTTCTCCCAGCGTATGAGGATGCGCCGGAAGCGATTCATCCAACTGTGGGTTCGTTCGACCACCCAGCGACGTG
>Ga0315295_10000113_pt1 | contig 67141 bp, 63 predicted proteins | sample YL17G14_0_MG_FD_204453 | JGI IMG/M metagenome (GOLD analysis project Ga0315295, IMG submission 204453) | Sediment microbial communities from Yellowstone Lake, YNP, Wyoming, USA - YL17G14_0 | ecosystem: Environmental > Aquatic > Freshwater > Lake > Sediment | place: USA: Wyoming | collected... | reverse complement strand
AAAGACCTCATCGAGGTCGCTCATGGAAGCGGGCTCCGATGACGTGGAGTTCATAGCGGAGAGGCTCGGCGGCTTCATATATCCAAAGTTCCAGCCGTCTTTCGATGCCATGCTCTCAACGGCAAAACTGATCGAGTATTTCTCAAAGGAGAACAGGCAGATAAGCGCTGTCATGGCCGAATTGCCTAAGACTTCGATAAAAAGGATGGACATAGAATGCCCCAATAACCTTAAAGGCACTGTGATGAGAAGGATAATCGAGGAAAACATGAACAATCCCGTCGAGCTTATCGACGGCGTCAAAGTGTATTACAAGAGGGACTGGGTGCTTGTGCTACCTCATTCCGACCTTCCCCAGATAAAGCTGGAAGTGGAGGCTTCGGACGAACCGTCGGCTCAGAAGCTCCTGGATTTATACGCCTCAAAAATATATGATATATGCGGGTAAGGAAGGAGATTAAAATGAAGATATTGCTGGCATCGCCTGAGGTGGTACCGTTCGCGAAAACGGGAGGTCTGGCGGACGTCGCGGGAGCGCTCCCAAAATCTCTGCGCCATCTCGGACATGACGTGAGAGTGATCCTTCCCAAATACAAGATGGTGGACATAAAGAAGTTCGGTCTTAAGTTGGTCGCCGAGGGGCTGCAGGTGCCCATGCAGGGCAGGGTGGAGGTCGCCGATATTTATGAGGCCGTGATCCCCGGCACCGATGTCGAGACGTATTTCATTTCGAACGAAAAATATTTCGGGCGGGATGGTCTTTATCAAGATAACGGCGTTGATTATCCTGACAATCTGGAAAGGTTCACTTTTTACTGCAGGGCCTCGCTCGAGTTCATAAAGTATCTGGACTGGCAGCCGGACATCATACACGCGAACGACTGGCAGAGCGCGCTGATCATCATGTACCTTAAGACGCTGTACAAGGATGATCAGTTCTTCAAGAACACCTCTTCCGTATACTCGGTGCATAACATGGGCTACATGGGCCTGTTCCCTTCGGAGCAGCTGCCGATCACGGGCCTTGGCTGGGAGCATTTCAATCCGGAGTCGCTCGAGTTCTGGGGCAAAATAGCCCTTACAAAGGCGGGATTTGTCTATGCCGATGTGATAAACACTGTATCCGAGCAGTACAGCCGCGAGATACAGACAAAACAGTTCGGTTACGGGCTCGAAGGTCTTCTTCAATCGCGTTCTAAGGACGTGTTCGGCATAGTGAACGGGATCGATTACGACCTCTGGAACCCTGAAACAGACCCCCATATAGCAAAAAAATTCGGCCCAAAGTCGCTGGAAGACAAGTACGCGAACAAGATGGCGCTGCAGAAGCAGAACGGTCTTCCCCAGAAAAAGGACATCCCCTTGATAGGCATCATCTCCAGGCTAGCCGACCAGAAGGGCTTTGATATCCTGGCGGAAGACATAGAGAACATAATGCACCTTAATCTTCAGATAGTTCTTCTGGGCACAGGCGAGCCGAAATATCACGAGCTTTTCACAAAGATGAAGCAGCAATATCCGGAACACCTTGGATTGAACCTGGGCTTTAATGCCGCCCTTGCGCAGCTGATATATGCCGGATCGGACATGTTCCTGATGCCTTCGTGCTATGAGCCCTGCGGGCTGGGGCAGCTTATCAGCTACAAATACGGCACGATCCCGGTGGTAAGGGAAACGGGAGGTCTTGCGGATACGGTAAAGGACGGCGAGACGGGTTTTGTCTTCAAGGAATATTCTGCGGGCGCTTTGCACGAGGCTATAAGCAGGGCTATAGAGGCCTATAAGGACAGGAAAAAATGGACCGCCCTCATGCAAAAGGTCATGAAGCTAGATTATTCATGGGACTATTCCGCGAAGAAATACATAGACCTGTACAAAAAAGCCTTTGACAGGTCGCGCAAATACGCCATGGCGGGCGGATAAGGAGGGAAAAATGAAACCAACATCAGCATATATACTTATTGAAGCGCTTCCGGGCAAGGGCATCGATCTGATGAACATTATCAAGAACGTGATCGGCGTAAAGACGGTCCATCTGGTGACCGGACCTTACGACGTGATCGCTTTTGTAGAGGCGGACGACCTTAAATCACTGGGAGAGGTGATAGTTAAGAAGATACAATCAACAGGGCTAGTGGCACGCACCCTTACGTGCATTACAGTTGAGCAAGTATAGGTTTCTTCTCTTTTTTTGAGTGTACCATCTTGTTGATAGCGTTAAGGTAAGCCTTTGCCGATGAGACTATGATATCGGTATCTGAGCCGTGTCCGGAGAATGTTCTATCATCCTTCTTTATTCGCACCATTACCTCACCCAAGGCGTCGGTTCCGCCGGTAATAGCCTGGATCACATAATCAAGCAGCTGTATCTTTACCTTGGTCAGCTTGGTTATCGCTTTATAAGCGGCGTCAACCGGCCCTGAACCGGTCATTGTGGCTTTCAGGGTCCTTCCTTTAGTGGTTATGGAAACCGTTGCGGTCGGCTTTTTTGCCGTGCCGCTCCTTACATCAAGGCTCTTAAGCGCGAAAGTTTCCGGTATTTCCATGACCTCATCGCTGATGAGCGCCTCAATATCGCGGTCCGACACGTCTTTTTTCTTGTCGGCAAGGGCTTTGAATTCGACAAAAGCCTTCTCGACCTCTTCTTTAGAGAGCTCAAATCCAAGTTCTTTCAGCTTGTTGATGAATGCCGCGCGTCCTGAATGTTTTCCAAGTACGAGCTTTGATTCGTTGATACCTACCGATTCCGCGTCCATTATCTCGTAGGTCCTCTTATCCTTTAAGATCCCGTGCTGGTGAATGCCGGCTTCGTGCGCGAATGCGTTGGAACCGACTATAGCCTTGTTCGGCTGGACTATCATGCCGGTAAGACTGCTTACCAGCCTTGATGTTTTATATATCTCTTTAGTGTTTATATTGGTCATCGCATCGTAGAAATCCTTGCGGGTCTCTATTGCCATGACGATCTCTTCAAGGGACGCATTGCCAGCACGCTCCCCGATGCCGTTAACGCAGCACTCGATCTGCGTAACGCCTTCCTTGATGCATGAGAGGGAATTCGCCGTGGCAAGCCCGAGGTCGTTGTGGCAGTGCACCGACATCTCTACCTTGTTGATGTTGGGAACATTCTTCATTATGCTGCGGATTATCCCGCTGTACTCACCGGGCATTGTATATCCAACGGTGTCAGGCGCATTTATTACCGTTGCTCCCTCGTTTATTACCGCCTCGATTATCTTATAAAGGAATGGAAGTTCGCTGCGGCCGGCATCCTCGCACGTGAATTCCACATCCTGACAAAGGCTTTTCGCGTATTTGACGCTGTCTATGGCTATCTTAAGGACTTCTTCAGGGGTCTTTTCAAGCTTTTTTTGCATGTGAATAGGGGATGTCGCTATAAAGACGTGGATCCTTGGCTTATCTGAATATTTTACGGCGTTCCATGAAGCGTCGATATCCTCTTTTTTCGCGCGTGAAAGGCTGCAAATGACCGGTCCCTTTACCTGCTGGGCTATCTCTTTAACGGATGCAAAATCACCGACAGATGACGCGGCAAAACCTGCTTCTATAACATCCACGCCAAGGCGGGCAAGCTGTTTTGCGATCTCAAGTTTTTGCTCGCGGTTAAGGCTTGCGCCGGGAGCCTGCTCTCCGTCGCGCAGCGTTGAATCGAATATCTTTATTTTTCTCATTGAAAGGGGATTATATCACCGGGGAAAGCGATTCTCAAGGTTCAGAGGCCGCTTACAGACAGACCTGATATCAAGAGCGAAGGAGTACCGATGTTCCCGGCAAGCGGGAAGAACATAAGGTCGCTGCCAACGTCCTCGATCCTGCTGAGCAGATCGACAAGGTTCCCGGCGATGGTCATTCCTCTCACGGGACGCGCTATCTTTCCGTTCTCGATGTAATGCCCGGAAAAACCGATGGAGAAATCGCCGGATATCGGATTTATGGTATGGGCGCCCATTATCGTTGTCACTAGAAAACCCTTTGATATGCCGCCGATAAGATCATCCCTGGTCCTGTGGCCGGGTTTTATGAACAGGTTGGTGGGCAGGATCTCAGGCTGGACCTTAAAGGAACTCCTGATCGCGTTGCCGGTAGAGCCTCTCTTTGCCTTGTTCGCGGACCTCCTGTTGAACAGGAAATCCGTGAAAGTCCCGTCCTTTATGATGATCGTCTCCATGGTCGGGACGCCCTCATCATCATAAGGGATCGTAGCGAGCCCGTCCTGGAGAACTCCCGAGTCCACAAGGGTCACCTTTTTGGAAGCAACTGACTTGCCCCTGGCGCTGATGAAAAGGGATTTGCCTTTCTGCGCGTATTCAGCCGAAAGGGCGGGGGACATCATGGATAGGATCATCGATCCGACGTACGGCTCAAGCACAACGGGAGCTCTGCCGCTCACCTCCTGCGACGCTCCCAGCATCGCCACGGCGCGAGCTCCCGCCTCGCCGCCGATAGATGCCGCATCCAGCTGATTATATCTGGTCGAGTATGTGAGCCACGATCCTGTCTCCATGAGCCCGTTCTCTTCCGCGATGACCTCCGTAAAAGCTCCGCATATCGCCTTTTTATATTCAACATCCACGCCTTTTGAGTTTATGAGCACAGTGGTCAAAAGATCCTCCTGGTAGGATGTTTTTTCAGCTCTTTTTATCCTCTTGTCGTAAGTCATGGCGAAACGCTCTACGTCGAGCGCCAGCGCCTTTTTATCGATAAGCGATACGGAGGCTAAGTCCGGGTCGACAAGCTCCATCTTTGCTTTCTGTTCTTCCGCTCCGGGAAGGTCCATCCATTCATCGGCTGAACCGGCAGCGGCGTTGCGTGCGGCCTGTTCGATAGAATCATCAATGGCTGCGTCATCCAGGTCTGCGGTATAGGCGAATCCCGGCCTGCTCTTTGTTATCAGACGGACAGAAAGGCCCGCCTCCTCAAGCTCATCTATCGACTCTATCTTCTGGTTTATGACGTCGATCTTGAGCTGCTGCTTTGAAATAAGATACAGTTCGGCCTGGTCGGACACTTTTTTTGCTTTTTCAAGGAAAGCCTTGAGTCGTTCTTTGTTCAGGAGCATTGGATCGAGGTGATGGCGGTTATGTTCACGATATCATCGGAGCTGCAGCCGCGCGAGAGATCGTTGATCGGTTTGGCTGCGCCCTGAAGGATGGGGCCCAGTGCAATGGCCCCGCCGATGCGCTCGGTTATCTTGTAGCATATGTTGCCGGCGTCCAGGTCGGGGAATATGAGTATGTTCGCCTTGCCAGCCACTTTAGAATCAGGTGCCTTCTTTTTCCCTATCGAGGGGATTAGCGCCGCGTCGGCCTGCAGCTCTCCGTCCGCGAGCAGCTGCGGTCTTTTTTGCTTTATCAGCTCCGTCGCCTTGACCACCTTGTCGACGTCGGGGTGCTGGGCGCTTCCTTTTGTCGAGAAAGAAAGCATTGCGATCTTGGGGTCCCATCCAACGAGCTTCCTGAACGAATCGGCGGTCGAAATGGCGATATCCGCGAGCTGTTCCGGGTTCGGGTTCGGATTGACGCCGCAATCCGCGTAAAAAAGCAGACCGTCCACCCCGAACTCTTTCTTGGGAGTTATCATTGCGAAAAAACTCGAGATCAGACTTACGCCCTCAGCAAGGCCTATGCAGTGGACCGCGGCGCGTATCGTATCGGAGGTGGGCCTGGTCGCCCCGGTCACCATCCCGTCGGCATCTCCCGACCTCACGAGCATAGCGCCGTAGAATGGAAAGTCCTCCGACATTATTTTCCGGGCGTTCTCAAGGGTCATTCCCTTATGCTCGCGGAGCTTGAAATATTCCTGGCTGAACCTGTCAAGCTTTCCCGAAGTCTGGGGGTCTTCTATTATGGCATCGCCCAGGTCCACGTTCTTTTCTTTTGCTAATGCCTCAACCTTTTCCCTGCTGCCGATGAGGATGATCTTCGCAAGATGGCTTTTTGATATCATTTCGGTGGCCCTTAGGATCCTCTCATCATCGGTCTCGGGAAGAACTATCGTCTTGTTGAGTTTTTTCGCCTTGTTCCAGAGGTCCTGGATAAAATCCATGTCTTTGAGTACTCTAGGAGGAGACAGCCGCGGCGAACGGCTTGTTCAGCACCGAAAGATATGACTCGAGGTCGGTCCTGGTTATGATATTGCGCTCCTTCAGCTTATCGATGAACTTGAGCCACACCTGATACGTTATCTCAACGTCGCCGATCGCCCTGTGCCGGTTCGATACTGGGATGCCGTAATAGCGGGCAACGGTGTGCAGTTTGTGATTATCCAGATTTGGAAGAAGGTCGCGGGAAATGTGCAGAGTGCACGCCACCGTGTTCAGTATATCCTCGGAGAGGTGTTTTTTAAAGCTGTTCTTCAGGAACGACACGTCAAAGTCCGCGTTGTGCGCCACGATAAGGCTGTCGCCCAGGAAAGTCTTGAACTGCGGGATAACGCTCTTTATCGGGGGCTCGGAAGCCAGCATTTCCTGCGTTATGCCTGTAAGATCGGTTATCTCAGATGAAAGCTGCTTCTCCGGTTTTACAAGCTTGTTGAACACGTCCTTGATCTCTTTGCCCTCCACTTTTAACGCGCCTATCTCGATTATCTCGTTTGATTCCGGGGCAAGGCCGGTGGTTTCAAGGTCGACTATCACGCAGGAGAGCTTTTCGAGGTCGCCGCATCTTGATTCAAAATGTGTTCTGGCGCGGCGGAGAAACGCGTATTCTTTTTCCAGTTTGATAAAGTCTTCGTCTCTTAACAGATCCATTATACCTCTACCAGTTTGTAATTTCTTTTTCCTATCCCGAGGTGTTCAGCATAGCTCAACTGGACCGACCAGTCAATATCCGGATAGATTTCTCTCCACTTGTCCTTTGAACCCGAAGCGGAATTCACAAGATCTGTGCACGCGGCATCGAGCGCCACGGGATCGTATGAGGCGAGCAGTCCTATGTCGGGGCATATCGGGGGCTCGTTCCAGGCGTAGCAGTCGCAGTTAGGGGAGATGTCGATCGCGAAATTGAAGAAAATAATTTTATCTTTTTTATCTTTCCAGACACCGTAGAAATATTCCACGATCTTTTCCTGGACCGAGCTAGGGCTCCCCGCCCATGACACCTCTATTGCGTTGAAGTTGCAGCTTGCCACGCATTCACCGCAGCCTATGCACTTGCTCAGGTCGATGCTGGACTTTTTCCCTGAGAGCATCGTTATCGCCTCTGTGGGGCACCATCTTACGCAGCAGCCGCAGCGCGTGCACTTTTCCTCGTTCACGCGGGGCTTAACATCCGAATGCATCATTTGTTTTCCGGCGCGCGACCCCAGCCCCATCCCAACGTTCTTCAGGCTGCCGCCGAACCCCGTCAGCTCGTGTCCCTTATAGTGGGTAAGGACTATCATGGAATCGGCATGATATGCTGCCGCCGCGATCTTTACTTCCTTGAAATGTTTTAGGTCGACCTTTACGGGAACGTGCTCTTTTCCCGTGAGTCCGTCCGCTATTATCACAGGGGCGCCGACGCTTTTCGGGTCATATCCGTGTGCCAGAGCGGTCGTCAAATGACCGGGGGCGTTCGCTCTGGTACCTTTATATAATGTGTTGGCATCGGTGAGAAAGGGCACGGCCTTCTTTTCCTTTATTTTTTCGATCACCGGAATGACGTTGGAGGGTTTGAGATATGCCTTGTTACCCATCTCCCCGAAGTGCATCTTGACGGCGACAAGGGAAAAGGGCTCGAGGAACTTGATGTCCAGCGCATCGAAGACCTTTGCGACGTTAATTTCTTTACTGTATAGTACTTTTGATGGCATGTTATTAATAACCAATTACCAATGACCAATAACCAAACAAATTTCAATCACCAATCACTAATTTCTTATTTCTACTCTTTACCCTCATCCAGCTTGTACACTTCGGGGCGCCGATCCAGCAGCACGGGCATGTTCCTTCTCACGATGTCGAGCCTATTCAGGTCGATCTCGGCCACGAGGACGCCCTCCTTGTTATCGAGCTCCTCCACCGTTTCTCCGTAGGGGTCTACCACCATCGAGTGGCCGAAGTACTCGGGGTTCCTGCCCCCGATGCGGTTAACGCCGATAGTGTAGACCTGGTTCTCGATAGCCCTCGATTTAAGGAGCGTTGTCCAGTGATGCTCTCTGGGGTGGGGGAACTGCGATGGGACAATAAGGATCTCGGCGCCCTCGACCGTCATCTTTCTGGCGATCTCGGGGAACCTTATGTCGTAGCAGATGTTTATCCCAAGCTTTGCGAGAGGGGTGTCTATCACGGATATATTATCGCCGCCCGTGAAATATTTTACCTCGTCGGTGAGCGAGAACGGATGCACCTTGCTGTAGGCGCCGATTATCTTTCTCTCTGGAGACGCGACAAGACAGGTGTTATACAGTCTGTCTTCCCTGAATTCCGGGATGGAGCCTCCGATAACATAAGCTCCCGTCTTGAACGCCAGGTTCAGGAAAAAAGCGGCGAGGTCAGTAAAGTGGTCCTTTGCGATCTTATTGATGTAAGGATAAGCGAATCCCGTGGCGAACATCTCGGGGAATACGATGATCTTGGGGTCGAACTTGAGCGATTTTTCCGTGAGAAGTATCGCGGTCTTAAGGTTGAACTCAACATCTCCCGGCTTTATGTCCATCTGTATCCCGACCGCAACGAATTTTTTCATGCGCCAAGCTCCTTTGCGGACCTGAAGAAATCAAGCGCTCCTTTGACCTCTTTCATGTCCTGCCACGTAAGCCACTTGGGGCTTCCGTTCTCCTTGGAGGGATTGCGAAGAAGGTATGATGGATGGAATATGGGCATCACGTTAATGTCAGTCCCTTCAAGTTTGAACCACTTGCCTCTTATCTTTGACATAGGTTCTTCGTTCTTCAACACTACTTTTGTTGAGGGCGCGCCAGCGAGCAGTATTATCTTGGGCTTTATCAGCTTTATCTGTTGTTCAAGATATGGGTAGCAGGCTTCGGTCTCTTCTTTTTCGGGGGCCCTGTTCTCCGGCGGGCGGCACTTGACGATATTTGTGATGTAGATATCTTTTTCACGGTCGATGTTGATAGATGAAAGTATCTGGGTCAAAAGCTGTCCGGCCCTGCCGACGAATGGAAGTCCTGACAGGTCTTCTTTTTCGCCGGGGCCTTCGCCTATGAGCATCAGGTCGCAGGGGACAGGACCGTGGCCGAAAACCACTTTAGTGCGTGTTTTGGAGAGGATGCAATTGGTGCATTTAAGTGCGATATCTAGGACTATTTCGTAGGGGAGAGAGTTCAGGTTTTCAGATTTTCCGAATAGGCTCATGATTTTGTAATGATATCAGAAAAGGGAAGAGAGGGCAATTTACCGCAATGAATTAGCTTCCAAAAAAGCCGAAAAAGTCTCTTTTAAAATCCAGTGTCAGAGTGTTGCCTTGATATGAAAGACGATAATAATTGTCGTTTCCGTCCTTGATCTGCACTCTCGCGTCGTTCAAACGGACATGCCATTCATAATTGCAGCCGTATGCTACCGGAAAGCTCTTCCAACTCTGGCTGATCTCAGGACGAGGAACGTCTATCCCAAACGTCTGCTTGATCCACAGATCCATTGCTTTATCTTGTGTATTATTTTGCGCATATGCCGCAAATGGGAATACCATCAAGAAGACGATTACTATGACCCACTTTGACATCGATTTCCCCCTCTAAAGTTGAAATGTGCCTACAGGTATCTATCGGGTTTTGGGTCATACATCTTGCATCTAAAATCAAAATAATGGCCTAATATTTAGGCGGTATTATGCTCAAAACCTCAAATATCAATTCTCTAATTTCTGATCTAGGGGGAGGGCAATTTCGGCGAACGATAAATGCGGAGTTGCGAGAGGCGAAGAAATAAGTCCGGAGTAGGGAATGTTGAGCGCGGAGTAAATTCCACAATCCGCACTCCGCATTCCACACTTTAAAATTATGTTGTATAATAATGCCATTGCACTGTAACTGAAGTATAAGGAGGTCCCCTGATGGTCCAAAGCTTATTATTTCATGTCCCCACTCCGGTCCTCGGATTTGCGATAGTGACGATATATATCGTTCTATCAATTACCGGTCTTAGTATTGTTCGAAGGTTTTTCTCTGCGCACACGTTCAAGCTGCACAATGATATCGCCGACCCTCTTTTTACGACCCTGGGCACGATCTATGCGGTGATGCTGGCTTTTATGGTGATCATCACCTGGCAGAGCTTTGACAGCTCAAACAAAAATGCGGCACGCGAGGCCAACTATCTGGCCGATCTCTACCGTGACTCAACGCCGCTTCCGGCAGGATTTCGGAGCGAATTAAAGACCGATCTTAATGCCTACGTTTCGGATATCATCAACGACGAATGGCCGAACATGGCAAGCGGGCGGGGAAGAAGCCTTAATGTCCAGGCGGAACAGCAAAAGCTCTGGGCCCTTTATTCCGGCTTTCAGCCCAAGAACGATACGCAAAGGGTCTTCTTTGCAGAGTCGATCAAAAAGTTCAATGAAGCCTGCGAGATGAGGCGTCAGCGCCTGCTCGACTCTGTCACGGGGCTCAACGGCATTCTCTATTTTATCCTGATCTGCGGCGGCTTGATCGTGATCGGATTTACATTATTTTTCGGCACAGAAAACTTTGGTCCGCAGCTGCTGATGACCTCGATGCTTGCCACCTTGATCGGCCTGACGCTCTTTACCATCATGTCCCTTGATTATCCTTTTACGGGGGATATAAGCATCAAGCCCGACGTGTTCAAGACGGTGTTATCGACCTTGTTGAATAAATAGTGCGAGAGGGGGCATATCGTAAATTCATCTTGCTGCGAGGATTTTCATTATAACCTTCAACCAATCTTAGGTTTATTTCGTTCCTTCCTGCCAGTGTCCCGTTATTTCCTAAAAATGAAATTATCCGCCGAACATACCGATAATCAACCGGAGGTAATACACATGGGAACAACTATGGGAACAACTACAAGGATATATGCCCTGGATGGATTGCGGGGGCCGTTCAGTGTCATCAATGGTATGAGATCGCAGGCGTCCCAAACAGGTCACTTTGTCTATCACGATGACGAAGATAGCCCTCAACTTGGAATTATGTTCTCCAGAGGGCTGAGCCCTAATGACGCGCATCTGAGCCTGGCGAGGAGGATGGTGCAGGACCCCAAAGCCTTCGCTCCGGGTTCAAAGAAGTGGGTCGCAGGAGATATATTGATCGGCAGCCATAAACCCGGCGCGCCTTCCTTTGATGTGACATTCAGGATCCACAGCGATTATTTCACGAAAAGGCCCGGGCTTAAAGAAATAGGACGCATGTACGATCAATTGCTGTGCCACTTTACCGCGGGGGCGGGATATAGGTACTTTGGGCAATATAATGTCTCATATGAATATGTTAATCCGCACGTCAGGTTCTACACGCAAAATGGATTTCATGTCACTTTTGCCGGCAAAGCAGTGATACCCGTGCCGCTCACCAGGTCGAAAAAACCTGTGCCGTTCATAACTGTTGAGTCCGATCCGGATCTGAACTTGGCTGCAACAACGCCTAAACCGTCAGATGTGACCAAAGCGATCCGACATATTCCGACTTTTAGCGTAGAAGTGTAATTCGCTTAATTCCTCAAATCGGTGCTATAAACCTTTCAGATCTTGCTGTCAGCGTATTCGGGGCATGCGTCGATCTTGTAGGTGATGTCTTTCCTGAAAATCTGATAATCGAGAGGGATGCCTATCAACGGAATCAGCGGGTAATCAGAGAAGGATACATTTCTGAATCTGCCCTTATCATCGAACTCATATTTTTGCCATATCGCGGCTGTTGGACGCGTGGGAGCATAAATTCGGCTGTTCTTGAACGCCGCGCTCAGGACGTTCGCCAGGTTAGACTTAGGATCCCAGTCTTTTCCTTTTCCCGTGGAGCAGCTATCAAGGACAATTGCGCTGTCCTTGCTCAGGTATGACGAAAGTCCTATCAGTATTGGCATATCAGAGACGTCCAGAAAGGCAACCTCATCGGTTTTGGATGGCCGAAAAGAGGGGAGGCCTATTTTCAGCGAGCCCAGAGAAAGAAAATTGACTGTTTGCATGGCCAGCATCGCCGGAAATACTACGGGTACAGCAACGGCAAGTTTTACAAAATCAAAGAATTCGTAAAACCTGCTGGCTTCGCTCTTGACCTGTGAAGGAGGCTTATTAAAATCGCACAGGTATTGATTGCCGTGCCCGCCGATAACAAGAAGATCTATCGGCTTTTTGCGTCCGGTGTTCCTTACCGCCTCCCAGAACGCGCGGTCCGTATCAGCCTCGATGTATATCACGTTATATCTTTTTATCAGCTCGTCCAGATTGTTTTGCGTGAATGCCCCGCTGTCATCGTATTTCGGGTAAACAACCAGGGCGACGGGACGAGGATCCGGCACGGGGTTCTTCTCAAAGTCTTCCCGGTTTTTCAGTATCTGTTCAAGGTCAGCGGTGCTCTTGAACCTTTCAGTGAATTCAATATTGAATTTGGTTATCTGGGATTCAATATTTTTGACCCGTGCTTTTACTTCAGGAGAAGCACATTTTAAATAATAATATGCCTTATAATTCACGCCAACTGCCCATTTCAGGAAATACGGATTCTTTTTTTCCTCATCGGAAAACACGAGAAGATCCGAGCCCTTAAGGGTCATAACGCGAATACGGTCATAAGCTTGACGACGTCCTTCAATGAGCGCTTGCGCTTCAAGATAGTTTTTAATTATAGGGCTGTCTCCCACCATATAAGGCGGCATATGTCGTTTGGCAAAACTTTCCGGAAGCGGCGGCAATGGGGCGGAGATCAATTTGCCTGATGCGTCACGTTTCTCCTGACGTTCCCTTGTGAGCTCCGCGTATCTTAATATTCCGACGGCATTCAAAAATTCGCATTCCCACATCGTATCAGGTTCGATCGGAAAATTATAATTGTCGAGCTTTTGGAGATCGTAGACATCTTTCAGGAAGGCCGATTCCTCTTTTGAGATCGCGCCTTTTTTTTCTGCATCGTTTATTTCGGCCTCGGTAACGATATAATCATGCGAAAGGTCCGCTCTTTTAAAAAGCCTTTGATAGTCGGCCATACCGCCATACCTGATAATATCGAAATTACTTTGAGTTGACATATACCCCCCTCTACATATATATCGACAAAAACGATGATATATTTCAATTATTCTCTTTTCAGTGAAATGTAAGCGCGGATGTTCGGACTTTTGAAGTTTCAAAATACATTTTGGCGTGTTATAATCATTATCTATTTTTGGAAATTTGCCCGTTGGAGCAATAAAAATGAAGCAAGTAAAACTATTCGATACAACTCTCCGGGACGGCGCCCAGACAGAGGGCATATCGTTCACCGTTGAGGATAAGATCAAGATAGTCAGACTGCTTGACGGCCTTGGCATCCACTATATTGAAGGCGGCTGGCCGGGAAGCAACCCAAAAGACATCGAGTTCTTCGAAAAAATGAAGAACGTAAAGCTCAAGAACGCCAAACTGGTAGCGTTCGGTTCCACACGTCGAGCAAAACTTAAACCCGAGGACGATCCCAACCTGAAGGCGATCATTGAAGCCGATACTCCCGCAGTTGCCATATTCGGCAAGACATGGGACCTTCATGTAAAAGAGGCCCTGAATATCAGTTTAGAAGAGAACCTGACACTCATCGAGGATTCAATAAAATTCCTCAAGAAGAACGGGAAAGAGGTCATATTTGACGCAGAACATTTTTTTGACGGATATAAGGCCAATTCGTCATATGCGCTGAAAACCCTGAAGGCAGCGGAAGCCGGCGGGGCCGATGTCCTATGCCTGTGCGACACCAACGGCGGAACACTCGCTTTCGAAGCCCAGAAGATCATCAGCGAGGTCAGTAAAAAGGTCAAAAGACCGCTCGGTATCCACGCGCACAACGATTCGGAATGCGCGGTCTCAGTCTCCGGCATGGCGGTCTATTGCGGTGTAACGCACGTACAGGGCACAATGAATGGGTATGGGGAGAGATGCGGTAACGCGAACCTTTGTTCCATCATCCCGATACTAAAGCTCAAACTAAAGATCGACTGCATATCTGACTCGCAGCTGAAAATGCTGACGGAAGTTTCCAGGCACGTCGCGGAGATCGCGAACCTGCCGCAATCGGCGCACCAGCCATTCGTGGGAAGGTCCGCTTTTACACACAAAGGCGGCATCCATGTGAGCGCTGTAATGAAGCAGGCCTCCACATACGAGCACATCGAGCCGAAACTTGTCGGCAACGAACAGAGGGTAACGGTTTCTGAGCTCTCCGGAATAAGCAATCTTGTCTATAAGGCGAAAGCTTACGGAGTGGACATCAAAAAGGAATCCCCAGAGGTAAAGGTTCTGCTTAACCGGCTTAAAGAGCTTGAGCACGCGGGCTACCAGTTCGAGGAAGGCGAGGCGTCGTTCGAGTTGATGGTGAAAAAGGCCCTAAAGACGTTCAAGTCGCCTTTCACGTTCGATAATTTCGATATAGTTACAGCAAAGCGCGGCGAAGAAGAAACAAAGGTAAAGGCAAAGCTTAAGGTTAACGTGGGAGCCGATTCCCATGAAACCGAGGCTTACGGTGACGGCCCCATAAACGCTCTCGACGGCGCCTTAAGAAAAGCGATTGAGGACCATTTCCCGGTCATAAAAGAGGTCAAGCTTACCGACTACAAGGTCCGCGTGCTTGATTCAAAAGAAGGTACGGCCGCCAAGGTGCGCGTAATAGTGGAGTCGACCGACGGTGTGCGCACATGGGGCACTGTCGGTGTTTCTACGAACGTGATCGAAGCAAGCTGGCTGGCCTTGATCGACAGCATCGAATACAAGCTCATGATGGAGGCATTGAAATGATCTTACCTCTTACTGGATCCATCAACAAGCTCGGCCATCTTGAGGTCGGCGGATGCGACGTGATCGACCTGGCAAAAAAGTACGGGACCCCTTTATACGTTCTTGACGAAAAAGATATCAGGGAGCGCTGCGGGCGTTACAGGTCCCTGTTTAAATCCAAGTATCCGAACTCGGAGGTAATATTCGCGAGCAAGGCCCTCTGCGCAACGGGGGTGCTTAAGATCATTTCCGAGGAAGGTCTGGGGGTGGATGTTTCTTCCGGAGGGGAGCTTTTCACGGCGCTTAAGGCTTCGTTCAATACCGGCAAGATATATTTTCACGGGAACAACAAAACAAGGAGCGAGATCGAGGAGGGGCTGGCCGCTTCCGTTGGAAGGTTCGTCGTGGATAATTTAAGCGAGATCGATATTATTGACGAGCTGAGCGTTAAAAAAGGCAAAAAGACCAAAGCGCTTATAAGGGTGAACCCGGGAGTTGAGGCGCACACGCATGAAGCCGTAAAGACGGGTCAGACGGATTCAAAGTTCGGGATCCCGAAAGAGAGCGTGCTTGACGCCATAAAAAAGATAACCGGAACAAGGAACATCAAGTTCGTCGGATTGCACGCCCATATAGGCTCGCAGATATTCGATTCGGGCGGATTCCTCACCGAAATAGACGTCCTGACTGAGCTTGCGGGGAACATCAGGGACAAGCTCGGGATCGACGTTGAGGAGATCAACATAGGCGGCGGGTTAGGGATAAAATACGTTGAAGGCGACGACCCAGCTTCGCTCGAGGATATCGCTGAGGCCATCACAAAGAGGGTCAAGGAAAAGGTGGCGGAGTTCAGGCTTAAGGTGCCAAAACTTGTCCTTGAACCGGGAAGATCGATCGTGGGCACCGCGGGAGTTACACTTTATACAGTAGGATACGTAAAGGAGATACCGGGGATAAGAAAGTATTTGATCGTGGACGGCGGGATGTCTGACAATCCCAGGCCGATGCTTTATGGCTCAATCTATGAATTCGCGGCCGCGGACAGCATGAACGCGGAGAGGACCGAAAAGGTGACGATAGCGGGCCGCTTCTGTGAATCGGGCGACGTGCTTGCCAAGGACGTCCTGATGCCGAAGGTTTCGGCAGGCAGCGTGATAGCGGTGCTGTGCACCGGCGCGTACAATTATTCAATGTCCAGCAATTACAACAGGGTCACCCGTCCGGCAATGGTGCTTGTCAGCGAGGGCAGATCAAGGGTCATTGTAAAAAGAGAAAGTTATGAGGATATAACGCGCAATGACAACGTTTGACATAAAATGGATAGACCTTCTTGACGTTTTCATAGTTGCGGTCGCCATCTATTACCTGCTGGTATGGCTGCAGGGGACAAGGGCTCTCGCTCTGGTCAGGGGCCTTTTTGTCATCGTTCTTTTGTATATCATCGGCAAGCTCTTGGGCCTTACCACTATCAACTGGGTGCTTGAGAGGATAGGCACCATCATACTTCTGGTCATCGTCATAGTTTTTCAGCCGGAGCTGCGAAGGGCGCTTGAGCGGCTCGGAAGAGAAAGGATACTCGTCAGGCTGGGCATTGTTGATACCAGCAGGGGCTCGTGGTTCGTGCATCACATAATCAAGGCTGTTGCCCAGCTGTCGGAACAGAAGTCGGGAGCGCTGATAGTGCTTGAGAGGAACACAGGCCTTTCGGAATTCCTGGAGAGCGGAGTAAGGCTTGACGCCATAGTATCTTCCGACCTGCTTGTAGCCATATTCTCTCCGAAGAACCCCCTGCACGACGGCGCTGTGGTAATACAGGGCGACAGGATCGCGGCGGCGGGATGCCTGCTCCCGCTTTCGGACACCAAACTGCTTGATAGGAGGCTCGGCACGCGCCACAGGGCAGCCGTAGGCATGTCTGAGCAGACCGACGCTATAGTTATCGTGGTATCAGAAAAATCAGGGATCATATCGCTTGCGGAGAACGGTTTGCTGTCAAGGAACATGACCGAAGAAATGCTTGAGGAAAAATTGTTCTCCCTCTACAGGGTAAAGCCCGTGATAAAGGGCCTGTTCGGAGCGAAAAAAGGAGAAGCGGTAAAATGAAGACCACTTCGCGCTCGCTTCGCGAAATGAAAGGGTCGCGCGAAAAAATAACGATGCTGACCGCATACGACTACCCGACCGCGAAGCTTCTCGATGAATCAGGCATAGACATAATATTGGTGGGGGATTCTTTAGGCAACTCGGTGCTGGGTTATGAGAACACTATTCCTGTCACCATGGATGAGATGCTTCACCACACCAAGGCGGTGGTCCGGGGAGCGGGAGACTCAATGGTCATTGCGGATATGCCTTTTATGTCTTACCAGCTGAATCCTGAAAGCGCTCTCATGAACGCTTCAAGGTTTGTGAAGGAAGCAGGCGCAGCAGGGGTCAAGATCGAAGGTTCGAACCACATCGATTCCATAAAAAAGATCATTGAAGCGGGAATACCTGTAATGGGTCACATCGGGTTCACCCCCCAATCGGTCAACCAGCTCGGAGGCAATAGGGTGCAGGGGAGGTCCGCTACTGAAGCAAAGGACCTGACGGACGCCGCGAAGGCGCTTGAAAAAGCCGGAATCTTTGCCATAGTGCTTGAAATGGTGCCTGCCGCGCTGGCGGGAAGGATATCCTCTTCACTTGAGATACCGGTCATCGGCTGCGGCGCTGGACCGGAGTGCGACGGGCAGGTGCTTGTAATAAACGACGCATTGGGCATATCAAGGGATTTTATTCCCCGATTCGCCAAAAAGTTCGCGGACATCTATTCAGAGGAAAAAAGAGCGGTATCAAGTTATATTAAAGATGTCAGGTCGGGGGCCTTCCCGGGGAAGGAGCATTCTTTTTAAGCATGCCCCAGTAGCTCAGTTGGATAGAGCGACGGTTTCCTAAACCGTAGGTCGCAGGTTCGATCCCTGTCTGGGGCAATTTTCATCGAGGTAGGTCGTCCCGCCGATGGCGGGATCTGGGGCAATTTTCATCGAGGTAGGTCGTCCCGCCGATGGCGGGATCTGGGGCATATTTATTATGAAGAACATAATCCTTATAGGCTTTATGGGCACGGGTAAATCGGCGGTCGGCCGCTGCCTTGCAAAGGCGCTGAATATGCAATATATCGATACCGACGAGATGATAGAAAAGCGCGAGGGCAGGACAATCAACGATATTTTCGCAGGGCCCGGTGAGTCTTTTTTCCGCGAGGCTGAAGCGGAGATGCTCGATATACTTGAAGGCGTAAAGGATCACGTAATAGCCACGGGCGGCGGGATAATATTGCGCTCATCGAATGTGGAAAAGCTCAAAAAGCTCGGCAAGATAGTGCTTCTCTGGACAAGGCCGGAGATAATAAGCGAACGATTAAAGGACAAAAGCGACAGGCCTCTGCTCAATGTTCCTGATCCATCGGCGAAGATAAGGGAGATACTTGATCAGAGAAAGCCACTGTATGAAAAGGCGGCCGACATGGTGGTGGACACAAGTACATTGTCGGCGGAAGATGCTTGTAATAAAATAGCGGAAGGATTAAGAGAGGAGCGTTAATGGACAGGATCAGGGTAAGTCTCGGGGAGAACTCCTATAATATCAATGTGGGCTCGGGCATACTCGAAGAGTTCGGTCCCATGCTTAAAAAAACCAACGGCTACGAGAAGGTGATCGTGATAACCGACCCGCTCGTCAACGAGCTGTGGGGCGGGATACTCAAGAGCAGCATCAAGAACGCGGGCTTTGCCCTTGATTTTATAGAGATACCGAGGGGAGAACAATACAAGAACCTGGGTGTCGCCTTCAAGATATACGACAAACTCCTTAACCTGGAGGTCCATCGCGACTGCTGCGTAGTCGCGTTCGGAGGCGGAGTGATAGGCGATCTTGCGGGTTTTGTCGCCTCTACTTATATGAGAGGCCTGAGCCTTGTTCATGTGCCCACCACGCTTCTGGCGCAGGTGGACTCAAGCATAGGCGGCAAGACCTCGGTGAACCACCCCAAGGGCAAGAACCTGATAGGCGTTTTCTATCAGCCGGTGTTCGTATACTCCGACATAGAAACGCTCACAACTCTGCCCCAAAAAGAGCTGAGCACGGGGCTTGCGGAAGTGATCAAGTATGGCGTCATCGAGGACGAGGATTTTTTCAAGTTCCTTGAAGCGAACTCCCATCATCTGAACATCAAGGCATTTGAGGACAAGGATACCCTTAAGGCTGCGCTGAAGGTTTGGCAGACGATCGTGTGCGAATCGTGCAAGATAAAGGCAAGGGTCGTGGAGCAGGATGAAAAAGAGCATGGGCTCAGGATGGTGCTTAATTTCGGGCACACCATCGGTCACGCTATCGAAACGTCCACCAGATACAGCAAATACAACCACGGCGAAGCGGTGGCCATAGGAATGGTGGCGGCGACCAGCATATCCAGGGAGATGGGGATGGTGGAAGAATCTCAGGTGGAGAGGCTAAAGACCCTGCTTGCAAAGCTCAAGCTTCCGACCACCGTTGATATCAGGCTCAGCGCGGAAAAAGTGGTGAACAATCTCAGGGTGGACAAGAAGATAAGAGAGGGAAAGATCAAGTTCGTGCTTCCCAAGAAGACCGGCAAGGTGGAGATAAGGGACGATGTTCCCCTCCAGATAGTCAGGAGAGTGCTGAAAGAGATCGGGTGCGCGTGATGGAACCTGAAAAACAGCTTGAACTTATAAAAGAGGGCTGCGTTGAGCTCCTCCCGGAGAAGGAGCTTCTCGCAAAGCTGAAAAAGAAGCGTCCGCTCAGGATCAAGTGGGGCGCGGACCCGTCAGCTCCAGATATACATCTGGGTCACACCGTGGTCATTCGAAAACTCCGCACCTTCCAGGACCTGGGGCATAAGGTGATATTCATAATAGGGGACTTTACCGGGATGATCGGTGACCCCTCGGGAAAATCGGATACAAGGCCGGCGCTCGACCGGAAGCAGCTTGAGGCGAACGCAAAGACATACAAGGAACAGGTATTCAAGATCCTCGACCCGAAAAAGACCGAAGTTGTTTATAACAGCAAGTGGCTCCGCAAGCTAACGCTTGAGGACATAATAAATCTGGCGGCCAAGTATACAGTGGCAAGGATGCTTGAGAGGGACGACTTCATCAAGAGATATACCGATCAAAAGCCCATCTCGATCCACGAATTCCTCTATCCGCTCATTCAGGGGTACGATTCAGTGATGGTCGATTCTGACCTGGAGATAGGCGGCACCGACCAGAAATTCAACCTGCTGGTGGGCAGGGAGCTTCAGCGCGAGTTCAAGAAAGAACCTCAGGTGATAATGACAATGCCCCTGCTTGAGGGCCTCGACGGGGTCCAGAAAATGAGCAAATCGCTGAATAATTACATAGGCGTCAGCGATGATCCTTCGCAGATATACGGAAAGACGATGTCAATCCCCGACTCGCTCATGATGAAGTATTATGAGCTCCTGTCCGGCCTGCCAAAACAGGAGATCAACAGGATACGCGAAGGGTTAAAGAACAGCATACTCCATCCCAAAGAGGTCAAGAAGAGGCTGGCGAGGATATTTGTGGAGACCTTTTACGGCAAGAAAGCTGCCGATTCCGCCGAGATCGAGTTCGAAAAGGTCTTTAAACAGGGGCAGATGCCAACGGAGATGCCGATTGTGGCCATCGGCGCCGATAACTTGGAGAGCGACGGAACGATATGGCTTCCAAAAGCAATGGTGCTCTCGGGCGTTGCCGCAAGCAGTTCCGAGGCTGTCAGGCTGATAGAACAGGGTGCGGTCGAGGCCGACGGAGCCGTGATAAAGGATAAGAAATTAAAGCTCGTGCTCGACCACGTAATTCAGCTCAAGGTCGGGAAGCGAAGGTTCATAAGGATAAAGAGGGGTTAAATGTTAAGGGTAGGCATCGGATATGACGTCCACAAACTGGTCAGCAAGAGAAAGCTGATACTGGGCGGCGTCGAGATAAAATACAAGAAAGGTCTGCAGGGATATTCCGACGCCGACGTGCTCATACACGCGATAATAGACGCCATATTGGGCGCGATGGGAGAACACGACATAGGATATCACTTCCCGATAGATGACCCGAGATACAGAGGGATATCAAGCCTGATAATGCTTGAGAAAATAGCCGAGCTGGTGCGCGCTAAGAACTACACGATAGTAAATATTGACGCAACGCTTGTGGCGGAGGCGCCCAAGATAAGCCCTTACACGAGGGAAATGAGGATGAACATTTCATCCGTTCTTGGCATACCCGAGAGCTGCGTCAACGTAAAAGGAAAAACAGAGGAGGGGCTTGGCTTTACTGGAAAGGGGCAGGGGATAGCGGCGCATGCGGTAGCCATGGTGGACAGCTCGCCCTTCAGGATCGAGAATATACTGCAGCAGTTCAAATCAAGGGGAACCTCTTGAGATCTCGCCTCAAGCTGGGCGTGAACATAGACCATGTTGCCACACTGCGCCAGGCGCGAGGAGAAAGCTTTCCTGACGTTATCGAAGCCGCAAGGCAGGCCATAGCAGGCGGTGCGGACTCTATAGTTGCCCACCTGCGGGAAGACAGGAGGCACATCCAGGACAGCGATATCCTGGCCATCCGAAAACACATCAAGCGGTTCGACATGGAAATGGCCGCCACCCCCGAAATGCTCAAGATCGCTCTTGCGGTCAAGCCTGATATCGCCACCATCGTCCCCGAAAAAAGAAAAGAGCTCACAACGGAGGGAGGCCTTGATGTAGCCTCCAACCTGGGCAAACTCATCAGGTTCGCTGGCAGGCTCGAGAGGGCAGGCATAAAGGTCAGCCTTTTCGTCGATCCCGAACCGGAGCAGATAATCGCGAGCTCTCGGACAGGCGCGTCATTCATAGAGATACACACGGGAGCTTATGCCCGGAACTCTTCAAAAGCCGAATTGAACAAGATCCGCAAGGCTGTCCGTCTGGCAAAGGCGATTGGCCTTAGGGTGAACGCGGGACATGGCCTCGATTGCGGGAACGTGTCTGCCGTGGCGAGGATCCCCGGCATCGAGGAGCTCAATATCGGGTTCAGCATAATCGCCAGGGCTGTTTTTGTGGGCATAAAAGCTGCCACAACAGAAATGAAGAAGCTGCTCCTTGTCTGCCTCGTGCTCCTGTTCTGCTGCGCGTCGACGGCGTACTCGGTCGAGGTACTTCAGCCTTCGGCAGAAGCAACGATGTTCAAGGATGTCCCGGCAGACCACTGGGCTGCATCCTCGATAAACGATCTGGTAAAGATGGGCGTGACCCAAGGCTATCCTGACGCGACATACAGGGGAAATAAAAAGATGACCAGATACGAGATGGCGGTATTCCTCTCAAAGATGGCGGTCGAGAGGGAGATAAAGAATGCCGAGAACGAAAAGATCATGGAAGAGCTCAGGGCTGAACTGTACAAGGTAAGGTACAGCCTGGACATGTACAAGAGACCGGTAGAGCGGGGACCCGTATACGGTTCTTTTGTTTCAAGGATAAGGACAGGGAACCTGGTGAAGTACGATGATGCGGGCACAATGGAATCGACTCAGAGCGGACCGGTTTTTGACTACAGGTTGATCGCGGATTTCAGGCGAAATTTCGATGAGCGCACATTCCTGAGGGTCGGGATAGACACTATGGACTCAAGCCTTGTGGGCGGCCGGGACCTTGCCCGTGAAATGTTCGAGGCCGAGGCTTCTTTGAGCGATCCGTCGGGTTTCGGCATGTCTTTTACAAGCGGCCCGGGATTGATAATCCACAGGGAGGGCCCGAAGAACATTATCCCATCCGAGGACAAAACGGTATTTTTAAGACCCAATAACGGGATCAAGTTCAGCTATGATCGGGGCGACCTTGATTCCGCAGCGGGTTTTATGGCGACTTCAGTATCAAGCTCGGGATTAACGGAAACAAATGACATGTACGGATATGTGGGATACACCTTCAGGGATACCGTTGTCGGGGACTTGCGCACGCGATATTCCATCGACAGGTTCTCCTTTAACATAGCGGCTGACCAATCTTCGCGCGAGGCTACCATTAATATCTTGGAGGCCACGATGACGCCGCTAGACAACGTCGAGCTCACGCTCAAGTACGGTGTGGCAGGAAGCGGCAACGCTCCTCACAACTCATATGCGGGTATTGACATGCTCTCGAAAGAATTCCTCTGGACGGGGGTATCGGCAAAGCTGAGCGTGAACAAGATCGGCGAGGATTTTTTTCTTGTGCCGACCTATCCGGCCATTCTGGGGGTGAATTCTTTCAATAAACTGTTCATCGCGGGCACACGCGATGTGGCCCTGGAACTTGATGAGGAGATATCAAGCTCAATGAACTTGAGGCTGATATCTGATATAGTTACCGGACCGAACGGGGAGTTCGGTAAAGACGAGCCCGACTCCAGCTCGACATATGAACTTGACCTGGACCTGGGGTTGTCAAAAAACGTGACTCTCACGTTCGCGTACAGGGTATTTGATGAGCCGGCGGTGACGACGGATCCTGTATCCGACCTGCTGGGGATCAGTTTCAGATACATATATTAATAGCGGAATAATAAGGAGGCCGAGATGAAAGTAGCTTTAGGTTCGGATCACGCGGGTTATGACCTTAAAGAACAGATCAAGCAGCATCTAAAGAAAAGGAAGATAACCTACATTGACATCGGCGCTTACGGCACGGAACCGGTGGATTATCCGGATTATGCCGTAAGGGCCGCGAAGATCGTTACCTCGCACAAGGCAAAGTTCGGCATCCTGATATGCGGAACGGGGATCGGCATGTCAATGGCAGCCAACAAGATAAAGGGTATAAGGGCGGCCGTTTGTCACAGTGTTTACACCGCCGAAATGTCAAGAAAGCACAACAACGCGAACATCCTTGCAATAGGGGCGCGCATACTCAAGAGCGGCCTCGCGGTGAAAATAGTCGATGCTTTTATAAGCACTCCGTTCGAGGGGGGGCGTCACCTGAGAAGGGTGAAGAAGATAGGCAAATGAGAGCGCTTGTACTGGCGGCCGGGTACGGCAAAAGGCTTGAACCGCTGACAAAAGCGGTGCCAAAGCCCATGGTGCCTGTGGCCAACAAACCCATCATGCAGTACAACCTTGAGCTGCTAAAGAAGTACGGGATAAAGGACATAATAGCCAATATCCACTATTTTCCGGAACAGGTGGAGAACTATTTCGGTGACGGGTCCCATTTCGGGATAAATCTTCAGTACTCGTTCGAAGAGCAGCTTTTGGGCACTGCCGGAGGCGTACGCAGAATGAGCGAGATCCTCAGGATCGGTGAAACTTTTGTGGTGATATCTTCTGACGTGCTGACCGACATCAACATAAGCAAAATGCTCGCCTTCCATAAAAAGAAACGGGCGCTGGCCACCATCGCGCTGGTCCAGGTGGAAGACACATCGCAGTACGGAGTGGTGGTGACCGACGACCAGCAAAGGATAACGGCCTTTCAGGAGAAACCGAGCAGGGGCGAAGCCAGGAGCGACCTGGTCAACACGGGCATTTACATATTTGAGCCGAAGATACTGGACCTTATCCCGAAGGGGCCGTCATACGATTTCGGCAACCAGGTATTCCCCCAGCTTGTAAAGGATAACGCCCCCTTCTTCGGGTACAGGATGATCGAATACTGGAACGACGTGGGAGGCCTTGAAAAGCTTAAGTCCGCCAATTCGGACATATTAAAAGGCATAGTGAGGGCGGAGATAGCGGCAAAGCGGGAGTCGACGGGAACTTGGATAGGAAAGAACACCAGGGTAGACAGGTCAGCCAGGTTCGGCGGCACGATAATACTCGGCGATAAAACGGTGATCGGCAGGGACGTTGAGATATACGGGAACGTTTCCATAGGCGATAAATGCGTAATAGACGACGGCACAATAATCAAGGACGCGGTGGTCTGGTCGGACACAAAAATAGGCAAGGGCGCCAAACTTAACGGATGCATAATAGGGAGCTGGTGCGGCATAGGCGACAATGTGCGGGTGGAAGAAGGATCAATAATCGGCAACAGATGCGTCATTTCATCTGGCAAAAAGCTGGGTCCCGACTCAAGGCTGGAACCCGATAATATCCTGTAAAAAGCATGCAAGTTTTAGGCCTGTTTCCCCGATAATAATCACGGTAGTAGAATAGTATCAATAAGGGGGAATGCTTGATGTCGTTCGGAGCGGATATGGTACGGGGTGACATGAGAACATCTTTATTGACTTCAACAGGCGGTATCACCGAGGGCGTTAAGGAAGCGTTTAGTTCTCTCTTTGACTTGGTCAAACATATACAAAAGCAGAAATATCAGTACGATCATCCAGAAAAGATCATGGGTTATGCGGTCGATCCCGCGTCCATAGGGACAGCCGGCGAAAGGCGAGTTGACAATCAGGACCTCTGGACGATACAGCTTTTATCAAAGCTTTTAGGCACTCTGCACCCGAAGGACGAAAAACCGGTTATCGGGGATAAGGCCGCCTTGAGGGCGAAAAAACCTGAAGGCGCCGCGGTTCCGGATGAGCCGAAAAATCCATAAGAAGAGAGGAGCTTGAATTTAATCATGAACATTTTGAATAGTCCGATCGTAACCGTGCTTTTATTCGTTGTGGTGGTTTTATTTATTGTCAATTTTGTGTATCAAATAGTAAAGGGAAATCAAAAAAAGCGGGAACTGATGAAGACTTTCGATGAGGCTCAGGAAAAAATAAAAGAAGCTGAAAAAAAGCTGGATGATTACAGGCGTAAGCTGCAGGCGGACATGGCCAGGGCGCAAATGAAAAAAGGCGGAAAATAAGGATGGGCAATGAACTATATGTACCGGGCGGCGGGGAAGGTTTAAAGATCACCGCACCGGGTAGCGCTACTGAGACAGAATCCCAGGCGGACAGGCTGTGGGCTTTCATTAAAGCGACAATGATAAGAGAAAGAGGCTATAACTGGATAACTCCCAATAAGGTCAGGACATGGTACGCCGAAACAATGAGAGTGAACGGGAAGATAACCATTGATGCGATGAGAGAGCTTATGGGGAGGCACGTGGGGTTTTTCCAGTCGATATTCGATTCCGAGGGCAGCGCGTACAGGGTGGAGATCACTAATAAGGGCTGGAGCAGGGTGGGCGACTGCAAGGACGCTGACGAGCTGATAGAGAATCTGAGCGATCTGGCCTTGCTGGATCCCGAGAGCGGGATCTGGAGGTCGCTTGGCATAAACAGTGTGACATGGGTCGACACCGAATCTACGTCAGAGGGCATGCGCGAGTACATGCTCGATCAAGCGACGGTTGCGATAAGGAACAACCCTGCTTTTAAAGATAATAAAGAGCTGCAGGATGCGATGATCGATAAACTGAAGGGTTATCTTAAAGCGGGCGATTACAAAAAGCTTGTTATGAACGATGACATGGTGATAGGAAGCGGGGCTGACGCGAAAAAAGTACCGTATGATTATACCGCCGGAATGGACGAAAAGTTCAAGGAATTCGTCGCAAAAGTTGCAAGCAGCAAAGAGGTCATAAGCAATGAAAAGGCGAACAAATATCTTGGAGCAATGGGCATAAGCATGCTCCTGAATTCGGCTGAAGGCGTAAAGGCGGCCTATGAGGGACTAAAAAAGCCTTTTGATCCGGACGCTTTTAAAACAATAAATAAGATATATGAGACCATCGGAAGGCTCGACAAAAAAGTAAAGGCTGCCGACCAGGAAATTAATACCCTGATCGGCAAAATAAGCGGGCTTGATGAGGAGATAAAGGGTCTTGAGAGCAAACTTATAAGTGCAGCAAAAGAAGAGGCGGATGCCGTCAGGAAGCAGCTCGAAAAGAAAAAAGAAAAGAAGCTGGAGCTGGAAAAGAAGGCTGAGGCGCTAAGGGAGCAAAAAGCAACCGATGAAAAAATGCTGGCGATAGAGAAGAAATTCTTCCGTCTCATATGCATATTTTCCGGGGGCGAAAAAGAAAAATACGAAGATATGTTCCTGGAATTTGGAGCTATCGACCAGGGCAAGGTTGACATGAAGGCGGTATCCAACATGGAATACTGGTTCAAAAAGTTCGGGGGCGGACCCGATGACCTGTTGTCAATGATAGGCCCAAAACCCGCGGATGAAAAAAAGCCGGGAGTGATCACGGTCCCCAAGACCGGAGGCTAATAAGCCGCCTCAATCCGTTTGAACTCCCGCACACGCGATGCTAAAATCACCAGCAGTGGAACGCAAAAACCTTTTTATGCACGTACTGCTCCTTATGTTGTTCTCGCTCGTTTTCTGGATCACGCTCATCATCTTTATGTTCCTTATTCCCTGGTGTGCGGTAATATCCTATCCGTTCTTTTTTAACAGGAAAAAGGCGTACAGGTTTTTCCTTATGCGCTTCTCAAGGATATGGCTGGGCATGCTGGGTCAGCTACCGAAGGTATCAGGGCTGGATAATATACCGCGGACCGGCGGGCTGGTAATGGTCTCAAATCACTGGAGCGTGATCGATTTTTTCCTCATCAACTCGGTGTCCCCGAGGTTCATCAATATATTCATTGATTCAGTCTTTTTTAAGTGGTTCATGATCCCGGTGCCCGACGGGGCTGATCTGCTCCGGGAGGACAACAGTAATCCTTCGGTCGCAGCGCTATTTCTTAAGCGCGCTATGGACCGGATAAACGGGGGTGAAGCGGTCGCGATTTTTCCTGAGGGCGTGAAAGCCGACAAAGAGGCGCGCATGCGCCCTCTAAAAGGAGGGTTGTATAAGATCATCGAAGCGACCGACCCGGTGATACTGCCGGTGAACATAAAAAGAGGGTTTGAAATGCGTTTCCCCTTCCTTGTTCTGAAGCCGGAGATCACGATAGGAAGGCCGATCGGGAAGGACGATATCCTCGCCAAAAGGGATACGTTCGTGAGGCAGAAAATAGACGAACTTTAAGCCCTTTTTGGGCTGCTGACCCGTTCAAATCCCATGCAAGTTGGCGGTCGTTCTCCACGATATATATAGTGTAAAACGATGTTCTTCTGGAGGGGAGAAAATGACCGATCCGATAGGTGCACAGCCGATAATACAGGCGCCCCAGATCGATACAACGAGCGAGGTAGCGGGCGGAGCTGCGGTCACACCAAGTTACATAGCATCAGAGGTCCCGGAAACAGCGCCAGTTGAACCTTCCATCGGCATTGACAACATTGCCATCTCGACCGGTGTTACCACCACACAGACAACCGCCACAACCGCGGCCGCGCCGCAGGAGACCACAGGCTATATCGAGAACTATGTCCCGGAAGAGCCTTCGATAGCGGACCAGGTAATGAGCGATGCCGACAATTACAGCATGAACTCAGTTCAGGACATCATGTCATCCACGATCTATATAACTCCGGATGACAACAACGTTCAGGCTCTGCTAGTGACCATGAAGAGCCTGGGCGTTATCAACGACGGCATGACGATGGATCAAACCGCTCAGGCCATCCATAATTACGTTAGCGAAACCTTCAACTACCAGCCGGATAATTGCGGGGATTACTGGCAGACGGCGGCGGAAACCTTCAGGAGTGGCGGAGGCGACTGCGAAGACCTGGCCAACCTTGAAGCAAGCCTGCTCACGGCCGCTCTTATTTCAAGGGGAATAAGCCCCGAAGAAGCATCGGCCAGGGTAAGCTGCGTCGTTGTTGGAGATGTAAATGCCTATACCCAGCACGTGTATGTTTCTTACAAGGGCGATGACGGCAGGGTCATATATTTTGATCCTTCCACATCGGAGACGCTGACGGCATTCGGCTCCGGCAAGGAAATGGTATTCAGCTATAACACTAAGACCGTCACTTTTCTTGACAAGACATTCGACTATTCCAAGGTAGATACAGCGGGATACTCGACATGGCTTAATCAGGGCTATGTTATCCCTGACCTTAACGCGGCCATAGGTAAAGTGGTGGATCCTCTTATAACCGAAGCTCGGGTCGAGTCTGAAACCGACCTTAAGATACTTAACGACGCCATTACCCAGTTCAAGAACATGGTGGCCACACTTGGCGATGTGCAGGCGCAGGGACTTGGCGGTGTTTATGCGGTAGGCGACGAGGATTGGGCAACGCTCGACACGCTCGTGGCCGAGGTGAACGCTCAAATAAAGAACTATCAGGACCTGTCGTCAACTCTTCCTGCAGCTGACCAGATTACAAAGGATGACCTGAATGCCGTTGATGCCGCGTACGGCCTGGTGTTCATGGCACTCAGTGCGGCCAGCAATCAAATAAACACGATGCTCGTTGAACTGGGCACCAACGACGTAATAAATTACCTCAAGAGCCCGGACATTACGGTTCCGGCGGGCATGCTGCAGGTAATGGTGTTCAACGCCTCTGTCGGGATGACCTATTTTATGAACGTTTCGACCGACGCCGACGGGAACCAGAGTTTTTCACTGAATTTCGTCGTCCCGGGTACTTACGACTCATTGAACGGCTTTATGGGGCGCATAGACCCCAGCTACAGCAGGCTTGGCGACGCACTCACCCAGATCTCTTCATCAAACCTTGATGCCGCCCTCGGCACAGTGGACGACAATAACCAGATATCACAAGCGTACGGCAATAATATGAATGCAGTCACTACCGCGGACACTCTCAATGATCTATTTGCCTATAGAGCCATCGAGAACTACCCCGAGGAGGGATATACGTCCGGGACTACTTATCACCCCGGCTATCCCGACATCCAGCAATCGTGGCTCACGTATGTCGGAACAATTGCCATGAACGTCACGCAGGCAATTAACGCGCTGGATTCCATAGGAACGACTACTCCGGAAATAGACGCTACCAAAGCAGAGTACAATGATCTCTTGACCCAACTTGAGGACATGTCAACGACCTTATCAACGATAACCCAAGATGATCTTACAGGATGGGATGATTTGGGAGCACAGATAATAGTTATTCATGACAAGCTTACCGGCATCCAGACCGAGGTGGCCACAGAAGTAAAGGGTATCAAGGTATTCAACAACGGTAAATTATACAACATAGCATGCTATATCGACACCTCGACCGGGGTAGAAAAGTATTATCTTGACACTACGTCAACATCCACCGACACAAGCGATGCGATCATCAGCAGCGACATCAGCTCGGGCATAACAACCATGAACAAGGCGAATTCCACCCTTCAGGACGCGATCGACACCATGGCGGGCATCGATTATCGGCTTGTGACCAATGATATACGGACGGCCCAGACGAACATGACGAGCGATACCACCGACCTGCAAACGATCTTTAGCAAGCTTGGTGCCTTCACGGGGACTTTCACCCAGGCGAGCGGTCAAACAATCGTGAATAATTTGATCACTATTTTAAAGAAAACAGAACCGGTGGGTGAGGAGCTCACCCTGGCGAGCAGCACGCTCAAGGGGCAGGACATTAACGGGATCATATTCTTCCAGACAGGTGCTAACGAAGCGCAAAAGAGCAATATCATCTCCCACTTTACCCAGATGACCACCGCCATAAACGCTCTGGATACCGCCTATGCGAACCTGAAGAGCTCAATGACGGCGCTCAATACAATGCATCTTGAAGACTTGCAAAACACGCTGAATGATAATGATCTTTTGTTCGGCGCTTACAGCTCGGTAAATCCCGACATCAACAGCCTGAGAACAAGCATTGCGGCTCTCAACACCGCCATGGGGACGGGCTCACCCGCGCTGTTCGACATCTCTTACGGCGGCCAGACATTCACGTTCAAGAAAACCACCGATCCGGACGGGAACATCATGTTCGTGATCGATAAGGTAACAGGCGGACCCGGGACCGGTGCTGTGAACTACACGGATATCGTCTCCGCCCTTGCAAAGGCGAACTCTGCTTATGGCACGGTAAACGTCCTGCTTCAGGCTAACCCGGACCTCCCGATATCGGGTACGCTCTCGGAGCTCGACGGCTACAGACAGACGCTCCAGGCCATGGTCAACGCCCTGGACGGCGCGCTGTCTTCAAGCCCCGGCAAGAGCGATGTTATACCTTATAACGACCTTGTAACGGCGCTGGCAGGCGTATCATCCGTCTATACCGGGACGGCAAACGTGTCAAAAGAACTGTTAAGCGCGGCATCTGAGCTTAAGATACTCTACAACGGAAGTGTGTACTACCTAAAAATGGACGTTAACGCGAGCGGGAGCAAGGTGTACGTGTTTGATAAGGTGACCGCTCCTCCCGCTGACCTCAGCGACGTTCTTAATTACAGCGACATATCGAACGTGTTCGCGCCCCTTGCGGCGGCGAATACCACTTTTGCCGGCGCCATCAACCAGATAAACGCTGTGGACCCGAGCCTTGTGAACGCCGATCAAATGGCCAGCCAGGCGGTTATCCAGGATGCCACCGCAAAGTTCAACGGCCTGATGGCCATGATAGCCACCCTGGGGACATCATCCAAGAACATATCCGGGATAATAAGCGCGCTTACGGCAGCCTTTGGCGCTTCCGCCGCGCTTGTCAATTCCGCCGATACAGTGGGCAGGGAAGCGCAGAAGGCGCATCTGCAGCTTACTTATCTTGGGCTGTCAGGGGCTGTGGCCGGCTCGACAACCGTAAAACTGCCCCTCTGCAGCGACAGGAACAATTTAATGGACCAGGCTTACACGGACTATATAAGGGCGACCAACTTTCAGGAGAACTTAATGAGCACCTCCATCCAGTACACCTCGGAGGAGCTGATAGCCTATCAGGTGGGCGGCATGACAATGGTGCAGAGGCTGGACAATTTTATGCTCGACACAATGAGAGCGGGAGAGGCAAGGGTGGACGAGATCAACCACGCGATAACCATCGCCATGGAGGCGGTTGATCTGGTGAACTCAAGCCTTACGGTGACCTATCGCCAGTCGGTGCTTGACGGAGCGAACATAAACCTTCAAATAGCCAACGCACAATACACCGCGATAGCCAATCAATACGAGGGATTCCCCAAGTGGTGCGTTGAGAACCTGGCACAATGCCTTGTCCCCAGCAGTTTTTATCAGTTGAGGAGCGCTTATAACGCCGCAGCCCAGGCCGTAAGCACAGCGTCGGCCGCTGTGACCACGGCAAGGAACGACCTTAACAACGCTTCGACAGCATACGCGAACTACAGGGCCACCTTCACGGGGAACCATCCGGAGTACGCCAGCGACGCGAGCCTTCGCCAGCTTATACAGACCATGCAGGACGGCATAATGACACAGAGAGCCGATGGGTACTATGAATTCTCGCCGGACAAGATAAGCGTAACTGACCTTAACACCCTCAACTCGACCAGATTTGACCTGAGGTTCTCGTACTATATATACCAACAGGACCTGGTGGACATACTTAATAAATATTCGATGGGTGACGCCAAGATCACCAGGAACGGCAATAACATTATTGTGGATACCACCAGCAGGATTTCATCTACTACCGAGAACCAGATAATGAATGATATACGCGCTAAATGGGGAACGGCGGTAGCAAGGCAAGAGAATCCAAAGAACGTGCTCGGTATGGCCCGTGAAATAGACGAGATCAAGGGCAGGCTGACCATTTTAGCTCTGGTTTATGAGACAAAAAGGGACATAAGGAACCTTGTTGAGCAGGAGCTTACGGGCGAGGCGCAGGGCGGCTACAAGGGAATGGACATATCAAAGCTGATACTTAAAAAGGTCACGAACATGAGCAGCCGCCTTCAGCAGTTCATCAGCACGGCCTTTACCGCGGTGAGAATAGTGAACGCGACCGTGAACCAGAACGAAATAAACCAGGCGAACGCGGATTACCTCGACAGGTTCAACGAGATACAGGACAATTCGAGCGGCTGGCAGTTCTGGAACGATGAGTGGTGGGATGCCGAAGTGGACACGCTTGAGGCTCAATCGACGAACCTGGAAGCTCAGCAGGCCGCCAATACCAGGCTTGCGGACGCTGATGCCGCGAACCAGACGGCGTGCCAATCAATGCTTAATCAGATGGCGGCCGCCACCGGGAACAGCAATATCATTAATGCCGTAGGCGGGGTAAGCAATCTGGAACAGCAGACCACGGATACTACTGACGACGGCCAGTACCATGAGGTGAACCGCACCAACGCCGATAGCCTGAGGGAGTCGATAGTCGGCTACGGCAACGTAATGAGAATGATGTTGATGGGCGCCGAAGCACTGGCTAGCATGAGGAACCTTGCCCATCAGGAAATGACGGGCATCTCCGGCAGGTCGATGAGAACAGACATAACCGGAGAGCTCAATGAGTCCCAGCTGGACGCTGTTACCACCTGGTTCGACAATACAGTTCAGGCCATGGATGACAAGATACAGGCAAGGAACGCCGCCAGGAAAGCGGGGCTGGATAACGCAAATATTGAACATCAGATAGATCACGCGAGATCAACCCAGGGGATGGGATATATTGCTAAAGCGCTGTCCGCGATAGTAACGGTTGTGCTCGCTGTAGTGGGCGCGGTCTTGGGCGCCCTGGCAGGGTTTGGCGTGGGTGGTGTCGCGGGCTGGGCGGCGGGCGCCGCGATAGGCGCGGCGATATCCGGCATGATAGGCGGACTCCTGAACGGAATAAGGGACACGATAGTCGGCCTTATGAACCTGATGACCCAGGAGGACACCGTTATCAAATACACTACGTTCCAATCATCGCATGACGCGAGCACGATCAACACGGGGAACGCGGCTATTGATATAACTATTGACGTGGAGAACTCTGCGCAGCAATCGGTTGATGGCATGAGTCCTGATGATTACCTTGTAGATAACGGCGACGGCCATACAGGTAATAATGATAATGCCGGAGAGGGCGCGTGGAATGGCGCTGTAAATGGAGCATGGGGTGGTCCAATTGGATCGCTTATAGGCGCTATTACGGGAGCGGTGGGAGGCTCGCTGTCCGGTTACACGGATTCGTTCCATGGCTCATCCTCAATTGACTATCTGGCCCTTGACGCGGCAGAAAGACAAATAACCGACATGATGGCCGTGATGTCCGTTATGGACAGCATAAGAAGGAACCAGGCGGAAATGAGGAACCTTGTTCACCAGGAGATGACGGGGATAGGCGGCAGAAGCCCCTCGAACATGGCCACATACGCGATGGAAGCCTCAAAGGGTCAGATGAACTTCGCAATGGACCAGGCGAGGTCGAACATAGAGAACGTGAACGACAGAAGGAACCAGGAGTACGAGAGGGACCGAACACTCCTTCAAATGGCGCAGCAAATAATCAACGGAGTGCAGTCGGGTCTGTTGTCATTAATACCGGTAATAGGCGGTTTGATCGCCAACATCCTCGATAACAATACCAGAAGAGATAACCTGCAAGAAGAGGCGAACGCGAACTTTGAATCCGGCGACACCAGCGCTATTGAATATGAGATGGGCGGCGTCACTGATTCCCTTAATGACCTTGCGGATCCAGATAACCTTATCGATGTGGGAGGCAACCATGTGGGTTTGAACCAGACATCGTTCACGGACGCGAGGAATAGAATGACACGTCTGTTCATAGCGCAGAACGTTCTCAATAACATCCAGAAGGCCATGCAGCAAATGAGGAGCCTGGCTCACATGCAGATGACGGGAGTGGGCAGTAGAGTAGGCGGCGAGGCGATGGAACAGGTCACAACCCTGCAGTTCCAGTCCATGATGAGGTCTCTCGAGAATATCTCCTCATATCTTACCGAGGTGGCGGACGTCAGGAACAGGGCTGCCGACGCGCAGCTTCAGATAACAATGATCAATGTTCAACAGCTCGTGAGCGAGGTAACACTCGGTCTGCAGGTCCTGCTCATAATCGCAAGTGCGTTATTCCCGCCTGCCGCGACCATTTTGATGGCCGTGTCATCAATTGTCGGAGCTGTCAGCAACCTTATCAACTCGTATATAAAGAGGAACACTGATTCAAAGCTCGCTGAGAACGACATGGGAGAGCTGATGCATCAACTGGACGCAATGAGAGCCCTGGCCAAGAGCAACCCGAACTCCGCGGAGAACAGGATGGACCATGTTACACAGGAGGCGGTCGATGAGATCGCCACCCAGCTTATGGAGGCCCTGGGAGGCGGATCTATAGGGATCAACAGGGGAATGGGTGCCGGCTATAAGGCTTTGCTGGAGAGGGCTTTCAGGGCGCTGAAAACCATCAATGCAGTGAAGCAGGAAATGTCCAAGCTGCGCAACGTGGTGAACGAGATCATGACGGGTATCGGCGGAGTTGAGATGGATTCCACGGCGCAGGCTTTGAGCATGCAGCTTCAGGCCGCAAAGGCGATGATAGACGACGCAATGAAGCTCATGGACCAGATAGCCAAGCGCAGGAACGAGATATCCGAAGCGCAGTTACAGGCAGCCAGGGACGGGGTGGACGTTGTCACACAATGGGTGCAGACGGTAATTACCGTGGCAAGCGCATGTTTGGCTATACAAGCGGACAGTGGAAGATCTGGCCGTACTCCTGCTCAGCAAACTGCAGCCGATGAACATAATCAGTCTTTAAGCACCGCGTTAAGCACGATCAGCAGCGTGACCAGTATAATGCTCACGATGTACAAAAGGGATGCTCTTGGGGAAGCCGAGAAAAAGGCGGACCAGCAGGCCAAGGAAATAGTCAAAGAGAACAAAGAACAATCCATGACGGCGGCGCTGTTAGCAGGGCCCATGGACCTTGAGACCCTGATAGCGGCCAATCAAATGGAACAGGGCAAGCAAAGCCTGACAGACCAGAAGATGAAGCTCGTGAGGCGCACCCAGAAACAAGGTAAGGAGATATCGGATGAGCTGACGAAAAAAATTACAAAACTGGTAGTGGACATGTCAAATAAGATAAACGAAGCGGGCCAGAAAGCAGCCAAGAAAAAGGGTACTGGAGATCAAGCGAAGAAACTTGAGAAGTTGGAGAAGATCAAAGCAAAGATCGACAAGATTGCAGCGTTCCTGAACGGGGACCCGAACCAGATAGTACAAATGTGTAAAGGACTGGGGGAATCCATGAAGACTTTCAAGAACGCGGAAGAACAGCGAAGCGCGGCCACATCCGCGACCGTCGAGTATGCCGACAAACTTATCAAGGACATGGAGGCAAAGACGGCCAAACTTTCCGAGGCGCTGAAACCACAGGAAATCGCGAGGGAAAAGAAGCTTACCGAAGTATTTAACGACCCGACGAAGAGCCTGACCCAGGATGAGCTTAGAGATCTTTATAAACTTAAAAAGAAAGAGTTTGAAGGTCTTCAAAGATCACAAAAAGCGCTTACTAATGGCATAAAGGATTCTGGTGAAGAGGTTGAAAGTACATTGCTCGCGCTTTCTGACGCTGAATCGTCTGCTGTCACGCATCATACGGAGACCGCTGCAGCGATGGCGGACATTGAGATGAGCATTACCACGTTAGAAAAAAGAGCCAATGATAAGACAAATCCGCTCACCGAAGGGCAAAAGAAGGTCGCTGATGCAGAGATCGGAAAGCTTAAGAAAAACTCAGCAGAAATGGCTGAAGTGACCATGAAAAAGAGTAAAGAAGATATCGCGGCGATACAGAGCAGAAAGGGAAGCCTTGAATCAGCGGTCAGGAATATGAATGAAGAACTGGCAAGGGTGGAAACGAGAATGCCCGTGCTCCAGAGGGAAATGGCTGATATTAAAGCTTTGCTGGATAGGCCCGGCACACCAGAGACCGGTACGATAAGTTCATTCACCCCAATGTTCGAAACCCCCGTGTTCGGAACAGTGCCTGCTGCTGACACTAAGGCAACAGTTCCATCAACTGGCACCACACAATAGACCATCGCCGGACCGCCTATTTCACGGTTATCATGCAAGTTTTTCCCTCCTGATAACGAATATACTATTGGAATGGTCCATTAGATAGAATGGCTCATTAGAAGGGGGCGCTTGAATAATGGGTGACATGGAAAATCTTCAGAGTATTGCTGCAAAGGTAAAAGAAAATCTTCACCAGGGCGGAAAACCGGGACAAGGCGAACAAGGCGGCACCAATAGACTTGCAGGCCCTACAACTCCTTCAACAAGACAATCAGACCCGAGCGATGCAGTCTGGGCAAAACTCGCACAGATCGATCCAAAAGGAGAGATCGTAATACCGAACACGCTGGGCAGGGGAACTGTTACTTAAGGAGAAGCAAAATGCATCCAATAGGATCAATAGGGGCGGGAGCCAACCAGATACAGCAGACTCAATCAAAGAGCCAGAGTCAGACTGTGAGCAACTCAGGAATAAGCTTTAACGCGGTTTTCGAGGGTCTGCAGAACATGGTCAAAAGCGGCGTTATGGCGGTGGCTGACAAGAACAGTGCACACCAATCTAACTGGAACAGGGACAAGCTGGACATAGAGAAAAAGAGGCAGTGGAAGACCGATATGGAAGAGGCTCAGGACATACTGGGCAAAATAGCCAAGATCATAGACGAGCACAAGAACGAAGACCAGAAAAAATAGCCCCTTTCAATAAGCCGCTTAAGTGTTGCGTTATTCAACAGTTATAATTCAGTAAATTTCAGTATTTTCAGTCAAATCAACATAAACTACATTATTCTGTTTCGGCATGGAAATTGCTGGAATATCAATAAGTGGCATAAGGCTCGCTAGGGCTTAGGGGCTGTACGGAGTAAAAGGTAAGGGTATAGGTATAGATGCCGGCTTGAAGCTGGAAAGTGGATGTTGGAGGCTGGTAAATGGAAGAGAAGAATAAAGCAATCGCAGGTTATAATGATCTTGAGGTTTATCGAAATTCCTATTCCGCATCGATAAAAGTTAACAAAGAAATATTACCAAAAATACCGTTCTGCGAGAGATATGATCTCATAGATCAGCTTAGACGCTCATCCAAGGCTGTACCAAGACTGATAGCAGAGGGATATGCAAAAAGGCATCAAAAGCATGGTTTTCAAAAATACTTGGATGATGCAATGGCCGAGTGCAATGAAACAAGTGTAAGTCTCAAGCATTGTAAGGACATTTATGATATAGAATGTAATGATTTGATCTCTGTTTACGATCAAACTGGCAGGCAGCTGTATAGACTTTCCGAGGTCTGGACCACTTTTAAACGAAATAACGGCAAACTTCCTGTCCCATCTTCTGGCCTCAAACCGGCATCCCGACCCTGACCCACCTTAATTCTTTTCCCCCTTATTAAGCCTTATCAAGCCCTCTTTCACTTATAAATTCCATGCAAGTTTTCAGCTTATTGCCCCGATAGTACTATTGTAAGGGCTATTAATGGTGAAAAAAAGAGGGGGTGAATACATATGTCATACAATATACCAGGCGTATCAACGGACCAGACGGTAGGAAAGGCACTAGAAGTAGCAAGTGACGGATGCAATGAGATAAACTCGGTGCTTAAGGATATACAGGCCAATAACATACTTGGTGATGATGGAACAACCAACAACGGCATCACCGATACCGGTGCGGAAGTTCTCGCCAAATACAATGTTACCGGCACTGCGAATATAACTCAGGCATCAGGCGCGATGGTCATAGACGACCTTATGCAGAAGATATCTACAAAGGTACAGGTAGCAGCGCAGCTGTTATCAACGGCTAACAACATAAACAAAACAGTGTCCAGGATCATGAGCCAAGGATAAACTCATGAATGGATTAAAAAATGGAGCGGTGGTCTCAAGGGCTTGGGATCACCGCTCTTCAGTTATCTTACCAGGATGAAAGCATGAATAGTTTTTGGGTTTAGATCTGGAAGCCAGTTTGGCATAGAAATAGTCATGGTCAGAGGCAAGTCCCACACATTTCCACACCTAATTTCCATAACAAACAGGTATCCAAACCCATACCCATTTTCCGTCTTTACCATGCAAGATTTCGCTCTGTCACCACGATAATACTATTGAAAGTAAGGGAGGGGTGTATATGGCATTCACTGGTAATGTTCCTCCGGTCGAGGTGCTCTCAAATCTTAACGGCGTGAACATAGACATCAAGAGAGGATTAAGGCTGAGCGAACAGCAGATCAAGGATATCCTTTCAGAGCTGGCCGATCCGAACAAGGACCTTATCATAGACGGCCAGAGGTTCTCGGGAGCTGACAAGGTGGGTCCGGCAGCGACTCTTGCGGTGAACAACAAACTGGAACAGATAACCAACCAGACCACCACGATGATCTCGGTATTTGCGGAACTGTTCAAGCTTGAAAAATCTCTCGGAGGCCTGCAGTAATTGATACAGGGGGAAGCGTTTAATGCAATATGATTTTAACATAGGAATAAGCATGCTGGGGCTAGAGAGGCCGACAAAGCCCATCTCTTCGACACCCGCTGATGCCACGAAGCTTTATCTTCACACCGGAGAGGACGAGGCGCAGTATAGCTCCTTCCTGGATGCGGTCAGCGATCTTGCGCAGGCGTTCAAGTTCCTCCCCAAATACGACCAGATGAAATATCAGACCGGAGTCGCCACCGCGGACGCGCTTCACGAGTTCGACTGGGAATCCGACACGCAGATATTCGGCGATTCTACAAAGCAGTCAGACCCGGACAACGTGAAAGCGATGTGGGGCGAGGGGATGGGAAGGGCGTATTCAAACCTTGAATTCTCTCCCGATGCCAGCGACTGGAACCTTATAGATGGGGTAGACGGCGACGAGATGTCCATTTTTGACGAGGTGAACCAGTACTTCGACTGGAACTCCATAAAGAGCATAGGCAGCGGAGAGAGCTATTACCAGATAGCCAAGAACGGGGAGATAAGCGACTATTCTGATGAGCAGGCCTTTAATCTTATGGCCTCCATGCTTGAATCGCGAGAAAGGGTGTTCGGCCAGCTTAAGGCGATATTCGGCGAGCCGGAAGGCCTTACCAACGACCAGGCGGTCATAGACAACATAAGCAACTGGCTGTCCGACTACACGGACGTTGATCCGCACAACATCGGCGTGCTCAAGATGTTCTTCGGCATGCAGACCGATTTTGTGAACACGGTCGACGCGTTCATAAACCATGAGACATACTGGGGCAGGGACAGCTCCCATCTTGTGACCACAACTGACCTCGGCACCTTTGGGGATCAGCTTGGAGCAAAGGTGCAGTCGTACATTTCCGGCCTGAGCGGCCTGCAAAAGACCGCTGCCGAAGACATGTATAACTTATGGTTCCAAGTACAGCAGGTCAGCGTTACAAGCGATCTTACTTATGACGGGACCAGCAATGTTTTTGACCTGGGACAGGCAAACATCATCGAGGGCAGCGAAAATGTCTATGTCGACGATGTTTTAATGACCGCAGGCACGGACTATACAATTGATTATCCTACAGGCCAGATAACTTTTAACGTTGTTCTTACGACCGACTCTATCATAAGTGTTGATTTCAACATTACGGAACTAACGGACGTGCCCCGATGGGACAGGGTTGGCGATGCAGTCACTGGAAAATGGACCGGAGAGCTGGCAAAGACCGAAGGGAGCTGGGTAAAATTCTTCAAAGAAACTCTAGATGAAATGAATTACAAGGAAGTGGTGAGGGCCATAATAGCGAGGATGATGGCCAGGAGCGCGGACAGACAATATAAGATGGATAACCAGGCGTATGAAACCAAAAAGGACGACCTGATACAGGAAGAAGTGGCGCTGCAAAAGGCCGCAGCTCAGAGAAAAGCTGAACAAAAAAGACGTTTCGGCAAAAAAATATCCATCAAAGCAAAAGTGGCAAAAGCAGCCAGGTCCAGAAAGTCCGCGCCTAAAGTAACCGGCAAACCGGTTTCGAAACCTGTGAAGCCGGTCTCGTCAATTGCAAAGCCGAAAGCCGTGGCGCATGTGGCTCTCAGGGGCTCAGCACCGCCGGTGCAGGCAGCAAAGAGGCCGACCATGACCCCGACGCAGAGAAAGAGCGACAGGAGAGTGTTATAACATGAGCAGCGATATGGGGGCTGGAGTTGGGTTGGGCAACCTTATGAAGCAGTATGCCGTGACAGCCAAGCAGAAGGGGCCGCAGCAGAGGCTTGATGAGGGAGTGTCCCGCAAGGACAACGAGGGGCAAAAGGGTCAGCTGTTCAATGAGGATATTGCCTCCATAACCAACGCGCAGCTTGACGCGATGGCTGAAAAGCTTTCGACGGAAAAAAAGAAGATAAACCGCACGGTGGATTCCCTTAAGGAGCAGCTTGAAAAGGCGCTTGATGACAAGTACGAGAACGCCCATAACATGCTTATGGAGGCGTTCTACGGATTCAAGGCGGGCGCGACCAATTCAATGCTGAACGTGATGGGCGCGGACGCCACTGAGATCGCGGCAATCAAGAAAAAAGCCTATGAACAGGCAAAGGATAAGGTCCAGGCGGGATTTGAGCGCCTGGCGCACGCATACGCCGAGTTTGAGATATACGCCTCTTAAAGTATGATATAATTCCCTCATGGCAGGCAATAAACGTCAAAAAGCCCAGGTCAAGATCCTCGGGGAAATAGAGAAACAGCTGTCAATAAAGGCCAAAAAGCTTGGCATTGAGGAAAGGTTCGGCGCGGTCAATTTTGAAGAAATGAAGGAAGAGTCCGCCAGAAAGATACTGGACGATCTCAACGCCGAAAAGACCAACCTGGAATATGAACTGCATATGAAGGGCGTTCTGGACAAGGACAGCACCATAAAGCTTGAGAAGATCAATATGTACATTACCAAGGCCCAGCGGGTCATTGAAAAGCACGAAAAGAACATTGAAAAACTTACAGGAAAAGCGACAAAGGCCAGAGCGGACGCTCTGCAGGCCGCAAAAAAATTAGCGCCTCCTCCAAAGATATCAATCTCAAGATGATCACTTTTTAAGCCTTATTATGCCTTATTTTGAATAATTTTAATGCAAGAAAGTAGCCCGAAGTTACGATATATATAGTGTATGAGCATAGATAATGTAAATCAAACAGGTCAGGTCAAACAGGACGCTGAAGTCTCTAACGACAAGGCTCAGGTGAACCAGGAGCTTAAGCGTATAGACGAGCACATGGATTCGGATAAACAGCTACAGAAAAAATCGGATGATGACAAGTTCTTTCTTAAACAACTCGCGAACGCCACAAAGGGAGAAAAAGCCCAGAAACAGCCCGACGCGGGAACAAGGATACTCGCCGGCCTGGTGAAAGATCTCGGTATTACCCTCACGCCAAAGACCGCGGGAAAATCCGGTTCAGGCAAGATAAGCGATGAAATAGACAAGATGCTTGAAAAAACCGATAAACAGAAAGCCGCGACAAAAGACCAGCTCACCAAGGAAGCCGTAAAAAGAACGCAGGGCAGGGAAGAGCAGGAAAGGCGCGATAAGGAAAAAGAGGACCTAGGCAGAAAGTTCGATTCGCAGGACGTGAGGGCGGCCGCTCAGGATTACTCCTCAGCATATGCCTCTTATGCTCTTGCCTCCGCTCCGGAAGCAAAGGAAAAGCTCGATGACGCGCAGGACCGGTTAAAGAAAAAAGGGTTTTCAGAACAAGAGATAATCGGGCTTGAAAAGGCCGTGAAAAGAACATTCAGGCAGTCCTTCCTTTCTGACATACAGAACAACTTCATCCAGACAATGATGTCGCCAAAGAACACTTTTGAATCGGTGGTCGTCGGCAGAAGGCTGAGCTCTTCATATGACGAAGCGGTCAAGTCAGGAGCCGGAATAGCCGGGGACAAGGAAGGCGTAAAGGAGACAATGAAGCAGGTCGCCGAAACATCCGTGGCGGAACTGAAGGATTTTGTACGCGACGCGGTGGAATGCAAGCTTATGGAAAAACACCTGCACGACGTTGACAACAAGAATGAGCTGAAACAGCTGGTGAACCTGGGGAATAAGGTAGGGTTCAACTTTGAGCAGTTCATAAAGACATGGGAGCAGAAAAAGGTGGACCTCGGACTCGTGATAATGGAAACCGTCGGACCGGAGAACCCCGAGGCGCAGGGACAGATCGCTATAGGCGAAATAGGCACCGGAGGCGTCGGCGACAGGCACGGGTACGAAATGACAAAGGACGAGGAAAAGGAGCTGTTCATAAACCAGCTCAGGGCCGAGTACATGAAGAAGGCGCTTTCCAACGATCCTTTCTCAAGCTTCAGGCTTACCCCTAAGATAAACAAGCTCAAGAACGGCCTTATAAAGCTGGGCCTCATGACAGAGGATTTCAGCAAGATAGAGAAAGAAGCCAAGGCACTTGCGAGGTACAGAACGGTGGAGATGCTGAGGGACGCCTTTATAGAGAGGTCTACTTATTACGACCTTTCCGGCACGGCTTTCAGCCTTCTCAACAACAAGATAAAAGGTCTTATTTCGAACCTGGAGCAGCTGGGGATGAAGCTAGATAAGGACCAGCTGGACATGCTTAGGGACGATGCCAACCGCCAGATGCACGACCACACCATAATCGAGCTCAAATCGGCCCTTGCGCTGCTTGAGAACCAGCCGGATCCCAAGCTTGAAGAAAGGGTGCCTCTAATGATCAGGCTTATAGAGAGGCTAAGGGCGGAATCAGGATTTAAGCACGGGCTTGGCGAGGACATAGGGGACATAGTGGACAGGTACAGGGCGGGGAATAAGGCATTCAAGGAGAATGCGTAAATAATATGCAAGTTTTTGGCTGTTTGTCCCGATAATATATACAGGTAGGTAAATTATGTCATCAACAGTATACAACGATTCAGGTTTAAATCCGGCAGTTGCAGCCCAAGTTAAGGCCGCGGCGCAGAATGCCGTAAAAGCTAAGGTTATTACAGCCGCGGAGCAGACGCCTCCATTAACTCCGGACACCGTAAGTATTCAAGGACAATCGCAAACACAGCCTTCACGAGGATTCTTTGCGAGGTTGATAAACGGCGCTATCAATACAGTTTCAACTTTTGCCTCGAATTTTGCAAGCTCAGTTTCAGGGTTGTTCAGCAGCGCTGACCAGACCACTGCAGAGGTGACTGAAGCATTGGAGAGCGGGCAGGTTGAAACTGCAATGGATAAGATTAAAGCTTTCCTCGCCGGTAATCTGCCGACCCTTGATCCGGCGGTCATTGAAAGCATGACGCCGGAAGAATTGCTCAAAAGCTACGATCTCGCGTTAGAAACCATGCAGACGTCGGCAACCAAGGTATTGGATCGTACAGAAACGTTCGCTCAAGGATTGAAGGGTAATGAGCGCGCATCCTTATTAATTGTCATGATAAGCCCAAGGCTGACCGACGCTCAAAAGGTGAAGGCGTTGGACACGGGGACAGCGGCAGTAAAGACCATGGTCACAGTAGCAACTCCGCAGGATTTGAGCGATCGCGCTAATATTGAGTTAATGGCGAAGATCGAGGCAAACGATCAGACCATTGCGAATTCGATACAGGATGCTGGCACAAGAGCGACGGCCCTTGCAAAGTTGAACGATTTCAATACCGAAATGGCAAAGGCGATCACCGATAAAGTAGGCCCGACTGCCGACAGCGAAAGCGCCCAGGTGTTCATCGCGAACGTGGCAGCGTGCAAGATCAAAGGTATAGAATGCAAAATGACCGAAGAAGTAGTGGCCATGCTTATCAGTAACAGGGATGAGCAGAACAAGATGGATGAGAATGTGCTGCTTGCAAATCTAGCTGAATCGCAGAGAGAGGAAAAAGAGACTAAAAAGAATGAGGAAGTAACGCATGACGTTCAGGTTCAGGATCTGAGAGGCCTGCAGAGAAGGTTGGCAAGGGAACAGATGGCACTAAGGGCAATGCTGAACAGCGGTCCAACGGCCCAGAAAGTAAAAGAAGAGGCCCAGCGTCTTCAAAGAAAAGCCGACAGTCAGGCTAACGACGCGAAATCGACTTAGTAATACCCCATTCCGCCGATACCTTTTAATCCAAGATGAGCCGTGCTGTTCAATAATGTCACCACAGGAAAGTGTTTATTGAATTCCACCACGTTTATGCAGCAGTTGGCCTGCCTTATCCTCCAGAAGTTGTTAAGGTCAACGTTCATGTAATGGAATAATATTGTCCTGTTAATGCCTCCATGCCCGACCACGCAGAACGTTCTGCCCTTGTTCTTTTTCACCAGCTTTTCTATAGCCGCGACACCGCGTTTTTGAAGCGCCTTAAGTGACTCAGCGCCCGGGATCAGGGTCATGCCCGGGTCTATCAGCCATTTCCCGTAGATCCGGCCGTACCTCTTCTTTATGTCCCCGAACTTCATGTTCTCCCATTTGCCGTAATTCCTCTCAATGAGTTCCGGCACTTTCATAACGTCAAGGTCGTGATGCTTGGAGATCATTTCGGCCGTTTCGAATGAACGCCTGAGCGTGGAGGAATATATCGCGCTGAATTTTTGCTTTGAAAGGTATCTGGCCAGTTCCTCGGCCTCGTCAAGACCGAGCTGGCTTAAGTCTGATTCGCCCTGACCCTGGTACCTCTGCTCAATATTTGACCGGGACTCGCCGTGGCGAATGAGAAAAAGCCTTGTGGTCATTTGATCTCTTTTTCTAGGTCACCCTGAACTTGTTTCAGGGTCTGAACCTGTTTCACGTTCTCTAGACCTTCGGCAAGATCGTCCCATTTAGGATTAAATTTGGTAATAAGATTAATTTTCCAATCTCTGTGCCAGTTTTTCAGTTGTTTTTCTCTTTTTATCGCACATAACGGATCGGTGGTAGTTTCAAGGTAAACAAGCTTATTAACATTATACTTGGCAGTAAAACCTTCATTGAATTTATTGTAATGCTCGTACATCCTTCGGGGTAAATTGTTCGTTATGCCAATGTATAGAACCTTATTGGATTTATTTGTCAGGATATAAACATAGAATTGTTTCGTTTTCATGATAATTGTTTATTAGAATCCCAAACAATTGCAGATGCCGAAATAAATTCGGCATGACTGCTCGGATGACTACTTGAGCTCTTTGCGGATCCTTTTTTCAAGGGCCTTGTATTCTTCAATAAGCTCTCTGGGCATCGTTTTACCGAAAAGCGAGAAGAACTTTTTCTGGTCCTCCAGCTCGGCTGTCCATTCCTCTTTGTTGATCTCGAACAGTTTTTTCATCGTGCTCTTGGGCAACTTAAGACCCGTAAGATCTAACCCGTTCAGGTGGGGTATATACCCAATAGGCGTTCTCTGAGCGTCCACCTTTGACCGGCATCGGTCAAGTATCCACTCGAGCACCCTGAGGTTCTCGCCAAAACCTGGCCACAAAAAGTTGCCTTCCTTGTCCGTTCTGAACCAGTTCACGTGGAATATCCTCGGCACCCTGGTCATGAGCTTGCCCATGTTGAGCCAGTGCCCGAAATATTCAGCCATGTCATAACCGCAGAAGGGGAGCATGGCCATGGGATCGCGCCTAACCTCTCCCTGCTTTCCGTACTGCGCGGCGGTCCTCTCTGAGGCCATTGTGGCCCCTATATAGACGCCGTGCTGCCATGTAAATGCTTCGTATACAAGAGGAGCGGTGGTGGCCCTTCTGCCGCCGAATATTATCGCCGATATAGGCACTCCATGATGATGCTCAAGCCTGTTGGTCACTGAAGGGCATTGTGATAGGGGAGCGGTGAACCTTGAATTGGGATGCGCGCCTCTTATGGGATTCCCGCCCTCATCCACACGGCCTGGCTTCCAGGGCTTTCCTGTCCAGTCGGTCCCTTCTGATGGCGCGGGGCCGTCAGCGCCTTCCCACCAAACGGTGCCGTCCTTTTTAAGGAGCACGTTGGTATATATTGTGTTGCTTTGTATCGTCGCGACTGCGTTCGGATTGGTCTTGGAATTCGTTCCGGGCGCTACTCCAAAGAAACCTGATTCGGGGTTTATCGCCCAAAGAGAGCCGTCCGTGTCTATTCTCATCCAGGCGATGTCGTCTCCCACGGTCCATATCCTGTAACCTTTCACCTTCAGCCCTTCTGGAGGGATCAGCATCGCCAGGTTCGTCTTCCCACATGCCGAAGGGAAGGCGGCCGCCACATATCCAATGTATCCGCTGGGGTCCTCAACGCCCATTATCAGCATATGCTCCGCCAGCCAGTTCTCTTCCTTTGCCAGATAGCTCGCTATCCTGAGCGAGAGGCATTTTTTCCCGAGAAGCGCGTTGCCGCCGTATCCGGATCCGACGCTCCAGATCGCGTTATCTTCCGGAAAATGGAGTATCAGCCTTTTGTTGATGTCCAGGTCGCCCTTGCTGTGAAGGCATTTGGTGTATTCTCCGCGTGTGCCAAGCTTGTCGAGAACGCTCTTCCCCGACCTTGTCATTATCAACATGTTCAGAACGACGTATATGCTGTCGGTGATCTCTATGCCGATCTTGCTGAAAGGTGATCCGACCGGGCCCATGGAGAAGGGGATAACGTACATCGTTCTGCCCTTCATCGCGCTCCTGAAATACTGCTTTGCTTTTAGATAGGCTTCTTTTGGCGGCATCCAGTTGTTGGTGGGGCCGGCATCCTTCTGTTTTTTTGTGCAGACGTAGGTGAGGTGTTCCGTTCTTGCCACGTCGTTCAGGGCCGTCCTGTGATAAATGCATCCAGGAAGTTTTTCCTGATTAAGCTCGGTTACCTCTCCGGTAGCGATCGCTTCTGTCGTGAGTTTTTCTTTTTGCTCCAGCGAGCCGTCGATCCATACTATCCTGTCGGGATGGCACATTCCTGCCATCTGCCTGATCCACTTGTTCAGCTCAGTATGTTTGGTAGGGGATTCGTGAAGCTTCGCCATATATTAAGGTGAAAATATACTATATCTTAAGCGCTTCTTCAAGAGAGATCTTTCCCTCATAGAGCGCTTTTCCGATTATGCAGCCCTCGACCCCTTTTATTTTCTTGAGCTTTCTGATGTCATCGATCGTTGTAACGCCGCCGGATGCGATGATAGGGATATTAACGGAGGCGGCCAGCTCGCTTATCGACATGATGTTCGGTCCCTTCATTGCGCCGTCGCGAGAGGTGTCGGTGAAAATAAGTTTTTTAACCCCTATGCTCTCAAGTTCCTTTGCGAATGATTTTGCTTCGATGTCCGTTACTTTTGTCCAGCCGTCGGTCGCCACCTTTCCACCTGTGGCATCCACACCCACAGCGATGGCTTCACCGTAATCTTTCGCTATGGACTTAATAAAAGCCCTGTCAACTACGGACCTTGTCCCAACTATCACTCTCTTCGCTCCGCAGTTGAACAGGAATTCTATCGTCTCAACTGTCCTGACACCGCCGCTGACCTCAAAGCTCACGTCGAATTCCTCGATTATCTCCCTTATTATCTCAAGGTTATCCTGAACTCCGGTTTTCGCGCCGTTAAGGTCCACCAGGTGTATCCATTTGGCTCCCAGTGAGACCCATCTCTCCGCCGCGTCAAGAGGGCTGTCGGGATAAACAGTTTCCGCATCGAACTTTCCCTGGAACAGACGGACGCATTTCCCGTCAAGTATATCGACCGCCGGAATTATTTGAAATTCTTTCATTGCCCGTAACTCCTCTTACTCTTCTAGCTCTTCTACTTACACAACCTTGCAAAATTACCGAGCGCCCGCAATCCAAGGTCACCGCTTTTTTCTATATGGAACTGGACGCCGAAAATATTGTCCTTAACTATGGATGAGCAAAAATCTACGCCGTATTCGGTGGTGGAAGCGACCACAGAAGCATCTTCCGGGACGGCATAATATGAATGCACAAAGTACATCATCGAACCGTTCTCAATGCCTTCATAGAGAGGCAGCTGTTTCTTGATCTTAATGGAGTTCCATCCCATCTGGGGGACCTTCATGCGGGCCGAAAGGGGAGGCTTAAAGCTGAATTTTTTGACCTTGCCGGGGATCAGCCCGTATCCCTTAAGCTTGCCTTCTTCGCTTTCGTTGAAAAGGAGCTGAAGTCCCAGGCAGATACCCAGAAAGGGCTTGCCCATAGCGATATCTTCGATTATCACTCCTTCGAGATTGCTGTCCCTCAGTTCCTTTATGGCGGGATCAAAGGCGCCCTGACCCGGTAAAATAACGCCTTTTGAGCTTTTTATGGTGTTTTTGTCCCGGGTGATGATTGCCTGGAAGCCCAATTTCTTAAGGGCAAGCTCAACGCTCCTTAAATTGCCCGAGCCATAGTCGATAATACTTATCATAACCTAATCGTCACCCTTCATGCATATGGCGATCGCACCCAGCACTCCAACCTCATTTTTTAGCTTGGCAGCGGTTATTTGTGCAAAACCCCTTGCGGCTTTAACGGTATATGCCTTTCCCCAGGCCTTGATAGGCTTAAAAAGAAGGCTTCCCATGTTAGAGACCCCGCCACCGACAGCCACGATATCCGGGTTTAATATGTTGCTTATGCCGGCGATTCCTATACCTATATATCTGCCGGCTGTTCCTATGGCTTTTAAGCACTTACGATCGCCTTTTCTGGCCGATTCTATGACTTCAAGGGCTGTTTTCCTGCCGGCCATTCTTGCTATCGCCGGACCGGATGCCATTGCTTCCAGGCAGCCGTAATTGCCGCAGCCGCATTTTGGCCCGTTCACATCGATCACCATATGCCCGAGCTCTCCAGCGGTGCCCAAAGAGCCCTTGTAGAGCTTTCCGTTTATGATCATCCCTCCGCCGATCCCGGTGCTTATCGTTAAGTAAACAAAATTCTTTGAACCTTTTCCGGCTCCCCACAGGTATTCGGCCATCGCGGCGGCGTTCGCATCGTTCTCGACAACGACCTTTTTCCTGAACATAGCGGTCAGCTTTTTCCTCAGATCGAACTTTCCGAATCCGGGCAGGTTAGGGGGGGCAATTATTATGCCTTCATCAACTATCGGTCCCGGAGCGCCAACCCCAATACAGCTAATGTCCTTAAGGGTGATTTTTGCTTTGGATAACACAAGGTCTACGGAGCGGCCGATATTACGCATTACCCTTTCGGGCCCCGATGTGGCGTTAGTATCTAACTTGACGGAGGCAATTATCCTTCCGTTCTTCCCGGCAACGGCTGTCAGTATTTTTGTGCCTCCGAGGTCGATACCGATAAAGTATTTTCCGGCCATCAGGTTCCCACTTTTGCCAGGCGGGTCATCTCGGCCGATATCATTTCTCTAACGATCTTCCCGTTCATTTCGCCGCTCGCTTCCGGTAAGTTCAAGGGTTTTCCTACCCTTATTTTAAGTTCATAAGGGAGCCTGGGCGTAAGGAAGCTGCCAATGCCTGTTTCTTTGTGCTCAACATAGATCGGCACAATAGGCACCTTGGACTCAAGAGCAAAAAGCGCCGTCCCGCCGTAAACGGTAAGTTTACCGTCGCTTTCAACCGCAAAGGTCAGGATGTTCTCCTCGTCGTTCAGCTCGGAGAGGATCTTTTGCACATCCGCGTGCATAAGCGAGATATCGCCCTGCTCAAGCGCGAGGTAACCCATCTGGCCTTCGAGCCAGGAGAGGTTATCCATCGGGAACAAATGCCTCAAAAAGACGGTGCGGAAATAGACCGGAAGCCTTGAAAGAGTGGCGGCGCCGTCAAGATAACTTTCTATGTTCTGTATAAGTATCATCTGGCCTTTAGGCAGCTCTCCGCTTATTTCAACGTCCACGCAGAGTGCCTGAAGATATATCCCGGTCCAGAACCTTCCCTGCTCATGAAAAAATATCTGCTTGTCGCTGACAGTGAGCGAAAGAAGCAGAACTAAAGGGAGTACGGTGATCGCTCCGTCAAGCACTAACGCGAGTACTATAAGTTGATATATGCCAAGAGTGAGCACATCGCTGGCGTTGTATTTATTACCGGGCGAGGCGATGTTGATCTTTATGTAGGGCCTGAGGACGAGGAGCGCCGACCCGAATATCAGGAACCATACCAAGGTGAACGTGGCGTATCTGTAAAAGAACGAGAACATAAGATCCCTCCTTGCAGGCAAAAAATGCTAACACAGAATAACTGATGCGTCAAACCGGCAAGCTCCGCATTTCTTGATATATGATCGGATTGTATATATAATCAAAATCATGGAGATAAAATTCAACGGCAAGACAGCGCTGGTGACAGGAGGCTCGCGCGGCATCGGCAGGGCGATAGCCCAACAGCTGGCGGCTTCGGGCGCAACAGTGATGATCAACTATTCTGAGGATGACAAAGCAGCCGCCGAATGCGTAGGATCGATAAAAAAGAACGGGGGGCAGGCCGAATCCTTCAAGGCAAAAGTAGAGAAAAATAATGAGGTCGAAAAGATGTTTTCGTATATTTCAGAAAAATACGGCCGTCTAGATATACTTGTCAATAACGCCGGGGTCATCCGCCACGACAAGTTCCTAATGATGATAAGTGAAGAGGAATGGCGGGAAGTGATCGATGTGAACCTGACCGGGGCTTATAACTGCTGCAGGTCTGCCATAAGATTAATGATCCCGCAGAAGTATGGTAAAATAATCAACATGTCGTCCATTGCCGCCAGAAAAGGGGCGGTAGGGCAGGCGCACTATGCCGCCTCCAAAGCGGGTATCGAAGCACTGACGCGGTCTCTTGCAAAAGAAGTTTCTCACTACGGGATATACGTGAACGCGGTCGCTCCATCGGTGATCGAAGGCGAGCTGGTCGACAAGGCGCGCGAAGACCTTAAAGCGGATTATCTAAAGATCGTACCGCTCGGGAGGTTCGGAAGAACGGATGAGGTGGCTTCTTTTGTGACCTTTATCGCATCTGACGCTTGTTCTTATATGCAGGGACAGACTATAATACTGGACGGTGGATTGACCGCATAATTTTTGGAGGTGCGAAATGGCATCCAGGGAAACTCTCGATAAGCTAAAACAGATCCTGGTGACAAAGCTTAAGGTGGACAGAAAGCCTGAAAAAATAGGCGACAATGAGCTGTTGTTCAAGGGGGGACTTGAGCTTGATTCCATCGATTCGCTTGAAATAATAATCGCGGTGGAAAAAGTGTTCGGCGTCCGCATGCCGGACGAGGACCTGAAGGAACCGGAAAAGATTTTCAAATCAGTGGGTACTCTAGCTGATTACATAGACAAGCTGATCTCCAAAAAATGAAGACAAGGGTTGTGGTTACCTCGCTTGGCGTGATCACGCCAAATGCCGAAAATTTGCCGGAATTCGCGCGCGCTCTAAAGTCAGGAAAATCTGGGATATCCAAGCTGCAGGCGCTTGATATTTCATCTCTCAGGATAAATATCGCCGGTGAGATCAAATGGAACAAAAAAGTCCCCGAAATGGACCGATTCTCCAGCTTGGCTCTCAAGACCCTCGACCAGACAATAAAAGACATATCATTCAGTGAAAAAGACAGGTCTGCCGTTATTTGGGGAACATCGGGAGGTGGCGCCCTTAGCTTTGAGGAGGCCGTGAGGACCGGGGTCAAGGACGAGCATTTTACTGATAAGATATCCTATCATCATGCCGCGCGGCTGATCGCGGAAAAAACCCATACATCTGAACCGCCTCTTACCATTAGCACTGCGTGTTCCTCGGGCGCGATCGCAATGGGATACGCTTTTCAAAAGATAAGGTCAGGCTTTTTAGATGTTGCTGTCACGGGAGGAAGCGACACGATAAATCTGAGCACCTACGCGGGATTCCACAGCTTGAGAGCGCTTGACCCTGAAGGCTGCCGGCCGTTCGATAAAGAGCGAAAGGGTCTTGTGGTTGGAGAGGGTGCTGCCCTTTTTGTGCTTGAAAGCCTGGAGCACGCAAAAGAAAGAGGGGCCGAGATACTTGCGGAGATAGCGGGAGCGGGCATGTCGGCGGACGCGTTCCACGAAACTTCTCCTGACCCCACGGGGAGCGGAGCGGCACTCGCCATGAGCCGTGCCCTGGAGGATGCCGGAATGTCCCCGGAAGAAATAGACTACATAAACGCGCACGGAACAGGGACCCCGCACAACGACAGCATGGAGACCGCGGCGATAAAAAAGATCTTCGGAAAAAAGGCATATTCGATCCCCGTCAGTTCCACAAAATCGATGATCGGTCATCTGCTGGGCGCGGGCGGTCCGGTCGAAGCGGTTGCCTGCATCATCGGCATGAGGGAAGGATTCATCCCTCCCACAATCAATTATAAGGTGCCCGATCCTGAATGCGACCTTGATTATGTACCGAACACATCTAGGAAGGCGAACATAAGAACAGCGCTCTCTAACTCTTTTGCTTTTGGTGGGAACAACGCTACGCTCGTGATGAAAAAATATGGATAATGATGATGTGATCATATCAGGGAGATCGGTCATTAAGACCATGGAAGAGTGTGAACCGCACAAAGATATCCTGGTCAAGCCGAACCTATGGAGAAAAATGGGCACGCTATGCAAAATGACCGCTGTAGCCGCCAGGCTTGCCCTAAAGGAGGCCGGGATAGAGGACCGGGACATTCCCCGTGACCGCACCGCGGTGATACTTGCCACGACGCATGGCCCCACCGAGTCCAAACTGCTCTTCATTCAAGACGCATATAAGTACGGGCTTCATCTTGCTTCTCCTTTCGTTTTTCCGAACACCGTAATGAACATGCCCGCCGGGATGGTCTCCATAGAGACCGGCGCCAGGGGAACTAACTGTATGTTCGTGATGGATAGCGGCCATTTAAAAGCAGTGACCGATTATTCTGCTCAGCTCATAAGAGAAAAAATGGCTGAGCTGGTCATCTGTGGCTCGGCGCACGAGCCTAAAGGCTTGACTGAGATTATCGATGATGTGAACTGCGGGGTTGAGATAATAATTATGGAAAGCAGATCGCGCGCCTCCGCACGAGGCAGAAAGTAGAAAATAACTCCGGATGGTGATATAATCCAACCGTATGGCGAATGAAAAACCCAAAGAATTCCATTTTGTGCTGATCGAGCCACTCACGCTTTCGTGCATCATCATGATAATTATCTCAATTGTGATCAATATTTTCCTGGCGCTTCCTTATGAGGTCACATCTATCGAGCGTTCTTCGATGCTACCGATGGTGTTGCTGGCCTGGACAGTTACATTCCTCTGGACGGGTTTCAATGTTTTCACTTATTTAAACAATAACACTCCCCGGGATATCTGGAAGATAGGTTGGGTGGGCATCATCGGTTTTGTGGGGTTCATCCCCGGGCTTACACCGCTCTTTTTCGGGCTGTTCGGCTTATTCGTGTTTTTCGGCTTCCCCAGATAGGCGGATATTTTAACCGCAGCCTCTTGACAAGATATTGACACTCGTGTAAAATTAGCACTCGTGTGTTTCGACTGCTAATCCTGTTTTTAATATATATAAAACGAAAGGGGGGTGAAGTATGGCAAAGAAATTAACGCCGCTCGGCGACAGAGTGGTGATAAAGGCGGAACCGGCGGAAGAAAAGACAAAGTCAGGTATAGTTCTTCCGGATTCCGCAAAGGAAAAACCTCAGGAGGGGACTGTGGTGGCCGTGGGCATGGGAAGAGTGCTTGATAACGGGCAAAAAGTTCCGCTGGAGGTAAAGATAGGCGACAAGGTCATATATTCAAAGTATGGCGGGACCGAAGTCAAGATCGAGAATGAAGAGTACATAATTTTGAGCGAGAGAGATATTCTCGCGATAAAATCGTAAAGGGAGGAGGGTTTATGACAGCAAAACAGATCCTGTATAATGATGAGGCATGGAGAGCTCTTGAACGCGGAGTGAGCAAGGTCGCGATGGCCGTTAAAGCTACTCTGGGCCCGAGAGGAAAGAACGTGGTTTTGGAGAAGAAATGGGGATCGCCGACCATAACCAACGACGGCGTGACAATAGCAAAGGAGATCGACCTCGAAGATCCGTTCGAGAACATGGGTGCGCAGCTGCTAAGAGAGGTCGCATCAAAGACCAACGACATCGCAGGCGACGGAACGACCACCGCAACGGTGCTTGGACACGCGATATTCAAGGAAGGCCTTAAGAACGTGGTCTCGGGAGCCAATCCGATGGGTATTAAGAGAGGCATCGAGAAAGCGATAGTTGAGTGCGTGAAAAGACTTAAAGAAATAAGCACTCCCATCAATGACAAGAACGACATCGCGCACGTCGCGGCGATATCAGCCAACAACGATCCTGAGATCGGCAATCTTATTGCCGATGCAATGGAGAAGGTGGGCAAGGACGGCGTCGTTACGGTAGAGGAGTCAAAAGGGATAGAGACCACCCTTGAGGTAGTGGAAGGGATGCAGTTCGACAAGGGTTACGCGTCCCCTTACATGATAACCGACAGGGAGAGGATGGAAGCGATCCTGGAGGATTGCATGATCCTTTTAACGGACAAAAAGATAAGCGCGGTAAAGGACCTTCTGCCGACACTGGAGAAGACCGTTCAACTGAACAAACCGCTGCTCATAATCGCGGACGAGATTGAGGGGGAAGCACTGGCGACCATTGTGGTCAATAAGCTCCGCGGAACGCTTAACTGCGTCGCGGTAAAGGCCCCCGGTTTCGGCGACAGACGCAAAGCGATGCTCGAGGACATAGCCATAATCACCGGCGGCGAAGTGATATCCGATGAGAAGGGCTTCACCCTTGAGAACATTGCGGATACCCAGTACGGACGGGCAAAAAAGATAATCATCGGCAAGGAAAAGACAACGCTCATAGAGGGCGCTGGTTCCAAGGAAGCGCTCAAGGGCCGCATAGCCGAGATCAAAAAAGAAATAGAGACATCGGATTCGTCCTATGACAAGGAAAAGCTCCAGGAGCGACTCGCAAAGCTTTCGGGCGGCGTGGCCGTGGTAAAGGCCGGAGCCGCTACGGAAACCGAGCTCAAGGAGAAAAAGCACAGGATAGAGGACGCCTTATCCGCGACCAGAGCGGCCATTGAAGAGGGCATAGTTCCGGGCGGCGGATGCACCCTGATAAGGATAATCCCGGCGCTTGAAAAGCTTGAAGCGGACAAGAAGCTGTCCGATGACGAAAAAGTGGGCGTGAACATAGTAAAGAGGGCCCTTGAAGAGCCTCTCAAGCAGATAGCCCAGAACGCGGGCAGGGAAGGCTCCGTTGTTGTCGATCAGATCAAAAAGGAGAAGGACGGCATTGGTTTTGACGCGCAGGCGCTCGAGTTCGTGGACATGAAGAAGGCCGGCATCATCGATCCGGTAAAGGTCACGAGATCGGCACTTCAGAACGCGGCAAGCATAGCGGCCATGCTCCTTACCACCGAAGCGCTAGTAGCGGAAAAGCCGGAGAAGGAAAAACCTTCGGCAATGCAGCAGCCAGGCGGGGGTTACGGGGACATGATGTAGGTAAGAAGAGCTAGATGAGCTAGAAGAGTTAGAAGAGTTTATATAGGAAGGCCCTGAGAGATCGGGGCCTTCTTTTTTCTTGAAATAGGGGTGGCTTTATGGTATATTGCCATCCGGCACGGCAGAATATTATGGTAGACAGAGTGGAAAAAAAGCCACTCTTTTTTATTTAAAAGACTATTCGGGGGTATTTTTATGATCAAGATCGAAGGATTTAATAGGGTTCTGGAGGAGATCCAGAAAGAAAGGAACGTCGACAAGGAGGTCCTGAAGGACGCCATCGCGGCAGCGCTGCTTTCCGCATCAAAGAAAAAGCTCATGAACGCGGAGAACCTTGAGGCGACCATCGATGACGACGGCACTTTTCTTATTATCGCAAAGAGAACGGTGGTGACAAAGGTCACGGACCCCATTCTGGAGATATCCAAGAAAGAAGCCATCAAGATAGACAAATCGCTCAAGGTCGGGGACACGGCCAGCATAGACGTTACGCCTCACGATTTCGGAAGACTGGCGGCGCAGACCGCAAAGCAGGTTATTATCCAGAGGATAAGAGAGGCAGAAAAAGAGGGCGCGTACGAGGAATACATAAAGAAGCAGGGAGAAATAGTCAGCGGCATAGTCCAGAGAAAAGAGATGAACGGTTTTCTGGTGAACCTGGGCAAGGTTGAGACACTTCTCCCGTTCTCCGAATCAATCCCGGGAGAGAACTACAGGCCCAAGGACAGGATAAAGGTCATAATCGTTGAGACAAAAAAGACGCCGAAGGGCCCCGTGGTGAACATTTCCAGGGCCAACCCCGCGTTCCTAAAGAAACTATTTGAGCTTGAAGTGCCCGAGGTCCTGCAGGGAATAATCGAGATAAAGGGCATATCGAGGGAGCCGGGAAGGCGCTCAAAGGTGGCCGTGTTCTCGCACGACAAGAACGTCGGCGCTGTGGGCACGTGCATAGGCCATATGGGGGCGAGGATACAGAACATAGTAAAGGAACTTAACAACGAGAGGATAGACGTTATCGAGTGGAGCGACGACATAAAGACGATGATCACCAACTCTCTTTCTCCTGCGAAGATCTCAAAGATCGACGTGAAAGAGGCTGACAAATCGGTGCATGTAACGGTGCCTGATGCGATGCTCTCTCTTGCGATAGGCAAAGAAGGCCAGAACGTGAGGCTTGCGGCAAAGCTCACCGGCTGGAAGATCGACATACTCAGCGAAGAGGGAGAAAAAGCAAAGGCGAAAGCCGCGGAAGAAAGTGTAAAGGTGGTTGAAGAGCAAAAGCCCGAAGAAGCCATAGAGACGCCTACAGTTGAAGTCCCACCTGAAGAGGTAAAGGAAGAAACAGTACAAGAAGTGGTATCAGAGGAAATAAAAGAAGAAAAGCCCGAGGAGAAATAAGGTTTGGCTACTAAAAAAGGCCTGCCTGCCGGCAGGCAGGGAATAAAAGTTTCACAGCTTGCTGAGGAGATCGGAAAGGACCCCAAAGAACTTCTCAAGATGCTGAAAGACATGGGGATATCCGCAAAGACAGCCGCGAGCTCCGTTTCGGAAGAAGATGCGAAAGCCGTAAAGGAAATGCTCGCAAAAGAAAAGGCCCCCGCGATAAAAAAAGAAGAACCAATACCCGCCCAGACCGAACCAATACCGATAGTGAAACATGAGGAGAAAGCGCCGCCCAGAAAATCCCTGTCGATTCAGGAAGATATATCCGTAAAGGACCTCTCCGAACTTCTGGAGCTAAAAACAGGAGGCGTGATAAAAGAGCTGATGAAGCTCGGCATTCTCGCGAACATAAACCAGAGGATCGACGCGAACATCGCAAAGCAGGTGGCCGCGATTTTCAATGTTGACGTGGTATCAGCTGCAAAAGAAGAAGCGCACGTACAAGCTGAGCACGCTCACAAGGAAGAAGCCAAACATCTTCTGCCCAGGCCTCCGATCGTTGTCGTTATGGGCCACGTTGACCACGGAAAGACAAAGCTGCTTGATGCGATCAGGAAAACGAACGTAATAGACACCGAAGCTGGGGGGATAACCCAGCACATCGGGGCCTATCAGGTGCTCGTTAAAGGCAAAAAGGTCACGTTCCTTGACACACCGGGCCACGCCGCGTTCACGGCCCTCAGGTCGCGCGGCGCAAAGGTGACCGATATCGCAGTCCTGGTGGTCGCGGCTGACGATGGTGTCATGCCCCAGACCGTGGAAGCGATCGATCACGCCAAGGCGGCGGGTGTCCCGATAATCGTGGCGATCAACAAGATGGACAAACCTGAAGCGAACCCTGACCGTGTAAAAAAACAGCTTGTCGAATATGACCTTACCCCGGAAGAGTGGGGCGGAAAAACAGTAATGGTCCCAATATCCGCGAAACAGGGAAATGGCATTGACGAGCTCCTTGATATGATACTTTTAACAGCGGAGATCCTGGAGCTTAAGGCGAACCCGAACAGGTCAGCCACGGGCATAATAATCGAGGCGAAACTTGACAAGGGCCGCGGTCCCGTTGCAACGGTGCTTATAGGCAACGGCACATTAAATGTGGGAGACGTTTTTTACACCGGGTCCGTTTCCGGCAAGGTGCGGGCGCTTATCAACGACAAGGGCGAGAACATCAATGTAGCCCTGCCAGCTCAGCCGGTCGCGGTTCTGGGAGCAGATTCAGTTCCGGTACCCGGCGAGGTGTTCAGGGTGGTGCACGACGAGCAGACCGCCAGAAAGCTGTCTGAGAAGAAAAGGCTTGATGAAGAAGCCGCAAGGATGTCAAAAGGCAAAGTGATATCCCTAGAGGACTTTGCGAGGGACGTTAAGCAAGGAACCAGGAAAGATCTGAACATAATCCTAAAGGCGGATGTGCAGGGCTCGCTTGAGGCGATAAAGGGCCTGCTCATGAACCTCAGCACGCCCGATGTGAGAGTGAATATCATACACAGCGGAGCCGGGTCCATATCCGAGAGCGATGTGATGCTCGCCGTGGCATCCACCGCAATAATCATCGGCTTCAGCGTTTCTTACGAGGGCGGGGCAAAGCTGCTTGCCGACGACAAGGGAGTTGACACAAGGATATACAACATAATCTATCAGATAGCCGACGATGTTAAGGCCGCGATGACGGGCCTTCTGGAACCGGTAAGGACGGAATATGTGCTTGGCCACGCGTACGTAAAAGCGCTGTTCAGTTATTCAAAGGTGGGGGCGATCGCCGGCTGCGTGGTAAAGGACGGCATGATCAAGAGAGGCGCTTTCGTTAGGGTGATCCGCGACAACAAAAAGATACACGAAGGAAGGCTTGATTCCCTCAAGAGGTTCAAGGAGGACATCAGGGAGGTCCAGACGGGTTTTGAGTGCGGCATCGCCATCCAGGGATACACGGATTTCAAGGAAGGCGACATCATAGAGTGTTTTGAGGTAAGGACCGAAGCAAGGAAGCTTTAATGAGCCGAGCCGACAGGGTAGCAGAGCTTATCAAGAAAGAGGTAAGCGACATCATCACGAGGAAGCTCCACGATCCCCGAATCGGGTTCACTTCAGTCACAGGCGTTGACATAGGGCCCGACCTTATGAACGCCAACATCTACATAAGCGTTTACGGCACAGAAAAGGAAAAAGAAGATACCATGACCGCCCTTGGCCGTGCGTCCGGATATGTGCGCGGGGAGCTGGGGCACAGGCTCCAGCTGCGCGAGGTCCCTGAGGTCCATTTTAAGAGGGATGACTCGATAGAGCGGGGCGCGAGGTTCTTCGAGGTGCTGAATAAGGTCCATGAACAGGAAATGCCGTCAAAGCCGAGAAAGCCGGTCAAAGTGACGAGGACGAGAACTCCTGGCAGAAAAAGGTCCAAGAGGAAATAAATGAAAGAAGTCATTTCAAAACTTAAAGCCGCCAAAAGCATAATTATCGCGACGCACACCGATCCCGACGGCGACGCGATCGGATCCATGATAGCGGTGGCGCTGGGACTTAAAGGCATGGGCAAAAAGGTGACGATGTTCTGCAAAGACCCTGTGCCGGAGATCTATCAGTTCCTTCCCGACTCTGACAGCATCAGGAACTCGATCGGAGATGACGAAAGGTTCGACGCCGCGGTCGCGGTGGACTGCGGTGACATCAAGAGGGTCGACGGCGGGCTTGACCTTAAAAAGTTCTCATCCGTGATCATCAATATAGACCATCATCCCGACAACACCAGGTTCGGAAACGTGAATTACGTTGAAAAAATATCATCCGTCTCGGAGATGATATACGACCTGTTCAACGCGATGAAGATAAAGATAACAAAGGACATTGCCGCCTGCCTCTACACGGGGATAATGACGGACACGGGCAACTTCCGCTACGACTACACCACGGCCGACACATTCGCCGTTGCCGAAGCTCTCACAAGAGCGGGCGCCCAGATCAGCAGGATCGCGATGCAGGTGTATGAGACAAAGACGATGTCCTCAATAAAGATACTCGGCGCCGCCATGTACAGGCTTGAGAGCTCGAAATCCGGCAAGGTGGCGTGGACCATATTGCCCAAGCAGCTGATGGATTCGTTGGGAGCCAAGAGCGAGGACCTGACCGGCCTCGTTGATTACATAAGATCGATAAAGGGAGTTGAGGTGGCCGTTCTTTTCCGCGAGGAGGATGACGGGATAAAGGTGAACTTCCGCTCCAAGTTCAAGGCGAACGTCTCCGAGATCGCAAAAAAGCTCGGGGGCGGCGGGCATATAAGAGCATCCGGAGCGGTGCTACAGGGAAGCCTTGATAAAGTAAAGAACAGGGTGCTGGACGAAGTTTTTAAGGTGATAAAATGAACGGCATAATAGTCCTGAATAAACCGAAAGGCATGACCTCTTTTTCAGCGGTGAACACAATCCATAAGCTCACCAGGGAAAAAGCGGGCCACGCCGGCACTCTTGATCCCATGGCGGAAGGAGTGCTGGTTGTTCTGCTGGGACGAGCGACCAAAGCCGCAAAAAAATTCGAATCATCGGTAAAAGTGTACGAAGCGGAAATAACTTTCGGGGTTGAGACGGATTCGCTCGACGCAACGGGAAGAGTAACGGCAACTCATGAGATCATCTTCAAGGAGGAAGAGCTGAAAGAGGCCATTACAGGGTTCATCGGAGAGATAGATCAGATACCGCCGATGGTCTCGGCCATCCACTATAAAGGAAAAAGGCTTTATGAGCTTGCAAGAAATGGCATCGAGGTGGAAAGAGAGCCCAGGCGCGTGACGATAAGTGACATCAAGTTGAGGAGCTTTTCCGGAACAACCGCTGAGATAACCGTTACCTGCTCCAAAGGCACTTATATCAGATCCCTCTGCGCGGACCTGGGTGCGGCACTTGGCTGTGGTGCGCACATGTCAAAGCTCACAAGGACAAAGAGCGGAGAGTTCCACATAAGCGATTCGATCTCGCTTGAAGACGCCATAAAACTTCACAATCTCGGAAAACTTGAGGCAAGGATATGCCCGGTATAATAGATCATCAGATCATCAGAAAATCAGAGGAGAAGATCAGATATCAGAATATCAGACATCATCTGACGGTCTGATCCTCTGTCACTCTCCTCTGATGACCTGGTAGTCTGATGTTCTAAAGGTGAATAAGAAAATGACCGATATAAAAAAACAAATTGATGACATTAGAGATGCTGTCCGCCGCCACGACCATCTTTATTATGTGCTTGATAAGCCGGAGATATCGGATGCTCAGTATGACAAGCTCTTCAGGAGCCTTGTGGCGCTTGAGGATGAACACCCCGATCTTGTGACGCCGGATTCCCCGACACAGCGCGTTGGCGGAGAGCCGTTAAAGAACTTCAAGACCGTTACTCACAAAGTACCCCTGCTTTCGCTGGGCAACGCGTTCAACGCGGAAGAGTTGGATGCATTCGATAAGCGTGTGCGTGAAGGACTGAACGTAAGCAAGGTTGATTATGTGTGCGAACTTAAGATGGACGGATTAGCGGTGAGCCTTGAGTACAGGAACGGGCATTTTTTCAAGGGTTCCACCAGGGGTGACGGCGTGACGGGCGAGGATATCACTCAGAACCTGAAGACGATCAAGACGGTCCCGCTTTCCATCGACAAGAAGATAGATATCGAGGTACGAGGGGAAGCCTATCTGCCGTACGAGGATTTTGTTAAATTGAACGAGGAGCGGATTGGGTCTGATGAGACTAAGTTCGCCAATCCCAGGAACGCGGCCGCCGGCAGTTTAAGGCAGCTGGACCCGAAAGTCACTGCAAAGAGGCCTCTCGACATATTTTTCTATTATTCCCCTGATGCTAAAGTGAAGACCCAGTTCGAGCTCCTCCATTATCTTCAAGACATCGGTTTTAAGGTCAACTCTCATTTCAAGCTCTGCAAGGGCATCAGTGATGTAAAGAAGTTCATTACATACTGGGAAAGCAGGCGCGATGACCTGGATTACGAGATAGACGGGATAGTTATTAAGGTGAATGATCTTGAAGATCAGGCAAAACTTGGTTTTACGGCCCGTGAGCCCAGGTGGGCTCTGGCATACAAATATCCTCCAGAGCAGAAGGAAACCGTCATTGAGGATATTATCGCGAGCGTCGGCAGGACGGGGGTCATAACACCTGTCGCGATAATGAAGCCGGTGAACCTGCGCGGCGTCACGGTCCAGCGGGCAACCCTTCACAATCAGGACGAAGTCGACAAGAAAGATGTCCGCGTGGGCGATCATGTTATCGTGCAGAGGGCAGGGGAAGTTATTCCTGAAGTCGTAAAAGTATTAAAAGAAAAGCGTAAAGGTTCCGCAAAACCATATAAGATCCCTGACAAGTGCCCGGTTTGCGGTTCAAAAGTTGTAAGGGAGCCGGGAGAATCCGCGCATCGCTGCATCAACATTAGCTGTCCCGCTCAATTGATCGGCACGATTGCTCATTTCGCTTCCCGCGGCGCAATGGACATCACCGGGATCGGCGGCCAGTTATCGGCTCAATTAGTGGAGTCAAAGCTCGTTAAAAGCCCGGCTGATCTTTATGACATGACAAAGTCAGATCTTTTAAAGCTCGAGCGTTTCGCGGAAAAGTCAGCTCAGAACATTATCGATGCCATTGAAAAAAGTAAGAAGCGGCCTTTTGCAAAGCTCATTAACGCGCTTGGCATCCCCAATGTCGGAGAAGCAACCGCGGATGACCTTGCTGAGCATTTCAATACTATCGATAAGCTGATGGGCGCAAAAGAATCGGACCTTTCAAAGGTGCACGAGATAGGGCCGAAGATAGCGAAGAGCATTTACGATTACTTCCAGTCGAAGGAAAACAGGCAAATGGTTGAGAGGCTTAAGAAGTCGGGAGTCAACGTGAGATCAGAGAGTAGAGATTTGAGTAAATTGCCCCTTTATGGGAAATCGTTCGTGATAACGGGAACTCTTTCCCGCCCGAGGCCGGAGGTGGAGGAGGAGATCAAGTCGCTTGGCGGAACCGTCCATTCCGCCGTATCAAGGAATACGGATTATCTATTGGCAGGGAGTGAGCCGGGGAGTAAGTTTGAGAAGGCAAAACAATTAGGCGTGAAGATATTGGATGAGAAGGAATATAATAAGATTACGAATCGGCAGTAATATTCAGGAGGATCCATGGTCTACAAAACAGAGTTCAAAACTGACAAAGACAAAAGAGAGATAGTCGTGATCCGCACTTACAATGCGCCCCGCGAAAAAGTATTCGACACGATGACGAACAAAGATCTCATTCCGCAATGGTGGGGTCCGAGGGAGATGACCACGAAGGTCGACAAGATGGACCTTAAGCCGGGAGGCACCTGGAGATTTGTACAGTACGATAAGGCCGGCAAGGAATTCGCGTTCAACGGGAAGTATAAAGAAATAAAACGGCCTGAGAGGCTTGTCTATACTTTCGTTTACGAAGGCATGCCGGGAAAGGTGCTTACCGAGACGGTCAGGTTAGAGGAGAACAATGGGAAGACGACCAGTATAGACAGATTAAAGTTCCCATCGGTTGAGGATATGGAGGGTATGCTGAAAGCCGGTATGGAGATGGGGGCGAGGGAATCGAATGACCGTTTCGCGGAGCTATTGAAGAGAATATAAGAAATCATGAACGGACGATAAACCGATCAATGATAGTATTGATCTATTAAAAAGAGTATAAATTGAGAATGGTTGGAAAGGCGAAACAATTGGAGGCCAAGATATTGGATGAGAAGGGGTATGGCAAACATTTGCAATACGTGAGATTTATAAATTATTAAAAGGGGGATAATAATGGAACGTTGGTGGTCAATATTATTAGGTTTATTTTTAATGATCGTCGGAGCTATGGCAAATTATTATTTAACCATTATGAACCTTCCGGTTTCGGTGACCATAAGTATGCAAGCGATTGCCTCAGGGATTATAGTTGTGGGTGCTGGCACATTGATTTTGGAACTGCCATTTATTGCCAAGTATTTTGATGTCAGGCTGGCGAGATTATTTTCGGGGAGTAAATTCTTGTCACAGGTTGGCGAAGATAAATTAAGAGAAATTAATATGGAAACGACAAAGCGAATTTACAAAACAGATGAAATTAATGATGCTCAAAGTTTATATAATATAGTTATGAAGGATATATTTCCAGACTTATCAAAGCCTTACAGGACAAATTATAGAGAAATAATTACGATGTCATTGATTAATAAAAGTTATTGCAAGACCGAAGTCGAGGTAAGTTTTGATTTTGTTTCCCCCAAAGCAAACCTTAAGGAGTGGGATTATGAATATAATCTTACGGGTCATATTCCGAGCAAGAAAAAGTTTAGCAATAATGAATTGTGTGTTATTGAATCCTTTAAAATTAATGATGTAGATTGCATGGGTAAGAAGAAAGTTGAGCATATGCGTGACAACGACAATAGATATCATATGCGATTAATTGCCCCAAAGGTGGACATAAGCCAACCAGCAAGAATATTCTTCAAGCTATATTTCTTAGAGGCATATGATGTAAAGAATCAATTTAGAACTGTCCCTTACCCAACACGAAAGGCTTATTTCCAATTAATATTTAAGGATGCAAAAGAATTGAACGCTCAAATATTTGAACTTATTCATAGGCCGCCTAATTTTCCTCGCACTCAAACAGGCTCGATAATCATTGAAACAGATAGGTGGCTTTTACCTGGCCATGGTGTAATATTTACTTGGCTCATATAAAAAGCTACTGAAAGTATTTCGCGCAGCAACATTCGTGCTTTTCTTTCATCCCCACCAAGAAGTCCGAAGTAGGGCAAGAAAAGAACATGGAGTTGAGATAGAATAACCACACAATGAACTTTGACCTTGATCCCACAAAGCCTTTTCATGAGCTGGTATCATAGGGAGCAGGGGTAAGTGGTAAGGGACAAGGGATAAGGGGATAGGGATAAGGGAAAAGGGTACCGGGGAATCGGGATATCGGGGGATCGGATGATCAGGGAAAGTCAGGAAACACTGCAATAATCTGTCGAAAAACACCGCAAAATCAATTATTCACCCTTTATTTATCCCGGTAACAATATTGCTGAATATATAATTGGAGGCGAATTATATGGTAAAAGAGCTTGTCCCATACGTTGCTATCGAAAACCGGATATTCCTCATACGCGGGCAGAAAGTGATGCTCGATATCGATCTGGCTGAGTTGTACCAGGTAAAGCTTAAGCGGCTCAATGAACAGGTAAAAAGGAACATTACACGCTTCCCGGCAGATTTCATGTTCCAATTATCTAAAAGCGAGCATGAGAAATTGCGGTCGCATTATGCGACCGCAAAATACAGCATGAGGAGGTTCCTTTTTTATGCCTTTACCGAACAAGGCGTCGCAATGTTATCTTCAGTCCTTAATAGCGAGAGAGCAATTCAGGTGAATATCCAGATCATGAGGACGTTCACGAAGCTAAGAAAGCTGCTCGCTACGCATGCGGACTTGAGGCGTAAGATAGCGGAACTTGAGAGCAAGTATGACGGGCAGTTCAAGATAGTATTTGAGGCGATAAACGAGCTGATGGAAACGCCGGATAAGACGGTAAAGAACGTGGGATTCTTGAAATAGGGGCTAACAAAAAGCCCGCCCTGAAGAATTCTCTTCAGGGCCCGCGTCCTGAGACAGGAAACTGGCTTTTAAATTAAACCTTTTTACTATTCCTTGTTTAATAGCTGCTCTGCCTGCTTTCGTCCAATGAACATTACTTCGAGGTTGGAGCTATTAACAGCCGCTTCTATCTCATCCTCGGTCAGGGTCTTATTTTTAAGGGCTTTGATAACAGCTATTTGCAGATGCAAATGGATCCCTTCTTTGCCGGCGACCTCAATGAGCTTCATATTGCTCAGGGTAGAAACGTAAGTATTTATCTGGTTGACGCCCATGCCCCTTACCTGGGGGCTTGTGCTGGCAAGAGCCACCTGCACTTCATCTGCGGTAAGCTTTTTACCTTCAAGGGCCTTGCTGACAGCCACTGTCATCGAAGCGTCGACCCCATCTGAGCCGGCGATCTCCATCAGCTTAATAGTGCTAAGTGAGGAAACGTATGTATCTATCTGATTGACGCCCATGACCCTTACCTGGGCGCTTCGGCTGGCAAGAGCTACCTGTACTTCTTCTGCGGTAAGCTTTCTCTTTTTAAGGGTCTTGAGGGCGACGATCGTCCTTTGAGGCGCAACCCCGTCAGTTCCGAGGATCTCCATTAATTCAAGATTGCTCATTTTAGGAATATCCAAATTCGAGCTCAAACCTTTTCCAGATCCCTTTACTGTTCCTTTACCCGTTACCGAACTCGTCATTTCAAATGCCATTATCAACACTCTCCTTATTAAATATTCGATTACACACTTTTATCGATAAATAACCAAAATAATTTCATTTTTTGACATATTTCCGGCAGCTTAATTCTAACTTTCTTTGACTTGATACAAATAGTATTCTCCACTTTTTGCACGCCCAAAAAGTGGAGGGAAAAAGGCGGCAAGGGGAAACCCCTTGCAACCCCACGCCCGTAACTCACCTCCTCCCCCGATGGGATCGGGGTCGTTCGGTTCACACAGACGGGCTAATAATGTAATCCCTCCTTCGTCGGGATTTTTACTATCTGTGAGTTCAGTTAAGCAACGTAA